>JAESGY010000174.1_pt1 | contig 50989 bp, 49 predicted proteins | sample 9269841 | NCBI WGS metagenome assembly JAESGY01 (sample SAMN17022865, study PRJNA683097) | algae metagenome | isolation source: Spirirestis rafaelensis WJT71-NPBG6 and co-occurring heterotrophs from... | place: USA: Pinto Wells, Joshua Tree National Park, Colorado Desert, CA | collected 2006-08-15 | reverse complement strand
TCCCGCTGCCAGCGTTTTTACACAGCCAGGGTCAGGAACCGAGATTGCCTGCGCTTTCGGAACGTCCGGTTCGATAGCAATTGCTGCCTTCGAGCTTAGGTCTCAGGGGGTGCCAGGAGGCGACATTCGCACCTTGTAAGGTCCGTCCCTCCAAGTTCTTCAGAGGAACTTGCATAGACCACTCTCGAATGGAACGAGATCGTTGCACAGGTTTCAGACCGCGGTCGCGGATCTAGGCGACAGGAGCATCGACGGTGCAGACGACCCCAGTAGGAGGAAAGGCAATCGCCACCTGACCATCCAGATCATGCGCCAGGGTGCGTTCGATGAGACGCGATCCGAAGCCCCTGCGGCGTGGCGCCACCACGGGCGGCCCCCCGGTCTCCGTCCAGCGCAGGGTCAGCCGAGGCGGCGCAGCTCCGTTTTGCAGCTTCCATGACACCTCAATCGTGCCGGTCTTGTTGGACAAGGCGCCGTACTTCACCGCGTTGGTTGCCAGCTCATGCAGGGCCATCGCCAGCGCCAGCGACATGCGGGGCGTGACCCGCACATGCGGGCCTTGGATGTGGAAGCGGCTCTCCCCCGAACTCTCGTAAGGCTTCAGAGCGTTGGCGACCACTTCAACCAGGTCGGCACCCTCCCAGCTCTCGCGGGTGAGCACGTCATGGGCTCTCGACAGCGCCAGCAGCCGCATCTCCAGCCCCTCGCGAGCCTCCGCTGTCGTCTCCGCACTGCGCAAGGTTTGAGCCGAGATCGACTGCACGGTGGCGAGTGTGTTCTTCACCCGATGGTTCAACTCGTTGATGAGCACTCGCTGATGCTCGGCCGCGCGCCTTTCCTTGTCGAGCGCTGCTCTCAGTCGCTCCTCCCCATCGTGCAACTCCTCCAGCCGGGCGCGTGCCTCGTATTGCCGGAGCCGTCCTCGCAAGGCAGAACGAGCGACGCTCACCAGCGTGCCGGCATGGAAAGGGCGTTCCAGAAAGATCACGTTGCCGAGGACCTCCGACAGACGCGCCAGGACTGGGTTGCGTTCAACCCCGCCCCCGCGGCGGGTGAGGAGCACGAAGGCGAAATCAGACCATGGGGGCTGGTTCGACAGCCAACGGGAAAGCTCCTTCAGATCGGCGGTGCGGAAAGCCTCATCGGTGACGAGCGCAAAGCCCGCGCCGCGCTCGATCTCCTGGACCAGGCTGACCAGATCAGGACGGATCTCGGCCGCAATCCCCGCAGCTTGGAGAATGTCCGCCGCAACAGCCGCATCCCGCCCATGCGGTGCCAGGATGAGCGCCCGCTCCGAACGGGACTGGAGAGTGTCGCTCATGATCGGAGGTCTTTAAGCAGCCGGCCCCGGTCACCATCGGCCAGGATCGGGGTGCCGCGCAGGATCCCCTGGAAGCCGTCCAGGGGATCCCCGATAGCAATGCCTCTGCTGTCGATCCGGATCTCACGGATGGTGTTCTCGTGCGTGCCAAATCGCTTCTTGATAATCGAGATTGCCCGCCGGACCTGGCCGAAGGCCTCAAAGTAGCGCAGCAGGATCACACTGTCGGCCAGGTAGGTCACGTCGACGGGGGACCTCATGTCGTCGAGAAGACCGTGCTGGGCCATCGTCAGCAAGGTCGAGGCACCCTGCCGGTTCAGGTACTGCAACAACTCGTGGATGTGCAGGATCAGGAAGCTCTCGTCCGGCATGGCGGCTTGATAGCCGTTGAGGCCATCGATCACGACCGTCTTGGCTCCACTGCCATCAACCCTGGCCCGGACTCTGTGGGCAAACTCTCCCGGGGAGAGCTCAGCAGCGTCGACCTGCTCGATGAACAGGTGGCCGCTTGCACATAAAGCGTCCAGATCGATGCCCATCAGCTTGGCCCGGTCGATGAGCAAACCAAGCTCCTCGTCGAAGATGAACAAGGCCGCCTTCTCGCCACGCGCGACGGCCGAGACGGCGAATTGCAGAGCCAGCAGGGACTTGCCCGCCCCCGCCGGTCCCATGATCAAGGTGCTGGAGCCCTGCTCGATGCCGCCGCCCAACAGCATGTCGAGCGCGCCAATGCCGCTGGTGAGGACGTGGCGGGTGAAGTCTGTCTTGTGCTCGCCGGACACCAGCCGCGGAAAGACCTGCACGCCCCCTTCCGCGATGATGAAGTCGTGGAAGCCGCCCCGGAATGCCTGGCCGCGGTATTTGATCACCTGCAGGCGGCGGCGCTCGGCGCCGTAGTTGGGCGTCAGCCCCTCCAGGCGGATGACGCCGTGGGCGAGGCTGTGAACGGTTTTGTCGTTCGCGTCCGTGGTCAGGTCATCCAGCATCAGCACCGTCGCGCCCTGCCGGGCGAAGTAGTGCTTCATCGCCAGGATCTGACGGCGGTAGCGCAGGGAGCTTTGAGCCAGGAGGCGGATCTCCGACAGGCTGTCGATCACGATCCGGACCGGCTGGGTTTTCTCAATCGCCTCGAACACGGCCTTGGTGGTCTCACCCAGTTCCAGATCCGACGAGTAGAGCAGGCTCTGCTGGTGCGCCTCATCAAGAAGGTTCTCCGGCGGCACCAGTTCGAAGACCTGAATGCTGTCGCCAAGGGCCCAGCCGTGGGAGGCCGCCCCTTCCCGCAGCTCCCGCTCAGTCTCGGACATGGTGATATAGAGCCCGGTTTCTCCCGCCTCGGCGCCTTCGAGCAGGAACTGAAGTGCGATGGTGGTCTTGCCGGTGCCGGGGCTGCCCTCCAGGAGATACACGTGACCGGGGGACAAGCCTCCGACAAGGATATCGTCCAGCCCCGCAACCCCCGTGCGAGCTTTGGGAGAGGATTGAGGCTTAATGGTCATGACGATGTCCAATCTCGGCCTGGAGCGCAGCCGGAAGAGTGCGGGTGGGGATCAGTCCGAGCACGCCAGCGAGCGCCTGTTCGGCGTGCCAGAGGTCGTACTGCTGCTGGCGGTCGAGCCAGAAGTGAGGTGTCGTGCCCGAGAGCCGAGCCAGACGCGTGGCCATCTCGGGACTAATCGCGGCCGTGCCGGCGAGAACCCGATGGAGCGTCTGACGGGCGATGCGAAGCTCGCGGGCCGCTTGGCTGACGGAAAGACCAAGGCCGGGCAGAACCCGGTCCCGCAAGATCCAACCTGGATGAGTCGGAGGCACTGGAAGCGCTTCGCGGGAGCCGGGCATGCGGTTGCCTTTGATTGAGCTGACTGTAGCGTTATGGGCGACAGTCCCCGAAAACAAGACCTTCCGCATCCGCTCTTGAGGGTCAGGCGGCGGCCTGATCCTTCTCCAGTTGAAGGTAGCGCGAGGTGAACTCGCCCAGTTCCTTCAACCTGTCCCAATCGGGAATGGTCAGTCGTGTTCCTTTGGTCTCGATCAGGCCGTCAGCCCGCATCTGTTGCAGAACCCGGTTGACGTGAACCGCGGTGAGGCCGAGCGCTTCCCCTACCTCGGCCTGGGTGATCGGCAGGTCGCAGGTATGGTCCTCAGCCAGGCCGATGGCGCCCAGGCGCACCAATATCTCGCAGAAGAAGTGGGCGATCCGGCTATAGGCTTCGCGCCGTCCGATGTTGAGCAGCCACTCGCGGAAGATGGCTCCCTCGATCAGGGTCTCGCGCCAGAAGGCTGCCGCGATGCAAGGATAGCGGGTGCAGAGGTCGTGCAGGCCGTCATGGGTGATGAAGCCAATCTGGCACGTGGTGAGGGTACGGACGCTGCTGTCCAGCACGGGAAGGTGCAGGCTGTGCAGGTCGGGAATGTCACCGGCGATGCCGAAGGTCATGATCTGGCGCTTGCCGCCTCCGCTGACCTTGTAGGTGGCCGTAAAGCCGCTCAGGATCAGGCAGCACCGGGAGGGGCGGTCGCCCTCGCGCACGAGGTCCTGGTCGGCCTTGATCACCTGCACCTGCATCGGCAGGGTCTCAAGCGCCTGCCGCTCGTCATCCGTGAGCGTAAACACGCTGTCGATCTTCTGGGTGAGCGGATTGTTCTGGGACGGGAAAGAAGCGTGCACGTGACACTCCTCCTGTTTGCAGGCGGGAGCACACGTCTCTCTCAGGTATCAGCGCCTAAGGCTCGGTTGCTGATAATAATTCGATTGTGGAGCGCAGATTAACTTCTGCAATTGATTTATGTTAGTGCTGCCAACAAACATTGAGTTTAGGCCGGAAAACTGAATTTATCTCTGTCCTTCCAGGGAAAGCGATGCCTCGGTTCTATTTCGATGTGCGCGAGGGAGCGAGCTTCATCCCTGATGAGGAGGGTCTGGAGTTTGCCAGCCTTGACGCCGCCGAGCACGAGGCGGCCTGCACGGCGGCCGAGATCGGCCGCGACCGCCTGCCGACGGGTGACGCCCGCGAGGTCACAGTCGAGGTCGAAACGAACACCGCCAACGGGTGCTCACCATCAATGTATCGATGGAAGTCGACCGCGTGGAGCCTCCGCCGCAGCCTCCGCGGTGGTGAGACAAGCGTCCGCGAACTTCCGATAAGTCCGTTAGGAGACTGGAACCCGGCGTATTCGAGTGCAGGCCTCTTACCATCCCCTTGCGAGGCGCTGACTGATCCAATCCTGGGCCATGTCTAGGTTGGAGAACAGCGGATGGCTTCCGCCATCCAGCCAGCCGAAGCCTGCCTCCAGGTACCACTGCCCCGCAGCCACCTCGTTGTCGTCCGAGAGGCGCACCAGCACGGCCACCAGCCGCTGCTCCTCATCAAGGACCATCATGCCTTCCTCGTCAAAGCCGGTCGCCACGCGGATGGGCTGACAGGTGAGGGTCATGCGGCGGCCTGATTGTTCTCCAGGTGCAGGTAGGTGGGATCGAACTCGCCTACTTCCTTCAACCTGTCCCAGTCAGGAATGTTCAGCCGGTCGCCACTCAGCTCAATGAGGCCGTCGGCCCGCATGGCCTGAAGAACCCGGTTGACGTGAACCGTCGTGACACCGAGCGCGTCGGCGAACTCGCCCTGGGTGATCGGAAGATCACAGGCATGGTCCTCCACAAGGCCAACCGCCCTCAGGCGCGTCAGCAACTCGCACAGCACATGGGCCATGCGCGTGTAGGCCTCCCGGCGTCCGACGTTGAGCACCCACTCCCGGAAGATGGCGGCATCGATCAGGGTCTCGCGCCAGAAGGCGGCTGTGATGCGGGGATAGCGCTCGCAGACGGCACGCAGGTCCTCATGGGTGATGAACCCGACGCTGCACGGGCTGATGGTGCTGATGCTGTTGTCGATGACCTTCAGGTGCAGGCTCTGGAGGTCGGGGACGTCACCGGGAATGTTGAAGGAGACGATCTGGCGCTTGCCTTGCACAGTGACCTTGTAGGTGCAGGCGAAGCCACTCAGGATCAGGCAGGAACGGGAGGGAACATCGCCCTCGCGCACGATGTCCTGGTCGGCCTTGATGGCCACTACCTGCATCGGCAGCTCTTGGAGGGCGTGTCGCTCGTCATCCGAGAGCGTGAAGATGCTCTCCAGCTTGCGGATGAGGGGATTGTATTTGGGGTGAAAGGCTGTGGCCAAGATCATGCTCCCTGCCTTGCAGGCGGGAGCATGTAAATCTCTCAGCCATCAGCGCCTGAGATCGGTTGCTGGTAGTAGAACTATACTGGCACATAAATGGGCACCAGTCTTATACCTATGTTGGCTTTGAGACTAACATTATCTAGAAAAGCGGACATGGCCGTAATTCTCAGATAACCTTTATGCCGCTGCCCAACCAGGCGGATGTTAAGGACCGAGCTACACATAGCTGAACGACCGCTTGGGCCGGATGTCCTATAAAGATTTTCTTGTTCCCCTGGGTGTCGGGCCATTTCGCAGCTGACCTTTCGCCCTGACCTGAAGGCGAAGGCCGTGACCCTCAATATCTCATTGATGCCCCTGCGCGTACTCATCGATGGCCATGACGCCGAGGGCAACCTTATCTTCTGGGATAACCAGCTCGCTGCCGTATTCGTCCGCCTCGACGGGATGCACCATGACCCTGAGCACAAGGGGTGGTGGCACCTGGAAGCCGGGTTCGGCAAATGCGACGTCCGTGTTGCTCCACACGTGTTCAAGACGCCCGAGGGGGCCGGAGCCTGGGTTGAGCAGACCCTGATGGTCAAGGACGCGTAACCTGCCGTAGCCCCTTTGTGGAATACAACTGGAAGGTGGAGTGGGCCATCCTCGCCCCTCCTGCCGAAACAACTAAGATCTTGGCCATTAGCGGATATCCGTGCAACACAGGAAGCCAAGGCACGACGGCTTGTGTGAGGAACACCACCGTGATCTCCTTCCTGATCCGCAAACTTGAGCAGCGCGACATCCTCTCAGATGAGGAGAAGCAGGCCCTTGAGGGCGCGCTCGCCAGGGTCAAAGGGTTCGGAGCCGACGAGGACATGGTGCGGGAGGGCGACCGCCCGAGCGAGAGCATCCTTCTGCTTGAGGGCTTTGCCGCCCGCTACAAGCTGCTCAGCAACGGAAAGCGCCAGATCACGGCCATTCACGTTCCAGGCGATTTTGTCGACCTCCACAGCTTCCTGCAGAAGAAGATGGACCACAGCATCGTGGCGCTTACCCCCTGCCCGGGTGGCCTGTTTCCGCACGAGAACCTGCGCACCATTATAGACAACCATCTGCATCTTGGGCGCCTGCTGTGGCTGAACACGCTGATCGACTCCGCCATTCACCGGGAATGGCTGGTGGCAATGGGGCGGCGTCCGGCCCTCAACCAGATTGCCCATCTTCTCTGCGAGCTGTTTCTGCGACTGCAAACGGTTGGGCTGACCCAAGATCTGAGTTTCCAGCTCCCTGTGACCCAGGCAGAACTGGGTGATGTGCTGGGGCTATCGACCGTTCACGTCAACCGGGTCCTCCAGGAGCTTCGGGCCAGTGGAGCCCTGGTTTGGCGCAGTGACACCCTAACCATCAGGGACTGGCCACGCCTCCAGGAGATTGCCGAGTTCGACCCGACGTACCTGATCCTGGAACGGGAGCCACGCTGACGGGTGCTGATCGGAATGGTGTTGTTTATGGGGCGACTGGGTGGATCCTCCGCATGCGCGAGAAAACAATCGGCGAACTTAGCGTGAAGTGCCTTTATGGAGCGGGATGGAGCCGATGGTGTATCTTTTGAGCCTCTGTCCAACCGGCTCTTGAAGCGCCGTTAGGACCGGCGGATACACTGGAGAGATCTTGCGCGGGGCCCCGGCCAAAAACTCCGGCCTGGTTTCACTTAGGTGAAGGCTGTCGCCCTGCGGAAGGCGCACTGTCAGAAGCGTGGATCGGTCCTTTTTTATCCCTCGGGATCAATCCGCCTCCAAAGACCAGCAAGTCAGCTCCTGAGAGAACTCCCCCCTCGATTGCCCCTCGACGGGGGAGTTTTCACGTCGGCCACTGGCTCAGGCGCACCGATCCGGTCGATCTCCTGCCGCGTTTAACCTAAGTGGTGGGACGGTTGGTGCAGACACGTAGGTTCGATTGGCCCGACTTCGGGCGTTTCCTCCCGAAACTCGGCTCCCTCCTGCTCTCTCAGCGGCGAGGGAGCTTTTTCGTGGAGAGGGATCCATCAAACAGATACTGTCGCTTCAAAGCGCCATTGCGGAACTACGCCTAAGCTCATCCCATGCAGGAGCGGCCATTCGCGATTATTCGCGTCTGAGGCCACTCTGTCAGCACAGAGCAATATCCAGAAATGGAAAAGCCCAGGCTCCGGGGCGAACGGGCGGGATGCCTTCGCATCTCTCGCCTCGCCAGCTACGGGCCTGGGCTAATGGGGTACCAGACGGGCGCCTGCATCGTCAGGCAGGCGCAGGATCAGACCGGGCCGGAGTACATCCGTCCGCGCACAGTCCCATCGTAGCCGGCGGTGACGCCCGCCGCTTCATAAGTCCACAACAATGTCTGCTGGGGTAAACCTCATATGGGGATGGACGGCTGGATGTGCAAAGCAGGTCAGAGAGGTCTATCCATCCAAGCCGGTTCAGCAACCGTGGAAGCCTCGCTCCGGAATTGGCGCCAGCATGATGATCCCGATTACCCAAGGGCGGTCGCCGGGCTCCAGGACGAGGGCAGCACCAACTGCGGTTAGCACCATCGGCCACCAACTCGGACAGCAGCCGCCGATGCTCGTCCAGGACCCATTGGAGCCTTCCACCGGCATAATCGTCCGCCAGCAGGCTGTCCGTGACCCGCATGCGCTCGGGGCCAAAGGCAATTTCAGCAGTGTCGCGCGCCCTGAACACGGGTCCGGCGAGGACTGGATACGCCACTGGAATTCCAAGCGCCTGGATGGCCTTGCCGATCCGGCGGGCCTGCTCCCGGCCCTCGGGCGAGAGGTTTCTCTGACCGGCGCGGTCCCGGTCCGATAGGAGCTGTCACAGGGCATACCAGTGGTGTCCGCATGTCGGAAGAACAGGACGAGCCCGCCACGGCGCAGACGCTCCACGAGCGCCCACCCTTCAGATTGCTGCACGGTAACTGGGTAAAGGGTCTGGCTGACAGTTGGGTGAACAGCCGTGAAAACCAAGAATGCCGCGCCAAGCAGTGCTCCGAGCCGTTTCCATATTTGGGCCGTCGACGTCACACCGGGCCTCGCGCTCATTTCCCGGCGTTTGCCTTACCTGCTTCCCCCTGGAGCCTCTCATCGTACCACTCGGCCAAGTCGGAGGCGAAATCCTCATCCTGATCCAGGCGCACCAGGAAGGCTGATGCGAGGAAGTAGTGGAACGGAATGTCGGAGTGCTCATCGTCGAGCATCGCGTCGACCTCCGGACTGGCGAAAAGCTGGCGGCTGATCTGCCCATCTTCCATGCCCAGGACGACAGCGACCTGTCCGGGCTCAAGGGTGATCGTGGTCTTCCGGTCCTTGCTGTCGGTCATGCTGATAGCTCCCTCACGGCGGTGCTCGGCCTCACTCCTCAATTCTGCGAAGGTTCACCCGTTCCCTGCTGCAGGGCATTGGCTTACCTCGGACCTAGCATCCTTATGCGGCGCGTCGTTCAGGCCTCAAGGAGAACAGGGAACATCGCCTTCGCATCCAAGTTGCCTGAGGCCGGACACAGGTCCTTGAAGAAGGCAGTGGCCGGACCATCCGAACCCTGGAGACCTCCCATGCCAGATCCTGACGACCCGAACCCCAATTTCTCTCCTGCTGAGGAACAACAAGAGCCTGCACAAACCGAGGGTGGTGTTCCGAACCTTGGACCAACCTCGGATCCGTCCGGACGCGACTTCGGCGACTCCGCAGGCTATGGCAGCGGCGGCTCGACACGCGACTACCAGGAGGTGGTCGGCGAGAACCCGGTGACCGCCGGCAGGCCCAATCCGCTCGACGCCGTCATCCCGCCTCAGCCGCAAGGATCGAACGAGGAAGGGGCTTGATGTTCACCTTGGAGATTGGCGGTCGGCCTGTCGCCGTCCTGAACCTCCCAACCGCCGCTGATGCGGAGGAGCTGCTGGGGGACAAGGAGTTCCGGAACGATCTCACCGCCCTGCAGTCCGAGGGCAGGCCGCTCTGGGACGGGCAGGCGGCAATGAGCCTGCGCGAGGCCACTGCCGACGAACGGGCTGAGCTCGAGAACTCCGCGGCAGATGAAGAGGACGATGAGGACGGGGGCTTTGTCATGTTCCTCGTGGACGTCACCGATCCAAATGCCCCAAACAGCCCCGATGAGTGAGTGCCACGAGGCGGCTGTTGCGACTCATGGCGGTGAGTGCGTCGACGGACGCTCCAGCTGAGCCTGGGCAAAGGCGGTCAGAGGTTTCGCGTCCGGATTGAGCATTGCTGCAACCCAGCCGGTGATGCTGTCAATGGTGAGCACTGGAGCGAGGCCTCACATTGAGGCATGCATGAACAGGGTTGCTCGAACCAGACGGTCGGGCCCGAGGTCCTCATCGGGCACGAGATCCAGCAGCTCCGCCAACCGGGTCCTAGCCCGATTGATCCTGCTCTTGATCGTACCGAGATTCGTGCCGCAGATCTGAGCCGCCTCCTCGTAGGAGAGGCCCTCGGCCGCCACGAGCAGCAGCGCTTCACGCTGTTCGACGCTGAGCCGGGCCAAAGCCGCCTGCATGTCGGTGAAGTCCAGGCGCGCACCCTGCTCGGGCATCACGGCGAGCTTCCCCGCCATGGCTCCGTCTGCGTCCTCCACCTCCCGGCGACGCCGGCGCATATCGGTGTAGAACTGATTGCGCAGGATGGTGAAGAGCCAAGCCTGCATGTTGGTGCCCGGCTGGAACTTGTCCAGGTTTTCAAGGCCGCGCATCAGAGCCCCTTGGACGAGATCGTCTGCGCAGGTGATGTTGCCGGACAACGAGATGGCAAAGGCGCGCAGATGCGGAATGGCACCCAGCATCGCCTGACGGATTGAGAGATCAACGGCCACCATTCGTCCGCTCCTTTTGATCCATGGCCCCAAGGATCTGGATGAGGTGTTCGGGAACAGGATCTTTCATCAGGGGGAGTAACAGGCGCGAAGCCGCTTTCCCAGACAAGCGGCAACGTCGGATGGGATGGATGGCTGGTGCGGGAGTTCGCTGCTGGCAACCAGAGGCTCTTCGATGTCACCAAGCTTCCTCTGATCAACTTTGGGCATCGTCGTCAGCACGCTGATTCCTCCGAGCAAGATCAACAGGTCTCTGATGAATATTCCAGAAAACCAGAAAGATGATCTACCCGTAGATGATCGGAGGAGGTCTGCCACTAACCTATGATGAGCTTGAGTTTAGACATCAACTCGAACGAGGGAACCCTGTGAACGGCTTTGATTGTAAACTATGGCCGTGATTAACCTACGTGAGTGAGGGGACCTTCAGTCTCGCTCAGGCTGTCTCAATCGTTTGCTTTCCATTGGACCCAGCGAGAGCCCTGTTGGTTCTCTCCAAAGACGGGGCTCTTCCAGTTCCTGACCAACGGGAGATCTCGCGTGATGGCTTCCCCCTGCTGCATGATCGTTGAAGACCAGGCGCTTATTGGCATGTCCCTTGAGGCCTTTCTGGAGGACACCGGGTTCTCCGTGGCCGGCCCGTTTCTGTCCTGCGCCGACGCTCTCCGGTGGCTGGAGCACAATACACCTGAGGTCGCTCTCCTGGACGTGTCCCTCAGTGACGGCACCTCCTTGCCCATTGCCCATGAGCTGAAGGGGCGCAACACGCCCTTTGCCGTCTACTCGGGCCTTCCGTTCACGCGAAACCTCCCGGACGAGCTCCAGGGCGTGCCTTGGCTGAAAAAGCCTGTCCCACGAGAAGAGTTGACTGCAACAATTACCAGCCTCGGGCGAACAAATGCTTGAGCGACGGATTGGTACGGCACCTCGACAGCCGCCGGAACAACGATGAGCAGGAGAGCCGATGTTTACCCTTGAGAAGGCAAGCCGATTGCCGTCACCGATGCCGAGGAGGGACAGGCACGGGCCATCTTCGAAAGTGATGAGTTCAAGCAGGACCTGACCGTGCTGACCAGTGAAGGATTACCGCTGTGGGACAGGCAAGCGCCCCTGGCTATCCGGGCCGCATCCGCAGAGGAGATCGCCGCGTTCGAAGCGCCTGACATGGACCTCGACGATGATGTCGACTTCGAGGATGAGGATGAAGACGGCTTCTTCGTGACCTTCCTTGTTCCGGTTGACCATGATCACGAGGATGTCTCGACCACTTCCGCCAAACCTGCTGGGTCGATAGCCCGAACCAATTTAGTGCCGGATGCCACAGACGAGCAGGCGATGTTCACCTTGGAGATAGGCGGCAGGCCGGTTGCCATGACCGATGCAAGCGAGGAGCGGGCTCATGAACTCTTCCACGGGCAGATGTTCAAGGCTTATCTCGGACAGCTCGTGAGCCAAGGGCATCGCTTGTGGGATGGTACAGCCCCCCTGTTAGTGCGGCCCTCGTCGAAGGACGAGATCGTGAGGTTCAAGAGAATTCAGGCCGCCGCGGATGAGGAGCAGGACGACGAGGAGGAGCTTGAGGCCTTCTCTGTCGTCTACCTTGTCGAGGCTGAGGAAGATGAAGCTGAAGTGGGCTGATCGGCCGGGTGCCCCCTGGATCGAACCGACCGCCACCTCCGCTCTTCCATGCCCTTGAACGTCGGTTCTGATCATCTGAGGCTCGGTGTGGCCCCTCGAACATCATTCGAAGAAGGCAAGCAGGAGATGGGATCACTCGATCAGCAGCCCGCAGGCTCCGCCACCCGGATGGAGGCGGGTTCGGCCATGTCACACCACGTCGTGATCGTTGGTGCCGGGTTCGCAGGGCTTTCCCTTGCGCAATCCCTGGGGAGCACACCCCTGCGCGTAACGGTGATCGACCGCCGCAGCTACCACCTCTTCCAGCCCCTGCTGTACCAAGTGGCCACCGCCGTGCTGTCGCCTGGCGAGATCGCCCAGCCGATCCGGCGCATCCTGGGTCGGCACAAGAACATCACCGTTCTCCTGGGCGAGGTCGACCACATCAATCCGGAGCGTAAGGAAGTCTATATCAACGGCGAGGCCCTCACCTACGACACGCTCGTGCTCGCCACAGGTGCCACTCACGGCTTCGGGCATTCGGAATGGGCACGCTTTGCACCGGGCCTGAAGACGCTGGAGGATGCCCGGCGCATCCGTGCGCAGATCCTGATGGCGTTCGAAAAGGCAGAGATGGAGCGCGATCCCTCAGAGCGCGAGCGGCTGATGACCTTTGCCATCATCGGAGGCGGGCCCACCGAGGTGGAGATGGCTGGCGCCATTGCGGAGTTGGCCCGCCAGGCGCTTGCGCGAGATTTCCACTACATCGACCCAACAAAGGCCCGCATTCTCCTGATTGAGGCGGCTCCTCGCATCCTCGGGCCGTTCCCGGAGGATCTCTCGGCTTATGCGGAGCAGGAGCTTAAGCGGCTTGGCGTCACCCTGCTCACAGGCAAGCCTGTGGAAGACGTCAACGAACGGGGCGTCGGGGTCGGCGGCGAGTTCATCCCGTGCTCCACCGTCGTCTGGGCCGCGGAGGTCGCGGCCTCACCGGCCGGACAATGGCTGCAGGTGGGTAGCGACCGGGCCGGCCGTGTTGCCGTGGCACCCGGCCTCTCCGTACCAGGGCTCGACAGCGTCTATGTGCTTGGCGATCTTGCCCTTGCGTTGGGCGAGGATGGCAAGCCGCTGCCTGGTTTGGCTCAGGTTGCCCACCAGCAGGGCCGCTATCTCGGCAAGGCCTTGCCGGCCCGCATCCTGCGCAATGAAACGCCTCCTCCGTTTCGCTTCCACAACCGGGGGAACCTCGCTGTCGTAGGCCGCAACTCGGCGGTCGTGCACTGGGACAGCTTCAAGCTGCAAGGCTTCATTGCCTGGCTCGTCTGGGGGATTGCCCACGTGTACCTCCTGGTCGGGTTCCACAACCGCTTCCTGGTCACCATGCGCTGGCTCTGGACCTATCTCACCTTCCAGCGTGGGAGCCGATTGATCACGGAGGATGTCATCAGGACACAAGCCACCGATGCCGAACGAGGCGGACCCGAGGCAGCGGGGGCGCCCGACCCAAGCCAAACCTCAAATCTTCGCAAGACAGCAGACCAGCCGACCTGATCAGGTGTGGAAAGGCCACCGCATCACCGTCGCTGCGGAGATCATCCACGCTGGCGTTCATTGAAACCCAACCTGCCCAATAGAGGGACCCTGCCTTTGAAAAGCCCAAGGCCGAGGCGGCCCACAGCCAAGACAGGAAGGAACGCCTCAGCAGCGGCGCAACGGCTGGCGCTTGTCCTCGCCGGAGGCAACGCACTTGGGGCGTTCGAAGCCGGCGCCTACCAGACGCTGCACGATCACGGCCTGCAACCCGACTGGGTGGTGGGCACATCGTCGGAGCCGTCAACGGCGCACTCATTGCTGGCAATCCTCCGGAGCGGCGGACAGAGGCACTGCAAGCGTTCTGGTCGAAGGCGGCTTGGCCGACAGCGGGCGGAGCGATTGCTCCAAATGCGCTGGTCCAAGCCATGCAGCGTTTTGCCGGGCAACTGCAGACCGCCTCGTTCGGGAATTCGGTCATGTTCGTGCCGAGCTTCACCGGAATGACCGCCCATGGAAAGGGCACCATTGGCCTTTATGACCTGTCGCCCCTGCGGAGCACGCTTGAGCGATTGGTTGACTTCGATCTCCTCAACACAGGCGCCGTCCGGCTGACGGTGGTCGCCGTCGATCTGGAAACCGGCGATGAGGTCCTGTTCGACACCCGAACGGGCCGGATCGGTCCGGAACACATCATGGCCAGCAACGCCCTGCTGCCGGACTTCAGGCCCATCGAGATCGAAGGCCGCCTGTATGGTGACGGCGGGCTGGTGTCCAACTTGCCCGTCGATGTGGTGCGGCGCGAACCTGATGAGGATCGCCTCTGCGTCGCCATCGAGCTGTTTTCCGCCTCAAGGCAACGCTGCACGACCTTTGCCGAAGCTGTGGCCCGGCGCCAGGAGCTGTTGTTTGTCAATCAGAGCCGATGGTTTCTGGAGGCTTACGCGCGGGAGGACAGGGTCCGGAACACGCTTCGGGCCCTTCTTGATCTCGTGCCCAAGGAGTTATGGGATCAACCCGAGGTCAGGGCTGCCCTGGTGGAAGCGGATCGGCCGGACATGCGGCTGGTGACGATTGGTGGGGATCCGGGTCCCGAGGTCGGCAGCTGGTTCTACGACTACTCCGAGCAGGCGATCATGCGACGCTGGGACGCCGGCGCAAGCAAGGCCAGGGACGCGTTAACCGCGCTCCAGGGCGCCCCGGCATCGAACCAAGCGACCTCAACGACCCGGTGAATGTGTGGGATGCACCCGAGAGCATCCTGCGTGCCCCATTCCCATACGGACGAGACCGCAAGACCCAAGGAAGACAGGATCATGACAGATAGAATTGACCGGAAGGTCGTCGTTATCACCGGCGCATCGAGCGGCATCGGCAAAGCCAGCGCCCTGGCCTTGGCTGATCACGGCGCCCGCCTGGTTCTCGCCGCGCGCCGGGAGAAGGAGCTGAACGACACGGCCACAGAGTGCCGCACCAAGGGCGCGCAGGTCATCACCGTGCTGACGGACGTGGCTGAGGAGGCGCAGGTTCAGGCGCTGGCCCAACGTGCCATCGAGAGCTTCGGTCGGATCGACGTCTGGTTCAACAATGCGGGCATGGACACTTTCGGCCGCTTCGAGGACATTCCGCCAGAGACCTTCGAGCGCGTGCTCCAGATCAACCTGATGGGTATGGTTCACGGTGCCCGGGCTGCCCTGCCCCACTTCCTGGAGCGCGGCTCCGGCATCGTGATCAACAATGCCTCCCTGGTCGGCAACTGTCCGTCTCCGTTCCACAGCCCCTATGTGGCCAGCAAGTTCGCCATCCGCGGGCCATCCTTCGCATTGCGCCAAGAGGTCATGCACCTGCCTGACGTTCACGTCTGCGTCCTGTCGCCCGCATCCATTGATACGCCTCTCTGGCAGCGCAGTGCCAACTATAGCGGCCGTGCCATCAAGCCGCTGGATCCGGTTCATCCCGTGGAGCAGGTGGCGGAGGTGCTGCTCAACCTGATCCGTTATCAGCAACGCGAGGTGTTCGCGGGCGTGTCAGGGTGGATGGCGAGCGAGCAGTATGCGGCCCAGCCCGCCATGACCGAGGCGTTGGTCGCGGTCCATGCCGGGCAAACCCTGTTCCAGGACGAACCCGCCGGGCCGACCGACGGGTCGTTGTTCACGCCGGAAAGCGGCAATGGTGGGACGAGCGGAGGCTGGAGCCCCCCTGAGCGGCCAGGATTGGCTGTAGGCGATACGCTTCCTTTGATGGCCGGCCCTGCGCTTCTGGCCATGGCACCGGCGCTCTACGCGCTCAAGGTGTCGGCTGGCTTCGCACAGCAGCTCAGCATGCAGTTCGCGCCCTCATGGACAGGTGCCATGACAACTCTTGGAGACGGATTGCCAGCCGCGATGACGGCACCCCTGCGGCGGACTAGGCCGTGACTTGCAGTGGGACCAGCCATTGGCCCGTTCTCTGGAGCGACCGTGAGCGATGAGAGTGGGGCGATGACCCGCAACAGACCGGAAGCCGCCTCCCAGATCGTGGCAGCCATCGAACAATCGCTGCCACCCGACCCGCGCCTTCGCGACCTTGTCGATGCGCTCGGGGAGCGGGCGGGCGGCATCTTGCTTGCCGCCATCGCCATCCCGGCGCTTATTCCGGTCCCGGGGGTTCCGCTTGGAGCCGTTTTCGGCACGGTTCTGTCAATCATCGCCTGCCAGATGGCAGTTTCTGGAGCAGAGCCTAGGCTTCCCCATTGGCTTGCCCGGGTCAGGCTCAAGGCTCCGGTGATCGCACTTCTAAGCCGCCGCGGCCCTCCCCTGCTGCGGCGCGTGGAGCGTCGGCTGCGGCCCCGTGCCAGGGTGCTGACAGCACGATCAGGCAAGCTAGCTCTCGCGCTCGTCATGGCACTGATGGGAGTTTTGATCGCCTTGCCGATCCCATTCGGCAACACGCTACCAGGCCTTTCGGTGATCCTCATGGGCCTTGGTCTGGCCGCCGACGACGGTCTTGCTGTCTTGGGAGCCCTAATCCTCGCGCTTCTGGCAACCGGGGTTTCCATCGCACTGAGCTGGGCCGCCTGGACAGGGATTGTTCACCTGCTCGGCTGATTGGCGGCGCAGGAACGCTGACGTAACAAAGCCCGAACGAGCGCGCCAATCCATGCCAGGGCCGCGCGTGCCTGTCCCGTGCGCGGACGCAGCTACTGTCTTATGATGGCCAAAGCCAGGTCTGTCACGAATGGTGGCACCTGTAACCGGAGGGAGGGCTCACTGCCTTTTGCAGCCTCAAACGTTGCACAGGTCCTTCCCTCAAGCGTGTTCCAGCCAGTGACGCAGTAGCGGCCTGAGGAGAGTCGGGGAATCCGCACGGTGAGATCCACCGGCTCTGCATCGGTGCACAATGTTCCGTTCTCGCTTATGCTGTTCTTGCGCAGAAGCCAGATTACGGCCTGGGCATCGTCTCCACACCCAAAGCATGCCACGTTGTCTGAGGAGGTCTCAATCTCCGGGTTCAGGCTTATGCGTTGGAAGCGCGGCCAGTCAACGAGCGGCAGGAACCTAGCCATCGCCTGCTGCGCCTTGCGCATGCCCCTGGTCAGAGTATGCGGGCTCCTGTTGGGCCATCGCATCCCACCTCCAGCACCGCCCGAAGCGAGATGCGCCCATTGCATGTGACGGAAATACTCGTCGTCAAATGGCTCCGGCAGCGTACGATTACGATCCTTGAAGCTGTGAATAGGACCGTGCTCGGTGTCCAGAAAAGGTCGACTATCGTGGATCTCAGCCAACGCATCCCGGACGATCCGGCCCATGCTGATGGCAGCATCGACTGTGTTCTGAGGGTTGTCGATGCTGCCGGTCTCGTAGATGTGGAGGCTGGCAAAGTCCAGGTCAGGATGCCGAAAGATCGGCTCCTTCAGGTCCAGGTGCGGCCGCAACGACAGTTCAGGGCCAAACAGGGAAACTGTTTGCGGATGTGAGCGGCCATACAGGCGCTGCTCAAGGGTCCGCATGTGATGGCTGAGATCATGGATGAACTCGCCGAAGCAATCCGCACTCTCCTCAGCCTGAGCAGGGTGGATCTCATTCCAGAGATCCCAAGCGAAGAGCGCGCCGCTCCTACCCCAGCGCTCGACTGCAAAGGTTAATCTGTCCTTGATGGCTTGGCGAGCATCCGGGCACAGCAGGAGGCGGGAAGGATGCTGAAGGGGTCCGCCGTTCCTGCTGTTGTAAGGGTGGTGCTTCCAATGCAACCAGGTCCAGAATGTGTCGAAAGGGGTGAGGAGGATGCGCAGGCCGATGCGCTTGCAGAGCTCAAAAAGATCGTCCCAGAGTTGCACCATGCTGGGCACAAACGTGCCGATGGGTCGCTCGATGTAGCGGTGCCGCACCTGAGCGTACTCAAGCATCAGCCGCAGGCATGTGGCGCCATGCTGCTTCAGGTAACGCAAGTGTGCCTCGACGGCTGGCAGGTCCCGCCTTCGAAAGAGACCCTTCAGCTCAACCCAGCTGATGGCATCGTTTTGACCAACAGGGGTCCAAGGCTCACCCGCCTCTGTGATGAAGTATGGAGCCCCTGACGCAACTTGGATCCAAGGAAGGGACTGCGAGAGCTTCTCCGGGGCAACTCGCTCCACTGTGGGACTTGAGAAGGGACATTCAACATCAAGGCTGTTCCTGAACATCAAGAAGGGAGTCTCTTGCTCGTGAGAAGTATTATTTTAGCCCCTGACCCACCTTGAGGCGTCTGTGTCCGCATTGTTCCTACATGGGCTCACACTGGATCAGGTGGGTAGGGTTACGTTGGTTTGATTGGGGACTTGAGTGGGTAGTCACTTCGTTTGGATGTAACCGGCGGGCTCCGGAGAACGCCGAAGGGACGGGATAGATCCATGACTGCTTTGACAAGGTCTACAATCTCAACAGAAGGCTCTCATGGCATGAAAATGAAGTCGCTCAATCGACAAAATACAGCAAGGCATGACGGGTTGTTCAGCTCGTCTCCGCTTGTCAGGATGACGAGGCCAACAAGCAGGCAGGGCGTGAGCTCCCCGCTTCTCCTGTTTCCTGAGCGCCTCTGCGTCCTATTCTAGTTATCATGCCCCACCGCATGGGGCATGAGCGGGAGGAAGCCAATGCCTGTTTTCAAGCGTGAGTTAGCCTTCGCTGCAGATCGTCCGATGGAGAACGCAGGAGATTGGTGGCACCTGGTCCTCGATACGGATGCGCCGGGCCTTTACGTTGAACACACCTGGTTGCACACGAGCACCCACGCAAACGGCCAAGTCTCTCGTGGGACACAGCGCTTTGGCATCAACGACTTTCTGACGCTTGCCGAGGGCCGGCCTGCTCAGCCGATGCTCATGAGCGCCCTTCGGGAAATGTTCAGCGACACCGCTCCGACCTCTGAGTAAACAATCCTTAGCTGGCTATACTTGGTCCTGGGCCGCAGTTCCTCAACAAAATCCGGCAGCAGTAAGGGGGCTCAAGCCCCCTCACCTGATCATTGTGGTCGCTTCGCTCTCTATTCTGCAGCGTCCAGGAACGCCCGAGCTCTCCAATCCACCTCGCACTCGCGGAAGTAACGAGAGATGGCGCTCTCGAAGGACGGCATGATCAGACCGCGCTCGCTCGACAGTGCCGTCAGGCGTGGAGCCCCCTCCACCGCCCGGGGCCCCGCTCTCCAGGACAGGCCGGCTTCCGCCGCCGCCCGTTCGGCCAGATCGCTCCAGGAGGTCATGCCCTGGTTCGCCAAGTGCCAGATCCCCTGCTCGCCATCTACCAGAAGATCCAGGGACGCATGAACGAGGTCCGGAACATAGGTCGGTGAAACGATGCCTTCGGGCAGCTTTACGGGATGGCCTGCCTCAAGATCGTTGAGGACATGATAGACGAAGTTGGCCCTGTCCCAGGGTCCGAAGAAGGCGCTCGTGCGAATGACAAGGGCCTCCGGGTGAGCCTGCGCCACGCGCCGCTCGGCCTCCGCCTTGCTCTCGCCGTAGACGCAGGCCGGGCAGACAGGATCGCTTTCCAGATAGGGACGTCCAAGGCTGCCGTCGAAGACCCGGTCGGACGAGAAGGCGACCATCGGCAGCCCAAGGCGGGCGCAGGCCTGCGCAATGGCTTCGGCGCCGCTCGTGTTGGCCTTGAAGCACATATCCCGCTCACGGGCAGCGTCATCGACGCGAACGTATCCGGCTGCGTTGATCACAGCCCAGGGGCGATGCCGCGCGAGTGCTGCATCCACGGACACCGGATCGGTGATGTCCATTTCGCCGCGCGTGAGGAGCACGTGATCAAGGCCACGCACAGCGCACAGGCGGGCGAAGGCTCGCCCGAGAGTGCCGGTCGCACCGGCAATCAGGATTGGGCGTCGGGCGCGGGAGGGCGCCTCGGCCTTGCTTGCCGGCGGATGATAATGCCGGCCGTCGCGCCGCCACCAGCCTTGCTGGTCGAGCACGGGATGCTCGAAGGTGCCCGTGCGGGCCAGGGCCTCGGCTGCCCTGCCGGTGGCAGTGCGACGGGGCTGCCCGCTGCGGCTGTCGAAGGCGCCCGGTTCATAGAAGCCGTTGCGGGCGACCAGAAGAGAGTTCCAGTCCACGGCCCCAAGCAGGGACCAGATGGTGACGGCTTGAATGTCGTGGCCCGTCTCCCTGAGATCCTGGACCCCCTGCCAGACCTCCATCAGCCAGCGCACCTGCTCCTCGCGGGTCGAGCCGTGGTGAGCTTCGGTCACGGCGATGGGGTGCCGGTAACGATCCCAGACCTCCGCAAGGCGCGCCTTGAACCCGAGCTCCTCGGACGGAATGTCCATCCGCAGCGCCTCGACATCGGCATAGTGGTCGATCCGAGGGGCACCGTTGAGCGGATGCAGGTGACTGCCGCCGTGGAAGCACTCGGGATAGCGTTCCATCGCCTCGTCGAGATAGCGCTCGCTGGTGTTGTAATGATTGATGCCGATGATGTCGGGCGCACCATCCCCTTCAAGGAAGAACTCAAGCTCCTCCTCCCGGATGCCGTGCCGGAGGCAGATATCGTACCAAGGGTGTTGGCGGTCCACTCGCCCGAACAGCAGGTCGAGGCTGAGCCAGCGCCGGTGGTTTTCCAAGTCGGCCTGGTAGCGCAGATGCGGCGTGCTGAAGGTCTTGCCCATGTCCTCCGTCTGGACCAGCTGCGCATACGGGGTGATCCGGCGGATGGCACGCATGGCCAGCACGGTTGCGCGGCATTCGGTGAGGAGGCAGCGTAGGAAGGTCGAGTAGTCGCGCCCATGGGGATGCCAGTGACCGTAAAGGCCGCTGAAGCGGGCGGTGGTCAGCGGCTCGTTGATTGGGGTGAACATGTCCACCCAAGGATAGCGCTCCGCGACACGCTCGGCATGGCGGGCCAGCAGATCGGGGAAGTTCGGATCGATCAGGCTGGTATAACGCGGTCCGCTGCCATGATGGACAAGACCTGCAATCGGCCGGATGTCGAGTTCACGCAAGCGGGTGAGGCGCTCGTCCGTCCATGTCCAGTCGCACACATCCGGATGATCGGGCGCGATGGACTCCCACACGACGGGGTAGCGTATCGTCCTGATCCCGAGCGCCGCGATGGCATCGAGGTCGGACAGGCGCTGGAGATGCCCCGTCTCCTCCACCTGGTTGCGGAATTCGTCGCCGATCTGCACAACAGTGCACTCGATGCCGCCCCACAGTTCAAGCGGCCGCTTTGCTGGCTCGTTCAAGGTCAGACCTCTTTATAGCAGATGCGCGGCTGGCGCGCGGAAGGAGTGGTCCTAACCTGATCCAAATACCAGTAGTTCCTCGCTAATTTGACAATATACAGCCCCGAATAAAGTAAGTTAATGGGATGATCCCATTAATCCTTTCCGCGAGCCGATGTTGAAGTTATATGGTGAAGACACTTGATGCGGAACGAACGCCAAATATTGCCGGGATAAACTGTTGCCGTAGCAAAAGGTCACGTAGGAAGGGCTAAAGATAAAGGGTTATGCTTCTTTCTACCGGTCAAACGTCAAAGTTCTTCATAGGAGGCGCCGTAATGGGAATGCCAGCGCCAAGGTTGGCCTGTTCGATCGCAGCCGCAGCGGGGAGTAGTTCTGCAACCGCACGAACTGGGCAATCTCTCCAGCAGAGTCTGGCGTGGTTTTCTGGATGCTCTGCCTCTTATGGCTGGATCACAAGGCGCACGCGGAAGCCACCGCTTGAGCAAAGCCCTGCTGGCTGAAGGGCTTCTGGAGGGTCGGGCAATCGTGGAAGCTGTCGCGCAGCCCATGTGTGCCGTAACCGGTCGCAAAGATCACCGGAATGCCTCGCTGGCGGATCACCTCGGCAATGGGATAGCTCAAGGTGCCGTTCAGGTTGAGGTCCAGAACCGCAACCCCAAACTCCGCCTTATGGGCAAGGGCCAGAGCATCGTCAAACCTGGCAACCGGCCCTACGATCTCGGCGCCGCAGTCCACAACCATATCCTCAATCAACATGCTGATCATCGCCTCATCCTCAACGACAAGGATGCGGTGCTTACGCTCACCCATTGGCATCTTTGTGTCTCCAGGACCTCTGGCCCTCCGTCCCTGGACTCTGATGTCTTTGAGCGAGGCCTTACACAGTTAAGGAATGGTTAAGACCTATCTGCCGGGAGCCCAGCACGCATCAACATAGGTGAGTGTTTGATGCTCTTTCTGCCCCGCCTGGAACACGGTGCCGTTTGCCGCGAAGCCTGGCACTCAGGACGCCCTTAGTTGCTGCAATTTATGCCTAACAATTACCTCTATGCTCCTGCGGCTCCAGGCTCTAGCCGCCAAGTTCAATGCGGACATTCTGCACACCTTCTGCAACAGAGACCTCGCTTACCCTGAGCTCCTGTTTGGCCTTGATGACGCTCAACTGGCCGCTCCGCTCCAGGCAGGCCTCGGCAACCTGCCTCATGTCCGAGATCCTCTTCGTGCGAAGGTCCTCCCACAGATCCTTCTCCGTTATATGAACCTTCCGCAGGACCTTCTCATCAACCGCGCCATCGCGGACCAGCACCACCGAGCGGCCTTTAACCAGCCATCCAAAGCCATGCCAGTGCAGCGCTATGGCCGAGAACAGCCAATGCATCAGGAGCAGGACGGCAGAGGCTGCAAGGGCACCGAAGAACGGAGCATTGCCCGTGACGCCGCGGCTGACGATGGAGCCCAGCATGTGCCGAGGATCACGTCAAACGCGGTGGCGCGGCCCATGAAGCGCTTCTTGCCCAGCCTCACGATCAGCACCGTCACGATGTACACGACAACAGCGCGCAGTGCCATTTGCAGGGAGTTGATGTCCTGACTCTCAACGCCGAAGCCAAGCACAAGACGCAACCAGCTCTCCATCTCGTTCATATCACCTGCCGGGATAGCTACAGAGGAGCGGACAAACGCCAGGAACTGTTCAAAGTTCAGCCAAAAGGATTACACGAGGCGCGGTCTACCATGCTTGTTTGAGCGTGCGTCTCTGGCGGAGGAGCGGTCGCCTCCAGGCGCCACAGCCCCTGTCTTGCAATCCCTTCATGACAAACCCGATCCTGCTTGAGCCGAAGGATGGGTGCCTCCCCTGCGTAAAGGGGATCCGAGAGGCGTCCTCAACCCCGCGCGGGCGTCTCAATGGCATGACTGACGCTCACGTCAGGCACCGCTGCCGGACGGCGCTTGGCGAGGTCGAAGGAATCACCGGAGCTCAGAACATGCAGGCGCACGTCATACATTGAGAGGGCTCGCTCCGGCCGCGCCTCGGCGATGTTGGAGTGCGTCACGCCGGCCCCATCGACCACATAGGCACACCCGGTCCCGATCACCTCGAAGCGGCCGTCCTGGAGAACAAGGGCCGTGTCCTCGTCGATCCCGATCCCCAGTTCACGCGGGTTGTGCGCCACGGCCCCAAACAGCCGCCCGAAACGGCCGCGCTCGGCGAAGTGCTGGTCGATGATCACGTCGCGGAGCAGGCCGAGACCGGGTGCCATGTGCAGATCGCCGATCTTGTGCGACTCGCCGCTCGTGCCCTTCACCAGCATGGTCTCGCTCATCATCGAGGCACCCGCGGAAGTCCCGGCGATCACGCCGCCGCGTTCATGAATCTCGCGCACGCGCTGTTCGATGGGTGTGTCCCCGATCTGGCTGGAGATCCGCAACTGGTCGCCCCCGGAGAAAAACACGCCAGCCGCGCCATCGAACAGGCTCAGCTTCTCGGGCTCAAGCGTCTCGGCCCTGTCGTTCACGTACAACTCGACCAGATCCTCAATTCCCAGATCGGCAAAGGCCTTCTGGTAGACCTCGAAGTAGCCTTCCGGCTGATGCGAGGCCACCGTGGCCAGGACGAGCTTGCCACCGTTGAGATGACGGGCGACCTCCCGCAGGATGACGCGCTCACCCTCCCGGTCCTCGCCGCCTCCGATGATGATCAGCGGCCCCTTGGACCTTTTGCTGCTGCGGTCGGACATACCGTCACTCCTCATCCTGGCGCAGGCGGACCGATGGCGCGCCCATGCTGTCGGTTATCCAAGCGACCGCGAAGTTTGAGCTGTTATGGGCCCAGCCCACCCGCCCAAGGTGGTCGAGAACAATCCCGCCAGCTTCTCCCCCGACCCTTTCGAGATGTGTCAGCGAGGCTTCAAGGGCTGCCTGCGGTGGCTGACCACCCTCAAGCACCTGCATGACGCGGGCGGCGAGCAGGGTTCTGGCGATGCATTCGCCGTCCCCGGAGAAAGCCACACCCCCGACTTGATCGTCCGCGTAGAAGCCGCAGCCCGGCAGCGGTGAGTCCCCGACCCGTCCTGGAAGTGTATCGTCCAAGCCCCCGGTCGACGTGCCGGCCGCGATCCTGCCGGTGCTGTCCAAGGCCACACAGCCCACCGTATCATGATCGTGTGTCTTCTCTTCCTCCGGGCCGTCCCGGCGGGGCGGGATCAGCTCCCCCGGCTCACAGAGTTCGGCCCCGTGCGCGGCAGCGAAGCGGCGGGCGCCCTCACTCACCAGAAGGGTCGGCGGTTCGGTAAGCATCCGCCGCGCAACGGAAATAGGATGGCGCACGCCCTGGATCGCGGCAACCGCACCAAGGGCAAGGCTGCTCCCGTCCATGAGGGCGGCATCCATCTCGACCTCACCGTCGGCGTTCAGGTCCGAGCCGTATCCGGCGTTGAACGTGGCGTCGCTCTCCAAGATTCGGATCGCGGCTTCGACTGCCTCCACGGCTGAGCCGCCCTGCGCCAGGATCACACGCCCGGCGGCGAGAGCGTCGAGACAACCACGCCGGTTGGCCTCCTCCTGCTCCGGGGCGATCTCTTTGGCGCCGCCATGGACGATGAGGGCCCAGGTCACGCGGTTCTCCGCCCAATGTCCGTTCCGTCGTTTCGCCTGTCGATTTCCACGTCGAAGTGAGCTTCGGGCGACACGCGGAAGTCGAGCACCTGCTGCCACATCGCCTCGACCTCGGTCGGCGTGAGCACCACCAGGTCTCCGGGGCGTGCCATGTCGAGGCACACGGGAGCGGCATCCTCCTCGTTCATGACCCTGCGGATGCGGTCCTCGGAAAAGCCGGCCGCAAGCGCTCCCTCGACAAGGAGTTCGACAATCTCGCCCGGCTTGCGTCCACGGCGGGCCGGATCCTCCCGGAACACGATGTCGTCGAAGTAGCGCGTGGCGAGTGCCCCCATCTCGCGGATGTCCTCGTCGCGGCGGTCGCCCGGGATGTTGATCATGCCGATCACGCGCCGATGCCGCGGCCGCATCTTCAGGATGAGGTCCCCGAGTGCCTGAAGCCCGGCCGGGTTGTGGGCGTAGTCCAGGATGACGCGGAAGCCATGCCCGTCAAAGACGTTGAGGCGGCCGGGGCTGTGCTCGAAGGACGTGGTGTAGGTCGAGAGAGCACTGCGGATGACGGCAGGGGGCACGCCCTGGGCGTAGGCCATCGCGATGGCGCCGAGGGCATTCTGCACGTTGAATTCCGCAAGCCCGTCGAAGGTCGCCGGGATCTCTGCGGTTGGCATCAGATGCATCGCATCGCCATCGTCGTGGATGATGATGTCGCCGCCAGACGCTCGCCCGGTCTCGCGCACCACCGCAAAGCCGCCGTCATCGATGTGCTCGCGCAGGAAGTCCGGCATGTCGGAACTCCCGCGAAGGGAGAAGTAGGCCAGCCTGCCGCCGACGCGGCGGCGCATGCTCACGCACATGGGATCGTCGGCGTTGAGGATGCTGGTGCCGTTGCGATGCACGGCCTCGACCACCACCGACTTCACCCAGGCGAGATCGTCCAGCGTGTCGATGCCCTTCAGTCCCAGGTGATCCGGCTGCACGTTGGTGACGAGGCCGATGTCGGCCTCAGCGAAGCCAAGGCCCTCGCGCAGGATGCCGCCACGCGCCGTTTCGAGCACCGCCACGTCAATGGTCGGCTCCCGCAACACCGCGCGGGCGCTCCACGGGCCCGAGGCGTCGGCCTCCACGATCCTTCTGCCATTTATGTAGATGCCCGTCGTCGAGGTCATCCCTACACACAGCCCATGGGCCCGCAAGATGTGACCGATCATGCGTGACGTCGTCGATTTGCCGTTGGTGCCCGTGATTGCGAGGATCGGGATGCGGGTCGGGGTGCCGCGCGGGAACAGCATCTCCATGACGGGCCGGGCTACGTTGCGGGCGCGCCCTTGTGAGGGCTGGAGATGCATGCGGAAGCCGGGAGCCGCGTTGACCTCGATGATCCCGCCTCCTGTCTCGTACACGGACCGGGTGATGTCCGGCGCGATGAAGTCGATGCCGGCGATGTCCAGCCCAATGGTACGCGCGGCGCGGCGGGCAATCATGGCGTTGTCGGGATGGATGTCGTCGGTGCGGTCGATGGCCGTGCCGCCGGTCGAGAGGTTTGCCGTATCGCACAGGTACACGACCTGGCCTCTCCCCGGGACACTGTCGATGGCCAGACCAGCCTTGGCGAGCACACCCTGGACATGGCTGTCGAGCCTGATCCGCGTCATGACGGTCTCATGACCTTCGCCCCGCCGTGGATCGCGGTTCACTTCCTCGACGAGCTCAGTGATGCTGCGGCTGCCGTCACCCACCACGTGGGCGGGCACGCGTTCGGCGACGGCAATCACCTCGCCGTTCACCACCAGGATGCGGTGGTCGCGTCCCTGGAACTGCTGCTCGACGATGACGCGCCGCCCATGCCGGGCGGCCTCCTCGAAGCCGTCGCGAACCGCCGCCGGGGTGGTGAGGCCGATGCTCACGCCACGTCCGTGGTTGCCGTCGAGAGGCTTGGTCACGACGGGATAGCCGATGCGGCTGGCCTCCCGCACGGCCTCGTCGGCCCGGCGCACGATCACACCGCGCGGGACGGGAAGGCCGGCATCCCTGAGGAGCTGCTTGGTCAGGTCCTTGTCGCCTGCCGCATCCGTGGCGATCTGGCTGGTCTGGCTTGTAATGCTGGCGCGGATGCGCTTCTGGTGCCGCCCCGTTCCGAGCTGCACCAGGCTCTTGTCGTCCAGGCGGATGGCGGGAATGCCCCGCCGCTCGGCTTCGCGCACGAGTGACTGAGTGGTCGGGCCGAGGGCCACGCGGCGATGCTGGCGCCGGAGCTGATCCAGAGCCGAGTTCAGGTCGTATGCGCCGTCACGTGTGACCGGATCCTCCGCCTCGCAGATGCGGTCGAGCCTGCTGACGCCACGCAGGCCGGAAGGCAGGAGCGAGTCCACGAGTTGCAGGGCCAGACGCCCGGCGAGCAGGCCCACTGTTTCCTCCTGGTAGGCGAACATCACGTTGTAGACGCCGGGCTTGCCCTTCACGGAGCGCGTCTTGCCGCGCGTGATCCGAGGGCCGATGAGCGATTGGAGTTCAAGTGCCACATGCTCGGCCACATGGCCGAGCCAGGTGCCGTCCTCCAGCCGCCGCACGAAGCCGCCGGGCTCCTTGTACGAACACCCGTGCCGACCAAGTCCGGGCAGTAGCGACAGGAGCCGCTCGTTGAAGCCCGGAATACGATTGGACGGCCATTCCTCCAGCGCTCCGAGATCCACCTGGATGCGGATCAGGGGCATCGACGCGAAGAGGTTGGCGCCGCGATAAACGCCCCGCTCAAGAACCCGCATCGGTGAGCCGGAGGGTGCGGGTTGCGGGTGCATAGGTTCGGCGGGGCGCACGGAGGCGTCCCCTGTCGCGGTTAGCGTGCCTGAAGGTTTGGCATTCGGGGTGTCCGCTGTATCACGGATCATGCTGTTGGCTCCGAGTGGGCGTTCATCGGCACGAGGAAGCGGACGCCGTCCGCGAGGCGCGAACGGGCTCATACCGGGACTAAGGGCTGTTGGGCTACTCAGGGTGTGGGCCTGGGTGCATACAAACCTTGGCGCCTCACCTATGTTCCCGCGTCCCGTGATTAAACAACCATTCGTATGCTGGTTTACCCAGATCGGAGGACTAGCCTCCTGTAAGCGGCACCTCCCACACGACTGGAAGAGCAGGATCTGTCGGCGGCCGTGAGGCTGACGTTGTAGGAGGAGTACCGATCACGGTTGGGGCGGCCCTGCCCCGGGCAGAGCATTCTCCTGGGCCGCGCGGGCATGCAGATCCGTCTCGCGCAGCATGCGAACCAGGACCTCGTCACCAATGACATTGCGTTCACGAAGGCTCACCAGCACCTGGCGGGCAGCGTCATGCGATGACGCATGCTCCGCACCAGGCGCCTCGGAGGCTTTCCTCATCGCCGAGCGCGCCTCCTCCACCTCCTGGTCTGCCTCGCCCGGATCGCTCAAGGCAGCGCGCTCAACGATGAATCGAAGGCTCAGACCCTGCACCACGACAGAGCCGATCACCATGAAGGCTGCCAAGATGAGCACGAGATCCCGATCCTGGACGGGCTCACCGGCAGGGGTTGTTGCCGGCACGGATAGAGCGATCAAAAGGGCGATGACTGAACGGGTCGAGGACCACGCCATCACCCCTGCCGCGGCCAGAGGGGAGTGCCCGTCTCCCGGCCGGCGCTGAAGAGCTCCGGCAATTGGCGGTAATGTCGCTGCGGCGTAGGAGAAGCAGACCTGAATGACCAGCACGATTGCCAGAAGACCTGCGGCAGCGAGAAAGAGGCGCCATATCGACCAGACCTCCAGGCTCGCAAGCGCCTGGGGAACGGCCCGGCCTGCCAGGAGGAACAGCGCACTTGAGACCATGAGGTTCACTTGGTCCCAGAACGCGACAGCGTTCACCCTCGCCTCGGAGGATGAGATCGTGGCTCCTGAATGCCTGTCGACCCGGATAGCCGACACCACAAGGGCCGTGACGATCACCGCAGTGACCACGGAGACCCCGGCGGCCTCGGCTGACAGTGCAGCCGCATAGGGGGTGGCAATCGAGATTGCGATCTCCATCGGAGCCGGATCGATCCGCCGCCGCATCCAAACGGCGGCGGATCCCACCGCAAGCCCGACTAGGGCTCCTGCAGAGATATCCAGCCCATAGCTGGCGAGCACGGAGCTTGCCGCGATCTCGCCGGTGCTCAACACGTCCTCCGCCACCGACAGAGTGGCCAGAATGAGGATCCTGCCGACCAATTCACGTGCCTTGAGCGTGTCGGCAATCGCGCGGGGAACACGAGGCCTCCCCTCGGCCTCATGGAACAGGCGCGTGTCGAAGATCGAGGCCACGATGCCGATCAGCAAAGCCGCTGTCCAGGAGAGGCCCGGCAGAAACACGGTGCGTGCCGCGAGTGCGACAGCTCCGATGGTCGTCAGAGCGAGGATGGCGCCAAGAACAACCCCCGGCACCAGGGTGAAGCGAAGGAGATGCCAGGAGACGCGGACTGTCGAGGCGTAGATCAAAGGCGGAAGAAACAGCGTCAGGATCAGATTTGGATCGATGTCAGGTTCCGGCAGCCCCCGTATGAGGGTCGACAGCACGCCCACTACAAACAACAGGAGCGACTCTGGCATTCGGATCAGGCGCGAAAGCGCCAGAAGCGGGCCGATTGCGATCAGGACGAGAGCTGCGAAGTGGTACCGGGTCAGGATGAACTCCTCGGCTCAAGTTCCCTTGGCAAAACAACCCCATGAGATCAGGAGGCGAGCTCCATTGGCTTTACCCGTTATCCTCAAAGCCGGGATAGAGCGTCATTCCTCCATCGATGAAAAGGCTCGTGCCGGTGATGTAGTCGCTCTCATCGGATGCAAGCCAGACGGCAGCCTTCGCCACATCCTCGGGTTCGCCAATACGCCCATAGGGGATCAGCTTGAGCAGCTTCTCAAGGGCTTCCGGAGTGTCCCACGCTTCCTTGTTGATCGGTGTACGGATGGCGCCTGGCGCAATGCCGTTCACCCGGATCCGGTCACGCGCGACTTCCTGGGCCAAGCTCTTCATCATCAGCATCACGCCGCCCTTGGAGGCGGCGTAGTTGACGTGCCCGGCCCATGGAATGACCTCATGGACGGAAGACATGCAGATGATCTTGCCGCGAGCACGCGACAGATGCGGGAGCTCTTCCTGAGCCAGGAACTGGCGTACCGCTGCGCGGGCGCACAGGAACTGCCCTGTCAGATTGACGTCGATGACCTTGCGCCAATCGGCGAGAGACATGGCCAGAAAGGAAGCATCCTTCTGCAAGCCGGCATTGGCTACGAGGATGTCGAGGCGGCCGCAGCGATTGACGACCTCTCCGAACATCCGCTCGATAGCCGGCTCATCCGACACATCCGCCTCGACGGCAAAGGCGCTGCCTCCCGTCTTCAGGATGTCGTCGACGAGCTTTGTCGCACGCTCGGCCCCGGCCCGGTGATTGACGGCAACGGTCGCACCTGCGGCTGCCATTGCCATGGCAATCGCACGACCAATGCCAGATGAGCCGCCGGTGACAAGAGCCGTTTGGCCTTTGAGAAGCATCGTGCCAATGTCCTTGTAGCTGTTGCAGATGGCTGGAATGCTGAAAAGCATGTTCGAAGCGGCCTTGTTCCACCTGCAGAACGGCTTTGGCTGTTCCCCAATCAAAGGAGCAATTCCCGCCGACAGGGAGGGGAGCCCAAGCCTCCGTCATGGCCATCTCGGTGGACCTGACCGCTACTTGGCAGCGCCAAGGAACATCTGAGACCTCCAGCCATGACGAGTGTCGTATGTTTCCTCGTAGGCGAGCGCCGCTAATAAGAGGGAGGTTTCGGGGAGTGCGCATTTCGGTCATGGCGGCCAACCGCGGAACGTCCTGTCATCAGCCCGCGTTGGGGAAGCATGGCTGTTTCAGACGACCGGAACATGGCACTCAAGCGCGCTTGAGTGCACGACTGAGTGAGAGTGCATGCAGGAATTGTCGGATCCGGACCACCTGACACCCCCAAGGCTTCTCCCATCGACTGCAGGAGCGGCTGCCTCAATCCGGATCGGCACCGCCGCCTGGAGCATCCCGAAGGAGCATGCAGCCCCCTTCCCGATGGCAGGGTCCCACCTGGAACGCTACGGCGCCGTTCTCAACGCCGTCGAGATCAACTCCTCGTTCTATCGTCCCCATCGAAGGGCCACCTACGAGCGCTGGGCCGACTCTGTGCCGGAGGACTTCCGCTTCGCCGTTTCGCCGTGAAGGTTCCGAAGGTCATCACCCACGAGCGAAGGCTTAAAGACGTCAGTGACCTGCTCGATCAATTCCTGTCGGAGGCGGGAGGCCTTGGGCCTAAGCTCGGCCCGCTCCTGGTTCAACTCCCCCCACGTCTGGCCTTTGAGCCCAGCATTGCTGACCACTTCCTGAGCGAGCTGAGGAGCCGACTCGAGGGTGGCATCGTCTGCGAGCCCCGGCATGCCTCCTGGTTCACGCCCAAAGTCCAGTCCCTGCTTGACGAGTTGCGGATCGCCCGCGTGGCAGCCGACCCAGCGCCGGTCCCCAGAGGCGACGAGCCGGGCGGCTGGCGCGGGTTTTCCTACTATCGCCTGCACGGCTCGCCCCGGATCTACTACTCGGCCTACAGCCCGGAGTATCTGGCCGCTATGGCGGAGGTGCTCGCGAGGGATGCCGCAGCGGGTCTCGACACCTGGTGCATCTTCGATAACACGGCCGCCTTTGCGGCAACCGGTGATGCGCTCACCACCAGAGATCTGGTCCGGGATTCCGCTCCCTCAAGCAGCAGTGCCCGTCCCGGCGGGTCGGGTATTCCGAGCGCCGAGGGCGAGTTGCCGAAGGGAGGCATCCTCCGCAGCCTGGATGACATGCTGAAATGAGCGCTCGGTGTCCGTTGCCCGCCCCTTCGTCCGGTCGGGCTTGAGGATGAACAGCAGCAGCGAGTGGGCGGTGACCTCGTACCTGCGGCCGAAGCCGAACTCCGCCAGCTCGTCCGCCTCCACATGGTTCGTATCGAGTAGGCAGACCCATTGTGTGCCGCCCACAGCCTCGGGCAGCGTGAACTCCACCACCCCGTGATGGGCGTTCATGACCAGCAACAGGGTCGCATCCGTGCCCAGCCGGCGGATCCCGCTTTCCTGCGCGCGGCCATCCAGCAGGATGCCCAGACAGCGCCCCAGCGGATCGTCCCAGTGCTCCTGTGTCATCTCGTGCCCAGTAGGTGTGAGCCAGGTGACGTCCTTGACGCCGAGTTCCTCGTCATAGGCCGCCGTCAGGAAGCGGCCGCGGCGGAGCATCGGGAGCGCATTTCGCAGGGTGAGGACCTTACGGGTGAACTCGGCAAGTTCCCTCTCCTCCCCGCCGATCCCATCCCAGTCGATCCACGAGATCTCGTTGTCTTGGCAGTAGGCATTGTTGTTGCCGTTCTGCGTCCGGGCGAACTCGTCGCCGGCCAATAGCATCGGCGTTCCGCGCGACAGCAGTAGCGTGGCGAGCATGTTGCGCATCTGGCGCAAGCGGAGCGCGCGGATGTCGGGATCGTCGATTGGGCCCTCCACGCCATAGTTCCGGGACAGGTTGTCGGAGTGCCCGTCGCGGTTGTCCTCTCCGTTGGCCTCGTTGTGCTTGTCTTCGTACGACACGAGGTCGTTGAGGGTGAAACCGTCGTGCGCCGTGAGGAAGTTGACCGAGGCCCAGGGCTTGCGCCCCCGGTTGTTGAACAGGTCAGCCGACGCCGTCACACGGGTTGCCAGCTCCGGCAGCTTGCCCTCATCACCCCTCCAATAAGCCCGGACTGTATCGCGGTAGCGGTCATTCCACTCGGCCCAGCCGGGCGAGAAGCGGCCGACCTGATATCCACCCGGACCGCAATCCCAGGGTTCTGCGATGAGCTTAACCTGGCTGAGGATGGGATCCTGCTGGCATGCATCAAGAAACCGTCCTTCCTCATCGAAGCCATGCGGTTCCCGCGCCAGGATGGTGGCAAGATCGAAGCGGAAGCCGTCGACGCGCATATCCTGTGCCCAGTAGCGCAAGGAGTCGGTGACCATCTGGAGCACCCGCGAGTTGCTCAGGTTGACCGTGTTGCCGGTGCCTGTGTCGTTGATATAGTAGCGCCGGTCCGGCGCGAGCCGGTAATAGGAGGCATTGTCGATGCCCTTGAAGGACAGGGTCGGCCCAAGCTCGTTGCCCTCGGCGGTGTGGTTGTAGACCACGTCCAGGATCACCTCGATACCAGCCTCATGAAGGTGGGCCACCATCTCCTTGAATTCCGCAAAGGCGAAATCCTTGTTAGCCGCGTAGCGCCGGGCCGGGGCGAAGAACGAGATGGTGTTGTAGCCCCAGTAGTTCTTGAGACCTTGGTCAGTCAGGTAGCTGTCGTCGACAAAGGTATGCACGGGCAGAAGCTCGACCGCTGTAACGCCGAGGCTGCGCACGTAGTCGATGACATCCCTGGTCGCCAGACCCGCGTAGGTGCCCCGCAGCTTCTCCGGCACCTCCGGGTGGCGCATCGTATATCCGCGAACATGGGTTTCGTAGATGACCGTGCGCTCCCAGGAGACCTGAGGCCGTTGTGATCGTCCCCAGGTGAAGGCAGAGTCGATCACCCGACACTTGGGCATGAAGGAGGCGCTGTCGCGCTCATCGAAGGTCAGATCATCGCCTGTTTCCATTTGGTACCCGAACAGGGCCGGGTTCCACTCCAACTGGCCGACGAGCTGCTTGGCGTACGGATCGAGGAGCAGCTTGTTGGGATTGAAGCGGTGGCCTTGGGTCGGCTCGTAGGGTCCGTGGACCCGATAGCCATACACTGTGCCCGGCCGGGCCTCCGGCAGGTACCCGTGCCAGACCTCGTTGGTGTACTCGGGCAGCTCGATCCGCTCCAGCTCCACCTGCCCAGCCTCGTCGAAAAGGCAGAGCTCGACCTTGGTGGCATTGGCAGAGAACAGGGCGAAGTTGACGCCGATCCCGTCCCAGGTTGCGCCGAGCGGATATGGACGGCCCTCCCGCACTCGTGACCTGCGCGCAATCTGAGATGCGGCGGCACAGAGCTGGGCCGCCTCGGGCTTGTTGGCGTCGATATTCATGGGGTATCCGGTTCGAGCGCGCAGAATATCCGCGAGCGAAGCAGATCGAACGGATGGGACATACTCCGGGTTCCCGGATCAACAGCGACTGTGACATCGGCTACCCGGCTTCTGCTGCCAAAAACAGAAAACGAACCTCGGGCGAAGGGCCGCTTCGGGTCAGGTAGTGAAATTCGTTCACTGACAGGAACGTCCGATGTTCCCGTCCAAAGCGGAAGTTCAGCCCCGTCCTGAACATGCCAAAAGGCAACCATCATTCCCCTGTTAGGACGGAACCATCCAAATCCGTTGAAGGCTAAACAAGCAGGCTACCATTGCTCGTCTTCTCTCCCCTACGGTATAATGTCGGCCATGTCAGCCGATCTACGGTTTGCGAAACATCACCTGCCGTCCGGCCTCGGCCTGCACGTGGCCGAGCAGGGGCCGGAGGATGGCCGGGCCGTGCTGATGCTGCACGGCTATTCGGATTCCTGGGTGTCCTACAGCCGCATTCTCCCGCTCCTCCCAACAGACTGGCATGTGATCGTGCCGGACCAGCGCGGGCATGGAGACTCCGACCGGCCCATGGATGACTATGCGCCCACCCATCTGGCCGGAGACGCCATCCAGCTCCTAGACCTGCTCGGTATCGCAGAGACCGCCTTGGTTGGGCATTCCATGGGTAGCTTCATCGCTCGCGCGGTTGCCGCTCACGCTCCCCAACGCGTTGAACGCCTAGTCCTCGTCGGCTCGGCCACGACCGCGCACAACCCGGTCACGCAGGACCTGCTGCGGGAGGTCGAGACGCTCGACGATACCATCAGCGAAGACTTCGTCCGTGCCTTCCAGGCCAGCACCATCCACCGCCCGGTTCCGGCGGCGTTCTTCGAGCAGATCGTGGCTGAGAGCCTGAAGCTCCCGGCGCGGGTTTGGAAGGCCGCGCTGTCCGGCCTGCTCGCGGCTGATCCCGAACCGGATCTCGCCCGGATCCGTTGTCCGGTTTTGATCCTGGGCGGCGACCGGGACGGCGTCTTCTCACGGGAAGAGCAGGAGCACCTCGCTACGCGCATCCCCGGTGCGATACTCAAGATCAGTCCCGAGATCGGCCACGATCCCCAGTGGGAGGCACCGGACGAGGTCGCGCTCGATCTGCTCGCATTTCTTCAAAGCCCGAACACTCGGTAGGCGCGCGGGAGGTTCGGGGCGCACCAGCATCCAGGTTTAGCTGTGCCTCTGCTGGAACTGCGTGAGCCACTTGCAGGTGCTGTCCACGACCCAAATGTTCTGGTGTGGGTCCACACTCCGATGAAAATACCGAGTGTGCATAATCTGGGCAATTCGACCTCGCCGGAGATGCGCACATGAGCACGAACCAGCCTGTATTCCCGCCCCACGATGGAGCTGTGCTTCTAACGGATGGCGGACTGGAGACGACACTGGTGTTCCTCGAAGGGGTCGATCTGCCCTGCTTCGCGGCATTTCCGCTACTGCTGAGCGAGAACGGGCGCCGGCAGCTGGAGCGCTACTTCGAGTCCTACCTCCGCACCGCCCGGGAGCGCCGAGTGGGCTTCATCCTGGACACGCCCACTTGGCGGGCAAACCCGGATTGGGGAGAGAAGCTGGGTTTCACACCGCAAGACCTTGCGGACATCAACCGGCAGGCCGTCGCCTGGGCGGCCAACCTTCGCAAGCGACATGCCGAAAACAGTGCCGGAGTGGTGATCAACGGTGTCGTGGGTCCGCGTGGCGATGGGTACCAGCCAGGTCGGCAGATGAGCGCGCATGAAGCCGAGGATTACCACGCCCTGCAGATCGAGGCCTTCCGGCAGTCGGGTGTCGATCTGGTGAGCGCCATCACCATGAACTATGCGGAGGAGGCTATCGGCATCGCTCGTGCTGCCGGTGCCGCTGGGCTTCCGGTCGTGGTCTCGTTCACGGTCGAAACAGATGGCCGCCTGGCCTCCGACGAGAGCCTCCAGTCAGCCATCGAGCGGACGGAGGATGCGACGGGCAGTGCCCCGGCCTACTACATGATCAACTGCGCCCATCCGGCGCATTTCGAGCATGTTCTTGCCGATGGCGCGGCCTGGACATCGCGGATCCGGGGCCTGCGGGCGAATGCGTCGCAAAAGAGCCATGTCGAGCTCGACGAGGCGGTTGAGCTCGACCCAGGCGACCCGGCGGATCTTGGCCAGCGTTATCGCATTCTGCGAGGACGGTTGAAGAATCTGTCAGTGCTTGGCGGTTGCTGCGGCACCGACCACCGCCACATCATGGCGATCTGCGAAGCGTGCTTGCCTGCTTAGAGCCACTTCCACTTATACGAACTTATCTTTTATTTGGTGTGCCGTACGCGCGCCGGCGCACGGGAGTTCCTTGCGGATCAGCACCAAGGCATCGCAATCCACGCCAGATGGAACTTCAGTGGCAGGTCGCATTGGATCTGACTTCTCGTCCGATGCTGTAGCCCAGCAATCAACGGACTACGGTGGTTCGAGGGCGAGCAATAGCTGCCGCCGGACTTCACTCTGTCAGGCAGCAGCCTCAATGATCTACCGAAGGACGGGCAACCTCCGAGCCGTCCAGCTCCTGCTGGGACACACCAAGATCGAGAGTACCGTGCGGTATCTCAGCATTGACGTTGACGATGGCCTTCTGATTGCGGAGCAGGTTGAGATCTAACCGCCAGAGGCGGCTCCCCGACGAGCCGCCTCAACGCCTACTGCCTGTTACGGAGCAAGGTCTGGACCTGAGGCTTAAGCAGCCACAGGACAAACGACCGGCGCGTGCCACGAAGAGACATTCCGCTCTTGATGATCCGAGAGTGCCGGCTGACGAGCCACCTTCTCAGAGACGAATTGTACGCCTTGACCGTAGCGGCCTTCTGAGGGCAGTTTAAGAACCCCGGAGCGAGGTGTGACGATGCCTGCGGATCGTGAGCTTCTCAAACGAGCCTTGGATGAACTGATCAGGCTGCAGACTGGTGCGGAGAACCCGAGGGGCTTCTTGGCCCAACTCTATGGCTGCGCCCTCACCGAATGGGCGGAACAGCTTGGCGTGGATCAAAGCAAACTCAACAAGTTAGTTCACGTCAGAGGAACGTTTTCCAATTGTCGGTCTCATTAGAGGCAGAATCGGATCGAGAGTGGTGATGGCGACAACCACCTAGTCCCAGCCATGTCACGCGCCGGCCGTTGGCCGTTTCGCACTTGAAGCTGAGGTGTATACGGGGCCAACCGATCCCTTTGGGAATGGAGGCGGCAATGGCTAGCATCACCGCAAAGGTTCCTGGGCTCTGCGTGTGGCTGCTGGTTACCCTGTGGGCCGCTCCGGTCTATGCGGATCCATTCTTCGTGCGGGTCTACGGCAGGACTTACAAGGTTGATCCGCGGTATCCGTCCAATGAGATGAAAGGGCCCAAACCGCAGGAGGCTATGAGGGCCCTGCCCCCTGACCTTGCGAAAGGCCCCGGCTTCAAGTCCTCGCATGAGCAGGTGCTTGCCGAAGTTGAGGAACGGGTCTGGATCGCGCGCCACCAGCTCGACGACGCGCTGGGGAAGACTGCCGCCCAGGAAACGGGGAGCACCAGGAGCGACACGCAGGAGATCATGGAACGGCTCTCAACCGGAGCGGCGCAGGGCCGCTCGCCGGAGTTGCAGCAACTCTATGATCGCCACCGGGCTCTGAACCTTCTTGTGCGGGAGTTGCGGCGCTCGATGGACCTGCCGGTGAGAACGCCGGAATCTGGGTTCTCCCGGCCCACACTGTCGCCCGAGATTGAAGCCAGCTACCGCAGCCTGAACTTTGATCCCTTAGAGGCCTACTACAGCTTCAGGCGAATCAAGGCTGCGTTTCGCTCAGGCGATGTGCAACTTCTCGCACGTGTCGCTCACTATCCGCTGGCAATGACAGGAAAGGTCCGGCGCGGCATTCGCAACCGGGACCAGCTCGTTACGGCGAAGGAAATGGTCATGGCCCCGCGCATCCGAGAGGCCGTTGCCCAATCCACTTTTAAGACCGTCTTCGTCCGCGACAAGGGGATGATGCTTGGTGAAGGAGCGGTATGGATCACCCCCGATAGGACAGGTTTTGGAGTCGGAGCCATCAACCTGGAGTGAGCGCCGCTACACCGCTTCCATCCCACGCTGGGGGGATTTGGTATCTGGTGAGCGCTAAAACCGGACCACGCCTTGTTGCGGCTGATATAGAACATCGGTGGGTTGGCCAAAGTCATGACCATAGAAGGATGTAGGAATGATCACGAGCCGACAGTTAAAGATTATACCTCTCGTAGCGTTGGGGTTGACGGTAGGGATGGTCAACACCGCAAGCGCAGCCCAGTGCGGCAGCACAGCCGCTGGTTTCGAGAGCTGGAAGCGCGAGTTTGCCGATGAGGCAAGAGCCCGGGGCGTCAGCGCCTCCGCCGTTGCAGCCCTCATCAACGCCAACTACGCCACGGCTACCATTGCGGCCGACCGGGGTCAGAAAAGCTTCCGATTGTCGCTGGATCAGTTTCTCGCGAAGCGCGGCGGCCCGACGATCGTCACGCGAGGGCGTGAGCTCAAGCGGTCTCAGGCGGCCCTCTTCGCCTCTGTTGAGCAGCGCTACGGTGTCCCGCCGGGGCCGCTTCTGGCAATCTGGGGCATGGAGACAGCCTTTGGGCGGCAGCGCGGGAATCAGAACACACTCTCGGCTGTGGCAACACTCGCCTATGACTGCCGTCGTTCAGCCTTCTTCACCGAACAGCTCTACGCCACCCTGACCCTGATCGATCGTGGGGTTCTCTCGGCGGGCGCCCGCGGCTCGATGCACGGCGAGATCGGCCAAACTCAGTTCCTGCCCAAGAGCATCCTGAACTACGGCATTGGCGGCGATCTCAACATTGCATCCAACGCCCTCGCCTCGACGGCCAACTTCCTCAAGGCCCATGGCTGGCGTGCCGGTGCAGGTTACCAGCCGGGCGAAGCTAACTTCGGTGCCATCCAGGCCTGGAATGCCGCTTCAGTGTACCAGCGTGCCATCGCGCTGATTGGACAACAGATCGATGGGCGGGAGGGCACCTCAGCGAGGCATTGACGGTGCTGCACCAGAGCTTCAGTTGGATGTGCATCCATTTCAAAACCAAACACGATCAATGAACTGTCCGCTATGGCTTCAGCCTGTACTAAAGCGGTGATGGAATGAGGCTCATGTATATCCTATGGGAACTCTAATCATTCACAACCTAAAGGGCCGCTTAGGGTCAGTCAGTGAAATTCGTTCACTGACAGGAACGTCCGAGGTTCCTGTCCAAAGCGGAAGTTCGCCCCCTGTCCGGAACGTGCCAAATCCAGACCTTCCTGATTTACGGGCTGAGTGGACAACGCTGGCTCTCGAATGGCGAACAAGAGGAGGATTGCGACAACCCACATGAAGGGTTTGTCCGGGACAAGGAGGTGATGCTTTGTGAGGGAGAGGATTTGGGCATCTACAACAAGACAGATTTTGAAGTGAGGACCATCAACGCAAGACAAGCGCTAGCACACTCTCAGATTGTGTGAGTTGAGTCTGTCTCAACCGAAGTAGCAGATGACATTGCACAAGATCTCGTGCTTTGATCAGCGACGGCGCGAAGATGCCGTCCAGGCGAAAGCCTGGAGTGCAAGGGAGGGAAGAAGCTTGTCACTCCTCGTTCTGCAGGACGTCGGGAAAGAATTCGGCGCCATTCGGGCTCTTTCCCATGTCAACCTCAAGATCAAGCCTGGCGAGGTCGTTGGCCTCATGGGTGATAATGGCGCCGGTAAATCGACCCTGGTGAAGATCATCGCGGGCAACTTCCCCCCCTCCCATGGCAGGATCCTGTTCGAGGACCAGGAGGTTCACTTCACCAAGCCGGTTGATGCCCGATCCGTTGGGATCGAAGTCGTCTATCAGGATCTGGCTCTTGCCGATAACCTGACGGCCGCCGCCAACGTGTTTCTCGGGCGCGAGCTGAAGCGCAGGGTCGGCCCCTTCTCTTTACTGGATCACGCCACCATGAACCAGCGGACGGCAGACCTGTTTCGCGAACTGAAATCCGAGACCCGCCCCGAGGACGTCGTCCGCGCTATGTCGGGTGGCCAGCGGCAGGCCGTCGCGATTGCACGCACGAGGCTCGCCAAGGCCAAGCTCATTCTCATGGACGAGCCAACGGCGGCTATTTCAGTCCGCCAGGTAGCCGAGGTCCTCGATCTCATCCGCCGGTTGCGCGATGCGGGGATTGCCGTCATCCTGATCTCGCACCGCATGCCCGATGTGTTCTCGGTTTGCGAACGGGTGATCGTCATGCGGCGCGGAACGAAGGTCGCTGACAAGCCGATCGTCGAGTCGAGCCCCGAGGAAGTCACGGCCCTGATTACGGGCGCCAAGGAGGCGGCGTGATGAGCGAACTCTCTCCGGCAACCGGCTCTGAGACGAGCGATTTCTCGAATGTGGGGCGAACCCGCTGGTGGCGACGCGGCTTCTTCGCGAGCCAGACAGCCTATGTCGCGGCGGCCCTCATCGCGATCATGATCGTGATGTCTTTTCTGAGTTCTGCCTTTCTCAGCCCGGGCAACCTTGCCAATGTGGCGAAGAACTTCTCCTTCGTAGGTATCGTGACTCTCGGAGTCACGCTCGTGATCGTCACTGGCGGCATCGATCTGTCCGTAGGCTCCACCATGGCGCTGTCAGCCATTACCTGTGCGATCGTCATGCAGACTGTGAGCGGCACAGCATTCGACAGCGTTCCGATAGCCGGAATGCTGGTGTCGCTTGGGGCGGGCCTCGGCGTGGCCCTGTTCATTGGCTTGGCCAACGGACTGTTGATCGCCCGGATCGGCCTCTCACCCTTTGTTACGACGCTGGGTATGCTCTCCATCGTACGTGGCCTTGCCTATGCGGTTACGGAAGGACGGGGGCAGGCTCCCACAGGACCAGATGTCGATCTCTTCTACGGCATCACCGACGGCAACATCGCCGGCGTGCCGGTGGCCATCATCTATCTCCTTGTACTTGCAATCATCATCGGTATCGCTCTTCATCACACGGCCTTCGGGCGGCATGTTTTTGCCTTAGGCGGCAACGAGAAGGCCGCCGCCCTCACAGGTATCGCGGTCGAACGGGTGAAGATTGCAGTTTACGTCCTGTCCGCCCTCTTCGCGGGCTTTGCCGGCATCCTGATGGTGGGATGGCTCGGCTCGGCTCCGGCCAATCTGGCGACAGGCTACGAGTTGACGATCATCGCGGCTGCCGTCATCGGTGGCGCCAATCTCAACGGCGGCATCGGAGGTCCGGCCGGAGCCGTGATCGGAGCTCTTCTCATCGAAGTCATCCGCAATGGTCTCGTTCTCGCGGGCATCAATGCCTATTGGCAGATCGTGCTCGTCGGCGCGATCATAATCCTGGCGGTTCTGGTCGACCGTCTGCGTACCTTGCGAATGGCATCTTAGGCACTGCCCCGCGGAAGCAGCTTTGAACAGCCGGACGACAGAAGCCGGCCATGAGACCCTAACCATAGGGCCGCTATCAACCAGGAGGAAGAAGACATGATAAAACGCCTGATCCTTGCCGCGGTCGCTGCAGCCGCTTTGACGGCTCCCGCAGCGGCCCAACAGACCTACAAGTTCGCCATCGTCCCGAAGGCAATGAACAACCCCTATTTCGATCTCTCCCGCGATGGGTGCATGAAGCGAGCGAAAGAACTTGGGAACATCGAATGCATCTACAAAGGCCCTGTAGAGCATGAGCCCGCCAGCCAAGCCCAGATCATTCAGGATCTGATCAGCCAGAAAGTCGACGGCATCGCCATCTCCGTATCGGATGCCGCCGCCGCGGTGCGCGTGATCAAAGCGGCACGCGATGCGGGCATTCCGGTCATCACGTTCGACGCAGATGCTCCCAACTCCGCACGCCAAGCTCATGTGGGTACCGACAACCGGGCCATGGGGCGCGCGCTCGGCGAAGAACTCCTGAAGCTTCGGCCGGAAGGCGGCAAATTCGCCATGGTGTCAGGCGGCCCTGCCGCTGCCAACCTGAAGGAACGCGTTGAAGGCGTTCGCGATGCGCTGAAAGGCTCCAAATGGACGGAAGCGTCCGGCTCACCCACCTATTGCAATGACGATTTGGCACTTGCCGTGCAGCAGATGCAGGACCTGAAGACCGCCAACCCGGACCTCGCTGCCATCGTGCCGGTAGGTGGTTGGCCGATGTTCGTTCCTGAAGCGTACAAGAGCTTCGTGAACAAGAACAAGAGCGCAATGGATCAAGGCAAGTTTACCCTCGTGGTGGCGGATACCCTGAAGGTGCAGCTCGAACTGCTGCGTGATGGGTATGCGAATGCTCTCGTTGGCCAACGGCCCTATGAAATGGGCGAGAAGGCGATGGATATCCTTCTCCAGCTCAAAAAGGGTGAAAAGGTCCAGGACATTGTCTATGCTGGCATTGACCGCGTGACCAAAGACAACGTCACGTCCATGTTGAAGTAGGCCACGCCTTCATGACCACGCAGGTCGTCCTTGGCTAATTTAGGCCTAGGACGACCGTTTCAGTTCAATGTGTAACGTCTTCTCCTGAACCTTCGAGAACCCTCCTCTCCCGCCTCTGGCCCCTTCTTGAGCATGCTCTGCACCGCATCCATGCGCACCAGGTTGCAGAGTCACTGAAAGGGTGTGCGCGCTTGGCGCAGACACGGGATCGGAGCATAGACCGTCCCCGCTGATATCAGCCTGCAAGGGATCGAACCGATTTAGTAGTGAATGCTGGTAGGAAGGATCACTAATTCCAGCAGCGCAGAAGTACGGCCGAGGTCTGATGCCTGCCAATTCAGGACTTTCAGTTTGATGCCAGAACCCGCGGGTAGAGCGAGGTGCACTTCAACTAGCGGTAATGATTGTAGCTATTGCGACTGACCCCTGGCACTCTCCCGGCCTTAGAGGAGATCAAGTGACCAACCATCATCCAGTTACACGGTCCCCACGTCCGTAGACAAGCAACATCGAGATGATGACGCAGCCATAGATGATCTGCCGACCAGCCTCAGGCATCTGCATGATGGAGAGCACCGAGTTCAACAGAACGATCAGGATGACGCCCACCAGGGTGCCGAGATACCGCCCGCGTCCGCCAAGAATATTGGTGCCACCGATGACTACGGATGCAATGGCCGGGAGCAGGTAGGCATCGCCCATGCCCTGGTAGGCCTTGGTGGAGTATCCGGCGAGGAGCACGCCCGCGAGGCCGGCCGCCGCGCCTGAGAGCGCGAAGGCAATGAGGATCACGCGGTTCGTGTTAATGCCCGAAAGATAGGCAGCCCGCTCGCGATTGCCGATGGCATAGATGGAACGACCTAGGGTCGTGCGCGTGAGGATCATCACAATGGCCAGGGAAACCGCGAGCCAGACGAGAAGAGCCACCGGAATCACGCCGCCGATGCGCGCGACCGCAAGATACTGCATCAGATCCGTGGCTGCCGTCTGCGGAGCGAAGCCGCCGGTATGAGCCACCATGAGACCGCGCATCACGGCATTCATGCCAAGCGTGAAGATCATGGACGGCACACGCAGATATGCCACGCCGAGCCCGTTGATGATACCGACGAGGAGACCGACGCCGATGCCTGCGGAGATTGCCCATGGGCCGCCGACGGTGGTGGCCATCATGGCGGCGGCGGTCAGGGTCCAAGGTGCTGAGAGATCGATATGGCCGAGCAGGATGACCACCATGAGCCCGGCCGCCACGATGCCTAGGAAGGAACCCACCTGAAGCTGCTGCAGGAGATATTGAGGCTGCAGCAGCGGTGCACTCCCTTGCGTGTAGAGCGTGTAGCCCGTCCCGACGAGTAGAATGAGCAGGACGAAGCCTGCCGCAAAGACCACGGGTTTGTCGTCGGGCCCAAGGCGCAGGAACTTTGGCGCGATGATCGTGTCAGCGGTTCTGCTCACCGAAATGCCTCGAGCTTGTTCTTGAGACGCAACAACCTCAGGCCGCCGATGCTCACGGCGGTTAGGAGCACGAGCCCCTCGAATAGAGGCTGCAGAAGGGGTGCCACGTCGAAGATTCGGAAGTTGAATGAGATCGTGCGCAGCACCATCGCGCCGATCATGGACCCGATGGCGCTGCCGGTGCCCCCGAGAAGCGATGTGCCGCCGATGACTACGGCCGCGATGGAATTCAGCGTATAAGCTCCAGCCTGGGGAATATCTGCGTTGCCGGACGAGGTCTGGAGGGCGAGGAACAGGCCGCTAAGACCGGCGAAGAGGCCAGCCAACGTGAAGGCCGCGAGCTTCGCCCGCATGATCGGAAGGCCCGACATGTAGGCCGCGCTTTCGGACGACCCGACCGCATAGACCGTGCGTCCTGTGACAGAACGGGTGAACGGCATCCATACCACAAGGATGATAAGTGCAAGCAGCACGAGCGGAACCGGGATCCACGCGAAGGGCTGCAGCCAGTCGGCCTCGCCATTGTCGAAGAGACCGAAGGTTGCCGCGAACTCACGCACGTCGCTTGTCACGGCCCAAGACAAATCCTCCTGCACCCTGCCACCGGGGGTCGGCCGCAGGATGAGGGCGAGCCCCATATAGATTGCGCTCGTGGCAAGTGTCGCGATGATGGGCTGAATGCGCCCGTAGACGACTATGCAGCCGTTGGCGAAGCCGCATACGGCGCCGGCGGCGATGCAGGCGGCGATACCAAGCGCGATCTCGCCCGGACTCCCGTCAACGAGATGACTTGCGATACAGCCCACGAGGGTCATCACGGCACCGACAGACAGATCAAGGCCCGCCATGAGCACGGGTACCGTCTGCGCCATGGATACGAGCGCCAAGGCAAAGACCTCGTTGGCGTTCTGGATCAGGATCTGCCCTGTGAACCCACGGGGGTGGCTCAGCTGGTAGAACAGGTAAAGGACGAAGAAGAGCGCAAGCGCGCCGAGGATGCCGGCGTGCTGCCGCCAGCGCAGGATCAAGTCTTCGCCCCGGCGGCGGACCTTCTCTGGTGGCTCCGCTGCAGCGGGCGTAAGCACCGTGTCAGACATGAATGGGCTCCCGCCACTCGACGATGTTGAGTGCACTCGCAATGAGGTTGCGCTCGGTGATGGCCTCGCCCTCCAGTTCACGGATGATGCGGCCGTCATACATGACGGCAACGCGGTCGCAGCAGCCAATCAGTTCCTCATAGTCCGTCGAGTAGAACAGGATGCAGGCGCCCTGCTCCGCGAGTTCGCGCATGAGCCGATAGATCTCCTGCTTCGTTCCCACGTCGATGCCGCGGGTTGGATCGTTGAGCAGGATCACGTCGGGATTCGTCGCGAGCCACTTGGCGAGCACCACCTTCTGCTGGTTGCCACCGGATAGGGTCGAAACCGGATCGCTCGCATCGCCGATCTTGATCCGCAGTTGCTCGATGGCGCGCTCGATGGCCTGCCGGGTGCGGCGCGGGTCGATGAACATCCCGTGCGAGAGGCGGTCGAGCGAGGCCATGGAGATGTTATCGGCAATCGACATGGAGAGGATGAGCCCCTCGCTTTTGCGGTCCTCGGGCACGAGCGCCATCCGGGCACGTCCGTTCTTGGCAGCCTTCGGCGAATTCGCGGCCGTGGGGTCGCCCTCAAGAGTCACTGTGCCACGAACGCCCCGCAGCACACCGAAGAGCGCAAGCAGCAACTCCTTCTGCCCCTGCCCGTCGAGGCCTCCCAGCCCCACGATCTCGCCGCGTCCCGCCTCGAGCCCGACACCGTTGAGCCGGTTCTCCCAGGAAAGATCCCGAATTGTGATGAGAGGCGCCGGGCGAAGCCGCCTGGGCTTTGGCGGAAACTGCCCCTCGATCTCGCGGCCGATCATGAGGCCGATGATCTCGTCATTGCTTCGCGCGCCTTTGGCGAAGGTTTCGATATGCCGCCCGTTCCGGAACACGGAGCAGCGATCCGCCAGCGCCTCGATCTCGTGCATGCGATGAGAAATGTAGAGGATGCTCAGGCCCTGCGCCTTCAGCTCGAACAGCATGCGGTAGACGCGGTCCACGTCGGTAGCGGTCAGAGCCGAGGTGGCCTCGTCGAGAATGAGGAGCTTCGGATCGCGTCCAAGCGCCTTTGCGATCTCGATCATCTGCCGCCGGGAGAGCGGCAGGTCCGACACACGGCTGAGGGGATTGATGTCCTCGCAGCCGATTCGGGCGAGCAGTTCCTCCGAGCGCCGTCGCTGCGCGCGGCTGTCAATCAACCCGAAGCGGCGCGGCGGGCTCGACAGGGTGATGTTGTCCGCCACCGTGAGCTCCGGCATGAGCGAGAGCTCCTGGAAGATGCAGACGATCCCAGCGCCGTTCGCCGCCGATGGGTTCGGGAATCTGACGGGCGTCCCTTCGAGGGTCATACGGCCTTCATCCGGCTGCACGACGCCCGCCATGATCTTCATCAGGGTCGACTTCCCTGCGCCGTTCTCTCCCAGGACGGCATAAATCGATGCGCGGCTACACGCGAAATTCACGTCCCGCAGAGCATGGACACCACCGTAGCGCTTGGAAATGTTCTCGAGGGTGAAGAAGGGCGCAGGTTCGAGCATAGGACCTCTTTGATCGTCAGAGGAGGCTCCTGTCCAGGTTTCGCCCGGACAGGAACTGATGCGCTTTGACTGCGTCCTACTGCGTGTTCTTAGCGTCCTTCGCCATGATCTCCGGCGCCGTCACGTTCACGCCGCAAGCCGGGAATTCATTGGCCGCGAAAAAGTTGTCGGAAAGGTTCGACCAATAGTTCACATTGTCCTTGAGGGTCGTGTAGTCGACGGCCGGGATGGGCACCGAGATGAGCTGTGGCATCGGGTTACCCTCGAGTGCCGAGATCGCGGCCTTCATGGAAATGGCCACAAGGCCTGGCGACTGGCTGTAGGAGAATCCTTTCAGCCCCTCGCCTGCGTGCTGTGCGATGAGCTTGCGGTAGCCGTTCTCGCCCTCGCCGGCCATCGGCACGAAGGGATGCTTTGCGTCCATCATGGCACGCACGGATCCGGTGGAGCCACCCTGCGTGAACACGGCTTCGAACTTGCCGTGCACGGCGAGCGCATCGGCGGTCGCCTTCTGGGCGGTGCCGTCGTCCCAGTTACCGACCACCTCGACGATCTGGAACTTGCCTTCCTTCTCCATCACCTCGCGGAAGCCAAGATGGCGGTCGCGGTCCACAGAGTTGCCCGGCAGGCCCCGCACCTCGAGGATTTTGCCGTCGCGCTTCTGGCCCAATTCCTTCAGGAGATGCCGTGCCGAGAGGCGTCCAATTTCGAGCTGGTCCTCGTTCACCTGCATGACCTTGTCGGTGTCGAGCACGTTGTCGAAGGGCACGATCACCACGTTGTTGCGATCAGCCAGGCGGATTACGCGGTCGAAGCCTTCGGGCGCCACCGCAATGGTGATGATGGCGTCGTAACCCTGGTTGATGAAATCCTCGATGGCGCCGAGCTGCGCGGCGACGTCGGTTCCAGTCGAAACGACCTTCAACTCCTTGATCTTGTCCTTCATGCCAGCCTGCTCGGCATATGCCTTGGCGGTCTGGATCATCTGGATGCGCCAAGTATTGCCGACGAAGCCGTTCACCACCGCGATGCGATAGGGACCGGGCTTCTTATCCCATTGCATGTACTTAGTCTGGGCATTCCATGGCTTGAAACAGTTCGGATCCGGCCCCGGACCCGAGACGGTCTTGGGCGCGGCAAACGCCGCAACAGATGTCAGCAGAAAACCGGTGAAGGCAAATGCGGATAGGCGAGCAGCGGATGCCATATGATCCTCCTAAGACAGCGTTCTTCCCAGATCCGGCTCGTCTGTTGCGAACCTTGACCCATTAACATGTTAGTTCCCGACGTATACTAACACAAGCTTCCCCGTCGAACTCGGCCGGATAAGAAGTAGAGCCCTCCAAGCCATCGGGTTCGATGGGGCGACCGTGAATCTGTCTCATGGGTCATTCTGAAGAAGAGGTCTTCAGTCGCTAATGAAGAATGTCCAATTCGGGTCAAACTAGGAAACCTGCTACCCGTGAGGAACGTCCAGTGTTCCTGCCCGAAGCTGAACTTTGTTCTACTTCCGGGATGCGCCAAGACGCAGCATTACGCCATCCTGATGAATTTGCCGGTTTTCCTCCAAGCTTTTGATCTATTGACGTTAGAGGGCGAGAGCCTAGCCTCCTATGGTCCGGATGGAGATGGTTCAATGCAGTACGGATTGCGACTCCTTCTGCTAGTGGCGTTTCCCTTCCTAGTGGCTCAGGCCCCGGCGCTGGCGCAGGGCACAACTGTACGGGTCGGCCACTTTCCAAACATTACCCACGTGCAAGCCCTCGTGGCCCGAGCCTTCGAGCGGCAGGGCCGGAGCTGGTTCGGCGAACGGCTCGGCCAAGGAGTGAAGATCGAGTGGTACACCTATAATGCGGGTCCCAGCGCCATGGAGGCGGTCTTCGCCGGCTCCCTCGACCTGACCTATGTAGGGCCGAACCCTGCGCTCAACGCCTATGCTCGCTCCCGCGGCGATGAGGCCCGAGTGATCGCCGGTGCTGTAAACGGCGGTTCGGCCCTAGTGGTGCAGCCTAATTCCGGCCTCACAAAGCCTGCCGATTTCCGCGGCAAGCGCATCGCCACCCCGCAGTTCGGCAACACCCAGGATGTAGCTGCCCGAGCCTGGCTCGTTGCAGGCGGGCTGCGGATCACCCAGACCGGCGGCGATGCCCAGGTGCTGCCCACCAGCAATCCGGACCAACTCTCCCTGTTCCAGAGCAAGCAGCTCGATGCGGTCTGGACCGTGGAGCCCTGGGTCTCGCGGCTCGAGTCCGAGGCGGGCGGCCAGGTTCTGGTGGAGGAGAAGGACGCGATCACCACCGTGCTGGTCTCAAGTGCCGGCTTCCTGTCCAAGAACCGCGACCTCGCCCGACGCTTCGTGGCCGCTCACCGTGAGTTGACCGACTGGATTCGGCAGAACCCGGAGGAGGCGCAGCGCCTTGCCCGTGACGAACTCCAAGCGTCGTTCCGGGTCGCCATGGCGCCGGAACTGGTCGCCCGGGCCTGGACCCGGATGAGCATCACCCCGGACGTGTCGCGCGAAGCTTTCCAGTCTTTCATGACAAGCGCCCAGCAGGTTGGGTTCATGCGCGGCGCGCCGGACCTCTCCCGCCTCGTCGAGAGCCCTTGATGCAGTCCCCTCCGGCTCCACGTGAGAGCGTCCCAGCCAAGCTGATCGTAGAAGGCGTGTCGAAGCGGTTCACCTCGCAGCGTGCGACTGTGCAGGCCCTCGACAACGTCTCGCTCACCGTGGCGGAGCGGGAATTCATCTGCCTGATCGGACCGAGCGGCTGCGGCAAGTCCACCCTCCTCGACATCATGGCCGGATTGACCGCGGCCGACGCGGGACAGGTGATAGCTGACGGCAAGCTGGTTCGGGGCCCGGGGCGCCAGCGCCTGGTGATGTTCCAGGAATCTGCCCTCTTTCCCTGGCTCGACGCCTTCGGCAACGTGATGTTCGGGCTGAAGCTGCGCGAGGACCTCAAGCCGCGCCAGCGCCGGGAGATTGCTGAGCATTTCCTGAAGCTCGTGCGCCTTGAGAAGTTCAAGCACGCCCATGTGCATGAGCTGTCGGGCGGCATGAAGCAGCGCGTAGCTTTGGCACGGGCGCTCGCGCCTGACCCGCAGGTGCTCCTGATGGACGAGCCTTTCGCGGCTCTCGATGCGCTCACCCGCGACCAGCTCTATGACGACATCCAGCGCATCTGGATCGAGAGCCGCAAGACCATCGTGTTCGTGACCCACAACGTGCGGGAGGCCGTGTGCCTGGGAGACCGGGTGGTGCTGATGTCGCCCTCGCCCGGCCGCATCGCCAGCATCTTCGACATCAGGCTGCCGCGCCCGCGCGACATCAACAGCCCGGATCTTGCAGGCTACACCTCGCAGATCGCGGCGGCGCTCAAGGGTACGCTGAAGGAGGCTGTTTCGGAATGAGGCGGATGGTGGTTGCAGCCGTGTTCTTCGCGGTCCTCATCGGCCTGTGGGAGTTCGCCGTACGCAGCGGACGCTGGTCGGCGGTGCTTCTGCCGTCGCCCTTGTACGTGGCGGAGTACCTGTGGGCGGCACTGCTCGACGGCACACTCCTGGACGCGGCCTGGGTCACGCTCAAGCGGCTCCTCATCGGCTATGCGGCTGGCATTCTCATCGGCCTGCCGCTCGGCCTCCTGACAAGTATGTCGCAGACGCTCGAGGACACGATCGGGTCCATCGCGCTCGGGCTTCAGACGCTGCCGAGCGTGTGCTGGGTTCCGCTGGCGCTGGTCTGGTTCGGGCAAACGGAAGGTGCGATGCTGTTCGTCGTGATCATGGGGACGGTGTGGTCCGTCATCATCGCGACGGATTATGGTACGCGTTCAATCCCGCCGATCTACGCCAGGGCAGCCCGGACCATGGGATCGGAGGGCCTGCACAAGTGGACACGGGTGATCCTGCCTGCGTCGCTGCCCTTCCTGGTGACCGGGATGAAGCAGGGTTGGGCCTTTGCCTGGCGCTCGCTGATGGCGGCGGAGATCTACGTGACCATCCTGACGGGCTTCGGGCTCGGCCACCTGCTGCACTACGGGCGCGAACTGAACGCCATGGACCAGGTCATCGGCATCATGATCGTGATCGTGCTGATCGGGCTCCTTGCGGATCGTCTTCTGTTCTCGCCCTGGGAGCGCTTCCTGCACAGCCGATGGGGTACGAACGCCAAAGCATCTTAAGGGGAAACCGCTGTCAGGTTAAACCTTCACGGTCCAACCACTCGGCGGATGTCGCTATCCTTTCAAGAAAAATCCGTCATCGTGCGGCTCGGGCAGGTTGAACGACGGCTTCCGCAACGCCCGCACGTTTCGGAATGAGGCGGGAGAGTTCCTCTGCCGCACCTGCAAGCCGTGCACGAATGCCGACATCGGTCAGGATGTGTCCGACCTCGTCGCTGCCTGCCGTGAAGTCGGCTTCCGACGCATAGACCGCGGTGGGGACGGTTAGAGCAGTTTGGGGTTGAACGGAATCGACGTGTCTGATTCCGTAGTGAGTGGGGCGTGAGCAGCGAGGCTCACCATGACCACGCCGCTATCACAGGATCTGCGCCGGCGCATTGCCCGGGCTGTT
>JAESGY010000173.1_pt1 | contig 51089 bp, 46 predicted proteins | sample 9269841 | NCBI WGS metagenome assembly JAESGY01 (sample SAMN17022865, study PRJNA683097) | algae metagenome | isolation source: Spirirestis rafaelensis WJT71-NPBG6 and co-occurring heterotrophs from... | place: USA: Pinto Wells, Joshua Tree National Park, Colorado Desert, CA | collected 2006-08-15 | reverse complement strand
GGCAACTACCTCGGTTGGCACCGGGCGATGCTGCGCCCAGGCTTCACCGGAAAGGCACTGCTGGATCGGGCACTGGCGTAGTTCTACCTGCGGTCTGCCGTGGCCATCCCACACCCAAGTCGAACTGTGCCAAGTTTTATGCATTCAGTGGCTTCTGGGCCGGTATATTTGTTTATGCATTTTCATGTTCGGAGGAAATTGCCGTGGCACAAGCCAGCATCCATGAACTGAGCCCGGACGAGATCGCACTGGTGGCGGGCGGGACTGGTGGGCATCACCATCACCATCACCACCATCATCATCACCACCATCACAAGCACCACGACCACAAACACCATCACCACCACAAACACCACCACCATCATCACCACAAGCACGATCACGACGGGCATGACCACAAGCATGCCGGCCACTGGCACGACGGGGACAAGCACCAGCATCACTGCTGATCCCTGCCCACCCCGGCAGGGCCGGGGGAGCGCCGCGGAGGGGCCGCGCCATCCCGTGGCCTGATGGCGTGTTCATGCCGGGCCGGTGCGGCCGATCGGCCCGGCCTCCCGGCACATGACCTGACTGATGCCTGGCTCATGACGTCCCGACCTGCGGCCGGCGGAGCGGGTCGAGCGCGCGCCGCGGCCAATGCCGCGAAGCCAAAGCCCGCAGGGCCGGCGGCGTTCGAGGCAGGACATGCATCAGCATGTCATGCGCCAGCCATGACATTCCGGCCCGGCCCTTCGGCCCCGAACGGGCCTCGCCCGATCTCGCCGTGCCGCCATTGGCCAGCGGAAGGAAGCCCTGGCCGGCGCAGGACGAAGCGCGGGCCGGCCTGCCCCTGAACCGTCTGTCCTCCACGGCGCCCCGCGCGCCCTGGCTCAGGCCGCCGCCGCCTCCGCCCCGGCCCTGCACCGCCGATGCGCGAAGGCCGTCCGGCTCCAGTGCCGCTCGGTCGTCTTGTACGCCACCTGGCAATGCATCCCGACCGCGCGGTGCATCTCGGACCGCGTCAGGACCCGCAGCCGCCGCAGCCAGGCGGAGAGGCCGAGCGGCGAGCCCACGATCACCCGCGCCAGGGCCCGCGTCAGCAGCCCCGGCCCGGTCGAGAACCACAGGATGTCGGCATCGCCGCGATTGATCGCCCCGACCGCCAGCTCCAGCGCCAGCCCGATCACCGGGTGCTGCGGCGCCGCGCCGATCAGGTTGTTGCCGATGGTGCCGTATTCCTCCTGGTACAGCACCAGCCCCCCGCCCGCGGGTGCCAGGCTGTCGAGCGGCGCGAGGCAGCGGTCATCGGCATCGGCATACCAGCCGCCCTCCGCGAAGAGCCAGGCGAGGCGGAAGATGTCGGCCTTCTGCGCCGGCTCCCGCGCCCGACGGTAGGCCGCCAGCACCTCCGGCGCGCAATGCGCCTGCAGGAAGGCGCGCGCGGTGGCATCGTCGAACAGCACATGGCCATGCCCCGGATGCGCCGTCCGCCAGCCCTGCATCAGCGTGGCGATCTCCGCCGGCGGCGGCCCGGAATCCCAGTACTGCGCGATGCGCGCTGGGATCGCCGGCGCCGGCCCCGCCGCCGGCCCCGCCAGCCGCCCTGCCTGGCGCAGCGCGATCAGCAGCAGCATTGCCGCCGGGGTGTAGTCCGGCACCTCGCCCACCAGCGCGCAGAGCGGCGCGATCCGCGCCTCCGGACCGAGCTCGCGCAGCGCCGTGAGCCGCGCCAGCGCCGCGCCGTCCAGCGCGAATTCGTCAAGGATCTGGCCGAAATGCGTCTGGGAGAGGTTGCTGGAGCGCCCCTGCAGCCGCGCCTCGCCCGCCGTCAGCCGCGCGAGCCGGGCCAGGTCCCGCCGCGCGCCGGGCAGATCGAGCGCCAGGATGCGCGCCCGCACCAGGTCCGACAGCGCCCAGGCATCCTCAGGGCGCAGCACCAGCGCCTGCTCATAGGCCCCGAGCGCGCCGGCGATGTCCCAGCCTTCCTCCGCCGCCTGGCCGCGGAATTGCGCGAGCCGCACCCGGTCCGTAATGGTCGCCACGGGGGCCGCCTCCAGGCAGGCCGCCAGCTCCGCCGGCGTGCCCAGCAGCCGCTCCACCTGGAAGCGCTGGATCCAGAGGCCCGCATGGCGCGGCGCCGCCGCGCTCGCCGCCCGCGCCCGGGCCAGCGCCGCGGGCCATTCCCCCTGCTGCCGCAGCAGCTCGATCCGCCCGGCCTCCAGCTCCGGCGCCGGGCCGCAATGCCCCGCCGCCTCGGCCAGCAGCGCGGCCGCCTCCGCCCCGCGGCCCTGGTCGGACAGGCTGCGCAGCAGGCCGAGCCAGGCCCATGGGCTGGCGGGACGGATCACCGTGGCCTGGCGGAAGCGCGCCTGCGCCGCGGCATGGTCGCCCATGAGCCGCGCCAGCTCGCCGAGCTGCTCCAGCGCCTGCAGGCAGGCGCCGTCCCGCTCCAGCGCCAGCAGCAGGTGCCGCTCCGCCGCCTCCGGCTGCTCCAGCGCGCGCAGCTCGGTGGCCATCTCAACCAGTGGGTGCGGATCGGCCGGCCGGGCGGCATGGGCGCGGCGGAAGGCGGCCAGCGCGGCCTCCCGCCGGCCGGCGGCGCGCTCGGTCCGGCCGAGGCTCATCCAGGCCTGCAGGTCGGCGGGATCGGCGGCCGTCAGGCGCCCGGTGATCGCCCGCGCGCCGGCATGGTCGCCGGCCTCCCGCAACTCGGTCGCCAGCTCGATCCAGGCGGCGCCCGCCCGCGGATCGGCCTCGGTCGCCCGGCGGAAATGCGCCGCCGCCGCCGCGCGGTCGCCGCGGTCGCGCGCGGCGAGGCCGAGGCCGAGCAGGGCCTGGATGTTTCCCGGATGGTCCCGCAGCACCTCGGCGCAGAGCGCCTCCGCCTCCTCCGCCCGGCCGAGGCCGCGCAGGGCCGCCGCCTGGTCGAGGCGCGGCCAGGGATTGCCGGCGGACGCCACCGCCGCCGCGGCGATGTAGTGGCCGAGCGCCGCTGCATGGTCGCCGCGCGCCCGGGCGAGATGGCCGAGGCCGAGCAGCGCCTCGACCTGGGCGGGGTGGTCGGCGAGCAGCGCGGCATAGGCGGCCTCCGCCTCCGCGGTGCGGCCGAGGCTGCGCAGCAGCGTCGCCGCATCCAGGCGCGGCCAGGGATTGCCCGGCCCGGCCGCCCGCGCCGCCGCGGCGAGATGCGCGAGGGCCGCCTCATGGTCCCCGCGCGCCCGGGCGATCTGGCCGAGGCCGCGCAGCGCCTCGACCTGTCCGGGATGGTCGGCGAGAACGGCCACATAGGTGGCCTCCGCCTCCGCGGCGCGGCCAAGGGCGCGCAGCGAGGCCGCCGCATCGAGCCGCGGCCAGGGATTGCCCGGCCCGGCCACCGCCGCGGCCTCCGCGCAATGCTCCAAGGCGGCCACGTGATCCCCGCGCGCCCGCGCGGCGCGGCCGAGATCCAGCAGTGTCCGCACCGGGTTGTTCGCCGGCTGCGGCGCCGGGGGCTGGCCTGTGCTCACAAGCGGTATCCTCCTTCAGGAGCGTCCCGGGCGGACGCGGTGCGCGGGCCTGCCGCCGCAGGCCGGTGCCCCTGTCCGGCGGTGCAGGCGGCACGGGCGGCCCTCCTCGGCCGGGGGCGCGCGGGACGCTCAGGAAGGCCGCCGCGGCCCGCCGGAGGCATGGTGCTCCGGCCCGGATGCGCGCCCGCATCCGGGCCGGTGATCAGGCGGCGGCGGCCAGGCCGGTGAGCAGCACGGCCCGCAGCTCGAGCCGCCGGCGCAGCGCCAGCGGCACCCGGCGCTGCGCCTTGGCGCGCGGCAGCGGCATCTCCACGATCGGCGCCGCGGCGCCGTACAGCGCCTCGTGCTCCTCCCAATTGTCGAAGGCCAGGCGCTCGACATGGTCGACGAAGGTCTTGGCCGGGACGCCCTCGGCCAGGATCAGCGAGTGATCCGCCAGCTCGACATGATGGTAGGTGAAGGTCTCCGGCACATCCGCGTCCCGCCGGACGGTGGTGCCGTTCACCAGCGCGCCGGCCTGCACCAGCACGCCCTCCACCAGGATCGCATGGTCGGGCGAGACCAGCAGGTCACGCGCCGGCAGCCCCTCCGCCAGCGCCCCGGCGGCGATGCGGATCGGCAGCACGCGCAGCGGATCGGCGAAGCGGGTGGAGACGGTCTGGCGGCCGATCCAGCGCACCGGCCTCGCCGTGCCCTCGACGGTCAGCACCAGGTCGCCGATGGCGAGGCGCTCGACCGCCACCTCGCCCGCCGGGGTGCGGATGAGGGTGCCGGGATAGAAGCAGATCACCGTCTCGCCGGCCGTGTAGGTGACCGGCCGGTTGTCGGCGGCGGCCTTCGAGAAGAAGTATTTCGCCTCGCCGCTGGTCGCCCAGAACCCGTTCACCTGGCCGACCTTGGCATGCCTGCCATAGGTGAAGGTCGTGGCGCCGACCTTGAAGGTCTCGCCGGCCTGGAGCGACGGGCCGACACCCGTCGCGCCCGTGTCGATGGTGGCGTCGGGCGTGTTGTTGCCAACCGTCCGGTCGTTCTTGGTGCTGATGGTATGGATGAACCAGCCACTGCCTTGCGCCATCGAAATGCTCCAGCGGGTTTGGATCGGCGGCTGCGGGGTGTCGTTCGTACCGGCCGACGGCGCGGGAACGGATACAATGTAAAGTTCAGGGTTTGCAATCTAAAGTTGATACACTAACCAACATTACACGTTTCGAGGGAAAAAGGCCGCACCGCATGCGCCGTAGGCGCTGCGGCAGCAGGCCGCAACGCGGCGCCCCGCCGGTGGTGCAGGCGGCGCCGCAACTGTCCGACGTCATTGTAAACGGAGAGTAACCCACCCGCCTCGCCGGCCCGTACCGGCCGCCAGGCCCGGCTAGCCCCGCGCCGACCGGCGCAACCTCCCGCGGATGGGTGGCGGCGCGCCGGAGCGGAGGCCCCGGCGCTCCGGCGGGATGCGGGCCGGCGGGACCGGACCAATGCCCGGCCCGGGACGGCGCCGCGCCAGGGTGCAGCGCGGTCCGGTGGCGCTACCGTGGGCGCTACCGCGCGGTGCCGCCCAGCCCGAGCAGCCGTTGCGTCGCTGCCGGCCCGCCCATCAGCGCCGCCGGAATGTCACCGAGTGGCACCGGCCGCGGCGGCCGGGCGGTGATCTCCACCTCCCGCGCCTCGCCGCGCAGGAAGCGCTGCACCGCGCCGAGCACCGGCGCCAGCGCGCCCGCCGGCCCGCGCGCGGAGCCGCCGCCCGGCCCGGCCGAAAGCGCCGCGGCCGCCTGGCTCGCCCATTGCTCGCGCACCCGCGCCTCGGGCAGGCGCAGCCGCTGCGCCTGGTCGCGCACCGCCCGGCCATAGAGCGACTGGTCGAGATAGCGCAGCGCGAAGCCGGCCAGCGCCAGTTGCTCCCACTCCGCGCCTTCGGCCGCCTCCGGCGTCACGCCATCCAGCGTGACCGAGAGGCCGAGCATGCCCATCTCCCGCCCCGCGAGCGAGAGCGAGCCGATCTCCAGCCGCCCGGCGGCGCGGTCGTAGCGGCTCTCGGCCGTCAGGTCGGCCGAGAGCGCCGCATAGCCGAAGCGCCGCAGCCATTCCGCGAGGCCCGGGAAGGGCTCCAGCCGCAACTCGCGCAGCGCGACGCGCCCCGCCTCGATGCCGCCAACAGGCGGGTCGCCCTGGATCCGGAAGGCACCGAGCGAGGCGACCGGCCAGTCGCCGAGCATCGCCGCCACCTCCTCCACCTCCAGCGCATAGCCGCCGGCGGCGCGCGGCGGCGCCTCCTGCGCCGCCATGGCCGCGACGGCGGCGGCGAGGTCGAGGCCGCGCAGCGCGATCCGCCCGACCCGCAGCCGGTCCAGCAGCCCGGCCTGCGGCGACAGCAGGTCGAGCGCGGCGATGGTGACGCGCCCGGGCCGGCCCAAGCCGTATTCCTCCAGCGTGACCTCGCCGATCGCCACCTGCGGGTCGCCGAGGCCGACCACCGCCTCCAGCCGCAGCGAATCGAGCGCCAGCGCATCGGGCGCCCCGCCGCCGGGCGCGGCCAGGCCGCGCAGCTCCAGCCGGGCGATGCGCGTCACCAGCCCGTCGCGGCCGGTCATCACCACCTCCCGCGCGCTCGCGGCGCCGATGCGGTCCTCGCCCAGCCCGTCGAGGGTCAGTTCCTCGATCTCCGCCCGGGCGCCCTCGCGCGTCAGCCGCGCGCCGAGCAGCCGGACGCTGCCGGTCGCCGGGTCGATCGGCTCGGCGGCGCGATAGGCGAGGGTGATGCCGGGCCCGAGCAGCACGCGGAAGCGGGCGAGGGCGGGAAGCGCATGAGTGGGCGCCGCGGCGAGCGGCGGCGGGGTGGCGCCGGGCGGCTGCGCGTCCGGTGCCGCGGCTGCGGGCGGCGCCGCGGAGGGCGGGAGCGGCTCGCCGAACTTGTCGAAGCCCGGCGCCGTGCCGGATCTCCCGCCCGGTGCCGCCGATGGCGGCGGGTCCAGCGGCGGCGGCTTCTGCTGCGCGAGGGCGATCCCCCCCGTCAGGCCGATCGCCAGCGCCGCGCCCCAGAGCCACCACATCCCGCACCCTCCGCCCGAACGCATCATGCCGCGGCTGCCGGCCAGCGGCGCCGGATCGCGCGGCCTGCGGGCCGCCGACTCGCGCGGGCGCCGGGGCGCCCCGATCCGCGGCGCAACCATAGGGAGGGCAGACCGCCCCGCGCCACGGCCGCGGATGTGACAAGCGCGCGCGGCGGTGCTCCTTCATGCAGGTCGCACTGGCGATCCCGCCTCCGCCGGCCCACATTCCCCCGCATGAGCAACCTGCCCGACAAGCCGGCCACGGCCGCCGTCGCGGCCTTCCTCAAGCGCGTGGAGAGCATGCCGCAGGCGCGGCCGGCCTCCGGCAAGCGCGGCCGCCTCGTCTTCGCCATCGATGCCACCGCCTCCCGCCAGCCGACCTGGGACCGCGCCTGCCAGCTGCAGGGCGAGATGTTCCAGGCGACGCGGGATCTCGGCGGGCTGGCCATCCAGCTCGCCTACTACCGCGGCTTCATGGAATTCGCCGCGACCCCCTTCCTGACCGATTCGCAGGAGCTGACGCGGCGCATGGCCGGCGTGCAGTGCCTCGGCGGCCAGACCCAGATCCAGCGCGTGCTGGACCATGTGCTGGCCGAGACGAAGCGGGACCGCGTGAATGCGCTGATCTTCGTCGGCGATGCGGTGGAGGAGGCGGTGGATCCGCTCTGCCACGCCGCCGGCCAGCTCGGCCTGCATGGCACGCCGGTCTTCACCTTCCATGAGGGCGGGCATCCCGAGGCCGCGAACGCCCTGAAGCAGATCGCCCGGCTCTCGGGCGGCGCCTATGCACCCTTTGACACCGCCAGCGCCGCGGCGCTGCGCGACCTGCTGCGCGCGGTTGCCGTCTATGCCGCGGGCGGCCGCTCGGCGCTGACCCGGCTGCCGGGTGGCGCGGCGCAGAAGATCGCCGGCCAGCTGCCGGCGCCGAAGAGCTGAGGGCTGCGCCATGGTCTGGCTTGCCGTCGGTGCCGGCCTGCTGCTCCTGCTGCTGTGGCTGATGCGCCTGTTTGCCGGGGCCCGGGTCGAGACCATCCGCAAGGGCGCGATCTGGGGCAGCGCCGCGCTCGGGGCCGGGGTGCTGCTGCTGGTGCTGACCACCGGCCGCGGCGCCCAGGCGCTCTGGACGCTCGGCCTTTTCGCGCCGTTGCTCTGGCGCTGGGGGCATGGCTGGTTCGCGGCCCGCCGCTTCGGCCGGCGGGAGGGGGGGGGGGTGGGCGGCGCGCCGGGCGAGACCGCGGTCGAGACCGCGACCCTCGTCATGCGGCTCGACCATGCCAGCGGGCGGATGAGCGGCCAGGTGCGCCGCGGCCGGCAGACCGGCCGCGACCTGGCAGCGCTGACCCTCGCCGAGCTGCTCGCGTTGCTGGCTGATTGCCGCGGCCAGGATCCGGAAAGCGTGCCGCTGCTGGAGGCCTGGCTGGACCGGGTGGAGCCCGACTGGCGGGCGGCCGAGGCGGCCTCGCCGCCGCCCGGTGGCGGGGCGGGCGGGCGGATGACGCGGGAGGAGGCGCTGGCGGTGCTCGGCCTCGCGGAGGGGGCGGATGAGGCGGCGATCCGCGCCGCGCATCGCCGGCTGATGCGGGCGGCGCATCCCGACCAGGGCGGCAGCGACTGGCTGGCGGCGCGGATCAACCAGGCGCGGGACGTGCTGCTGCCATAAAAATGAATACGCATGTAAAGTGCCCGGCACCGGGCGGGATATCGGCCACAGACGTGCCTTCATCACCCGGTAACCGGCGTTGTGGAAGCTCCGGCCCGCCTTGCCGGGCCGTGGGGCGCGTGGCACTCCTCCCGCCCCGTTGCCGGGCCGGCGGTTGTCCGCCGCCCCACGTCGCCATTGCCAGGAGAGGCATGTGTCTGCACTGAAGCCCCTGAAGAAGGCCGTTCTGCCGGTTGCCGGTCTCGGCACCCGCTTCCTCCCGGCGACCAAGGCCCTGGCGAAGGAGATGCTGCCGGTGGTGGACCGGCCGCTGATCCAGTACGCCATCGATGAGGCGCGGGCGGCGGGCATCGAGCAGTTCTGCCTGATCACCGGCCGCGGCAAGACCTCCATCGTCGAGCATTTCGACGTCGCCTATGAGCTGGAGAAGACGCTGGAGGAGCGCGGCAAGACGAAGGAACTGGCCGATCTGCGCGCCCAGGCGATCGAGCCGGGCGCCATGGTCACGGTCCGCCAGCAGGTGCCGATGGGACTTGGCCATGCCATCTGGTGCGCCCGCAGCTTCATCGGCGACGACCCCTTCGCCATCCTGCTGCCCGACGACCTGATGATGTGCGAGACGTCGTGTACCGCCCAACTCGCCGAGGCCTATCGCGAGACCGGCGGCAATGTGGTGGCGATCGAGGAGGTGCCGCGCGACCGCGTCGACCGCTACGGCGTGCTCGACGTGGCCGAGGACAAGGGCCGGCTGGTCTCGGTGAAGGGCCTGGTGGAGAAGCCGCCGGTCGAGAAGGCGCCCTCCAACCTCACCATCATCGGCCGCTACGTGCTGATGCCGGAGGTGATCGGCCATCTCTCGAAGATGGAGCGCGGCGCGGGCAACGAGGTGCAGCTCACCGACAGCATGGCGAAGCTGATCGGCACCCAGCCCTTCCATGGCCTGCGCTATGAGGGGCGGCGCTTCGATTGCGGCGACAAGGCCGGCTGGCTGGAGGCGCAGATCGCCTTCGCCCTGGCGCGGCCGGACATGGCCCCGGCGGTTCGCGAATTCCTGCAGCGCTACAGCTGATCATTGCGGACCTGACCGCCTTGGCCTGAGCGGGAGCGGATGGCCGGGCGGGTCCGGGGCATGGCCCGGCGCCGCCGGCCGGCGCGAGGCTGCCCCGCGGCGTGGCCATATCCGATTCGCGCGGCGGAGCGTGAACGCCTCGCCGCGCGAATCGGATCTACAAACGACGGCCTGCAGCGGATTGGCGCTCGGTTCTGAGCGCGATCCGCGGCGGGGCGGATCGCGGAAGGGCGCGAAGGGAACGCCCCGCGGCACCGGCATTGCGGTTATCCCGTCGCCCCGAAACGGGAAGCTGCTCATTCAACCAGTGATCTGCGGCGGGTTGGCGTTCAGAATCGGGAACGCCATCCGCTGTAGAGGGTGCCCGGGCGGTCCGCGGGCATCCGCCATGGAATTCGAGGAGCGGATTGATGCGCATTGCCATGGTGGGGGGCGGCTATGTCGGGCTGGTCTCCGGCGCCTGCTTTGCCGAGTTCGGCGTAGATGTCTGCATCCTTGATACCGATGCGGCGAAGATCGCGGCCCTGCGGGACGGCCGCATCCCGATCTACGAGCCCGGCCTCGACACGCTGGTGCAGGAGAATGCCCGGGACGGCCGGCTGCGGTTCACCACCGACCTGGCGCAGGCGGTGGAGGGGGCTGATGCGGTCTTCCTCGCGGTCGGCACGCCGTCCCGCCGCGGCGACGGCCATGCCGACCTGTCCTTCGTCTTCGCCGCCGCCGAGCAGGTGGCCAGGGCCGCCAAGGGCCCGCTGGTACTGGTGACGAAATCCACCGTCCCGGTCGGGACGGGCCGGCAGGTGCAGGAGATCGTCCGCAAGGTACGCCCCGACCTCGCCATCGAGGTCGCCTCCAACCCTGAATTCCTGCGCGAGGGCAGCGCGATCGGCGACTTCATGCGGCCGGACCGCGTGGTGATCGGCGTGAACGAGGGGGCGGGCGGCGAGCGCGCGCTTGCCGTGCTGAAGCGGCTCTACCGGCCGCTGAACCTGATCGAGGTGCCGATCCTGGCGACCCGGATCGAAACCGCCGAGCTGATCAAGTACGCGGCGAACGCCTTTCTCGCCACCAAGATCACCTTCATCAACGAGATCGCGGATCTCTGCGAGAAGGTCGGCGCCGATGTGCATGACGTCGCGCGCGGCATGGGGCTGGATGGCCGGATCGGCCGGAAATTCCTGCATGCCGGCCCGGGCTATGGCGGCTCCTGCTTCCCCAAGGACACGCTGGCGCTGGCCCGCACCGCCGCCGATTTCGGCGCGCCGATCCGGCTGGTCGAGACCACCATCGCGGTGAACGAGGCGCGCAAGGCGGGCATGGCGGAGCGCGTCATCGCCGCCTGCGGCGGCAGCGTCGCCGGCAAGACCATCGCGGTGCTCGGCCTGACCTTCAAGCCGGAGACCGACGACATGCGGGATGCCGCCTCGCTGGTCGTCGTGCCGCGGCTGGTGGAGGCGGGCGCGACCATCCGCGCCTTCGACCCGGCCGGCATGGCGCATGCGAAGCCGCTGCTGCCCGGCAGCGTCCGTTATGCGACCGGCGCGCTGGACGCCGTGACCGGCGCCGATGCGCTGGTGCTGCTGACCGAGTGGAACGAATTCCGCGCCCTGGCGCCGCAACGGCTGCGGCAGGCGATGCGCGGGAATGTTCTGCTGGACCTGCGGAACGTCTATGATCCCGAAGCGATGCGGGCGGCGGGGTTCCAGTATGCCTCGATCGGCCGCCCCTGAGACTGCCGTGCCGGGCCCCCGCCCGGCAGAACCATGCGGAGAGATTGCATGACCGCCTTCCATCACAGCTTCGACCGGACCGTGCTGCGCGAGTACGACATCCGCGGCATCGTCGGGAAGACGCTGCAGCCGGAGGATGCCTTCGCGATCGGGCGCTGCTTCGGCAGCCTCGTCTCGCGCGCCGGCGGATCGAAGGTCGCGGTCGGCTATGACGGCCGCCTCTCCTCCCCGGACCTGGAGCCGCAGCTCGTCGCCGGGCTGCGCGCCTGCGGGCTGGAGGTGATCCGCATCGGCCTGGTCGCGACGCCGATGCTCTACTTCGCCGCCTATCACTTCGGCACGGACGGCGCCGTCATGGTCACCGGCAGCCACAACCCGCCGGACTACAACGGCTTCAAGATGATGCTGGGCAGGAAGCCCTTCTTCGGCGCGCAGATCCAGGAGATCGGCCGCATGGCGCGGGAGGGGGATGTCGTCCCTGTCTCGACCGAGGGCAGCGACCGGCAGGAGGACGTGACCGAGGCCTATGCCGCCCGCGTGCTGCAGGATTACGACGGTGGCGAGCGCAAGCTGAAGGTGGTCTGGGATCCGGGCAACGGCTCGGGCGCCAACATCACCAAGGTGCTGGCGGCGCGGCTGCCGGGCGAGCACTACGTCATCAACGGCGAGGTGGACGGCACCTTCCCGAACCACCACCCCGACCCGACCGTCGCCAAGAACCTCGAGCAGCTGATCGCCGAGGTGGCGCGCGAGGGCGCCGATCTCGGCATCGCCTTCGACGGCGACGCCGATCGCATCGGCGTGGTGGACAATGAGGGCCACATCCTCTTCGGCGACCAGCTCCTTGTCGTGCTGGCGCGCGACGTGCTGAAGGCGAAGCCGGGCGGCACCATCATCGCCGATGTCAAGGCGAGCCAGGTGCTGTTCGACGAGGTCGCCAAGGCCGGCGGCCAGCCGCTGATGTGGAAGACCGGCCACAGCCTGATCAAGGCGAAGATGGCCGAGACCGGCTCGCCGCTCGCCGGCGAGATGTCCGGCCACATCTTCTTCGCGGACAAGTGGTACGGCTTCGACGACGCGCCCTATTCCGCCGTCCGCCTGCTCGGCATCGTCGCCCGGATGGGCGGGACGCTGTCGCAGGTCCGCGCCGCCCTGCCGCAGGTGATCAACACGCCCGAGCTGCGCTTCGACTGCGAGGAGGACCGGAAGTTCGAGGTGGTGCGGGAGGTGAAGGAGCGGCTCGCCGCCGAGGGCGCCAAGGTGCAGGACGTGGACGGCGTGCGCGTGCTGACATCGGATGGCTGGTGGCTGCTGCGTGCCTCCAACACCCAGGCGGTGCTGGTCGCGCGCTGCGAGGCGACCTCCGAGGCCGGGCTGGAGCGGCTGAAGCAGGGGCTGGTGAAGCAGCTCACGGCCAGCGGCCTCGCCGCGCCCGACTTCTCCGGGGAGAATGCCGGGCACTGAGGCCAGGCGGCAGGCGTCCTGGCGTCTGCCTTCCACTCCACGCGCGCGCCAAGGATGTGATGGCTGCGCGCCGGATCAGGAACCATGCCGGCCCGCATGCCCGCGGGCGGGCATGAGGCCGGTCGGCATGGGTGCCGACCCGCGCTTCGCGCCGGATTGACCCGTCCTTGGGCCTGTCCGCATCCTCTCCCCGGGCAGCCTGCTGCCCGGTCGGGAGGGAAACGGCATGACGGGACTGACGAGGCGCGGGCTGGTCGGCGCGGGCGCGGCGCTGGCGATGGCGGGCAGGGCGCGGGCGCAGCCACAGGAATGGCCGACCCGGCCGGTCCGCATCATCGTGCCTTTCCCGGCGGGCGGCACCACCGACCTGCTGGCCCGGCTCTATGCCCAGCGCCTGACCGAGACGCTCGGCCAGTCCGTGGTGGTCGAGAACCGCGGCGGTGGCGGCGGCTCGATCGGCGCCGATGTCGTCGCGAAGGCGGCAGACGGCCACACGCTGCTCTTCCACAACCTGACCTTCTGCACCACCACCGCCGCGCTGGAAGTCGCCGGCCGCGCGCCGCATGCCATCGAGCGCGACTTCGCCCCGATCTCCATGGGTGCCAACGTGCCCATGATGCTGCTGGTCAACCCGCAGGTGCCAGCGAAGGACCTGCGGGAGTTCGTCGCCATAGCGAAGCAGCGCACCGATCTCTTCTACGGTTCCACCGGGCCGGGCAGCACCATCAACCTGGTGGGCGAGGTGCTGAAGCGCGATGCCGGCATCCGCATGGACCACATCCCCTTCCGCGGCGCGGCGCCGCTGGTGCAGGAGCTGCTGGCCGGGCGCATCCAGTTCGGCGGCGACCAGCTCTCCTCCTCGCTCAGCCATATCCGCAACGGCGCGCTGCGGCCGATCGCGACCCTCGCGGCGCAGCGGGCGACGGCGCTGCCGGATGTGCCGACGGCGCGCGAGCAGGGCTATCCCAGCATCGAATTGCTCGGCTGGAACGGCTTCTTCGCACCCGCCGGCACGCCGCCCGCGGTGCTGGCGCGGCTGCAGCGGGAGATCGCGGCGGCGGCCCGTCACCCGGAGGTGGTGCGCCGCATCCAGGAACTCGGCGCCGAGCCGGGCGGCAATTCGGCCGAGGAATTCGGCGCCGCGGTGCGCGCCCAGCTCGCCCAGGTGCGGCCGCTGGTCACGGAACTGCGGATGCAGGTGGAGTGATGCCGAACCGTCTGATGCCTGGCTTGCCGTCACCCGAGGCCGCAGGGATGCGGCAGCATCTCCGCGCACCGGTGTGATACCTGGCTCATGACATGCTGCCGCCTGTCATGCCGCAAAGGCCGACGGCCCTGCGGGCCCTGGCGTCGCGGCACTGGCCGCGGGCCGCAGGTCGGGACGTCATGAGCCGAGTATGACACTGCCCCTCTTCCTCTACGGCACGCTGCTGCGGCCGGCGGTGCTGGACCGCATGGCGGGCGAGCGGGGCCTGGCGCGCCGGCTCCGCCCGGCCCGCCTGCCGGGCTTCGCGCGCGTGATGCTGCGCGGCACGCCCTACCCGACGCTGCGGCGCGATCCCGGCGCGGTGACGGTGGGCGCGCTGCTGCGCTGCGGGCCGGCGGCGCTCGCCCGGCTGGCCGCCTATGAGGGGGCCTCCTACGGGCTGGTGCCGGTCCGGGTGGAGACGGGGAGGGGATGGCGGCGCGCCCGGGCCTGGGTTGCGGCGCGCTGGCGGGCAGCGGAGACGCCCTGGCCCTGACCGCGCGGGGGGCTCGGCGCGGCTGCTCCGCCGCGGGGAGCGTGCGGGCGCCAGGGGCAGGTCCGCGCAGCCTCGCTCGCTCGCGTGCTCGCGGCCAAGGGCGGTCCTATCCCGGGCCCGTGCCGATAACCCGCGCCTATAAAGGGCTGTGTTCCGGCGTGAGGGTCACCGGCCGCACCGGCCCCACCGGCTCCGCCGCCGCCGGCGGCGCCGGCCGGGTCTCCGGCATGGCCAGCAGCGCGAGCAGGACGGCCAGCAGCCCCGCCCCGGCCAGGGCGAGGAAGGCCGCCCCGACGCCGTAGCCCGCCGCCACCGCCCCTGCCACCGTCGTGCTCAGCGTGGCGCCGATGCCGTTCGCCAGGCCGAAGACCCCCATGCAGGTGTTGAAGCGGTTGGTGCCGCGCGTCAGGTCAGCCGCGACTAGCGGCAGCAGCACGCCAAGCGTGGCGGCGCCGAGCCCGTCCAGCGCCTGCACGAGCACGAGGGCGACGGGCTCCTCGACCTGCGACAGCAGCAGCCCCCGCACCGGCAGGGCGCCGAGGCCGATCAGCAGGACCAGCCGGCGGCCGCGGCGCTCGGCCAGCCGGCCCACCCAGGGCGAGATCACCGCGACGACGAGCTGCGGCACGACGATGCAGGCGGCGATGACCAGGTTGGCCATGGACCCCGCCCGCGCCGTCACCTCCGTGCCCACCAGCGGCAGCATGGCGGCGTTCGAGAGCGCGAACAGGGCGCAGCAAGCGGAGAAGACCAGCACCCCACGATTGGTGAGGAGGGTCCGGAAGCCGTCCCGCCCGGCGGCCTCCGTCGCCTGCGCCGCCTCCTCCCGTGGCGCGAGGTCGGCGGCGCGGATGCGGGAGAGCGCCGCCATCGCCGGCAGGGTCAGGGCCGCGGTCAGCCAGAAGACCCCGCTGCCCGAGACATAGGCGCCGACCGCCCCCATGACGCTGGCCGACAGGCCGTTGCCGATCGCCCGGTAGCGGGCATTGCGCCCCAGCCGCTCGCCGAGCCCGTTCCGGCCGACCAGGGCGAGGCTGATCGCGGCGACGGCGGGCGCGAGCACGCAACTGGCGAAGCCGTGCAGCACCAGGGAGAGCAGCACCGGCAGGGTCGCCGGCCAGGCCGCCAGCAGCAGGGCGCTGAGCGCGAGGCTGACCAGCGCCGCGAGCGCCACGAGGCGCTTGCGCGGCGTCGCATCCACCACCGCGCCGGCGGGCACCTGGCTGACCATCGCGGTGAAGGCGCCGACGCTGAGGGCGAGGCCGATCTCGAACTCGGTCCATTCCTGCGCCGCCAGATAGACCGCGACGAAGGGCCCAAAGCCGGTCTGCACATCGGCGACGAAGAAGTTCAGCCAGTCCAGCCCGCGCGCGCTCCGCCGGTCCGCCATGCCCGGTGCTACTCCGGCGCTTGGCGCGGCGCGCCCGCCGCGGGCGGCGCCGCGGCCTCGGGCGGCGGGACCGCGGCGAGGATGGGGACGTCCGGCTTGTATTCGGGGAAATTCTTCAGCTGTTCGCGGTCCAGTTCGAGGGTGACGGCGCCGGTCCCCGCGCCAGGCGCGAAGCGCAGGGCGCGCCAGGCCACGGCGATCCGCCGCTTGCCGACGCCGAGGAAGCCGCCGTAGTCGAGGATGACGGCGCGGGGCTCACCCGCGGCATCCACCAGCAGGTTGACGATCTGGGCGACCACCTCCCCGGTCTTGTCCTTCACCTCCCGCCCGAGCAGGCGGACCACCGAGTCCGGGGCGATCCCTTCGCCCTGCGCGGGCGGCGCCGGCGGGGCGCGCGGCGGCTCCTGCGCCCGCAGGGCCGGCGCCCAGGCCAGCAGGCAGAGGGCCAGAGCAGATCGCGGGAGGGCGTGAATGCCCGGGAGCGTGAATCTGCTCGAAAAACAAAGAGCACCAGCGGATTGGCGTTCAGATATGAACGCAATCCGCTGTAGGCCGAGCCCGCCACGGCGCCGGCCCGGGGCGCGCGGACCCGCATCGGGACGAGGCCCGAGGCCGTTGCTGCGTGGCGGTGCGGGGAAGGCAGCGATCCGGGCGGCGGCCATCGGATCCTCCGTTGCGCGTGGCGAGTGGCCGATGAACAGCCGCGGCGCCGGGTCGTTCCCGCCGCCGTCGCCGCCCGGAGGGCCGCCCGCCGGCACGACGGGACGCTGCGCCGGTCGGTCGCCCAACCCGGCCGTCATGCCAGCGGACTGGTCCGCTGACGGGCCGCCGGCACGCCGCGCCATCCGTCGCGGCACGCTTCGATGCGGCCTGCCGACACCGCGCGCCCATCCCCCGGCATGCGGGCCGACCCCATACGCGCCGGATCGGATCAGGCCGCGGCCTTCCGGAAGGCGATCTGCCAGTGCGAGCCCCAGGGCAGGAATTCGATCCGGCGGCGGTAGATGGTGGTGAAGGCGTCGATCGCCAGCTTGGGGCAGCCCAGCACATCCACCTCCGGCGGCGGCTTGCGGGACCAGAGATAGTCGTCGCAGAGGATGACGCCCCCAGGCGCCAGCAGGCGGAAGGCGAGCACGAGGTCGGCCAGCACGTCCGGCGCCTCGTGCGAGCCGTCGATGTAGGCGAGGTCCACCGCCGCGCCGCGGGCGAGGAGCGCCGAGAGGCCGGAGAAGCTGTCGCCCCGCAGGACCTCCGCCTGTCCGGCCTGGCCGCTCTCCTCCAGATTGGCGCGGAACCGCTCGAACAGGCCGGCGGTCTGCGCCGTGGAGTGTTCGGCGCCGCCCGCGAAGGTGTCGATGCAGGTGATGCGGCTTTCGGGGTGGCGCAGCAGGTTCTGCAGGAACCACAGGGTGGAGCGCCCCTCAAAGCAGCCGATCTCCACCACCCGGCGCGGCGCCGCCGGGTCCCAGCGGAGCAGGCCGAAGAACAACTGCTCCCATTGCGGGAAATGCCCGCTGACCCAGTCCTCCGTGAACCGCGGCATCGGCTGCTCCTCCCCTGGCTGGATGGGCGCGCCGAAACACCCCGCCCGGCGGGGAGGTCCCGGCACGCCGATGGTTACGCCCGCCGGCGTGTCTCGTCCCATGCCCAGGGCGGGGGAGGGCGCCGCCCACTGCCCGCCCACTGCCCGCCGGCGGTCAGACCGGCCGGACCGCGCCGGGGTGGCGCTGCGCCGCGGCAAGTGCCGCCGGCCGCGCCTGCCTGGTCTGCCGGTCCCGGTTCACCTCTCCTCCGCGCCCCGCAGGGGTGCGCACCCGGCGCGCGGCTGCTACAGCCGGCCGCGGACAGGCAGGAATGCCCGGGCGCGCGGACCCTGCGCCCCGAAGGATGACCACGGCAGGGCGGCGGCACCGGCGGCGAGCGCCGCCCCCCCCCGCCGGAGGCCGCGGCGCACGGGAACCCCAGGCCATGCAGAACACTCCCCAGGCACCGGACCGGCGCGGCCCCTTCGACCAGGCCTGGCTGCTGATGATGTTCCCCGCGCTCTTCTGGTCCGGCAATGCCATCGTCGGCCGGGCCGTGGCCGGGGAGGTGCCGCCCATCGCGCTCGCCTTCTGGCGCTGGGTGGTCGGCGCCGCCATCGTGCTGCCCTTCGCCTGGCGCCACCTGCCGGCCGACCTGCCGGCCATGCGGCGGCACTGGCGGGTGATGCTGGCGCTCTCGGTGCTCGGCGTCGCGGTGTTCAACACCTGCCTCTACATCGCGGCGCAGACCACCACCGCGCTCAACATCGTCATGCTGCAGACCGCCATGCCGGTGCTGATCGTCCTCGCCTCCTTCCTGATGTTCCGCGAAGGGGTCAGCGCGCGGCAAGGCATCGGCATCGCCGTCTCGCTCGCGGGCGCCCTGGTGCTAATCACCCATGGCGACCCGGCGGTGCTGGCGCGCCTGGCGCTGAACCGCGGCGATGTCTGGATGCTGGCGGGCATCGCCAGCTACGCCGCCTATACCGCCCTGCTGCGCCGGCGCCCCGCTGTGCACGGGCTGAGCTTCGTCGCCGCCACCTTCGTCACCGGTGCGGCGCTGCTGCTGCCCTTCTACCTGGCGGAGACGCTGTCCGGCCGTCCGCTGCCGCTTACCGCGCCCTCCGTGCTGGCAATCCTCTATGTCGCCGTCTTCGCCTCGGTCCTCGCCTATCTCTGCTACAACCGCGTGGTCGCGCTGGTGGGGGCGAATACCGCCGGCCTCGCGGTGCACCTCGTGCCGGTCTTCGGCACCATCCTCGCCATCCTCCTGCTCGGCGAGCGGCCGCGGGCCTACCACGCCGTCGGCATCGGGCTGATCGCAGCGGGCATCTGGCTGGCGCAGCGGCGGGCGCGCCAGGCCTGAAGGCGGGGCGCCGCCCCGCAGCCCCGCCGGAGGGGCGCCGCCCCTCCGGACACCCCGCCAAGGGCCGAAGGGCCCTTGGAACCCTCGGGGTCTGCTTGTCGAAGCGGAGTGCCTGCATGCCGCCCTCGATGCCGCCGTCGCCGCCTATGGTTTTCCGGCTGATATCGCGGAGGAGGAGGCGCTCTCCCGCCTGCTCGCGCTCAACCAGGCGCGGGGGGGGGAGGGGCTGACCGCCCGCGGGGGAGGGGCAGGCTCCTGGTTTCCAAAGGCCTTTCGGCCTTTGGTGGGTGGCCTGGGAGGGCAAGGCCCTCCTGGCGAGGTCGGCGGCACGGCCGCCGACGGGTGGAGCCCCGTTCTTCTTGCATTTTTTCCTATTTTCTGGTTTCGTTCCGGGTCCCGCTCCCCCAGCCGGACCGCCCCATGCCCCGCCGTCACCGCCGCCGCGCCGAGACCATTCCGCCCGAGATCCTCCCGCCGGATTTCCTGCTGCGCCATGACCTGGTGCGCCGGCTCTATCTGGACCCGCTGACCGGCCTGACGCCGCCGCGGCCCTGGGCGCCGCTGACCGATGCCGAATGGGCGGTGCTCGCCCCGATCCTGGCGGCGCAGGGCTGCGGTCTCGGCGAGCCGTCGCGGCCCGGGCGGAAGATGGCGGATGTGCGCGCCCGGCTGGATGCGGTCGTCCGCGCCGTCACCCTGAAGCGGCCGAACAGCCAGGGCGGCGGGCGGGCGCCCTGATCCGCGCTGCCGGAGGGGTTCGGGAAGGCCGACACCATCTCCCGCACCTATCGCCGCTGGACGAAGGCCGATCTCTGGATGCGGCTGCTGCGGGAGGCGGCGGCGCCCGGCGCGCCGGCGGCGCTGGCCGGGCTGCTGCACCGGATCTGCTGCGCCTTCCGCCGGGGCGTGCGGATCATGGGGCTGCGGGCCATCGTGCTGGCGCGGCGGCTGCGGCTGCACAGCGCGCTGCCGGCGCCCTCGCAATACCTGCCGGATCCGGATTTGTCCGAAATCTACATGCCGGTCTGCCTGCGCGCGGCGAAATATATGCTGGCGCATCCGCACTGGCGGCCGCCGCAGGCGCTGCTGCGGCTGCTGCAGGCGATGCACCGCTTCATGGGCGGCCGCAGCCGGATCTCCCCCTCGCTGGAGCCGGCGTGAGGCCCGCCGGGCGCTGGGGCAGGGCGCTGCCTCCGCTGATCTTTGCGCCAGATCAAGCACGACCCGTCGCCAGGGACGGCAGCATGTGGCTCTTTGCCGCCACCACGTCGCATGTCCGGAGTCGCATACCCATGCTGCAGCCGCCGCCCGCCGAGCCGGGCATGAGGGAGGAGGAGGTCGACACCCCCGCCCTGATCCTCGACCTGGATGCCTTAGAGGCCAATCTGGACGCCATGGCGGCGCTGCTGGCGCCGGCCGGCGTGAAGCTGCGCGCCCATGCCAAGACCCACAAATCGGCCGTGATCGCCCGGCTGCAGATGGCGCGCGGCGCGGTCGGGCAATGCGTGCAGAAGGTGGCGGAGGCGGAGGCGCTGGCCTGGGGCGGCGTGTCGGACATCCTGGTGAGCAACCAGGTGGTGGGGGCGGCCAAGCTGGCGCGCCTGGCCGCCCTGGCCCGCATCGCCGAAGTCGCGGTCTGCGCCGACGACCCGCTGCAGGTGGTGGAGATCGCCGCGGCGGCCGAGGCGGCCGGGGTGCGCATCCCCGTGCTGGTCGAGATCGATTGCGGCGCCTCCCGCTGCGGGGTGGAGCCGGGGCCGGAGGCCGTGGCGCTGGCCGAGCGGATCGCGGCCAGCCCGCATCTGCGCTTCGGCGGGCTGCAGAGCTACCACGGCAGCGCCCAGCACAAGCGGACGCCCGGGGAGCGGGAGGCGGCGATCGCCCATGCCGCCGAGGTCACGCGCCGGACGGTGGAGCAACTTCGCCAGCGGGGCCTCGATTGCCCGATCGTCGGCGGCGGCGGCACCGGCACCTTCGCGCTGGAGGCGGCGAGCGGCGTCTATACCGAGATCCAGGCCGGCTCCTATGCCTTCATGGATGCGGATTACGTGCGGAACGAGGCGCCGCCGCCCTTCCGGCAGAGCCTCTTCGTGCTGGGCACGGTGATGAGCCGGGCGGTGCCGGGGGTGGCGGTACTGGATGCCGGGCACAAGGCGGTGGCGGTGGATTCCGGCCTGCCGCTGGTGCATGGCCGGCCGGGGCTGCGCTACGTCTCCGCCTCGGACGAGCATGGCAAGCTGCTGGTGGAGGACGGGGCGGCGCCGGCGCTGGGCGAGAAGCTGCGGCTGGTGCCCGGGCATTGCGACCCGACGGTGGATCGCTACGACTGGTATGTCGGCGTGCGGCAGGGGCGGGTGGAGTGCCTCTGGCCGATCGCGGCGCGCGGGGCAATGGCCTGAGATGGTGCGGCCCGCGTCCTTCCCTGGCGGGGGACGCGGGCGGCGCGGCCGGCGATGTCCGAAACCGGTTGCCCTGGCCCGGGCGGGCACGATGGCGCCTGATCGTGCCCTCTCGCCGGGGAGGGCAGGGCGGGCGCGGAGCAGGCGTTGGGACAGGGCGCCCGCGGAGCGGGTACCCCGGACGGCGTCAGCCGGGGCGCCGCTTGGCCGCGGCGGCGACCGGCTTGGCATTGCCGGAGACCGGGCGCCTGGCCGGCTGGGCGGTGCTGCGGCCGCCGCCATCGCCCTGCTCGATCCGAACGGAGTGCCGGGCAGGCTTCACCGTGGTTACGCGCAGCAGGGTGGCGCGCGGCGGCGTGGCCCGGGTCTGCGGCGTGGCGCGGGTCTGCGGTGCGGCACGGCTGGCGGTGACCGCCGGCTTCGTGGCGGCCCGCGCCTGGCGGGCGGCGACGCGCGTGACGGGACGGGCGGCCTGCGCGCTGGCGACCACGGTCGGCACGCCGCGGCGGGCCACCATCGTCTCGCGCGGGGAGACGCCCAGGGTGGCGAAGCCCTGGTCGAGCAGCGCCATCATGTGGCGGTCACGCTCCCGGCCCGTGCGGCCGCCGAAGACGGCGGCGATCAGCCGCACGCCGTCCCGCTGCACGCTGGCGACCAGGTTGAAGCCGCTGTCGTTGACATAGCCGGTCTTGATGCCGTCCGTGCCGTCATATTCCTGCAGCAGGCGGTTGTGGTTCCAGTGGGTCCGGCCGCGGAAGACGAAGTGCGGTGTCGAGAAATAAGAGTAGCGCTCGGGGAAGTCGCGGATCAGCCGCTGGCCCAGCAGCGCCATGTCGCGAGCCGTCGAGACCTGGTCGAAATCCGGCAGGCCGGAGGCGTTGCGGAAGGTGGTGTTGCGCATGCCGAGCGAGCGGGCGCGCAGGGTCATCATCTGCGCGAAGCGGTCCTCGGACCCGCCGCCCAGGAACTCGCCGAGAGCGGCGGCGGCGTCGTTCGCGGATTTGGTGACCAGGGCGAGGATCGCCTCTTCGACCGTGATGGTCTGTCCCGCCACCAGGCCGAGCTTGGAGGGCGACATGGCGGCCGCCGAATAGGAGACCCGGATGGGCGAGGAGAGCTCGATCCGGCCTTCGCGCAGAGCCTCGAAGGCCATGTAGACGGTCATCATCTTGGTGAGGGAGGCCGGGTAGCGCCGCTCATCCGGATTGGCGGCGATGAGCGTGTTGCCGTTCCGGGCATCGACGACGATGGCGGCGTATCGGTCGCTGCCTATCTGCGCGATGGCTGGTGTTGCGGTCCCCAATCCACAGGTGAGTATGAGGGCACCAATGGCCCTTGAGCGCCAGAACGCGCTGGTCCCCGACATAGGCAGCCCCCTGATGCGCGGCACCGCCCCCCCGGCATGCCTGCGAATCCATGACACGATACGGTGTCAGCACCGTGACTGTCCACTGGAATGAAGGAGGAACCTTTATGAAGCAATAACTTGCGTTCGGGAGGTGCAGTGTCCTGTCAGCCATTCGCCGGCAGCGCGATGTGACGGGGCGGCGAGAGTTTCAAACCTCGCAATGGTGTGATGGGAATCCTTTTTGTGCACCGCAAAAAATTCTTGCCGCTGCAGCGGGCAGTCATCTAGGAATGGTGATGTTGCAGTGCAGCAAAGCGGCGCACCCAGTGGGGCATCACCCCGACCAGCGCCAAGCGGCAGTGAGGCGAACGTGGCGGTGCGGAGGAGCAAGGCGATGGCGACGGCAACCGAGGCCAAGATGGCTGACGTGAAGAAGCTGGTCAACGAGGCGGTCGCCGAGATCGCCCCGAAGGCCCGCAGGACCTTTGAGGCGAGCGCCGCCGAGGCGCAGGTGACTGTGGAGAAAACGATGGACCAGGCGACGAAGACGACCGAGGGGCTGTTCAAGGCGGCCGAAGAGGCGGCGGAGTTCTCCCGCGGCAATCTCGAGGCGATGGCGAAGGCGACCCAGGTCTATGTCGCCGGCGTGCAGGATCTCAGCAAGCAGACCTTCGCCCTGGTGCAGGGCCTGGCCGACCACACCGTGGCCGGCGCCAAGGCGCTCACCACGGTCAAGAGCCTGAAGGAGGCCACCGAGATCCAGACCTCCTACACCCGCGCCGCGCTGGAGAAGTCCTTCGCCGAGACCGCGAAGCTGCAGGAAGCCGCGCTGAAGCTGGCCGAGGCCTCCTTCGCGCCGCTCTCCGCCCGCATGACGCTGGCGGTCGAGAAGTTCGGCAAGCCGCTGGCCGTCTGATCGAGCGATCGCGGATGGCCCCGGCCGCTGTGGCCGGGGCGTGAGTTGATGGGCCCGGACCGGGTCGCCAGCCCCCATGCAGGGGCGGGGCGGCCCGGTCCGGGCCTTTCTCGTTTCCCGGGTCGGCTCTTCCGCTGGCGGCTGCCGGCGCCCATATCTCGCAGCAAGCCTGCGCGTGGCACTTCACCTTGCGATGCGCGCGGCGGTATCCTTCGCGCCGGGACAGGTTTCGGCCGGCCCCGGGATCCCCTTCAGCCAGGCGAGCCCCCTGTCCACCAGGAATACCGATGAGCGACCAAGACAAGCGACCGAACGGGGGGAACACGCCCGGCGACACCACGCCGAATACCGGCGTCGTGGTGAAGACCCGTCCGCGCACCAAGAAGCCGGCGATGTACAAGGTGTTGATGCTCAACGACGACTACACTCCGATGGAGTTCGTCGTGCATGTGCTGGAGCGCTTCTTCCAGAAGAACCGGGAGGAGGCGACGCGGATCATGCTGCACGTGCATCGTCGCGGGGTCGGAGTCTGCGGCGTCTACACCTATGAGGTCGCCGAGACCAAGGTCACGCAAGTGATGGACTTGGCCCGGCAGAACCAGCATCCTCTCCAGTGCACCATCGAGAAGGAATAACCTGGCCGGTCGTTCCGGCTGTGGTGACGCAGGAATGACACCATCGCGGCGCACGATCCTGGAATGATCCTGGCGAGGTCAGGCCGCCAAGCGCCACCCACCCCGCCGAACGGCGGGGATGCCCGCGGGAGCCAGAGCGCCAAGATGTTCAACTGGGGGAACCCCCCGCCGTCTCCGGGCGATGACCGGGACGTCGGTTCTCATTGGGAGCGTCTCTAGCATGCTGTCACGCAACCTCGAGCAGACGCTCCATCGCGCCCTCGGCCTTGCGAATGAACGCCGGCACGAATACGCGACACTGGAGCACCTCCTTCTTGCCCTGACCGACGACACCGATGCGGCCACCGTCCTCAGGGCCTGCGGCGTCGATAATGACAAGCTCAAGCGCGACCTGACCGAGTTCCTCGACAAGGACCTGGCCGGGCTGGTGACGGAGCGGGCGGGGGACCCGAAGCCGACCGCCGGCTTCCAGCGCGTGGTCCAGCGCGCCGCCATCCATGTGCAGTCCTCCGGCCGGGACGAGGTGACGGGCGCTAATGTCCTCGTCGCCCTGTTCTCCGAGCGCGAGAGCCATGCCGTCTATTTCCTGCAGCTGCAGGACATGACCCGGCTGGATGCCGTCAACTTCATCTCCCACGGCATCGCCAAGGCTCCCGGCCGGGCGCAGAGCCGCCCCGTCCAGGGCACACCCACCAGCACCCCGAACGAGGAGCAGGAGAAGGAGGAGAAGCCGGCGCGCGGCCGCGGCCAGGACGCGCTGTCCAACTACTGCGTCAACCTCAACAAGAAGGCGCAGCAGGGCAAGATCGACCCGCTTATCGGCCGCGACAGCGAGATCGAGCGGACCATCCAGATCCTCTGCCGCCGCACCAAGAACAACCCGCTCTATGTCGGCGACCCGGGCGTCGGCAAGACCGCGATCGCGGAAGGCCTGGCCAAGCGCATCATCGAGGGCGACGTGCCCGAGGTGCTGGGCAAGTCCACCATCTTCGCGCTCGACATGGGCAGCCTGCTGGCCGGCACCCGCTACCGCGGCGATTTCGAGGAGCGGCTGAAGGCCGTGGTGAACGAGTTGGAGCAGCAGCCCGGCTCCATCCTCTTCATCGACGAGATCCATACGGTGATCGGCGCGGGCGCGACCAGCGGCGGCGCCATGGATGCCTCCAACCTGCTGAAGCCGGCGCTGGCCCAGGGCACGCTGCGCTGCATCGGCAGCACCACCTACAAGGAATACCGCAACTACTTCGAGAAGGACCGGGCCCTCGTCCGGCGCTTCCAGAAGATCGACGTCAACGAGCCGAACCTCGAGGATGCGGTCAAGATCCTGCAGGGGCTGAAGACCAACTACGAGAAGCACCACAAGGTCCGCTACACGCCGGAGGCGATCCGCGCCGCTGTCGAGCTCTCGGCCAAGTACATCCATGACCGGAAGCTGCCGGACAAGGCGATCGACGTGATCGACGAGGTCGGCGCCTCCCGCATGCTGCTGCCGGAGAACAAGCGGCGGAAGACCGTCACGCTGAAGGATGTCGAGGAGATCGTGGCGAAGATCGCCCGCATCCCCCCGAAGACCGTCAGCAACGACGACAAGGAGACGCTGAAGACCCTCGAGCGCGACCTGAAGGCCATGGTCTTCGGGCAGGAGAAGGCGATCGAGACGCTTTCGGCGGCGATCAAGCTCTCCCGCGCCGGCCTGCGCGATCCGGAGAAGCCGATCGGCAACTACCTGTTCTCCGGCCCGACCGGCGTCGGCAAGACCGAGGTGGCGAAGCAGCTCGCCAAGACGCTCGGCATCGAGCTGATCCGCTTCGACATGTCGGAGTACATGGAGCGGCACAGCGTGTCCCGGCTGATCGGCGCGCCCCCGGGCTATGTCGGCTTCGACCAGGGCGGGTTGCTGACGGATGCCATCGACCAGCACCCGCATGCGGTTCTGCTGCTCGATGAGATCGAGAAGGCGCACCAGGACCTGTACAACATCCTGCTGCAGGTCATGGACCACGGGAAGCTGACCGACCACAACGGCAAGACCGTCGATTTCCGCAACGTCATCCTGATCATGACGACGAATGCGGGCGCGGCGGACATGGCAAAGCCGGCAATCGGCTTCGGCAGCCCGGTTCGGGTCGGCGAGGATACCGAGGCGATCCAGCGCATGTTCACGCCGGAATTCCGCAACCGGCTGGACGCGGTGGTGCCTTTCTCCGGCCTGACGCCGGAGATCGTCGGCCGGGTGGTCGAGAAATTCGTCATGCAGCTCGAGGCGCAACTCGCCGACCGCAACGTGACGATCGAGCTTTCCTCCGCCGCCAAGGAGTGGCTGGCGGAGAAGGGGTTCGACCCGCTCTATGGCGCGCGGCCGCTGGCCCGCGTGATCCAGGAGCACGTCAAGAAGCCGCTGGCCGAGGAGCTGCTCTTTGGCAAGCTGGTGAAGGGCGGCGCTGTGAAGGTGAACCTCAAGGACGGCGAGCTGGCCTTCGACTATGTCGAGGCGGCGCCGCCGGCCCTGCCGAAGCCCGAGGAGGGCGATGGCGAGCCGGAGAAGGAGCCGGAGGTGGCCGAGTAACCGGCCATCCGGCATGGTATTCCGGGCGGGCGCGGGGGCATCCCCCGCGCCCGTTCCGTTTCAGGGGAGAGACGCATGAGCGCGATCAAGGAATGGGACGCCTACAATGCGGCGGCGCGGGAGCAGGGGAAGGCGCTGAACGCGCTGCATCCCGAACTGGTCAAAGGCTTCGGCGCCCTGAACCGCGGTGCCGCCACCACGAAGCATCTGGATGCGAAGACCCGGGAACTCATCTCTCTGGCGGTCGCCGTCACCACGCGCTGCGATGGCTGCATTGATGCGCATGTCCGCAAGGCGAAGCATGCCGGCGCGACGAAGGAGGAGATGGCCGAGGCGCTCGGCGTGGCGATCGCGCTGAATGCCGGCGCCGCCTTCACCTATGCCCTTCACGTCCTGGACGCGGCGGGCGAGTAGCCGGGCTCGTACCCACGGCCCGGATGCGTGCCCGCATCTGGGCAGGAGGGCCGCACTGGCGGCGGGCGGCAGAAGCCGCCGCAGCCCGGGCTGCCGCCCGCGCTGCAGGAGTCACCGATCACGGCCGCTGGCAGCAGACCGGTCCGGGCCAGGTTCTGGCCTGGTGCGGGGTGAAGCCCCCCGCCATCACGAAGCCTTCCTGCTCCGGGGTCTCGATTGCTCCTGGCCGCGCGGCACGGACCATCGCGATGGCCTGGTCGGGCGCGATGCCGGCCTCCAGCAGCAGGCAGGCCGCGAAGGTCCCGCTCCGCCCGAGGCCGGCGGCGCAATGCACCGCCACCCGGCCGCCCGCCGCCCAGACCGGACGCAGCGCCGCGGCGATGCCGGGCCAGGCCGCCCGTGCCGCCGCGCCCGGCGGCTGCATGTCGGGGATCGGCATGCGGTGCCAGGCAAGCCCCGCCGCCACGACCGCCCCGGGCATGCCGGGCGGGAGTTCCGCCTCCTCCAGCAGGGTCAGCAGGTGGGTGGCGCCCCAGGCGCGGATGGCATCAAGGTCCCCGGCCAGCGCGCCGCCGCGGCGGCCGGGGCAATGGGTGATGCCGAGCATGCCGCCGCCCAGCAGCGGCAGCGCATCGATCCTCACGCCGCGGTCGGTGCCGCCAGGCTCAGCATCAGGCTGCCCAGGCCGCCTTCCTGCACCGCCGCCGCCGCGTCGGGCAGGGTGAACCAGCGGCGCTCGCGTTCCGCTTTCTCGGGCCAGTCCTCCAGCAGGTGCTCGACCTCGAGCGCGAAGACCTCGACCTCGCAGGTCACGCTGGCACCGTCGCGCAGGCGCTTGGCATAGGCGTAGCAGCCGATCGGGGCCGAGGCGACGCGGCCGCGGATCCCGGCCTCCTCATAGGCTTCCTGGGCGGCCTGGTCGGCCGGGCTGTGCCGCTTCTCCACCCAGCCCTTCGGCAAGACCCAGCGCTTGGTCTCCCGGCTGGTCACCAGCAACACGAGCAGGTCATCGCCCCGGCGGGAGAGGGGAAGGGCGGCGCATTGCCGGCGACGGGCGGTGCTGGTTCGGCGTGACATCGTTTGACCGAGGCTACGCATGCGTGAGGTCGGACATCTACGGATAACTTGCCTGTACGTTGCTCCCGCGGCGAGAATTGATGATGCGGGCGCGCAATTTCCAGGGCCGCCGGGGTATCAACCGATCACGCTGCCATCCTTCCGCACGATCGCGATGATGGAGGGGCGGGGCGGCGCCCCCTCCCGGAAGTCCGGCCAGCGGGTGGACGGGCGGTCGAAGGTGCTGCCCGCATCCTCGCCCGGATGCTGGATGGCGAGGAAGAGGGTCCGCTCATCCGGCGTGAAGCACGGCCCGCAGACCTCCGCTCCGGCCGGGGCCTGGTAGAAGAGGCGGGTCAGGGCACGGCCCGGCCCCGCCGTGTCGGCGGCGTAGAGGCCATCCGCCACGCCGGAGGTGATCGGCGCGCCATCGGTCGCGATCCAGATGCGCCCCTTGCTGTCGAAGGCGCAATTATCGGGACAGGAGAGCCAGCCCTCATTGCTCAGCGCCCGGTGGTACTGGGTGCCCGGGTCGATGCCCGGCTTGCCGGCGGCGAGGAAAATGCCCCAGCGCGCCTCCTCCGCGGCATGGTCCACGCGGCCGGTCCCGGCGCCGGGCGGGATGATCTCGACGATATGGCCATGGATATTGGCCGGGCGCGGATTGGCCGCGTTCACCTGCTCCGCCTTGCGGCTGCCGTTGTTGGTCAGCATGACATAGACGCGGCCGGTCACCGGGTTGGCCTCGACATCCTCCGGCCGGTCCATCGGCGTCGCGCCCAGCAGGTCCGCGGCGCGGCGCGCCTCGATCAGCACCTCGGCCTGGGAGGCGAAGCCGTTCGCCTCGGTCAGCGGGCCCTGGCCATGCACCAGGGGCAGCCAGCGCATGGTCCCGTTCGCCTCGAACCGCGCGACATACAGCGTACCCTCATCCAGCAGGTCGCGGTTGGCCGAGGGGTCGCCCGGGGTCCAGGGCCGGGCGGTGACGAATTTGTAGACATACTCGAAGCGCTCATCATCGCCCGAGTAGAAGGCGACGCGGCCATCGGCACTGATGGCATGCGTCGCGCCCTCATGCTTGAAGCGGCCGAGGGCGGTGCGCTTCACCGGGACGCTCTGCGGGTCATGGGGGTCGAACTCGACCACCCAGCCGAAGCGGTTCGGCTCGTTCGGCGTGCGGTCGAGGTCGAAGCGCGGTTCGAAGCGGCCCCAGCCATAGACCGGTTCCTTCAGGATGCCGTAGCGCCGGTAGGCCGCCGCCTGCGGGCCGGCTGCCGCTGCCTCCCCGCCGAAATAGAGGTTGAAATTCTCCTCGGCGGTCAGGACGGTGCCCCAGGGGGTATTGCCGCCGGCGCAGTTGTTCAGGGTGCCACGCACTCGCGTGCCGGTCGGGTCCTCCTCCGTCCGCAGCCGCGGGTGCCCGGCGGCGGGGCCGCTGAAGCGCATCGGCGTCTCGGCCGTGATGCGGCGGTTCCAGCGGCTGTCCCTCACATAGGACCAGCGGCCGCCTTCCTTCCTGAGCTCGACCACCGAAAGGCCATGCGCCGCGCGCTCGATCGCTGTCTGCTCGGCGGTGGTGCGCGCCCGTGCCTCCCGGCCGCTGCCGAGGCCGGGGAACATCAGGTTGGTGTTGGTGTATTCGTGGTTCACCACCAGCAGGCCGCGATCCGAGGCGCGGGACTCTTGCGGCAGGGGGAAGAAGTCCAGGTAGTCGTTGTTGTAGCCGAATTGCCGGGCCTGGGCTTCCGGCGCCTGGCGCTGCGGGTCGTGCTCCGGCGCATCCGCCAGGATCGGGTCGCCCCAGCGGATCACCAGCTGGATCTCATGCCCCTCGGCGACCGCGTCGCGCTGCACGAGCTGGTGGCGCAGCTCGGGGAAGGTGAGGCTGGAGGGGCCGCCATTCGGGGTGTTGCCCGTATCCTGCGCCGCGGCCGGCAGGGCCGGCAGCAGGGCGGCGGCCGCGGCGCCGAGCAGGCCGCGGCGCGAGAGGCGCTCCGCGATCAGCGCCCCGATCGGTCGGCGCGGATCGGGGTTGCTGCCGATATCCTCGATCTCGACGGGCGGGTCGCTGTGGTCGCGCTCTTGCATGGTGGTCTCTGAGGTTGGCGGCCGGGATGCGGCGCGACTCAAGCGGCTGCCGCGGGCCAAGTCCAGCGACCGTAGCGTGACAGCGCCCGGCGCGCCCTGGCCTGGCCCGGCTGGTGCCGTCGGCGCCTTGGCCGCGGCCGCACCGGGCTTCCCCGCCGGCCAGCGCCGCGCCATCCTGCCGGCAACCCAGGAGGAACCTGCCCATGGCAGCGCAGCCGCAGCCCTTCACGCTGGCCGTGCCCGACCCGGCGCTCGCCGACCTGACCGAGCGCCTGGTGCGCACCCGCCTGCCGGATCAGGCGCCGATCCCCCCGGGTGGCGACCCCTGGGCCTATGGCACCAATGCCGCCTATCTCGCCGACCTCATCGCCTATTGGTGGGACGGCTTCGACTGGCGGCGCCAGGAAGCGGCGCTGAACGCCTATCCCCAATACAAGGTGCCGCTGCACGGCATCGACCTGCATTTCCTGCATGTGCCGGGCAAGGGGCCGAACCCCACGCCGCTGCTGCTGATGCATGGCTGGCCCGGCTCGGTCTTCGAGTTCCTCGACATCATCCCGCGCCTGACCGACCCGGCCGCCTTCGGCGGCGATCCGGCGGATGCCTTCACTGTCGTCGCGCCCTCGTTGCCCGGCTACGGGCTGTCCTTCGCGCCCGGCCAGAAGCGCTTCGGGATCCAGGACATCGCGGATTGCCTCGCCGCGCTGATGACCGAGGTGCTGGGCTACCGGCGCTTCGCCGCGCAGGGCGGCGACTGGGGCGGCTTCACCGCCTCCTGCCTCGGCGCCACGCATGCCGAGAAGCTGATCGGCATCCACATCAACCTGCTCGCCATCCGGCGCGACCCGGCGCTGGCCCAGAGCGACGACCCGGCGGAGGCGCGCTACCGCGCCGAGCTGGAGCATTTCCTCAAGGAGAATACCGGCTACCAGTGGATCCAGGGCACCCGGCCGCAGACGCTGGCCGCCGCGCTGACCGACAGCCCGGCCGGCCTCGCCGCCTGGATCGCCGAGAAATTCCATGCCTGGACCGACCATGACAGCCGGATCGAGAGCGCGGTTGACCGCGACCGGATGCTGGCGAACATCTCGCTCTACTGGTTCACTGGCTGCATCGGCGCCTCCTTCTGGCCCTATTACGCGCGGATGCATGGGCCCTGGCCGATCCCGGACGGGAAGACGGTGGACGTGCCGACCGGCTACGCGCAATTCCCGCGCGAGATCCTGCGGCCCCCGCGCAGCCTGGCGGCGCGGACCTACACGGATATCCGGCGCTGGACCGAGATGGGGAAGGGCGGACATTTCGCGGCGCTTGAGCAGCCCGCGGCGCTGGCCGGGGAGGTCGCCGCCTTCTTCCGCGCGCTGCGGGAGGACAAGGCATGAAGGCCGTCGGCTTCACGCGCAAGGCGCTGCCGATCGAGGATCCCCGCGCCCTCGAGGATCTGGTCCTGCCCGATCCCGGCCCGCCGCAGGGCCACGACCTGCTGGTGCGGGTCCAGGCCGTCTCGGTCAATCCGCGCGACATGAAGAGCCGGATGAGCTTCGAGGCCTCGCCGGAGAAGCCGGTGGTGCTGGGCTATGACGCGAGCGGCGTGGTGGAGGCGGTGGGTCCGGACTGCACCCTGTTCCGTCCGGGCGATGCGGTGATCTATGCTGGCGTGCTCGACCGCCAGGGCTCGAATGCCGAGCTGCAACTGGTCGATGAGCGGATCGTCGGGCGCAAGCCGTCGAGCCTCGACCACGCCGCCGCGGCCTCCCTGCCGCTGACGGCGTTGACCGCCTGGGAGATGCTGTTCGACCGCCTGCGCATCCCACGCGATGCGGAGGGGGCCGGCCATGTGCTGCTGGTGATCGGCGGGGCGGGTGGCGTGCCCTCCATCGCCATCCAGCTTGCCCGCGTGCTGACGCAGGTGACGGTGGTGGCGACGGCGTCGCGGCCCGAGAGCGCGGCCTGGGTGCGGCAATGCGGCGCGCATCATGTGGTCGACCACAGCCGGCCGCTGCCGCCGCAGACTGAGGCGCTGGGGGCCGGCCCCTGTCCCTGGATCTTCTCCACCCATACCGACAGCGCGCGCTGGGCGGAGATGGCGACCATCCTGGCGCCGCAGGGCAGCATCGGCCTGATCGACGACCCGGAGCCGCTCGACCTGCGGCTGCTGAAGTTCAAGAGCGCGGCGGTGCACTGGGAGGCGATGTTCACCCGCCCGATGTTCCGCACGAAGGACATGGTCCGCCAGCACGAGATCCTGGACGAGGTCGCGGCGCTGGTCGATGCGGGCAGGCTGCGGCCGACCAGCGCGCGGAATTACGGCACGATCAACGCGGCCAATCTCCGCAGCGCGCATGCGGCGGTCGAATCCGGCCGGGCGGTGGGCAAGATCGTGCTGGCGGGGTTCGAGGGGTAGGAGGCGCCTGGATCCCGGGACCCGGGGCACCGGCGGAGTGCGTCCATATCTGGACGCCCATCCGCTGTAGGCCATTGCTTGCAGGGCAGATTCACGCCCCTCCGCGATCTGCTCTCCTCGGCCGGGGCGGAGGCCAGCGTGATGGTGAACTCCGCGCCCTCGGCGCCATTGCGTGCCGTGATGCTGCCGCCCATGGAGCGGATGAGGCCGTGGCAGATTGAGAGGCCGAGGCCCATGCCCTTCTCGGGTCCCTTGGTGGTGACGAAGGGCTCGAAGAGCCGCGCCAGCACCTCCGGCGCGATGCCGCCGCCGGTATCCCGCACCCGCAGCCGGACCAGCCCATGCTCCGGCAGGGCCTCGGCTGCCAGCGTGATCCGCCGCGGCGCGCTCGGCGGCAGGCGTTCCAGGGCGTGACCGGCATTCAGCAGCAGGTTCACCAGCACCTGTTCCAGCGCCACCGGCTGTCCCATCACGGTCGGGGGCGGATCGCCGAGCGCCTGCGTCACCTCGACGGCGGCCTGCCGCAGCGACCCGCCGGCCAGGGCAAGCGCGCCCTGCACCGCCCTCTCCAGCGCGACCGGCATGGGCGGCATGCCATCCGGCGTGCCGCGCACGAAATGCCGGAGATGCTCGATGATCTGCCCCGCGCGGCCGGCCTGGTCGATGATGCGCCGGGCCCGCTGGCGCGCGCTGTCCAGCCGGCCGTTCTCCAGTGCCCGTTCCAGGTTCTCCGCGGCCATGGAGAGGATCGCCAGCGGCTGCTTCAACTCATGCGCCAAGCCGGTCGCCATCTCGCCCAGGGAGGTGAGCCGCCCCGCTGCGGCCATCCGGGCATTCGCCTCCCGCTCGGCGGTCAGGTCGGAGACATGGCCGACGATCTCGGCGCCGCCATCGGACCGCCGCTCCAGCAGCATGGCCACGGTGCGCAGCCATCGCCAGGACCCGTCCGGCTGGCGGAAGCGGTCCTCCCGCATCGCGGTGCCCTCCTCGGCGACCTGGCGCAGGAAGTCGCTGAACCTACCCTGCTCCGGCGCCAGGCGCTCCCGCCACGCGGCCAGCCCCCGCAGGGTCTCCGCCGGCCAGCCGGTGACCGCCTCGATATTGCCGCCGATATAGTGGTAGCGGTCGGGCCGGTCCGGCGCGATCTCGGCCTGGAAGGTCACCGTGGGCAGGCCGCCGAGCAGCCGCTGCGTCTCCGCCCGGCTGGCGCGCAGCGCCAGCGCCTCGCGCTCCGCCGCCTCGCGCAGCAGCTCGGCCTGCTGCACCGCCTCCTGCTTCCGGCCGATCGCCTGGCTGAAGCCGAACACCAGCGCCAGGGTGAGCAGGGTGCTGGCGGCCACGCCGCCGATGCCGATGCCGAGTTCCAGCGCGCGCCGGCGTGCCGGCGCGAGCACGGCCTCCATCGGCTGCGAGATCTCAACTGCGACCAGCCCTGGCACCGCCACGCCGAAGCTGGCGACCGCAGCGATGCCGGCGCTGTCGGGGCCCTGCCAGAGGCCGCTGTCGAGCGTCGGCAGGAAGTCCCGGAACAGCCAGGCCTGCGGGTGCGCCAGGCCGACACCCTCCGGCCCGCCGCCGGATGTCGCCAGCAGGGTGCCGTCAAGCGCGAAGAAGCGCACCGTCACCCCGAAGGCCTCTGCCATGCGCTGGCCGATGGCAGAGAGGTAGCCGGGGTTCAGCAGGGCCAGCACCGCGCCCTGCATGCTCCCCTCAGGGCCCGTGAGCGGACGGGCCAGGGGGATCGTCCAGCCCCGGACGTCCTGCACGCTGCGGCCGGGCTCGCCGAGGAAACGCCCAGCCTCTGGCGCACCGACGACCAGGCGCGTTCCCCCGCCGGTGACGCGCCGGAGCCAGGGCCGGTCCGCCAGCTCCGTGCCGACCAGGCTCTGTACGCTCGAGAACTGCACCCGCCCGAGGCTATCGGTGACCAGCAGGGCGCGCAGATGCGGCAACTCGCGCAGGCGCAGGCCGATCCTGCTTGCATCCCAGGGCGCGCCACCCTCCGCCGGGCCCGACGCCATGTCGAGCAGGACGATATCCGTCGTCTCCAGCGCCCGGCTGAGCTGGTCGGTCAGGCCCGCAGCCACGGCCGCGACCACGCGGCGACTTTCCGCAATGGAATCCCGCTGGCCACGCTCCGCGAGGATCAGATAGAGGGCAAGGAACGCGGCGGATAGCGCGACGGCGAGTCCGAGGACGGCGACCCGGCCACGCCACATCCAGCAGGGCCAAGGGGTTGGAGAGCGGAACGTGGCCAGGGTTCGGGGGCGAAGGGCAGCCATCTGGGGCGCATGGTTAGCGGCATTGCTCGCCCATTGCGAGATGCCGGTTCAGGCCCAGACCCAGGCCCCAAGCCGGGCGGAGGCGGTGCGGGCGCGCGGCGAATTGCGGGTCTGCATCTGGCCCGATTACTTCGCCATCACCTGGCGCAACCCGCGCAATGACGAGCTGGCCGGGATCGATATCGACCTGGCGCGCGACCTCGCGCGGCGGCTCGGCGTGCAGCCGGTCTTCGTCGAGACCAATTTCCGCGACTTCATGGGCCGGCTGGAGCAGGGGACCTGCGACGTCGCGATGTTCGGCATCGGCGTGACGCCGCAGCGCGCGGCGCGGGTCGAGTTCGCCCGGCCCTATCTGAGCAGCGCCGTCTATGCCGTGACGACGCGGGACAACCCGGTGATCACGCGCTGGGAGGATATCGACCGGCCCGGCAATTCCGTGGCCGTCGCCGCCAGCACCTATATGGAACCGCTGATGCGCCAGACCCTGCGGCATGCGAGCCTGGTCAGCCTGGCGCCGCCGCAGACGCGGGAGGCCGAACTGCAGAGCGGCCGGGTGGACGTCTTCATGTCCGACTTCCCCTATACGCGGCGCATGGTCATGGCCCAGGAATGGGTGCGCATCATCGAGCCGCCGAAGGGTTTCGGCGAGACCCGCTACGCCCATGCGGTGGCGAAGGGCGATCCGGCCTGGCTGGCGGTGGTGGATGGTTTCGTGGCCGCCGCGCGGGAGGACGGCACGCTGGCGCGGGCCGCGGAGCGGAACGGGCTGGCGCCGATCCTGCTGCGATAGAGCCGATCGCGGACGGGCCGGAAGCACGGCGCCGCCCGGCCGGACGGCGACGCAGGGCTTCCGCATCTGCCCGGTTCGGCGCCAGGATGCCCCGGAGCCAGGGCCTGCGGCGCCTTGGGGCGACAAGCGGCGCGGCCGGCACGCCGGGAGAGGAATGATGCTCGAGGACAGCGCGGTGCAGGCCGCATCCGACCTGATCTGGTCAACATGGCAGGCCGCGGCGCGCATCCCGGCCTTGCCGGAGGCGCTGCGGCCCGCGGGCCGGGCCGAGGGCTATGCCATCCAGGCGAGGCTGGAGGCGCGCAGCGCGCGGCCACTCTTCGGCTGGAAGATCGCCGCCACCAGCAAGGCGGGCCAGGCGCATATCGGAGTGGACGGGCCGCTGGCCGGGCGGATCCTGGCCGAGATGGTGGTGCCGGAAGGCAGCGCGCTGAGCCTCTCCGACAATGCCATGCGGGTCGCCGAGCCGGAATTCGTCTTCCGGATGGGGCGCGACCTGCCGCCGCGTGCGGCGGAATACGGCCAGGCGGAGGTGATGGAGGCAGTTGCCGCGCTGCATCTCGGCATCGAGGTGCCGGACAGCCGCTTCGCCGATTTCGCCTCGGCCGGCGGGCCGCAGCTGATCGCCGACAATGCCTGCGCCCACCGCTTCGCCCTGGGCCCGGAGGCGCCGGCGCTGTGGCGCGAACTCGACCTCGCGGCGCATCGCGTCCACTGCACCGTCGCCCCGCGCTATGAGCGGGAGGGGATCGGGGCCAATGTGCTGGGCGACCCGCGGATCGCGCTGACCTGGCTGGCGAATGAGCTCTCCCGCCACGGCGTCACGCTGCGCGCGGGGCAGGTTGTGACTACCGGCACCTGCGCCGTGCCGCTGGAGATCGCGCCCGGCGACCGGGTGAGGGCGGATTTCGGCCGGCTTGGCAGCCTGTCGCTCCGCTTCCTATCCTAGGCGGACACCCAAGGAAGCGCCCGCGATGACCGATGCCGCCCCGGATGCCGATACCTTCGACTATGTCATCGTGGGGTCCGGCGCCGCCGGTTCGGTCCTCGCCAACCGGCTGAGCGCCGACCCGAACGTCACCGTCTGCGTGCTGGAGGCCGGGCCGCCCGACCGCAACCCCTACATCCATATCCCGGCCGGCTTCATCAAAACGCTGGCCGATCCCTCCGTCACCTGGCAGTTCAAGACCGAGCCGCTGGAGATGACCGGCGGGCGGCGGATCAGCACGGTGCAGGGGCGGACGCTCGGCGGGTCCTCCTCCGTCAACGGCATGATCTACAACCGCGGCCAGCCGGCGGATCTCGACAATTGGGCGCAGCGCGGCAATCGCGGCTGGGGCTATGCCGATTGCCTGCCCTATTACCGCCGCAGCGAGAACCGCATCGGCGTCTCGGATGACAGCCGCGGGCGCAACGAGGACGGCATCCCGGTGACCGACATGGACTGGATCCATCCGGTCTCGGAAGCCTTCATCCAGGGCTGCCTCGGCCTCGGGATTCCCCGCGCCCAGGACTATAATTGCGGCAACCAGGCCGGCGTCGGCTATTTCCAGCGGGCGATCCGCAAGGGCCGCCGCGTCTCCGCCGCGCGTGCCTTCCTGAAGCCGGCGCTGGCGCGGAAGAACCTCGAGGTGCGCACCAATGCCCGCGCCAGCCGCATCCTGTTCGAGGGCAGGCGCGCCGTCGGCATCCGCTACCTGAGCGCGCCCGAGGCGCCGCCGCAGGAGGTGCGGGCGCGGCGGGAGGTGATCCTCTCGGCCGGCACGGTGAACACGGCGCGGCTGCTGCAGGTCTCGGGCGTCGGTCCGGCCGAGCTGCTGGGCCGCATCGGCGTGCCGGTGGTGCATGAGCTGCCCGGGGTCGGTGCCAATTTCCGCGACCACTACGCCTCCCGCTTCGTCATGCGCGCGAAGCCGGGCGTGGAGACGCTGAACGAGCTTGCGCGCGGCCTCAAGCTCGGCATGCAGATCGCCCGCTGGGCCATGGGCAAGCCGAGCATCCTGGCGACCGCGCCGAGCCATGTGCATGTCTTCTGGAAGAGCTTCGAGGGGCTGGACGAGCCCGACCTGCAATGCGTCTTCACGCCGGGGAGCTATGCCGAGGGCAAGGTCTAGGTCCTCGACGACTATCCCGGCGTCACCGCCGGCGCCTGGCAGCACCGGCCGGAAAGCCATGGCTGGGTGCGGGCGCGCAGCGCCAATGTCTTCGAGGATCCAGAGATCAACCCGAACTACCTCTCCGACCCGATGGACATCCGCGTCCATCTCGGCGGCATGCGGCTGCTGCGGCGGATGCTGGGGACGCCGGAGCTGGCGAAGTTCGTCGAGGTGGAGACGCTGCCCGGGCCGCAGGTGCAGAGCGAAGACGAGTTGCTGGACTTCGCCAAGAAGAACGGCAGCACCACCTACCACCTGATCGGCACGGCGAGGATGGGGCCGGAGACGGACCCGAGCGCGGTGGTGAACGACCGTCTGCTGGTGCATGGCATGCAGGGGCTGCGCGTGGTGGATGCCTCCATCATGCCCAGCATGCCCTCGGCCAATACCTATGCGACGACGCTGATGATCGCGGAGAAGGCGGCCGACCTCATCCGCGGGCGGGAGGCGATCGCCGAAGCGGCCTGAGCTCTGGGGGCGCCCGCCAGGTCTTCGGCGCGGCGCCGCCCCTCGGGCTCAGCCCGGGAAGAAGCGGTTCGCCGGGCGCGGCAGGCCGAGATGCTCGCGCAGCGTCCGGCCCTCATACTCGCGCCGGAAGAGGCCGCGCCGCTGCAACTCCGGCACCACGCGGTCGACGAAGGCCTCCAGCCCCCCGGGCAGGTAGGGGAACATGACGTTGAAGCCGTCGCAGGCCTCCGTCTCCAGCCATGCCTGCATCTGGTCGGCGATCATGGCCGGCGTGCCCACCATGGCGAGGCCGCTATAGCCGCCGAGCCGCTGGGCAAGCTGGCGCACCGTCAGCCCTTCCCGCCGCGCCAGGCGGATGGCGCGCTCGCGCCCGCTCTTGCTCTGGTTGGTCTCCGGGATCTCGGGCAGCGGCCCGTCCGGGTCGAAGCGCGAGGCATCCACGCCGAGGGCGACGGAGAGCGAAGCGATGGCGCTCTCGTAATGCACCAGGCTGTCGAGCCTCGCGCGGATCGCCTGCGCCTCCTCCAGCGTCTCGCCCACAACCACGAAGCAGCCGGGCAGGATCTTCAGGTGCTCGCGGTTCCGCCCGAGCCGGTCCATCCGGCCCTTCACGTCGGCATAGAAGGCGCGGGCCTCCTCGATGGTGGCGGAGGCGCCGAAGACCGCTTCCGCCGTCTCGGCCGCGATCTGCCGCCCCGCCTCCGAGGCGCCGGCCTGCACGATGACGGGCCAGCCCTGGACCGGGCGGGCGATGTTCAGCGGGCCGCGGACCGAGAGTTCCTCGCCCTTGTGGTGGAGGACATGCATCCTGGCGGGGTCCCAGAAGAGACCGCTCTCGACGTCGCGGATGAAGGCATCGTCCGCAAAGCTGTCCCAGAGGCCGGTGACGACCTCGAAGAACTCCCGCGCGCGCTTGTAGCGCTCGCCATGCGCCATGTGCTCGTCCTGGCCGAAATTCAGCGCGGCATCGGGATTCGCTGTGGTCACCAGGTTCCATCCGGCGCGGCCGCCGCTGATATGGTCCAGCGAGGCGAATTTCCGGGCGACGTGCCAGGCATCGTTGTAGGTGGTTGACGCAGTCGCGATCAGCCCGATCCGCTCCGTCACCATGGCCAGCGCGGAGAGCAGCGTCAGTGGCTCGAAGGAGGTGGCGGTGTGGCTGCGCCGCAGCGCCTCCGCCGGCATGTTCAGGACCGCGTAGTGGTCCGCCATGAAGAAGGCGTCGAATTTGCCTTCCTCCAGCTTCCGGATCAGCCGGACATAGGCTTGCAGGTTGAAATTGGCATCCGGCCAGGCGCCAGGGTAGCGCCAGGCGCCGGTATGGATGCTGATGGGGCGCATGAAGGCGCCCAGGTGCAGTTGCTTCGCGGGCATGAGGTCGTCTCCGCCTTTGGCGGAAGCCTAGCGCAGCGGAGGGGGGCCGGGGCAGCGCCGCCCGCGAATGATCCCCATTCACCGGGCCGATGGGGAGGCGGGAACCTTCCCCATCCGCGGGGTCTGCCGCTCAGGCCGAGGGCTTCGACCCGGCCATGGAGGGCCGCTGCCCGAAGCGCTCGAACCACGCCGCCAGGGCCGGCCGGCTGTTCCGCCAGCCCATGTCGCCGAGGCGGAAATCCACCCAGCCGAGCGCGCAGCCGATGGTGACGGTGCCGATATCCACACGCTCGCCGAAGCCCGCCGCCTGCGTCTCCAGCACATCGAGCGTGCCGGTGATCTTCTCCATCTGCCCGGCCTTCCACTCGGCCGACTGCTTCTCCTCCGGCCGGGTCAGCGCCTCGTAGCGCAGCAGGATGCCGGCATCGAGGATGCCGTCGCCCATGCTCTGCTCGGTCAGCGCCCGCCAGCGAGCCGGGCCCGCCGCCGGGAAGAGGCCGCCGCCCTTCAGGCTGTCCAGGTACTCGCAGATCACCCGGCTGTCGAAGAGCACGGTGCCGTCATCGGCGAGGAGCGTCGGCACCTGGCCGAGCGGGTTGTCCGCGACCACCGTGCGGTCCCGGTTGATCGGGTGCACCGCGCTCGGCAGGCGCTCCAGCGTGATGCCGAGCTCCGCCGCGACGACGGTGACCTTCCGGACGAATGGGGAGGCGGGGGAGAAGTAGATCTTCATGCGAGGGATCCTTGGTTCCTGGCGAGTTCGGCATTGACCATGAAGGCCGGGTCGCGCCGGCCGTCGAGCACGTCGAGGATGTTCTGCGCCGCTTGCCGTGCCATGCGGGCGAGGCCTTCCTCCGTGCTGGCGGCGTTGTGCGGGCTGACCACGAGATTCGGCAGGGCAAACAGCGGGTTGGCGGCGTCGGAGGGCTCCACCTCCAGCACGTCCAGCCCCGCGCCCTGCAGCCGCCCGGCCCCGAGCGCCGCGAGCAGCGCGGGCTGGGAGACGATCGGGCCGCGGGCCGTGTTCACCAGAATGGCGCCGGGCTTCAGGGCGGCGAGGGCGGCCTCGTCCATCAGGTGGTGCGTGGCCGGCGAGAGCGGGCAGTGCAGCGTCACCACATCGGCCCGGGCCAGCGCCGCGTGGAAGTCGCGCGCGGGGATGAAGCCGTCGGCGGCGATGCGGGCGGGGTGGAAGCCCGGATCCATCACCATGACCTTCATCTGGAAGGCGCGGCAGTAATTCGCCACGCGGCTGCCGATACGGCCATAGCCGACGACCAGCACGCTGCGCCCGGCCAGGTCCACCATCCCCGGATTCATGCTGGACCACCAGCCGCCGCCCTTGACGTGCCGGTCATGCTCCAGCGCGCGGCGGGCGACCGCCAGCATCAGCATCATGGCGTGCTCGGCGACCGAGAGGTCGTTGGCGCCATTCGTGACCATCACCGGGATGTCGCGTTCGGTGCAGGCCGGGATGTCCACCGTGTCGAAGCCGACGCCGTAGCGGGAGACGACCTTCAGCCTCGGTGCAGCCTCCAGCGCGGCGCGGTCCACCCGCTCCAGCCAGCAGAGCACGGCATCGGCGGAGGAGAGGTGCTGGTGGAACTGCTCGACCGGCGGATCATGCAGGGCGACGATGTCGAGATCGGTGCGCGCCTGCAGCACGGCCATCCCGGCCGGGTGCAGGCTGCGGCAGAGCAGGATGCGATGCGGCATCGGCGGACGATTCCCCCCCATGGGTCTTTCGCCCAGGGTGGCGGCAATCCGCCGCGCCGGAAAGGGGGGCCGCAGCGGCCGCGGCCCGGCCTCCGCCCCCTGGGGCACCGGCGCGGCACCGGGTGCGGGCCTCAGGCCGGGGCAATCTCCCCGCGCTCGATCACGAAGGTGCGTTCCACCAGGGGCCGGAGCAGTTCCGGATTGCTCTCCGTGATCAGGATGGCGACGTCGGGCAGGGCCTGGTGCAGCCGCTTCAGCGCCTCGGCATAACGAAGCGCCAGGGCCGGGGCGAGACCCTGGAAGGGCTCGTCCAGCAGCACCGCCCGCGTTCCGACCATCAGCGCGCGGCCGAGCGCGACCATCTTGCCCTGACCGCCCGAGAGGCCGGCGGCACGGCGCGGGGCGAGGTCCTTCAGCTCCGGCAGCAGGGTGAAGACACTGTCCAGCCGCCGCGCCGTTTCGGCCGCCGGCAGGCGCAGCACCTCGGCCGGCAGCAGCAGGTTCTCCCGCACCGAGAAACTGCCGAAGAGCCGCCGCTCCTCCGGCGCATAGCCGATGCCGAGCGCGGCGCGGCGATGCGCGGGCAGGCCCGTCACCTCCTGCCCGTCGATCAGCACCCGGCCGGCGCGGATCGGCAGCAGGCCCATCAGGGTGCGCAGCGTGGTGGTCTTGCCGGCGCCGTTGCGGCCGATCAGCGCCACGCGTCCGCCGGGCGGCACCACCAGGTGCACGTCGCGCAACACCGGCACGCCGGCGATGTCGACCGAGACATTATGGAGTTCAAGCATGATGACTCTCCCCAGCGGGCAAGCCCGCTGGGGGCCCCGTCACGGGCTCGATCCCGATGACGTCGCGCAGCACGGCCGGGTCGTTCAGCACCTGCTCCGGCGGGCCAAGGGCGGCGATGCGGCCCTGGCTCCAGACCGCGACGCGGTCGGCGAAGCGCCCCACCACCTCCATGTCGTGCTCGACGAAGACGGCGGTGACGCCGGTGTCGCGCAGCACGCGCACCAGCGTCTCGACGATGCCCATCTTCTCGGTGGCGGCGACGCCACTGGTCGGCTCGTCCATCAGCAGCAGCCGCGGCTGCAGGGCGGCCGCCATGGCGATGTCGGCCAGCTTGCGGGCGCCCTCGTTCAGCGCATCGGCGCGCGCCTCGGCCAGCGGCGCCAGGCCGAAGCGGTCGAGCAGCGCCATTGCCTCCTCCCGGTAGCGCGGGCGCAGCAGCGGCGTCAGCGGCGACCAGAGGCCGGCATGGGCGGCGATGGCGAGCGCCGCATTCTCCAGCACCGTATGCTCGGAGAAGAGCTGCGGCAGCTGGAAGCTGCGGCCGATGCCGCGCCTGACGATGGCCCGCGGCGAGAGGCCGAGGATCGGCTGGCCATCATAGTCGATGCTGCCGGCCTGCGGCCGCAGATAGCCGGTCGTCATGTTGATGAAGGTGGTCTTGCCGGCGCCGTTCGGGCCGATGATGGCAAGGAACTCGCCCGGCATGACGTCGAGGTCGATGCCGTCGGCCGCCTTCACGCCGCCGAAGGCAAGGCGCAATCCACGGGCGGAGAGGAGGGGCGCGCTCATGCCCGCCCCCGCAGCCGGCTGGTCAGCATGCCCCAGAGCCCCCCGGGCGCGAAGAGGATGACGAGCAGCAGCACGCCGCCGAGGATCATCTGCCAGGCATCGGCGACCGCGGCCGCGGCATAGACCCGCACCAGCTCGAAGGCGGTCGCGCCCAGGAAGGGCCCGAGCGCGCTGCCGGCGCCGCCGAGGATGGCGATGAAGACCAGCTCGCCAGAGGAGGTCCAGTAGGCGAGCTGCGGCGTCACGTGCCGCGTCGTCATCGCCACCAGCGTGCCGGCCGCGCCGCCCATGATGGCCGAGAAGACATAGGCGAAGAGCAGCACGCGGCGGGCCGAGACGCCCATGAATTCCAGCCGCGTCTCGCGCGTCTTGATGCCGGCCAGCGCCCGGCCCATGGGGGAGGCGAGATAGGCGCGCACCAGCAGCCCGAAGCCGAGGGCCAGCGCCAGCGCGAGGCCGAACATGACCCATTCCTGGGTCTCGCGGTCCGGCACCGCACCGGCGAAGGTGAGGGCCGAGACCCGGATGCCGTCCGTGCCCTTGGTGAGGTCGTACAGCTTCTCCAGCAGCGAATAGAGCACCATGCTGAGCGCCAGGTTCAGCATGCTGAAGAAGATGTCGCGGTAACGCACGATGAAGAGGCCGATGAGGAGGCCGAGCAGGCCGCCGAACAGCGCGCCGAGCGGCAGCAGCAGCAGCGCCTCCGGCATGGCGGGCGCCAGGAAGGCGACGGTATAGGCCCCGACGGCGAGGAACATGCTGTGGCCGAAGCTGACCTGCCCGGCGCGCAGCAGCAGCAGGATGCCGAGCACGGCGATGCCCTTGGCGAGGGCGATGGTGAGGACGAATTTCAGCCAGGGCACCGCCCAGGCGGCGAGAACCAGGGCGGCGGTGCCGGCGAGAGCCAAGCCGGCTTCGGGAAGGCGCAGGGATGGGCGTGGCGCGGTCACGCCCTGCGCGTCGCGGTCGGAGGCGCTCATACCCGCCTCGTCTCCAGCCGGCCGAACAGCCCCTGCGGCCGGATCAGCAGGACCGCCACCATGATGAGATAGGGCACCACCACCTCGAATTCCGGGGCCAGGTAGACCGCGATGGAGCGGCCGAGGCCGATCATGAGGGAGGAGATCGCCGCGCCCTCGATCTGGCCGAGCCCGGCCGTCGCCACCACGGCGAACGAGAGCACGATGGTCTGCGCCCCGATCCCCGGCACCAGCGAGGTGGTGGGGGAGGCCAGCGCCCCGCCGAGCGCGGCCAGCGCCGCGCCGAAGGTGAAGGTCAGCAGCGTCACCTTGGCGGCGTCGATGCCCATGGCCATCGCCGCCTCCTTGTCCGTGGTGACGGCGACGATCACCCGGCCCGTCAGGGTCCGCCGGAGGAACCAGGCGAGGCCGGCGAGCGTCGCCACCGCGACGCCCGGCAGGACGAAGAGCTGGTAGGCGGTGAAGGGGATGACGTCATCGCCGAAGGGCACGTCCACCGTGCCGAGCGCCTTCATCGGCGCGTCCTGGAAGATGGGCTGCACGCCCCAGATCAGCTTCTGCACGTCCTCGAGGATCATGAAGAGGGCGAAGGTGACCAGCAATTGCAGCACCTCCTCCTGCCCATAGATCCGGCGCAGCACCAGCCGCTCGATCAGCGGGCCGAGGATGCCGCCGACCAGCGCCGCGGCCAGCAGCAGCGCGGCGAAGCCGGCGATCGGCGGCAGGCCGAGCGAGGCGAAGAAGAGGCCGATCGAGGCCGCCGTATAGGCGCCGATGGCAAAGAGGCTGCCATGCGCCACGTTCACGATGCGCAGCACGCCGAACACCATGTTCAGGCCCACGGCGACCATGAAGACCAGCGCGGCATAGGCAAGCCCATCCAGCAGGGCCAGCCCGATCAGCAGCCCATTCTCAGCGAACCATTGGCCCATGCGGCAAAACTCACAGAAAACGAAGGGTGTGCGGGGGAAGTGCCTTCCCCCGCATCTCTCGTGTCAGCCCGCGATTGGCGCCGGCACCTGCGCCAGCATGTCCGGCTTCAGCGTCTTCAGCCAATCCACGCTCTTCTGCCCGACCGGCGTCGAGACCATGGCCGCCGGGAAGATCACCATGTCCTTCGGCACCGCGAAGGGAAAGCGGTCGGTGAAGCTGCTGAGGCCGACGATCTGGTCCTCCAGCCCCTGGCCGTCCTCGCGCAGGGTGATGGTGGAGGTCGGGCTGTCGAAGGTCAGGCCGCGGAAGGCGTTCGCCAGTTCCTGGTCGTTCGGCCAGCCGCCGCCCTTGGCCTCGATCGCGCGGGCGAAGCCGGCCTGCATGGCGGCGATGGCCTGGGCCATGTGGTGGCAGGGATATATCGGGTACTCGTTGTAGCGCTGCCGATAGCCGTCCACGAAGCGCTGGAAGCGCGCCGGGTCCTTTGGCTTCGGGTGGTTGTTCCAGTGGTCGCCGCGGGCGCCGATGACATGGCCCTGCGGCATGGCGCGGCCGAGCTGCTGCAGCGAGGCCTCGGCCACCGGCAGGACGAAGGTGGAGCGATCCAGCAGCCGCCGCTCGGAGGCCTGGCGGATCAGCGTCACCAGCTCCCCGCCCCAGGATGTCGAGAGGATGACGTCCGGCCGCAGCGCCAGCATGCGGGTGATCTCGGTGGAGAAGTCGGTGGAGTTGAAGCGCGGGAAGAGCTCCGCCACCACCCGGACGCCGGGCTTCAGCGCGTCCATGCCGGCCTTCCACAGCTCCCAGGAATCGCGGCCCCAGGCATAGTCCTGGTTGATGACGGCCAGCGTCCGGAAGTCCGGCTTGGTCTTCAGCAGGTAGAGCAGCGGCGCGAGGATCTCCGGCGTGCCGTAGCCCTGGGTGCGGAAGGCGTAGGGGTGCTTGCCTTCCTCGAAGATGCGCTGGGTGCCGCAGTCCCAGAGCAGCGTGGTCTTGCGCATCTCGTCCGAGAGCGGCGTGCAGGCGAGGCAGGAGCCGGAGGAGATGGAGGCGAAGATGATGTGCACGCCCTCGTTCTGCACGAGGCGGCGATACTCGCCGACGAGGTGGTCGGTCCCCGGTCCCTCATCCACGTAGAAGGGGCGGACGGGGATGCCGCCGATGCCGCCCGCGCGGTTGATCTCCTCGAACAGCAGATCGGCGGCCTGGCGGGCCGGGACCCCGAAGACCGAGGCGGGGCCGGAGAGGAAGGTGGTGATGCCGACGCGCAGCTCGCTCGGCTTCTGCTGCGCCCCGGCATGACCGCCGGCGAAGAGCAGGCTGCCGGAGGTAGCGGCGGCGCCGAGCATGACGGCGCGGCGGCTGACGGCGTGGGGCATGGCGGCGTTTCCTCTTCCGTGTCGGGGCCGGATTGCGGGACAGCATGCCGGTGCGTCGCCGGGGTGTGAAGGGGGCGGGTGGCCGCCCCGGTGACCGCGCCTCGCACCATTGCGCGCGCCCGGCCCTGCCGGTTCGTATCGGCAGGCGCGAAATCCCGCGCCGGCATGGTTCCGCGCCGGCGCGGTTTGCTCTAGCGTCCGGTGCCGTGAACATCCTCTCGATCCAGTCCTGGGTCGCCTATGGCCATGTCGGCAATGCCAGCGCGGTCTTCCCGCTGCAGCGGCTCGGCGCCGAGGTCTGGGCGATCCATACCGTGCAATTCTCCAACCACACCGGCTATGGCGCCTGGCGCGGCCAGGTCCTGCCCACGGCGCTGATCAGCGACTGCGTGCAGGGCATCGCGGAGCGCGGCGTGCTGCCGCGCTGCGACGCGGTGCTGACCGGCTATGTCGGGGATGCCGCGACGGGGGAGGCGATCCTCGATGCCGTCGCGCGGGTGAAGGCGGCCAATCCCGCCGCGCTCTGGTGCTGCGACCCGGTGATCGGCGATGTCGGGCGCGGCGTCTTCGTCCGGCCGGGCATCCCGGAATTCTTCCGCGACCGGGCGCTGGCCCTGGCCGACATCGTCACCCCCAACCAGTTCGAGCTGGAATGGCTGACGGGCCGGCAGGTCGCGACGCTGGCCGAGGCGAAGGACGCTGCCGCGGCGCTGCAGGCGGGCGGGCCGCGCTGCGTGCTGGTGACCTCCCTGCGCGTGGCGGAGACGCCGGCGGATGCGCTCGACCTGCTGGCGGTGGAGGGCGGGGAGGTCTGGCGGGTGCGCACGCCGCTGCTGCCGCTTGCCGTCAATGGCGCGGGCGATGCGATCGCGGCGCTGTTCCTGTACCACCGGCTCAGCACGGGCAGCGCGCGCGTCGCGCTGGAACGGGCGGCGGCCTCGATCCATGGCCTCCTGCGGCGGACGGCAGAGGCGGGCTCGCGCGAGCTGCTGACGGTCGCGGCGCAGGAGGAATTCGTGGCGCCAAGCCATCTCTTCCTGGCGGAGGCGTGCTGAGGGACGGGCCGCCTCATCCCGGCCGGAAGCCGTCCAGCAGGCGCGTGAGCTCCAGCTCCAGCCCCGGCCAGTCCGGGACCGGGGCGGAGGCGATCAGCAGCCAGCTCCGCGCCGGGCCGTAGAGGCAGGTCGCCCGCACCACCACCGGCACGCCGCTCGGCTGGCCGGTGCCGCGCGCCTCCAGCCGGTCGGCCGGCAGGCCTGCCATCTCCGTGCGCGTCGCGGCCGGCAGGGCATCAAAGTGGAAGGGGCGCAGGTGGCGCAGCGTGCGGGCCAGGTGGCCCGGGCGCGCCGCGGGCGGCACCGGGCGCTGGGCGCGGATCAGCACCATCCCGGTCTCCGCCGCGCCCCGCGGCGCCGCCAGGTCGCGCAGCACGGTCCAGCCGAGGCCCTGGGTGGCCACGCGCATCCGCTCGCCTTCCGGCATTCGGAAGGGCGCCTGCGCGGCGGCGCCGGATGCGGCCAGCAGCGCCAGGGGCAGCAGCAGCAGGTGGCGGCGCATGCGGCGGAGGTGAGGCCGGTGCCGCCGCGCCGCAAGTCCGGCGCGCCTCATCCCTGGCGCATGACATGCTGACGCATGTCCTGCCTCAAACGCCGGCGGCCCTTCGGGCCTTGGCTTCGCGGCATTGGCCACGGCGCGCCTTCGCGCGCCCGGCCCGCTCCGCGGGCCGCAGGTCAGGACGTCATGAGCCAGGTATCAGGCCAGGTTGTCGCGATGCCCGTCATCCGGCACCCGGTAGCGCGGCAGGTTCGGCGGCAGGGCCGGCAGCCAGGGCGGGCGCTCGGAGGACGGCTCCCGGGCCCGGGGGGCGGTTCGTCCGAAGGGGGGCAGCGTGTCCTCCGGCCCGGCGGTCGTCCCGGCCGGCCCGGGCCCGGCGGCCGAACAGGCGCCGAGGAGCGGGATCAGGGCCAGCAGGGCCGCCAAGGTCGTGATGCCGCGTGTCATGCCAGACCGCCCTACAGATCGCGAGGGCTAGGGTGCAAGTGACGGTCGGGAGACCGAATGTTACGGCCCGGGCGCCGGCCCGGTCAGCAGCCAGGCCGTCGCCGGGAAGGCCACCGCGGCGATCACGGTCGAGAGCAGCACCACGGCCGAGACCTCATCCGCCCCGGTATGGAAGCGCTGGGCCAGCACGAAGGCATTGGTCGCGGTCGGCATCGCCGCCAGCAGGACGCCGGCCTGCACCCAGAAGGTCTCCAGCCCCAGCAGCGGGCCGAGGAAGAGCCAGGCGAGCAGCGGGTAGGCGACCAGCTTGCCGATCGTCGCCGCGCTGGCCGCCAGCGCCAGGCGCCGGTCGAGGCTCAGCCGGCCGAGCGTGCCGCCGAGGGCGAACAGCGCGGTCGGCCCCGCCGCGGCGCCGAGGAAGCCGAGGAAGCGGTCCAGCGGCCCGGGGATCGCCACCCCCAGCGCCCCCAGCACCGCCCCGCCGCCGATCGAGAGCAGCACCGGGTTGAACATCAGGGAGCGCAGCACGCGGAGCAGCACCCCGCGCTCGCCCATCGGGGCCATCAGCACGCTGCCGAGGGCGATGACGATCGCCACCTCGCTCATGATCGCCATGGCGACCGGGCCGGCGCCGCGCTCCCCGATCAGGGGCAGCAGCAGGGGCGGGCCGAGATAGCCGACATTGCCCATGGCCGCGGCGGCGCCGATCGCCGCACCCTGGCCGCGCCGGCGCCGGGCCAGCAGCATGGCGCCGGCCATGAGGACGAAGAAGACCACCAGGCAGGCGGCGAGGTAGCCGGCGAAGAAGCGCGGCTCGAAGCTCTGGGCCAGGGGCTGGGCCGCCATCAGCCGCAGCAGCATGGCCGGCAGGGCGAAGTGGAAGGCGAAGATGCCCACGGCATCGGTAACCGCGGGGGCGATCATGCCGCGCCGCACGGCGGCCCAGCCCAGGCCGACCACGGCGAAGATCGGCAGGCAGAGGGAGAGGAAGCCGAGCACGAGCGGCACCATAGCGGCTGGCGCCGCCGGCGCCAGCTTGCCCCGGGCCGCCGGGCGCGCTTGGCTTGGGGGAAAGGGAAGGGAGGACGCGCCATGGAATTCGGGATCGCCATGCCGACCGATGCCGAGAGCTGGCGGCTGGCCGAGCGGGCCGAGGCGCTCGGCTTCCGCTCCGCCTGGTTCTACGACACCCAGATGCTGAGCGCGGACTGCTTCGTCGCGATGGGCGCCGCGGCGATGAGGACCAGCCGCATCCGGCTCGGCACCGGGGTGCTCATCCCCTCCAACCGCATCGCGGCCGTCACCGCCAATGCCTTCGCCACGCTGAACAAGCTGGCGCCGGGGCGGGTGGATATGGGCCTCGGCACCGGCTTCACCGGCCGGCGGGCCATGGGTCTCGGCGCCATGAGGCTCGGCGAGTTCGAGGAGTATGTCCGGGTCATGCTCGGCCTCCTGGCGGGGGAGACCGTCGAGACCCGCATCGAGGGGCAACTCCGAAAAATCCGGCTGCTGAACCCGGAACTGGGGCTGATCGACATCCGCACGCCGATGCGCCTGCACCTGGCCGCCGCCGGGCCACGGGCCCGGGCGCTGACGGCCCGGCTCGGCGCCGGCTGGATCAACTTCTTCTCCGACGTGCCGGCGGCGGTCGCGATGCTGGGGGAGATGCGGCAGGCCTGGCAGGCGGCCGGCCAGCCGGGGCCGCTGGAGGCGACCGCCTTCGTCCTCGGCTGCGTGCTGGAGGAGGGGGAGCCCCATGACAGCCCGCGTGCCATCGCCCAGGCCGGGCCGCGCGCCGCGGTGCTGCTGCACCGCGCGGCGGATGAGGCGCTGTCGGGCCTGCCCAACATCTCCCCGGTGCCGGAGAGCTGCCGGGCGGCGGTGGCGGGCTATGTGGAGCTGGCGAAATCCTTCGCGCCGAAGGACGCGCCCTGGCTGGAGAACCACCGCGGCCACCTGATGTTCGTGAAGGAGGAGGAGCGGCCCTTCGTCACCGGGGAGCTGATCCGCATCAGCAGCTTCACCGCGACCGAGGCCGAGCTGAAGCGCCGGATCGGCGACCTGCGCGATGCCGGCTACACCGAGTTCACCGTGCAGATCGTCCCGGGGCAGGAGCAGGCGATCGAGGATTGGGGCCGGATCATGCGCGCCTTCCGCTGAGCCGCGCGGGGCGGGGCGGCACGGCGCCATGCTGCGCTGCGGTTGCCGCCGCGCCCGGCCACGGCCATCATCCCCCGCGATTCACCCCGGGAGACCCCGTCCATGCTTACCCGCCGCCTCCTCGCCGGCAGCGCGCTGGCCATGCCGCTTGCCCTGCCCTTCATCCGCACGGCGCGGGCGCAGCAGAGCATCGAATGGGTGGCGGGCTCGCTCGGCGGCGGCTGGTACACCATGGCGGCCGGCCTCTCGGCCCTGATCAAGGACGAGAACCCGGAGATCCAGATCCGCGTCGTCCCCGGCGGCGGCCTGGCCAATTCCACCCGCGTCAACCGCAACCAGTCGCCCATGGGCTGGGGCATCGATACCTTCGCCGCCGCCGCCCGCCGCGGCGAGGAGCCCTATTCCGAGAAGCACGAGGCGCTGCGCTGCCTCGGCACCGGCTATTCCCCGACCGAGCACAATTTCCTCCGCCGCGCCGATGGCGGGCCGGAGGACATGAAGTCCATCCTGACGCAGAAGGGGCTGAGGATCGGCTGCCCGCAGCGCTCCTCGACCGACGAGATGACGCTGCAGCGGATCCTGCGCTTCTACGGCACCAGCCCGGAGAAGATCCGCGCCGAGGGCGGCCGCTACCTGAACGGCAGCTATGCCGATATCAGCGCCGCCTATGCCGACGGGCAGGTGGACTATCTCTATGCCGCGCTGGCCAAGCCGGCGGCGGTGCTGACCGAGATCGCCCAGGGCCGCCGCGCCAGCCGGCTGGTCGAATTCCCGGCGGAACTGCGCAGGCACCTGATTGACCAGTATGCCTATGCCGAAGGCGTCATCCCCGCCGGCACCTATCACTACCTTGGCACTTTAAAAAGGCATCTGAGTTCCCATCTTTCAGGCATGCAGACGAAGACGGCCGTTTCGCTGCCGCGCGATATCGACGCGGATCTTGACGCCTGGCTCAAGCCTTTCCTCGACG
>JAESGY010000172.1_pt1 | contig 51300 bp, 38 predicted proteins | sample 9269841 | NCBI WGS metagenome assembly JAESGY01 (sample SAMN17022865, study PRJNA683097) | algae metagenome | isolation source: Spirirestis rafaelensis WJT71-NPBG6 and co-occurring heterotrophs from... | place: USA: Pinto Wells, Joshua Tree National Park, Colorado Desert, CA | collected 2006-08-15 | reverse complement strand
GTAGACGTTTCTTGAGTTCCTCTTCGCTCTCTGCGATTTCAATCTTGAACGGACGGCTCATGGGCATCTAAAATTATTGAGTTTGTACTTGCCTATTATATGCAGCTTCATATTAAATTGGTATTACAACATTCATATTTATTTCAACCAATAATTTCAGCTATTATTCATATCCTTTCTCCTTTAGCTCAATCGAAAAATCAGAGTTTTGAAGATTTTATAGAAATGGGCTTTAATAAATTTGAAGAAATTCTTTCTCCAACATCCTCTGAAAGCAAAATTCTCCAACATCCTCTGAAAGCAAAACTACTTTAGGATATTCTCAGAAAGAATTAGCTAAATTTGCGATTACTAAAGCTGTATGTCTTCTGAAATTTAAAATACAGTCACTTGAAAAGGTAGAAAAAAAACTTGATGAAGATGAACATAAAGCTAAAAGTACCAAAGAGAAAAATAAATTTCTTGCAGAGAGAAAGGAATTTATCAGTGCTGTTTTGTTCTGTTTCTTGTTAAAAAAATATCTTAATGGTTTTACAGAATGTATTACAGATGCTGTACATGCAGCTAGTAATCTAGAGATTGAGCCTAACATCTTTGATACACAAGAAGTATTTGAAATTGAAAACGTAGTTGATGATAAAAATGAGGATAGTACTAAATCAGAAAAAGAAAAGTTAGAGCTTTTCCCGACTTTACAATTATACATTCCTCTAGTAAGCAACAGTGTAATTAAAAAATTAAAAATACGGAATGAAAACGGAAATTCAAGTGAAAAGACGTTCTTTTTTCTTCCTGGTGTAGTAGATTTAAGCTTTTGGTGTTCTCCAGTCAGAGATCAGGGGTCACTGAACTCTTGTACTGCCTTTGCTGCGATCGCTTTGTTAGAGTATTTTGCTAATAGAAATTATCAACAGAAAATAAATCCTTCTGCTTTGTTTCTCTATAAAACTGCACGCAAAAAAATGAATGTTACAGGAGACGTGGGAGCATCTATAAGAGAAACAATCAAAGTACTAGCGCTATTTGGTGTTCCCCCGGAAGATTCCTGGAGTTACGATGAAGATAAAGTAGACGAAGAACCACCTCCATATTGCTACGCTTATGCTCAAAATTATAAAACACTGAAATACTTTCTTTTAGATTATCCAGGCATTTCTAAAGAAAGCCTTCTGTTTCAAATTAAAGCAGTTCTAGCCGCAGGTTTTCCTTGTATTTTTGGGTTCACACTTTATGCTTCTGCATACGAAGATTCAAACGAACCAGGTCATATTCCCTATCCAGATCAAAAGAATGATAAAGTTGTCGGTGGGCACACCGCTGTAGTAGTTGGATATAATGATTACAAATTCATGTTGTGTGCCGATCGCAAGCACTATTCCCAAGGTGCATTCTTAATCAGAAACTCTTGGGGACCAGAATGGGGAGTAAAGGGTTATGGCTGGATTCCCTATGACTATGTGTTAGCTGGACTTACTGCCGCTTGGTGGTCGCTGCTGAAGTCAGAATGGTTTAATGAAGATAACTTCGGTTTGGCAGGAACAGGTGGGAAAGAAGGACATACGGGGACAATAGGCTCAGATGTTCAGCCTAAGAAGTCTCCTTAGTAGTTCTAATATTAATAGTCAATAAAGCAAACAGCGCTGACCATAAGGAATGCGCTGTTCTCTGCAATTGGGCTATTAACCAAAATTAAAAATGGGCAGTACCAGACTCGAACTGATGACATCCTGCTTGTAAGGCAGGCGCTCTACCAACTGAGCTAACCGCCCGTTTTGACTCACATTTATAAACTATAGCAAACTATTCCAAATCGCGCTACTATTTTTGAGAAATATTTTTAGGACTTACGCACTCAATCGCGAGAAAACAAGACTTTGAGATTGCTTCCTAACGTCGCAATGACAGAAATACGTGGTTCGTGCGTAAGTCCTAATTTTGCCGATCGCTTAATCCAAAATCCAAAATCCAAAATCCCTATGCCCTCTGGTCGGACGCACGATCGCATTACTTTATGGGCTTTACCCTTTGTGGTTGTCGTCACCTTCTGGCAAACTCACAGTGGCAACTTGACTTTATTGGTTGCTTCTGGGTTTATGTTCGGTGGGCTGATGTTTGGTCCCGATTTAGATATTTACTCGCGTCAATTTCAGCGCTGGGGTTGGTTGCGCTGGATTTGGCTACCTTATCAAAAACGTTTGCGCCATCGTTCTTTTTTCTCTCATGGTCCCATAATTGGGACAACGCTGCGGGTGCTTTATCTGACGACTTTGCTGGCAATGTTGTCAATCTTAGGTTTGATAATTGGCGCAAAGCTGGGAAATGTGGCTTTGAATTGGCAAGATATAAGTGAAAATATTGGGCGATCGCTTACTCGTTACTCTAGCGAATTCCTTGCCCTATTTTTGGGGCTAGAACTCGGTGCTATGAGTCATTCTCTCAGCGATTGGGGCGGTTCGGCTTACAAGCGTTATCAAAAGCAAGGGGTTCAGGGTTTGCTACCGCGTGCGAAAATGAAGAAACGTAAAGCGGGGAGGAGGGGGAGCAGGGAAGGGGACAGGGGGAGAAGGGGGACGAAGGGAACGACGAGAGGGACAAGCAAGACAAGGGGGACAAGGGGAAAATGACAAATGACACTTTGGCAGCGTTACAAGAGTTAATTGATGTGGTGGCAAAGTTGCGATCGCCTGATGGTGGTTGTCCGTGGGATTTGGCGCAAACTCCCGAAACGCTGACACCATATGTGATAGAAGAAGCTTATGAAGTGGTAGACGCAATTAAGAGTGGCGATAAGGATGCGATCGCCGAAGAACTGGGAGACTTACTATTACAGGTAGTATTGCAAGCGCAAATCGCCAGCGAATATCAACAATTTTCCCTCAAAGAAATTGCTCAAGGCATTTCCCAAAAGTTGATTCGCCGTCATCCCCATGTATTTGGTGATGTATCGGTGGAAAGTGTTGATGAAGTGCGGCAAAATTGGGAACAAATCAAAGCTGAAGAAAAAGGCGAAACATCCCCAGAAAACCAAAAGCTAACTTCTAAACTCAGTCGTTATGCTAAGACTCTTCCCCCAATGATAGCGGCAATGAAGATTTCCCAAAAAGCGGCTGCTGCTGGGTTTGAGTGGGAAAATATTGATGGTGTGTGGGCAAAGTTTCATGAGGAGTTAGGGGAATTTGAACAAGCTTTAGAACAAGAAACACCAGCAGAACAACAAGCGGAATTAGGCGATTTACTATTTTCGATTATTCAGCTTGCGCGATGGAATAATCTTGACCCGTCAGAAGCTTTACAAGGTACAAATCTGCGATTTATTCAGCGGTTACAAAAAATGGAGGCGTTTGCTGAACGCCCCCTTTCCGATTACACTTTGGATGAGTTAGAAGCGCTTTGGCAACAAGCTAAAGCTAAACTGGCACAAGAAAAAAAGTAAGCAAAGCTGTTTGAAAGTCGCACCTGGCATTGATGGAAAACACACTCCTATGTAAAGATTCTTCTACAACAATCGTGCTGCTGCCTCATAAAGCTTTTGGTTACAGTTAGTAACGATTGGGCTACCATGAGCAACACAAATTACGTGTAAGTCAGATGTATTGGTGGCTAATTCTTCGAGCCATTGACGATAAGCTTTGCGATCGCTCATAAAAAACCGCTTACCTAACTCGGTAATTCCGAAGAACCCACCGGTTCCTATCCACTGAAGGACGAGCTTACTTTTGGGTGCGTACTGCTGAAGATAGGATTCTGTCAAGTTAAACAAGATATCTGTAAACACCAACGCTTTGCCCGGTGATAATGGTAGTTCGTAAACAAGCTCTTGCGGACGAATTCCGGCAGGATCGTGGCAGACAATTCCATAGTTAGGTAGAACTTCTTCGGCAAGTCCATCAACTGACACAACTTCTTCAACATATGGCAATGCTGCGGATGGACAAACAACCAAGAGCTTCGGGTAACGCTGTTTATACACAACTGCATCCAAGCGATGAATTCGATTAGGCACAACCAGGATTTTCGGAGTTCCGAGAGATTCGAGATTTGTCATTGTCTCGGAGTCTAAAGCGATCGCGCTATGAATCAGCAAGTCACCATCTGAAAGCTTAAAGATCACCATTTCCCGTGGTGGAAGCATCGGATTAGGCAGCGTGCCTGTTACATGCCATAGATTCGGGGCTAAACTTTCAATATTACTATGCGGCAATACATAAGATTGCCAATCATTCTCAACAGATTTTTGACGATGTTTGACTAGAGAATTTAGATAATAAAACACTTCAGTAGCAGAGCCTTTCCTTCTTGGCTCCATAGGTGTACCTCATCCTGGTTTAGCTGAATCAAAAAGAAGCCCCACATCTGACCTGTAAGGGCAGTGTGGGATGAATTTTTGGGTGATGACGAAATGACTTCCAACTAATTCAAGCCTTAGGCTTGACCGGGCAGGGAGTCGATGAGGAATCACCATTTTTAATATTAAGGGAGTCGATAAAATCCTCAATAACGTGAGTCATAGTTTTATCATTTTGAGCAGAGTATAAGCGTAATTTATTTAATCTGCGTTCAGATATTCTCACATTTAATGCTTTGGCTTTCATTTATGCCTACACAATGTCTTTGCATTTATGTTATCGTATTTGGAGGTCGAAAGCAAAAAATAAAAAATGAGAATTTCATACCAGTACAAAATCAAACCGACAAAAGAGCAGGCAGAAAAAATTGATAAGACGCTTGAAATGCTTCGTTGTCAATACAACTATTTGCTTGCCCAAAGGTTTGATTGGTATGAACAGAACAGATGTCCGGTTGATAGATGTCCTTTAATCTGTTATTTACCCGAATTAAAAGACCAACCTAACTACTACAACCAAAAAGCCTCACTAACTCAACTTAAAATTGATAGACCTTGGTACAAAGAGATTCACTCTCAAGTACTTCAAGAAGTCCCGAAAAAAGTTGAAATAACTTTTGAGCGATGGTTAAAGGGCGATATTAACGGTAAAAAATCTGGTAGACCTAGATTTAAGAGCCAAGGTCAATACAAAACTTTCACCTATCCTCAATTCAAAAGAGAACATTTTGCTAACAATAAAATTAAGTTGTCAAGAATTGGGGACGTAAAAGTAATTGTTCATCGTCAAATACCGGACGGGTTTTATATTAAAGCTGTTTCCATTACCAGAAAAGCAGACGGTTATTATGTAACTCTAAGCCTTGATGATAAAAGAGTTCCAACAATAAAACCCGATTTTGATGTTGATAATATTGTCGGAATTGATGTTGGCTTAATTGATTTTTACGTTGCTTCGGATGGTTCTAGAACTAAAGCACCAAAGTATCTACGCAAAGCTGAACGTAAATTAAAATCGGCACAACGTAAAGTATCGAGACGAACAAAGGGTTCTAATCGACGTAAAAAAGCTATTCAAAAGTTGGGTAAGCGGCACAAAAAGGTGGCTGATACCCGTAAAGACTTCCACTTTAAAACAGCTAAATCACTGCTTGATAAGTATGATGTCATAGCTGTTGAAAAGTTGAATATCAAAGGACTATCTAAAACAAGATTGGCTAAAAGTATCAATGATGCTGGGTGGGGACAGTTTGTAACCATACTTTCAAACAAAGCCGCAAATGCTGGCTTGAAGGTAATAGCTGTAAATCCAAATGACACTAGCCAAGAATGCTCTAGTTGTGGTCAAAAACTTAAAAAGCCGCTATCTCAAAGGATGCACAATTGTCCTGTATGCCACGGGAGTTTGTGCAGAGATTTGAACGCGGCTATAAACATAAAGAACCGTGGGGCGCAAGGTCTAAAAGCTCAAACAATGTCCTCATTGAGGAGTCTTTGAGAAGCCTACACCTACCTGTACTCAGGAGGTGTAGGTACGTCACCTATCTGCCGGTCATAAACAATGTAATGACCACTCCTAGGATAATCGATCCGCCACCGAAGACGAATGACCAAAAGCGATGGTGACTGTTGACGATGGTGCCACTTTCACTGTTGAGTTTACTCAAATCCATCCAGGGGGCAACACCTCGACGGAACCAACCTACCGCTCCAACTTCTTCGCCAATCAAGCTTTCAACTCGTTTCATCCCAAATAAGAAATTACCAATGGGACCAAAACGGGAAGCGTAATGCAGATAAAGCATTCCGCTACGGTCTTGGATTTTCAAATCGGAACCAAATTTATAACCGGAATCCCCACGACCAATTAGTGTACCTTGCAGTTTCGCAGGTCTTCCACGCAACGGACTAGCATAAGGGTCTGACATCAAAGTGAGAACGTCGGTTTCTGGCGCTTGGCTGTAGCTGGGGAACATGATCAAGGCTTTGATTACCACTCCTACGCCTAAGCCGATGAGTGGCGCACCCAGCATCAAACCTGGGTTTTGTGAACTTGACCAAAGAATAACGCTAATAATTAAGCCGGCGACAAACCCAATGGTTTCGGCACCGTACAGGATAACATCTAACAGAAAGCTGCCGTAAAGCTTACTTTTATTCAGAGTTTTGCCTTCGCCAATAACTCGCCCCATGTCGAATTCAGTTGCTAAACCTAGCTGTTCTGCATAGGTGCTGAGAGCGCGGACTCGTTTGCCAGTCAAGGGGTGAGTGGAATTTAACTCCATCCACCAGCCCCACGGATTAAACATATCCCACAGAAAGACGCGACCGATTTTTTGCGGATCGGAAGCAATGCGATAAGCGGTTCCTGTAGAGGCAGCAGCTTTATGATCGTAAATACCTAAAGCGCGAGTACCTTCAATTAAGCGGCTGGGTTCTTTTGTCCGCGAACCTTCTTCTAAAATTCCGTAGGCTATCTTCACTAAGGCGCGGGAAAGTCCGTTGGGGTTGCCGGTAGTTTCTGCGGCAAAGTGATCAGCAAAGTATTCTCGTGTGCGAGAGAGATACAGTACTAAGTATGTACCGATAAAGTAAAATACATAGGCAGCTAAGGCAGCAGTTTGTGCCGCATCTTTGATTTTGCTATCCCCGCCGCCACGCCCAAGGTTTCTGGCTGTAATGTAAATTAAATAGCAGATTTGCACTAAAGTGGAAGCTACTGTCATCACCGCAAAATCCCAATGGACGATGTGTCCTAATTCGTGGGCGTAGACGGTAGCAATTTCATCATCATCTAGGTAAGTGAAAAGTCCGTTACTGACGACTAAACGGGCACTGTTAGGTAATGAACCGTAAGTAAAAGCCGTGGGGTTTTGGTCGTCAATGATTCCCAATCGGGGAATTTTTAGCTTTTTCTGCTGGCAAACGCGACGAATTACTCTGGCTGTTTCTGGACTGAGATTTTGAACTTCTGTTATGTCTACCCAACGAGTATGGTAGAGCCAACTTTGGGTTAAGTCCATCAAAAAGGGAGACAAAAAGAAGGCAACGAGGTTGAAAATAACAGTGATAGCTAGAGCGATCGCTAATCCATTTACAGGTGCATCGCTATTTACAATAAATACCAGGGCTAAACCTAAAACAAACACCATGCCAAACAGCAAGGTGAGGGTGACACCAGATGCTAATACTAAACTACCACCTACGCCCTTCATTGCTAACTTGACACTTGCAGTCGTAGCGCGATCGCGCTGCGTGCCGTACTCAGCATCGCTTTTTTCAATTTTGCAAGATGGCATTTTTAAAGCCTGAGGTAAAGTAGGGTAAGCTTTTTCTGCCCAGGTGCGTACCTCTAAGTTATCGCTGCTCATTAACTGCTGACACAGTTCGCGAGCTTTTTCAATTTCTCCTGTGGCTTGATAGGCTTTCAATAGCCACATCTGCGCGTTTAAATAGCCGGGAGAAATTTCATCAACACAATTTCGGCTGAATTCTTGTAGTAATTGAATAGCTTCTTGATAACGTCCTTGTTTAAAAGCATCTAATCCAGATTGCAGTGACATAATATCTCCCTTTAGGAGGAGTGGTATTTATCTATCAATAGTCACTAGATACAGCGATCACCACCGCAATTACGGAAAAGTTTTTCGACACATATCTACATATGTGTTTTCACTAATTCTGTAAAGTTTCTTTAATTTTCTTAAGTAAATCGCGCAAGCTGGGGAAAGGGGAGAATGTTGTCTTGTTCCCAGTATAAGACTGGGAACGCTCTACGGGAGGCTCTGCCTCCACTCAAATAGAGCCTCCAAGCAGTAGCCTTAGGCTGGAAGCCTGGAGGTTTTAGGTTTAATTGTGTGTATCCGCTTAGTGAGGAATTTTGCTCAACTCGAACCAAGTGCGGTCTTCGACAATGCCATCATGAGGCAACTCGGTGCGTTTTTGCAGGGCTTTTACCGCACGTTCTAGCTTAGAAGCAAATTCACCGTCGATCGCACCGTTATAATCTTTGGTAGACTTGAGAATATTCTGAACGATTATCACTAAGTCGCCTGTGCTGCCTTTTTTCAAAATTGGCATATCGACTGGCGCACCCTTATACAACGCTCGCCAAGTATTATCGGCAACAATACCATCTTCTTTGAGAAACACGCGATGTTGAAAGGCTATGACACCTTTATTGGTCATTGGACCAAATTCGCCATCAATAGCACCTGTGTAAGTATTGTATTTTTTGAGAAGTTGTTGCAGTTCTTTGACCGCATCACCTGTGGAACCTTCTTTGAGTACAGGTTTGTTGAGTTGAGCAGAGACATCATTAGTAGATTGCATTTTAGTTACTCCAAAAAAAGTAAATGTTTCGGGAAAATCGTTTAAAAGACGAGTTAGAGAAAGTTAAAAGACCGTACCAGGCATAAGCCAGTAACAGCTAATACCAAAACCTTTCTCTATATCTCTAATAGGTATAAGTGAAGTAAAATTATGCAATTAAAAAATTAATTTAGAAATCAATAAGTGCGAAACGCTCTGACAGTAAGGAAAAATCATATTTCTGTCAGAGCGTTTGTTTTTAACAACCAAGTTCAGCAACTTTGCTCAGAGCAAACCAAGTGCGATCGCCTACTATTCCATCAGCAGACAAACCGTTGCCTTGTTGGAAAGATTTCACACCTGCTTCTGTAGCTGAACCAAAGTCACCGTCAAATTCACCTGCATATTCACCAGCTATATGCAGTCTCTCTTGAAGGGTTTTAACTAGCTGTCCTTTGCTACCTCGCTTGAGTGTAGGCATATCAACTGGGGCACCTTTGTAAAGCGCTCGCCAAGTTTTATCGCCTACAATGCCATCTTGTGTAAGAAAAACGCGGTATTGGAATAATCTTACAGCCCCTGTGGTGGCTGAACCAAATATGCCATCAACAGGACCTGAGTAAGCACAGTATTTTTGCAAAAGTAGTTGCAGTTCTTCTACGGCTTCACCTCTAGAACCTTCTTTGAGTACAGGTTTGTTAAGTTGAGCGGAAGCGTTTGCTTGATCATCAGTAAATGTCATTTTCTTTACTTTTGTTTTGTTGGTGTTGGACAATTCCAAGGTAATTTTTACGACCACAGTTAGCCCTCACCCGATATACTTAGTTTTTAATACCCTGATGGTTCACCCAATCGGAGGATGGCAAGGGGGGAGAGGGGAGCAGGGGGAGAGGGGGAGCGTTCTTGAGCAGGGAAAGAGGGGAGAGGGGGGACAACTAACAACTATCAACTAACTACTAACACTGACTGTTGATAGGATTGGGAATAGTTTGATGTTATGCATGTGCCATGATTATTTCTCAAGATGCTTCCTGCGATCTGATTTCTATTGCTCAAAAAACGCGACTTGCTGCTAGTTCGTTAGCGGTTCTGTCTAGTGAGGTGAAAAATCAAGCAATTGAAGCGATCGCTATTGCTTTAGAATCGGCTAAGGATGAAATTTTACAAGCGAATATTACGGATTGTGAAGCTGCTGCGGCTGAAAAAATTGCCAAACCGCTTTATAAGCGCTTGCAGTTGGATGAGCATAAGTTAAGAGATGCGATCGCTGGAGTCCGAGATGTAGGTAAACTAGTTGATCCAGTCGGTGCAGTGCAGATTCACCGCGAAATTGATACTAACTTAATTCTCAAGCGAATTACTTGTCCTTTAGGTGTTTTGGGCGTTATTTTTGAAGCGCGTCCAGAAGCGGCAATTCAAATTGCAACTCTTGCTATTAAGTCAGGCAATGGTGTTATTCTCAAAGGTGGAAAAGAAGCGATTCGTTCTTGCGAAGCGATAGTTAAAGCAATTAAACAAGGATTATCTCAAACTGCGGTTAACCCGGATGCAGTGCAGTTGCTGACAACTAGAGAAGAAACTATAGAACTTTTGAAGTTAGATAAATATGTAGATTTAATTATTCCTAGAGGTTCTAATTCTTTTGTACGATTTGTGCAGGAAAATACCCGCATTCCTGTGTTAGGTCATGCGGATGGAATTTGTCATCTTTATGTAGATAAAGCCGCTGATCTTGAAAAAGCTGTGGCGATTACAATTGATTCTAAAACTCAATATCCAGCTGCTTGTAATGCCATTGAAACTTTGTTAGTTCACTCTTCAATTGCTGCAACATTTTTACCCAAAGTTGCTGATGCTTTGCAAAAAATTAATGTGGAATTAAGAGGAGATGAACAAAGCCGCGAAATTTTGCCTAATATTGTAGCTGCAACAGAAGAAGATTGGGAAACTGAATACAGCGATTTGATTTTGTCAATTAAGATTGTGGATTCTTTAGAAGATGCGATCGCACATATTAACGATTATGGTTCTCGTCATACGGAAGCGATCGTCACTGAAGATGTAGAAGCATCTGAAACTTTCTTAGCGCTAGTGAATGCAGCTGGAGTTTACCACAACTGTTCTACTCGCTTTGCTGATGGTTTCCGCTACGGTTTCGGTGCAGAAGTAGGAATTAGTACTCAACAAATGCCACCTCGCGGTCCCGTCGGTTTAGAAGGTTTGGTAACATACAAGTATCAAATGATTGGCGATGGTCATGTTGTAACTACTTACACTGGGGCTAATGCTAAATCCTTTACTCATAGATATTTAATCTAAAAACTTATATAACAATTCTAAATAATTTGCGAACAACCGACGGGCATTATAGGGTGGGGAATGCCCATCCTAGCAATATTTCATACATCAAAAATTAAATAGGATTGTTATATTATAGTACGCGGGGAAAATCCTAAAGATGCACCAGAAAATTGGTGTATTTTTCCAGATAAATTATTTTATGATAGCAGATGAATCTTGAAAAAAATAGTTGGTTGCAATTAGCTTTACAAATCAAAGGGTCTGTTTTTCCTATTATTTTACCCAGAATTATATTCTGCACTGCATTTGGCTTTTTAATATCGCTAATTCACTACTATGGGTATTCTATATCCGAAGAAATTTTTGCTAGTGTCATTACTAATGTTGCCTACAATCTTGTCTTAGGTTTATTACTAGTATTTCGCACAAACAGTGCTTACGATAGGTATTGGGAAGGACGTAAAATCTGGGGTAGTATCGTTATAAATAGCCTAAATTTAGCACGTAATATTCGGTTAGCAGTTACAGAAATCGAACCTGTAGACAAAGAAAAGAAAGCAGCAGTATTACGGTTATTGGGTGCTTTTGCGATTGCCACAAAATTACACTTGCGTCGATCACCGATAAACAGTGAACTAGAAACTTTGGTCACTTCATCTCAATATATAGAACTTAAAGAAGCAAAAAATCCGGCTTTAAAGATTACTTTCTGGATTGGCGATTATCTGAAACAGCAGCAGCTTCACAATCGCTTAAATATACATGAATTGCTGGCGATGAATACCTCACTAGATAGTATGGTAGAAGCTTTTATGGGTTGCGATCGCATTTTAAAGACACCAATCCCCATAGCTTATTCAATTTATCTGAAGCGATTGCTATTAATATATTGCTTTTTATTGCCCATGAAGCTTGTCCACGATTTAACTTGGTGGATAGCTCCAATCGTAGCTTTGATTTGTTTTATTTTGTTTGGAATTGAAGAAATTGGCAATCAAATAGAAGACCCTTTCGGCACAGATTCTAATGATTTACCCTTAGATGAAATTTGTATCACATTAATCAATAATTTAGAAGATTTACATAGTGCAAAAGCTGTTGAAAACTCAATAACGTTAAACTAATGCTTTCAACAACGCTTGCAGTTTAAGTTGAATTTCTGCTAGTTCTTTGTCGGGGTCGGAACCGGCGACGATACCTGCACCGGCGTAAAGTCTAGCGCGATCGCCATCAATCAAGGCTGAACGAATCCCGACAATAAACTCACAGTTACCGTCAGAATCTACCCAACCGAGTGGCGCCGCATATAAACCCCTCTCAAAGCTTTCGTGACGGCGAATTTCTGCACAGGCAACATCTCTGGCTGCACCGGCAACGGCTGGTGTAGGATGCAATTGGGCGACTATTTTCAATGGGTGTACGTTAGCTGGAACTATGGCGCTAATTGGTGTCCATAAATGCTGAATGTTAGACAATTGTCGCAGACGCGGTGATAACATTTGCGGTAACAAACCTAGTTCAGATAGGCGTTGAGTGATAAAATCAATCACTAGCGAATGTTCGTGCCTTTCTTTTTCACTATTTAGCAGGCGATCGGCGTTTGCTGCATCTTCAGTTGGTGTTTTACCTCTGGGTGCAGAACCAGCTAAAGCATCAGTAATTAACTGTTCTTCGTGGATAGTAATTAACCGTTCTGGACTTGCGCCAATAAAGTTTTGTCCTTTACCATTACTTGTAGAAAATACATAACAGTTAGGATGTAATTGTCGAAGATTGTTCAACGATTGAACTAAGTTAAATTGATGACTTGACTTTACATCTAGTACATCTGCTAAAACAACTTTGTTTAAGTGATTAGAGCGAATTTGTGACAATGCAGATAAAACTGAAAGTTTAAATTTATTGGGGTTGGGTAGAGTTTTTTTACTGTATTTACGTCGAGAATAATCAATATTTATCGCACTTGCTTCTAAAGATTGAATTTTCTCTACTTGTTCACAAAGGTTATGTAATAATTTTTGAATATTTACGCTGGCATTGATAATTGTATTAGCAACTAATATACAGCGCTCATTTTTCACAGCTACTTGCCAACGGGGTAGAAAAATGGTAGCCGCAGGAAATGGATAATCAACTTGGGAATTTTTATCAAAAAAGCTGAAGCAACAAAAAAAGTGAGCGCGAGAAAAAGGTAAATTTTGACTACCGAAATTAATTATATTTTTGAGACAATCTTTGATAAAATCTTCGGCTAGAATAAACCGCTCTTTGCCAGCAATTTCTAATTTGGTGACAGCATCAATGGCAGCGATCGCTTCTTTTTTGCCTCTGTTCTCAAAGTAAAAATTTATTTCATTTGCTTGATTAAGTTGATCAAGTACTATCAAAGGATCAACATAATCAATCTCCAGCGAAATACTGACAATCTGCCGACAATGATTTTGACGGCAATTCTCCTGAACCGCTAACAGAAATTCGTATAGCTCTTTATTATATACAAAGAAGTTGGCGCGACATGGTGAAACTGTCATGGATCTAAATTTAGTAAACTTTTTTGAAGTTATCTTCCTAAAGTGCAATTATTCGTGGTCGTATTTTTACAGGTAACATATTCAGTCGCTGTTTAACCAGCGTAGTGGCTAGGTGCAAATCACGATGTTGCAATACTTTTTGATGTCATGCTCAGTTTAAGGCAAATCAGTCATAGAAAAAATGGCGCTCGTTGAACATGTGACTTTTGTTCTGGTATAAGATTGAAACCATAATTGCTAACACAAGATGACTACAAAGCTGATTTCATATCCCAACAAAAAATTATGGATGGCGGCAATTAAACCGCCGATGTACAGCGTTGCTATTATGCCTATCTGGGTAGGAACTGCTGTAGCTTTTGCACAAACCAGGATTTGTCATGGAGCAGTTTTTTCTACTTTTTTAGCATCTGCAATTTTAATTTTGGCTTGGGAAAATCTCAGTAATGATGTCTTTGATTCCGAAACGGGGATTGACAAAAATAAACATCATTCTCTGGTAAATTTAACTGCCAATAAAACATTAATATTTTGGTTGGGAAATTTTTGTTTGGGATTAGGTTTACTGGGGATACTAGCAATAGCGTGGTGGCAGCAAGACCTAACTGTGATTGGGATAATTTTGTTGTGCTGTGCCTTGGGCTACATGTACCAAGGACCTCCCTTTCGCTTAGGATACCAGGGCTTAGGGGAAATTCTTTGCTTTTTCGCCTTCGGTCCATTAGCAGTGACGGCAGCATACTACAGTCAAACCCAAAGCTGGAACATGACAAGTTTAGCAGCTTCGGTGTTGGTGGGGATTGCCACGAGTTTAATTTTATTTTGTTCGCACTTTCACCAAGTTAAGGATGACATAGCCGCCGGCAAGCGATCGCCTATCGTCCGTCTCGGTACCGCTAGAGGTGCGAAGGTTCTAACGTGGTTCACAGCCAGTATTTACCCCCTCAGCTTGCTGTTTGTGCTGTTGGGGATGTTCCCCGTATGGACGTTGCTGAGTTGGGTGAGTTTACCCTTTGCCTTCAAACTATGCAACCACGTTTTGCAAAATCACAACCAGCCAGAAAAAGTCAGCAACTGTAAATTCATCGCTGTTGCCGTGCATTTTTGGAGTTGCTTGCTGTTCGGTTTGGGTTTTATGTTGTCGTAGAGACGCGATTAATCGCGTCTGTACAATGTTTAGTGGATGGTGGATAAACCTCAACTAACACCCAACAACCAACAACTTGCAATTGATGCGCTATCGATTTGAGTTTCGTTCTTACCGGCGGAGATTTGTGCGTCCCCTGGCTACTAGTCACGGTACTTGGGATATCCGCGATGGTATTATTCTCCGTCTTACCGATGAAACAGGTATTGGCTGGGGAGAAATTGCGCCAATTAGCTGGTTTGGTTCCGAAACGATAGAACAAGCTTTATTATTTTGTCACCAACTACCGACGGAAATCACTGAGAAGACGATTTTTTCGATCCCAGATGAGTTACCCGCTTGTCAATTTGGCTTTGAGTCAGCGCTTCGGGGGGTGTGGGAGATGGGGAGACAAGGGGACAAGGGGACAAGGGGACAATTCTTTCTCCCCATCCCCCCCTCCCCCCCTCCCCCCCTCTCCTTCTCTCCCCACTCCCTCACGTACAGTGGGTTACTACCTGCTGGTGAGGCTGCTTTGGAACAATGGCAGAAGTTATGGGAACAGGGATATCGCACGTTTAAGTGGAAAATTGGTGTGTATGCGATCGCCTGTGAACTGAAAATTTTTGAGTTACTGACTCAAACTTTACCACCGTCAGCAAAACTGCGATTAGATGCAAACGGGGGACTCAGCTATGAAGATGCGAATTTATGGCTCTGCACTTGTGACAATCTTCAGGCAAATCAAAACCCAGTGGAAGTTGAATTTATCGAACAACCGCTACCTGTAGATCAATTTCAGGCAATGCTGGAATTGTCTTCTTGCTATGGTACAGCGATCGCTTTAGATGAATCTGTCGCTACACTCAAACAACTCGTCGCTTGTTATGAACAAGGTTGGCGAGAAATCTTTGTAATTAAACCTGGGATAGTCGGTTCACCATCTCGTCTACGTCAGTTTTGCCTTTCTCATAAAATTGATGCTGTATTTTCATCAGTATTTGAAACTGAAATTGGCAGACAAGCTGCACTTAAGTTAGCAGCGGAATTATCTCAGCAGAATCGCGCAGTTGGGTTTGGTGTGAACCATTTTTTTGAGCAAGAGAAGGATAATTGGCTTCAAAACCTATGGAAATTTTAGACTATATCAAAGGGAAAAATGATGATTGGATCATTGGTAGCGTAGGCGCAGCCCAACCTAAGCATCGCTTTGATTTTCAGCAATTATTTGAAAATTTTTATTTAGAATTATTAGCATATAAAACACCACAAAAAATCCTCTTGGCAGAACGCGAACCGATGCGATTTTTAGCAGGCTTTATCGCCGCTTGTGCAGCTAATTGCCCAGTTTTTCTTTGTAACCCAGACTGGGGACAACAAGAATGGCAAGAAGTATTTAATTTAGTACAGCCAAACCTCATTTTAGGAGATGGAGATTCGGGAGGATGGAACAGAATTCTTTATGCGCCATTACCTATGCTAAATTCCCAATTCCCAATACCGAATACAATCATGATTCCCACAGGTGGTTCATCGGGAAAGATTAAATTTGCCATTCACACTTGGGACACTCTCATGGCATCTGTGAGAGGATTTACTCAATATTTTCAAGTAAATAAAGTTAATTCATTTTGTGTATTGCCGCTATATCACGTCAGCGGGTTAATGCAATTTATGCGCTCGTTTACCAGTGGTGGCAAACTCGCTATTCTGCCCTTTAAAGAATTAGACTCCAGTCAAATATATAATATTGAACCATCCGATTTTTTTATATCTTTAGTTCCAACACAATTACAACGTCTTCTACAAAACCCAAATTTAATAACTTGGCTATCGCAATTTGAAACTGTACTTTTAGGAGGTGCCCCAGCTTGGAATGAGCTTTTAGAAAAAGCGAGATTTTACCGCATTCGATTAGCACCAACTTACGGAATGACAGAAACTGCTTCCCAAATCGCCACAGTCAAACCCGACGATTTTCTTAATGGTAAAATTAGCAGCGGGCAAACTCTCCCCCATGCTCAAATAACGATTTGTAATCAACAAGGCGAGGTTTTGAATTCAAATCAAAAAGGAAATATTATTATCAAATCTCAATCTTTAGCCCTTGGTTACTATCCCGAAGTTTGGAAAAGCCAAGATTATTTACAAGTTGATGATTTAGGTTTTTTAGATAACGACGGTCATTTAAATATTGTTGGACGTAGCAGTAATAAAATCATTACCGGCGGTGAGAACGTCTATCCAATCGAAATTGAATCAGCTATTAGAGCAACTAAAATGGTGAAGGATGTTTGTGTAATTGGCATCGCAGATGAAGAATGGGGACAAGCAGTAACAGCTATTTATATACCCAATAAATCAAAAACATCCAGCTTAGAAATCCAAAACATACTCAAAGATAAACTTTGCAAATTCAAAATTCCCAAACACTGGATTCCTGTGCCAACATTACCTCGTAACACTCAAGGCAAAATCAATCAGCAACAGTTACAACAAATAACTGATAATTTCCTCAGACTCAATGGGGCTACACTTACTAAGCCTGTTTTCGCAAGCTAATTAATAGTATTACATAGCTTCTCTAGACTTTCTTCTCTGTGCGCTCTCCGCTTCTTTGCGGTTCGTTTCCAACCAATTTAGTATCTCACCTGATATCTCGCTTTTACTTCTACTATTTACCTCAATACAAACGTGCCTAGTAATTGCCTTAGCATACATTACATCATCAACTACAATTTCGTAAGCAATTTCAAACTTATCAACACCGATGTTTTGAGGAATTAAGCTAATAGCTAACTTATCTCCACAAAACATCGGGCGAAAAAAATCTACATTGGCGTGAACAATCGGAAAAGCCACAGATGTGTTACTAAAAAAGTCTTTGATGTTAATACTTGATGCTTCTAAAGATGCTTCATAAGCTTCATGACAAATAGACAAAACATTGGCAAAGTAAACTACCCCAGCGGCATCAGTATCCGAAAATCGAACGGTGCGGTTATAAGTAAACGGCATATTTTATAATTAGCAAAAAAAATAGCAGGCTTATAACCTGCTATTAAAAATCATTTTACTGGAACTAGAACAATTTGTAAGATACGTTAACGGAGTGTAACGCATCGTTTACAGGCTAAGGCACTCTAATATAATTTAATGTTTCAATTTAAAGGGTAATAAATATCTTCCGAACGGGGATTTAGGTAAGGACGCTGTAAATCAATATTTAGCTGCGTAAAATGTTGAGCGATCGCTTTCATCCTCTCTTCAGTACTATTATCATTTTTTTCCCAAGCTGACAACAAAGAAGAAGCCACAATTTGACAACGATTCATGCCAAAATTTTCTTGTGCGGCAAATTTTTCGTTTGGTTCTTCCGCTAAACCCAAACCAGGGGCTAAAAATTTGGTAAATAAAGGTATTTCTGGCTGAAAATAAGATTGATGCTCTAAATAAACACCTTGAAGTACTTTCCGGACCGCTGGATAGTCGTTACGTTCAAAATACAACACCCCGGAGTCGTAGCGTTTGTATGCAGAGGGGTTGTAGAGAACTTGAAAACTAAAGAAAATCTCAGCCGCGTTTAATTGTAGGGTGAGACTATCCATAAGAGCGATCGCTCCTTCTGAAGTTAAATTAAAGTAGATTTGCCCCATACCCAAATCAACGTCTGGATTGTCTTGTGGTTTTTGTATAACATTGCTAACCGCTAAATAATAACCATTTTGCAGCCGATTTTTTGGCATCCCAATTGCAACCAAGTTACCAACTTTGGCAGATTTCATACTCGGTTGCATAGGCGAGTTATACTCAACATGCAATGTCAAACCGTCTTTAATTACCACCAGAGTACCATCAGGCTCTTGCCGCAAAACTTCCCAACCGAAATCAAAATAACCTACTCCATGATTACTCGCATCTAATCGTCCATAAAATTCCCAATCAGTCCCGAAAATATAATTGTTTTCTAAAGTTTGGTGTGGTAATAAATTAGCTGGTTTGGCATTTAATGCCAAAACGTTTTGCAAAGAGCCATTATAATAAATTCCGTAAATAAAATTTCGCAGTAGCAGAGTCAGATACTTACGCTGCAATGCTGGCGAATTTTGTTGAAATCTATCTGCCACTTTTTTTGGCAAGGCAAAAAGTTGATAATTCGGATGAATAATACAAAAATTGGACTCAATTTGAATATTAGTGGCAATGTCAAAAAGAGAATCTAGCAGTTGATTCGTAGGAGTATATATCATTTATAAATTAAAAAAGCAGATTAAAGAGAATGTAGTAAGCGCTTCAGCGCTTAAAGCGATCAGCGCTAAACCGCTTACCCTTCGGGTTCGCCAGTCGCTCATGGGGGACACCCCCAAGACCGCGCTGGCTCACTACGAACTTTGCTTAACATCCACGCAGACGAGTTTTTGGGTAATAAATAGGAACTAAATTCTGCTTGCTTTCTGGCTGAGGCAGCTTTTCTAATTTGGCAAAGGGTTTGAGTATTTCCAATTCAGAAATACCGAAAACCGTTAGCATAGCAAGCTGTGGCATGGTGAGTAAATTTTTGGCGACCTGAAGCATTGAGATGCTGATATTATCAAAGTATTTATGGTACTTAATCGTTGCCTCAATTTGATGTATGAGTGCCAAACCCGCGAACTGGATAACACGCAACAGAAAATCATCACGGTAGTCTAAAATATTGGGAAAAGCTTTGAGATAAGCTTGAGTTAGGGCAAGCATTGAAGGTTGAAGAGCTTCTAAAGGTGTCACCGCCAGTTGCAAAGATTCTTCTAACTCGATGGTAGGATCTACTACCAGACTATCTAGCCAAATTTTTAAATAGCTTGCTAGCAAAGCTCCTAAATCAAAGGCTGGATCTCCCCAGGCACATGCTTCCCAGTCAATGAGCCGGACGATCGCATTATCTAGATGCTCCCACCTGGAATGGATCAAAATATTGTCTAATTTCAGGTCGTTATGAGTCAAGCAGCAAGGTTGCCAATCGTTTGCTAAGTCTCCAATTGCTGATTCTAAATTGTCATGACGCTGGTAGAGAGTATAAAATTTCAGCGCATCTGTGGGAACCATGCCAAAAATCTCAGGTGCAATTGACTTGATTCCTTGCGCTGGATTGTTGAAGTGATAGCGAAACTGTCCTTCGGGAGCAGTTGCCATAAAATCACGATATTCGCGCCGATTGAATGTAGCACGATGCAGCGCTCCTAAGGTGTCGCCAATGGTGCTGGCGATCGCTTCGGGGAAAATATCGTTTTGTTGATAATAATTCCCTAGTTCCTGATACTCACTTAAGTAGCTGCGGATTAGGATCGAGTTTTCTTCATCGAAGTGCAACACTGATGATGCGATCGCCCCGATGTTACCAATGACTGGAAATTGCTCAAGCAATTGGTGAAACAACCACTCATTGAAAAACTCTTGTTCTTTTTCATCATTGTCAATGCTACGTTCCTGTTTAACCAGCAGTTTGCGATTATCTGCCAGAGTAACCAGTAAATTTAAGTTTTTGGTACTTTTAGGTAACTCAGAATCCTCAGATGAGCCATCTTCTGAGCTACACAGACCTGAGGAACGCAGATACTGGATAACGTTATGAGAAGACAGTGAAACTACCATGTATTATTTCCTAATTCGTAAAATTGCTGAGAAAATCACCTAGATCCAGATGGGCTTAACTTTTATAGTTCGTCGAAGACAGTAACAATACTGCGAATATTAATAACGATCAATACAATTTACTAATATCCCATCCAAAAAAGAAAAACCTGCCAAAATGGCAATTATGTCTTTACTATTACTTTAAATTTTGCTGAAAAAAATACTAAACTCTTCATATTACTAAGCATTTTTACTTGGATTTATATTTATTTTTCTGCTTAAGCCTTTTGCTATTGTTGAATTTCAAAGCTTTTGCAGGCTCAATAAAAATTCACAAATTAATTTTTCTTTAGCAATGAAAGCAAGTGCGAAGTCAATCGTTTATGAGATGATTTCGCACTTGCTTTTAGTTCTTCGTATGCTTATAGCGCTCAGAGCAGCAAATCGCTCTAACCTAGATACGGTGGGTCTGAGGGCAGTTTATCAATGATATGCGATCGCTTCGTTTTCCTTAACTGTGAAAATGATTTTTTTTAATGCACATTTTTCCCATCATCCCAAAAGAACGATTGAGCTACGGTTTTTAAGTAATTTCCACAAAAATAAATATTTGCTCATGAACCGAATCATAAGCAAAAAAACTGATTGCTGGTAGATGTTGATTGATTTTATGCTGTCATTTATATTCACTTACAATAAGATATTTCCGGTACATAAATCAAGTGATAAGTTTTAATTCTGTTACCTAGAGCAGAGCTTATATAAACGCTAATCAATTGAAATTTACAATCGGCAATCTGGAACTACTTAGGTATCTAGCTACAAGTGCAACTCTTGTACGACTAACTACCCACCAGTTACATCACCGTGACACCCTTGTTGGTCAGATAAACAACAGCCTATGGATAGATCCCACCGCAATTGGTCATGTCACCGCAATTTTGGATCTCCCCCAGTCGAAACCAAGGCTATGCCGTCTATTCGTAAGCAGCGAACATTGACGACTGGATATTTTATTAGTTGTAAGTACCTTACCTACGTGGGAAGGGCGAAAATTAAGAGTTTTGTAGCCCGCACAAAGCAGGCTTTCTACGTGTAGCCCTATCCTTCCTTTTTTAGGTACTTTACAGTAATATAAATGTACTAATAAAGCTATACTAACTAAAAACAATCATGAAGTGAAAAAAACAGTAACCCTCAGCTACTGGCTTATTATTAATGTCATAAATTGATTCACTATCAGCGCCAACGTTAGCACACCGAAAAACAGCATCAATCCCGCCGGCATAAACTTGCCTGTTTTAGCCAGTCGCAATGCAAAGACAACTACTAAAACAGCAGTGACTAAAGCTGCTAAAATCCAACCCCAGATTATACCTTGAAATTGGAGGTAAGCGGCAAAAAGTAGTAATACACCACTAATGCAGCCACTGAGGAGCGAAACCTTGCTAGTAGAGAGAATGTAACCAATGATGCCACCTCCAATTGCTAAAATGCCGTAGCCAAGAGAAGCAATAATACTTAAATTCATTGTTAAAACCTATGTAGATTTTGATGTGTGCTGCAAACCTCGGCAGACAATTTACCATAGCTGTTTAGCTACATCATCCTGTTAACTGATGGATAATTAAGCGATGTCCACGGCAAGTAATTCGTCCCAGACAAAGGTTCAGTTCCTCCAGCGTCAAGCAGCGTCTCTATTAATCTACCAATCCGTTCTCCAAAGCGAAGTCAGTATAGCATTTATTGATTTGTTGCAAAGTATACGTTATATTGACGCGGATGCACGCAGTTGTCTCCAAGCTTACGGCAACTACTTTAAGTGCTTGGCTGCTAGAAATCAAAATTGGGAGGACTATCTAATTATGCAAATTCTTAGAGATGAGAATCCATTTTCTTGGCTTGCTCAACAGCGAGAATTTGAGAATTTGCCTCCAGCTTTAATTGCAGCGACTCAGCATGATTTGCAAGCGTTGCAAAGTCTTTATGAATGTAGTAGCGCGTTTTTGAGCGAATGGGTACAAGCTGTGGCTCATTTAGCTGTTTCACCAGTAGTGTGGTACGACGAGCAACTTGCAGGGGTAGAAGAAACTCCCGAATCGCTGCTAATAGCGAAACTGCACCACATGGAAGATTGGGCTGATGCAATAGAAGATGTAGCTGCTTATTATCGGCAATTTGGTACGGGTTTATTTGCAGAATATAGTGCTTTGCGCTATTGCGACGGACAATTGATTGGCATCAAATATGCCGATCCGGTAAAGTTAAGCGAATTAGTGGGTTATGAGTCTCAGCGAGACGCTTTATTAAAAAATACAGAATTTTTGTTAGCAGGAGAGGTAGCGCTGCACGTATTACTTTACGGTAGTCGGGGTTCGGGGAAATCTTCTCTGGTGAAAGCTTTGTTAAATGAGTACAGTGAGCGTCACCTGCGCTTGTTGGAAGTCGCAAAATCAGATTTGAAAGACCTACCACAAATTGTGGAACAGTTGCGCTCTGTGCCACAGAAATTTATTATTTTTGTCGATGATCTTTCGTTTGAGGAAGATGACGACGCTTTTAAAGCACTGAAAGTAGTTTTAGAGGGAAATTTAACTGCGCGATCGCAAAACGTAGTCGTGTATGCTACTTCTAATCGTCGGCACTTAATTCGCGAGTTTTTTGCTGATAGACCTGCTCCTAAGGATAATGACGAAATCCATGCTTGGGATACGATGCAGGAGAAACTTTCGTTTAGCGATCGCTTTGGTCTAACCTTAACCTTCGAGCCTGCCGATCAAAAAACCTATTTAAACATTGTCCGACATTTAGCCACACAAGCCGCAATTAACATTGGCTCAGAAGATTTAGAATATCAAGCTTTACAATGGGCTACTCGTCACAACGGTCGTTCTGGAAGAACAGCACGACAGTTTGTTGATTTTTTGAAAGCAGATTTGGCACTTTCGGCTTCAAACGAGCAGACATAAGTAGCTTGCTAAAATTAAGCATCTCTCATCAAGGTCGGGAATGGGGCATTAAACATCGCATTAATTACATGAAGAAAGGAACAATGTCAAGGTTATGATTTGAAGAAATATCTATTCTCAAAAATTGACTAAACTAAAAACAAGCAATATGCAATCAGCAATGGTAAATAATCGATTTTTGCTTTTAGGTATAGTTGCCTTTAGTGTGAGTTTTGGTCTTAGCCTCGTCCCGACTTGGGATTTTAGTAAAGCCTTTCTCACAGGTGCAATTACTGTAATAGCTAGTTATGCAGCAGCATTATTTGTCGATAATATCCGCAGAAATCATGAAATGCTCGTTTTGGGTTCTCTCCACAAGCGAATAAAAGACCTTGAGAGTTTGAAGTCTCGTCTTGTCAGAGAAATAAACAAAATTGAAGAGCATCGCGCCTTATTATATACAGAGTCAAACCAGCTGCAAAATCAAGTATTAGAATGCCGCAACCACAGAGATAGTTTAAATCGAGAATTAGGCAGTTTTGTCGGGCAAAAAAAACAGTTAGAAGCAGAAATAAACTTTCTACAAACTGAACTGACTAACCTGGACAAAAGTAAGGGAGAACTGAATAATTCATTTTCGGCTCTCACAGCAGAAAAACGTCGTCTAGAATTAAATTCCAACGTATCGCGAGCGGAAATAACTAAACTACAAACTCAAATTAGCGAACTCCAACAGGAAAAGCAAGACGCTGAAAGCAATTTAACTTTGCTAGACAGGCTAAAACCTCAATTAGAAGAAAGACTTTACGAATTGCGAGTTGAACTGCAAGAACTCGAAAATCAGGTCACTCAGCACAATGAATTAATTTTAACTAAAAAAGCCGAAAAAGAAAAGACAGAAGCTAGTTTAAATTTATTACAAAACCAAATAAAAGAACGAAAAACTGAACTTAATCATTTACAAGAGCAATTTTTATTATTGCAACAAGAACGCGATTTGTTACAAAATGAAGTTTGGGAATTACTCCAACAAACGGAAACATACAATCAGCAATCGTTAATAGAAAACGAAGTAGAAGAAGATGTAGATTTATTTCCTTTTTCTGACTTAATAGATTTAGAACCAACATCTAAAAAGACATCTGATTTACCCCAAGAATGGGCGAAATTATTACAACAGCTACCAGCTTATGAAATAGAAGTATTAAAAGCCATAGTAGAGCAAGAAAATCCCAAAGCTGCTATTAAACACATTGCCGAAACAAATATTACTATGCCGAATTTATTAATAGATTCTATAAATGAACGTGCTAATGATACAATTGAAGAATTAATAATTGATCCCAGCTTGGAAACTCCCGAAATTTATCAAGACCATGTGACAAACGTCAAAAAAATGATTGCAATGTATGAATTAACGACTAGACAAGCTCCATCAAATTAAGTTATTCTTGCCATCGTACAATTTTATATTAGTACTGGCGGCGTGCCTCTGAGTTTATAGCGGTTTGAAATTGGGTGCAATACATCAAAGAATTAAAAAACCACAGATGAACACAGTTCTGTACTTGAGCCGGATGATAACCGCTAGAAAATAAAATGAGGTGAAGTAGATGGTAAAACTTAAAATATCCAAAAAAATATCTACTGCTTTAATCAATTCTTTGAGCGCGGGAGTAGTACCAAGATTTGGGCTGGAACATATAGCAGTAGGTCGAGAACAAGAACTAAAAAGTCTATTACAAAATCTCGACGATATTGGTGAAGGTGTAGCCGCATTTCGCTTCATAATTGGTAACTACGGTTCAGGTAAAAGTTTCATCCTGCAAATGGTTCGCAACCGTGCTATGGAGCAAAATTTTGTAGTAGCTGATGCTGATTTATCTTCCCAACGGCGACTTGCAGGAACAAACAACGAAGGTTTGGCAACTTATCGAGAATTAATGAGCCGTCTGGCGACAAAAACTCGTCCTGATGGTGGCGCTTTAGTTTCAATTTTAGAAGGTTGGATTAATAAAATTCAACAAGAAGTAGCTAAAGATAGCGGAATGCGTCCTAATGATGAAGGTTTTGATGATAAAGTTGAAACGAAAATTAGAGAAGTAGTTCAGTATATTGAAGATTTAGTTCACGGCTTTGATTTTGGTAGCGTCATTGTTGCTTATTGGCGCGGTTATAGGCTTGATGATGATGAATTGAAAAATGCTGCATTGCGTTGGTTGCGCGGCGAATTTAATACCAAAACTGAGGCAAAAGCTGCTTTGGGAGTGCGCGTAATTATTGATGATGATAGTTGGTATGACTACATCAAGTTAATCGCTAAATTTGTGGCGGAGATTGGCTATAAAGGGCTTTTAGTTTTCCTTGATGAAGCTGTGCATATATACCAAATATCCACTACAGTTACTCGCGAAAAGAACTATAACAGACTTTTAGCAATGTTTAACGATACCATGCAATGCAAAGCAGAACATCTTGGTATTCTTATCGGTGGAACTACAAAATTTTTAGAAGACCCAAATCGCGGGCTTTTTGCCGATCCGGCTTGGCGAAGACGCACTAAAGAAAGCCGTTTTGTCCAAGCTGGTGTTCAAGAATATTTGGGACCGGTGATGCGGCTAAACCCGTTGAGTGAAAACGAAATATTAACGCTTTTGCAAAGTTTGACTGAAATTCATGCGATGAATTTTGGCTATGAGAAGGCTTTGACAAATCGCGAATTAAAGGACTTTGTTCAAGAAATTATCAATCGCTTGGGTGCAGAAGCATTGTTAACTCCCGGCGAAATTGTGCGCGATTTTATTAGTGTGTTGAATATTTTGCACCAAAACCCAGAAATTTCTTTGAGTAAATTGATTCATGGCTCTGATTTTAAGTTAACTGCTGTGGGTAAAAATACAGATGTTGATGATGACGATGCAGCAGAATTTAGTTTGTGAGCGACGAACCGCACTCTTAGGTAGCAGGACGCATTGTAAGTATATGGGCAGAAACACGCATTTTGTAGTAAGGACTTCAGCCCTGAGTGTAAAAATCCGCGTTCCCCTACCCCGCGATCAACGTTCTGGTGTCATTGACTGAGCAACTTGAAGCGCTTGATCTAGAATTTCAGAGGCTTTGTTATTATTTGAGCCACCGAATAGAGAATTTAAGGTATTGGTAAGCATGGAAAGGATTTTTTGAAAAAGTCCTTTGTTCTCTCGTTCTCTTAGCACATATTGTTGTGCGATCGCTATCAAGGCTTGAGCTTTGTAACTTTTGTCTGTAATGGATTGAGCAACCTCAAGCGCTTGGTCAAATTGCCCCTGTTTTGCAAAGCCACGGGCGATAGAGGGGAATCTCCAGTCCTTGTGTGTAGCATCAGGATGGGGTTCGATGGACTTAGCGATTTGCAGCGCACGCTCAGGTTGCCCTGCCTCAAGGTAAGCGAATGCCACCTCCGACAGCATGTCCTTAAGATTCCGCTGTTGGACGATCCCAAACGCTTGATCGTTCTGTCCAATCTGTAGATAGTGCCTCACAATCCCTCGAAAAGTGAAGTCTGGGTTTCCAATCGATGTTGCCAGTTTAACCGCTTGGTCAGAGTATCCGGCTTTAGCATAAGCGATCGCAATTTGACCGAACGCACTCGACCTCTCATTGACATTCTTGATAGAGCGGGCAATTTGCTGTGCCTGCTCAAAGTCTCCTATTTCTGCGTAACCTCCAGCTACCCTAGCTAATCCATCACCGTTAATTGCCTGCACCGCTGTTCGAGCTTCGGCTAGGGTCTCGACTGCCTTGTTCTTCTGCTTCAATGCTGCATACTGAACCGCTGTTTCAAGCAGTTGGCTGGGTTTCTCAAAGGGAAAGCGTTTGTCTGCAAACGTTCGTATCTTTGGCAAAGCTTGATCTAAAATCTCGACCGCTCGACGTTCTTGTCCGACTTGTGCAAATTGTTTAGCAATCCGTACCATCTGGTTAACTTTCATTGCGGTATTTTCGCCCGATTGTGCCTCATCAATGGCATACGCGCTCTCAAGCGCACGCTCTAACACTTTCGGCACTTGTTCCTTTTGTCCAGCTTTACTTAGATGTTCGGCAATTACAATCAGGGTCAAGGTTTTATAGAGGGTATCAGGATTGCTTTGTGCGATCGCGATCGCTTGGTTCAGGGCTTTCGTTGCCTGCTCAGGCTGTCCGGCTTTTGCATAATGACCCGCAATCTCTCCTAGCGTCATAGGCGTGGACACAGGATTGTTTACTTTTGTGATGATCTCGATAGCAAAGTTGTAGTAACCAGCCTCTGCGTATTCCTTAGCTCGGTTTAGCAGAGACTCATCCGGAGAAGTTCCGCTGCCGCTACAGCCGGTTGCCGTTTGAGTGCGGGCAATTTGGATGGCTTCTTTTAGAAGTTGCTTCCCCTTAGTTTCCTGTCCAGCTAGGATATAGCCTCCAGCCACTTTCACTAAGGGGTTGGCTTTAAAGCACTCATTGGGATTCGCTTCCGCCAAAGGCAGGACTTGGTTTAAAATCTTGACAGCCTGCTCAGATTTTCCTCCCGCTGCATACTGAAATGCAATGTCAGCCAATATACCATGTTTTTGAGAGTAGGTTTCTACTGCCAGAACTTGACCCCCTGGAAAGAAGGTAGCAATTAGTGCAGTGACTAAAATATTCAACTGGATTATTCTTCGAGCCATGTTTTTCCCACCTCAAGTTTTTGTTGCGCGACTACCCACAGGTGGTTAGCCTTGAACCTCTTATGTCAAGGACAGAAATGTTTGGCAGATTGTACTTATTTGTTACAAAAATTCATTTAGCAGTTGGGCTAGGGCGTGTTTTCGCTCCTGCCCGACACCCGCGCATAGTGCGGCTACACAAACCAACTCCGCCTGCGTGGACTACGGAAAAATAAGGTTTGGCTGCCTGCTCTGGCAGGCTTCGTTCGTATAGCCTCAGGCTTTTAGGGTTTGAAAACACGCCCTAGTTTGTATAGCTCCACCTGACAACCAGACTTAAGGATAGTGAAAATCTCAAATCCAAAATTGCTATGAGCGATCGCACGTTTTCCAGACTCGCACCTTTTATCCAAGAATATATTTATCATCACAACTGGACTGAATTACGACCAGTTCAAATTGCTGCTTCCAAAGTTATTTTTGACACTGATGCTCATTTGCTAGTTGCTGCCGGCACAGCTTCGGGGAAAACAGAAGCGGCGTTTCTACCGATTTTAAGTTTATTATATGAAAATCCGCCGGAAACTATCGGTGCATTATATATCGGTCCGATTAAGGCTTTAATTAATGACCAATTTGCACGGCTTAATGATTTGCTCAAAGAAGCAGATATTCCAGTTTGTCATTGGCATGGAGATGTTTCGCAAAGTCGGAAAAAACAGCTTTTAAAAAATCCTAAGGGTATTTTACAAATTACGCCAGAATCTTTGGAAAGTTTGTTAATTAACAAGCATAACGACTTGATGCGTTTATTTGGTGATTTACGCTTTGTGATAATCGATGAAATTCATGCTTTTATGGGTTCCGAACGCGGTTGTCAAATTCTTTGTCAGTTATCACGTTTGCAGAATTTGATAAAAAAACAACCCCGTCGCGTTGGTTTATCGGCAACTCTTGGTGATTACTCATTGGCTGAAGAATGGTTGCGATCGGGAACTGATAAGTTGGTGATTACTCCGGAGATTGATGGAGGAAAACGCCAAATTAAATTGGCTTTGGAACATTTTTATGTTGGTGATCATGGGGAGTTAAGAGAAACCAACCGCAGAGACGCAGGGGACACGGAGGCAAGAGGGAAGAGGGATGGAGGTGGGTATGAGGAATATGTTTTTAATCTTAGTAAATCTCGCAAGTGTTTGATTTTTGCTAATAATAAAGCTCAAACTGAATCGATTATTGCTTCTTTACGAGAAATTGCTGCGAATGAAGGATTAGCAGATATTTATCATGTGCATCATGGTAGTATCTCTGCTAGTTTGCGACAAGCGGCTGAAAATGCGATGCGTGAAGTTGATAAGCCAGCTGTGACTGCTGCAACTTTGACTTTAGAGGTGGGGGTAGATATTGGTCATTTAGAGAGAGTGATTCAGTTAGAATCGCCACCTTCTGTAGCTAGTTTTTTACAGCGTTTGGGACGCAGTGGTAGAAGAGGTGCTGCTGCTGATATGCGGTTTGTTTGTACTGAAGAAAAAGCATTATCTGAAGCATCTATAGAGGAACAAATTCCTTGGCAACTTTTGCAGTGTATTGCAATTATCCAACTTTATTTAGAGGAGCGTTGGATTGAGCCAATAAAGCCGATTAAATATCCTTTGAGTTTGTTATATCATCAGACAATGAGTATTTTAACAGCCACGGGTGAAGTTACGCCTGCTGCGCTTGCTAAAGAAGTTTTAAGTTTACCAAGTTTTAGTGCGATCGCACTCGAAGATTTTCGGCTATTACTTCGCTATTTAATTGATATTAACCACGTTCAGCTAACTGAAGAAAATAAGTTAATTATCGGTTTGGCTGGAGAAAAGGTAGTACGTAAATTTCAATTTTATGCTGTTTTCCCCGATAATGAGGAGTATGTTGTTAAGCAGGCAGCAACGGAAATTGGTAGTATTGTTATGCCACCTGCAATTGGGAATCAATTCGCTTTAGCTGGGAACGCTTGGGAAGTTTTAGAAGTTGATTCGAGAAAAAAGATTGTTTTAGTTAAGCAAGTAGAGGGAAAAGCTAGTATTTTCTGGCGCGGTGGTAGCGCAAATATCCATACAAAAATTTTGCAACGAATGCGGCAGGTTTTGCAAGAAGATATTAAATATAGCTATTTGCAAAAAAATGCGCTAGAGCGTTTGCAGAAAGTTCGGGAATTGGCGCAAAATTTTGGTTTAGATAAACAAAATATTCTGCTTTTAGAAACAAATAAATGTTGTATTTTTCCTTGGATGGGTACGGTTGCTTACCGCACTTTAGAAAGATTGCTTAACTCTTGGTGTCGGGAATCTTTAGAAATTAAAAGTATTAGTGGTGTTAATCCTTATTTTTTGACGATTAAATTAGGTAAAGATAAATTTAAATATCTTTATGATGAAATTGTGTCATTATGTGAACAAAGAATTAGCACCGAAGATTTATTAACTGATGCGGAAGCACCAGAAATTCAAAAGTACGATCGCTTTATTCCTCACTCAATTTTGCGGAAAGCTTTTGCAAGCGATTATCTAGATATGGAGGAACTTAAACAGCAAGTAGCGCTTTGGCAATTTCCTCAATAAACTATTATACGCTAGAATAGGCTATCAGTAATCCTACTTAAAATTGGGGGATGGCTATGACATCTCTGCTAGAGCCAAAAGAGTGCAGAACGACAACGCCGATTTGTAGGACGTAATTTTGAGCTTCAATTATTTCTGCAAGCGATCGCATCTCCACAATTACCTTTTCATATTTTGCACGTTTTCGGTCCTGGTGGTGTCAGCAAAACGAGCATTATGAATCAATTTGCTCAAATTTGTAATCAATTTAAAATACTAACGAGGGTGCTCTTAACCCGCGCACGGTGAGCCGGCGCTGCGCTCCTGGTTCCCCTCTCAATCACACAGACGCAAGGAGCGTTCGTGCCGGCTCTGGCAAACCCCGAAGGGGTGCTGGACTCACCATTCCCTAGTAAGGTTTAATAGTTAATTGTGGAAGTGTTGAGATTTATTAAGAGCGCATATGAAATTTTGGCGACTGCTAGTTAGCTTTGTTTTAGCTATGGTTTTGTTTGTGTTTCCCTTATCAGCACAAGCAGCAAGTTCTTCAAGTATCACCCGTTCCGTTGGTGATGCAGAATTCAAAGGCAAGGATTTTTCTGGTCAAAATTTAATGAGGGTTGAATATACCAATGTCAATCTAGAAAAAGCGAATTTTAGTAACGCTAATTTACGCGGTGGCGTTTTTAATGGTTCAGTATTGAAACAAGCGAATTTGCATGGTGTAGATTTTAGTGAAGGGATAGCCTATCTAGTAGACTTCAAAGGTGCTGATTTAACTGATGCGGTTTTGACAGATGCAATGATGTTGCGTTCTAGTTTCAGTGACGTTGATATCACCGGTGCTGACTTCACCAATGCAGTTCTCGATGGTACGCAAGTGAAAAAACTCTGCGCTCAAGCAAATGGTGTAAATTCTAAGACTGGTGTGGAAACTCGGGAGTCTTTAGGATGTAGATAGAATTTCACTTCAGCTAGGGTCTGTTTTCAAACTCTATTAGCCTTCAGGTTGTTTGCCCTAGGCAAAAAGCGTTCGTGTAGCCTGAAGGCTATCTTAATCCAAGTAACCCCCTCAGACATTCACCAGAAGCTGAATGTTTTTATACGGCAGGCATAGGCTGTTTTCGACTTTAAACACATCATCGTTTTAGTGTCAAGTCATGTTTACTATTTGTAACAAAAATGCAAATTAAAGATCGGGAACGAGCAATTTCGCAACTCTGAACCAACAGCAGAAAAGATAAACTGTTATCGCACTCGTTAATCCCTACCTGGCTTTAATGTAGTGCTTAAAGTTACCCAGCAATCTTTCATCAAAGCTTCTCGCATTGTTTTTTCGTCGTTAAAAGTCGATGGCAAAAGCCGTCCTTCATAGACCAAGTTGACCTCGCTCTGCCCAAATGCCCAAGGAGATACTGTGATTTGATGGTGATTATTTTTATTTTCTGTCAAGGTTAATTGAAGTGTGGTTGCACCATCAACCGTTGGCACTTGAGTTACCTCTTGTTTATCAGCAAATCCCTGACACAAAAGAATTGAGAGTGTATCCCACGTTGCTACTAGCTTTTGGTTGCGTTTGATAACCTCTGGTGTTGTATACTGCGTGTAGTATTCATCATGACTCAAGGTATCAATAAGTTTTTTTTGAAAGTCGTATTCGCGTTTTAAAAAGTCCTGCACAATTTGAACAGAATCGGCTGATTTTTGCCAGCTTGTGAACCTTTCATATAGCCCCGTACCGTGCATCGAAACAAGTAATGCTGCATACCTCCCCATCGGCATCGCCAGCTGTTTGGCACTTGACCAAATATCGACATGTACTTGTGTCGTCAGTTCCGTAAACTTATGTGGATAGCCAGTTTCTCGGTTTAAGGTTGGCGATTGTTCCCACCTTGCCCAGCCGATGTCGTGAATCTCTGCACCAAGACAAACTTCAACTCTTGGGGCAAATTTACCGAATTTTTCGTTGCCCCAAGCTTGCGCTAATTGACCCGCAAGCCAAGCGTGATGCGGTTGGGTAATGCAAAGTAGCCCTTGTTCTGTTAAACGATGCAGCATAAGTTAAAAGCTGGACTGTTCCTAACATTGATTTTTCGCAGTCAAAAAAATTTGGCTAAACAAATCCGCCTTTAAAATAGTTGATATGGGGGCGATTTGCTGATGTCAGGCAGCAAATATTTATTCTGATTTTTTTCCGTCACTCATGGCGATCACATTTCCGTAAGTTGTGCCATAATGTCACGAGTCAAAAGCCAATACCGTGCTTTTGACACCGCCAATCGGGGACAAGTGCGATCGCGCTGATTAAGCCACGCGATCCACAAGCAAGGGAAGAATGTTGTCAGGGCATAGTGTGGTTTGAGCCAATACGGGCAATCAATATGAATTAAACCTTGGGCAAAAGCTGAAAAGAGCAAAAATTTATTCTCTAGCAGAGTTGGGAAGACATTTCGATGAACTTATTGAAGTTGGATAATCTTGAGAGCAAAATAACCTCTAATGCCGATAATCAGACGAATTTCGGTTTGACAGAAACGGCATACCCGCGCCCGCAGTTTCGGCGATCGCATTGGCAAAATCTAAACGGTCTGTGGAAGTTCGCATTTGATGACCAAGGCAAATGCATTCAACCCAGCGACATTAGTCAGTGGACAGATTATATAGAAGTTCCCTTTGCTCCCGAATCTACCAAAAGTGGTATTGGGGACACAGGATTTCACCCAAATTGCTGGTACGAGCGGGAATTTGAAACGCCTCCAGGCGAGGGCAGGTTGCTGCTGCACTTCGGTGCTGTAGACTATCGCGCTCGTGTCTGGGTAAATGATCAATACATAGCTGAACATGAAGGTGGACATACCAATTTCACCCTCGATATTACCCATGTGTTGAATGAGAGCGGTATAACAAAAGTAACAGTCTGGGCTTCTGACGATCCTCTCGATCTCGCCAAGCCTCGCGGTAAGCAAGATTGGCAACGGGAACCGCACAGTATTTGGTATCCTCGCACCACCGGTATTTGGCAAACTGTGTGGGTTGAGCGGGTGGGTGCGACTTATATAGATCACATCCGCTGGACTCCCGACTTCGAGCGGTGGGAAATTGGTTGTTATGCGGCTTTAGCCGGCGATGCTCCGGCTTCGGGCATACAAATAAAGATGAAACTGAGTATAGGCGATCGCCTGCTGGCGAGCGATACTTATGAAGTATTCAACGGCGAAGTTACCCGGCGCATTGCCTTTTCTGACCCCGGTATCGACGACTACCGGAACGAATTGCTGTGGAGTCCGGAAAAGCCAACGTTGATTGATGTGGAAATTGAACTTTGGCAGGGAAACCAACTACTAGATTATGTAAAAAATTATACAGCTATGCGGACTGTAAGCATCCAGCGCGATCGCTTTATGCTTAACGGTCGTCCCTACTATTTGCGGTTGGTTCTTGACCAAGGCTATTGGCATGATAGCCTCATGACCGCACCCGATGATGAAGCGTTGCGACGAGATGTAGAACTCGCCAAAGCAATGGGTTTCAACGGTGTCCGCAAGCACCAAAAAATTGAAGACCCCCGCTTTTTATATTGGGCAGACGTGTTAGGGCTGTTAGTATGGGAGGAAATGCCCAGTGCCTATCGCTTCTCGCCTAGAGCAGTTGAGCGCACCACCAAAGAGTGGACTGAAGTCATCAAACGTGATGTCAACCACCCGTGTATTGTGGCTTGGGTGCCGTTTAATGAATCTTGGGGAGTTCCGAATCTGGTCGAAACCCAAGCTCACCGGAACTACGTTTTAGCAATGTATCACTTGACAAAGACGCTAGATCCGACTCGCCCAGTAATTGGTAACGATGGCTGGGAAAGTACAGATACTGACATTCTCGCTCTCCATGACTATGACACCAATCCGGAACACTTAGCTGCTCGCTATGGACCGGAAGTTAAGCTATCAGATTTGTTTGATCGCAAGCGTCCCGGAGGGCGTATCTTGACGTTAGACAACTATCCACATCAGGGACAGCCAATAATGCTGACCGAATTTGGGGGTATCGCCTATGCTCCTGATGACAAGCCTGATGCTAACAAAATTTGGGGATATGAGCGCTGCTGGAATATCTCCGAGCTAGAAATGAAATATACTGCGCTGCTGCAAAGTATCAATAGTATTGAGATATTCAGCGGCTTCTGTTATACACAGTTCACCGATACCTTTCAAGAAGCAAACGGGTTGTTGTATAGCGATCGCACACCAAAATTCCCCATTGAGGCAATTCGCGCTGCAACCCTTTCAGGAGGTTTATGTACTCCCACAAGCTGTTAAAGCCAGATGGACGTCAACTGACATTATACAGTCGATACCCAATTTCGGATAATATCATAGCCACTAGCCCCAGCAATGAGCCAGTACAGGGAAATCCGCACCTACGCTGGCATCCGTTACGGGGCGAATGGGTTGCTTATGCGAGTCACCGTCAGGGGCGGACTTTCATGCCGCCTCCAGAGTATAACCCGCTAGCACCCACACTTAACCCTGAGTTTCCGACCGAACTACCTCAAGGTAAGTATGATGTGGCAGTGTTCGATAACCGCTTTGCGTCAATGGCGGTAAATGCACACGATCCGCCAGTGAGCATCGTGGAAACCTTACCTTCCAACGGTGCATGTGAGGTAGTGGTTTTTACCCAAAATCCCAACGCCTTTCTAAGTTCTTTGGAACTGGATCACCTGGATTTGCTGTTGCAAGTGTGGGGCGATCGCACTCGCGTATTAGGAGAAAATCCGCAAATTCAGTACGTGCTACCCTTTGAAAACAAAGGCGTAGAAGTAGGCGTTACTTTGCACCATCCCCACGGGCAAATCTACGCTTATCCTTTTGTACCGCCAGTTCCAGCACGGATGTTGGAGCAACAGCGGCAATTTTACCAGCAACACCAGCGGGGTTTGCTAGAAGATTTGATTCAAAAGGAGATTGCAGACAATCAGCGGATTCTTTATCAGGATGACTATGCGATCGCATTCGTGCCGGTGTGCGCTCGTTACCCGTATGAAGTTTGGATTGCGCCAAAAGAGCCTGTTCCCACCTTCATGGAACTTACCCCCGAACAACGTCAGGGACTTGCCAAAGCCTTAAAAACTGTCACTCTCAAATATGACGGTTTGTGGAATCGCCCGTTTCCTTACTTAATGGCTTGGTTCCAAGCACCAACTGACGGTGAAGCCCATCCCGAAGCGCATTTACACGCTCAGTTTTATCCACCATATCGGACAAGCGAAAGACTGAAGTATTTGGCGGGAACAGAACTCGCAGCGGGAATGTTTGCGAATGATGCTTTACCAGAGGAGAAGGCGAAAGAGTTGCAGGCTGTGGTGGTGAATCTCCAAACGCCAGTCCGCTTGTGATAACTTTATGCTAAGGCGTGCAAGCGATACAGAAGAGCGAATATAGAGTCCTACAGCGTAATCTAAGATTACGCTGTAGGACTTTTTGCCGGTCTAGTTGGCGATCGCAGGGGGGTAGTCTTACTTGGTATTGTAAATTACTCAAGTAATCCCTTACATATTTTCTTCGCTTTGCTTGAGTCCTTCTCGCACCCGTGTACCGTATTCTGGATCGCATTGTGTAAAGTGCTCCACCATGCGCTCTTGAATATGCGCGTCGCACTTTTTGAGTGCTGACACAAGGTTGAGAATTAGGTCATCCCGCTCCCAGTCCTCAAAGGTACGATACCGCTCACCAGCCTGCTGGTAATCGTTGGTTCGGCTGATTTTTTGACGAATGACTGGACCTTGCACATAAGGAGTGTGGTCTTTGCCAGATTTCGGCGCTTCTTTGAGTCCGCCAAGACTGCTTGGCTCATAATTCACGTGAGGGTTCTCACCTGCTTCAACTCCATCAACGCGGTAAGTCATCTCACCATCACGCTGATTTGTAGCAACAGGTGTTTTTGGCTGATTAATAGGTAGCTGGAGGTAATTAGAACCCACACGGTGACGTTGAGCATCTGAGTAAGAGAACGTCCGACCTTGAAGCAATTTGTCGTCTGAGAAGTCAAGACCGTCAACCAATACACCTGTACCAAACGCGGCTTGCTCAACCTCAGCGAAATAGTTGACAGGATTTTTGTCGAGTACCACTCGTCCGACAGGCAGCAATGGGAATTGATCTGGCGACCAGATTTTTGTAGGATCTAATGGATCAAAATCGAGTTCAGGGTGCTCGTCATCCGACATGATTTGCACACAAAATTCCCATTCAGGATACTCGCCTCGTGCGATCGCTTCGTACAAATCCTGTGTCGCATGGTTAAAATTCTTCGCCTGAATTTCCTCAGCTTGAGCTTGAGTCAGGCACTTGACCCCCTGCTTGGGTAAAAAGAAGTACTTGACAAGATGTCCTACACCGTCAGCATTAACCCATTTGTAGGTGTTTACACCTGAGCCTTCCATGTGTCGGTAAGTGGCAGGAATTCCCCACGGACTGAACAGCCACGTAATCATGTGCATCGCCTCAGGCGTGTGGCTGATAAAATCAAAGATGCGGTTGGGGTCTTGACGGTTCGTTACCGGGTCTGGTTTGAAAGCGTGAACGAGATCGGGAAACTTAATGGGATCTCGAATAAAAAAGACTTTAAGGTTATTCCCGACCAAATCCCAATTGCCATCTTCGGTGTAAAACTTGATCGCAAACCCACGCGGATCGCGCAGTGTCTCTGGTGAATGACCTCCGTGAATGACACTTGAAAAACGAATAAATACAGGCGTGATTTTACCTTTTTCTTGGAAAAGCTTGGCTCGTGTGTATTTGCTTACAGCTTCATCACCGATGGTGCCATAAGCCTCAAAATAGCCATGAGCACCCGCTCCTCGCGCATGAACGACCCGCTCCGGGATGCGTTCGCGATCAAAGTGGGTAATCTTTTCCAGGAAGTTGTAGTTTTCAAGTACTGTCGGACCCCTGTCACCCACGGTTCGTGTATTCTGGTTATCAGATATTGGATGACCTTGGCGGTTTGTCAGGATTTCCTCTTGGTTGCCTTCGTCCTTTTTTTGATTGTCTGTCATATGCATCGTACCTAAGACAAAAGTTGCCTCCTGCTAGCATGGCAGTCAGATAGCAGGGAAATTCGCATGTTGTTCTAGGTTTCCAATTTAAATAAAATTTTTTGCATGTTTTCTCCACCGATAGATAGGTAAAATTTTAAGTTTGCCTATACAAAAAGCCTCTAATAAAGGATGATTTTGCTTGTATTCCTAATTACATTCAAACTTAATCTAAAACTATCCTTTCACTATAAATAAATTTTTTAAATTGAAGTGCATATTTTGAATAGTTGCTTTGCAATAAATTAACGATGGTTGTCTGCTCATATTCAAAGAACGGTAGTATAACCGAGGGAGAAGTGAGCATTTTTTCGAGAAAAGATATTTTTGTTTTAATATGAATTTTCTATGAATGAAGAAGTTTCGACTAAGCTGGAATTAATTCGCCAAACCCTCAGCGAAAATGAGGCGCAAGGTGTGCGATTACGCGGTACAGACTGGTTTGCTTGGGCAACTGCTGGCGCTTCTAACACCGTGCTGCTTACTGCTGAAACCGGGGTAGCAGAAGTGCTGGTAACAGCAGAAGATGCTTGGGTATTGACGGATGAAATTGAGGCACAGCGTCTACAAGATGAAGAACTGCCAGCTAATTTTAAGTTGCATGTCAACCCTTGGGCTGATGCTGATGCCCGTGAGTCTTTTGTCCGTGATGCTACTGGTGGCGGGAAAATTTTAACTGATGTCTTCGACAACGCGAAGCGCGTTCCCCCTCAAATAGAGAAGCCATTACCCTCATCTTTACAACATCATAAAAGAGTAATGATGCCAAGTGAGCTAGAGCGATATCGCCAAGTAGGGCAAAAAGCTAGCGTTGCAATGACAGAGGTACTCAAAGCCGCCAAGCCTACCTGGACAGAATATCAGTTAGCGGGTGCGGGTGCAGAGGCGTTGTGGGCTTCTGGTTTGCATCCAGCGCTGACATTGGTAGCCGGTGAGAGACGTTTACCACTATACCGTCATGCTACAGCCACTGGCGAACAGATTGGACGGCAAGCAATGATGGTCTTTTGCGCTAGGGGATACGGTTTGTATGCGAATTTGACACGGTTTGTCTGTTTTGGTGCGAACGCGGATGAACACGCTGATTTACATTGTCATGTCCGCGAAATTGAGGCTCAAGCGCTGAATATGTGCAAACCTGGAACTACTCTAGACGAAGTTTATCACGGCTTGGCGGCTGCTTACAAACAACACGGATTTCCCAATGCCATCCGCGAACATCACCAAGGAGGAACGACCGGATATTTAGCGCGGGAAGTTGTCGCAAATCCATCCACAAAAGATACTTTGGCAGAAAACATGGCTGTAGCTTGGAATCCCAGTTTACCAGGGGCAAAAATTGAAGATACTTTTGTGATTGTCAAGGATGGAAAGTTGGAGAATTTGACTTTTGATCCAAATTTTCCCAGCGTGGAGGTAGAAGGAAGATCGCGTCCTATACCTTTACATAGTTCATAAAACTTAAAATTGTCCGCAAAAAATAACTGGAAAAATATGCTAGCACTTTCTTGTCTTATCAAATATTAACCTGCGGCATTTAAAGACTGTTTGTAAATCATTGTTAAGCGCAAAATCAACTTTTTTGATTGAGCCATGTAGACCAAATATGATGACTACTCGCTCTGAAAAACTTCGTTTTTCAGAGCTTTACTTTTCTTTATAAAAAGCTAGCCAAACTGTGTTGAGGATTACAAGCAGATTTATAATAAATCTCCTCCTAAAGTAGGAAATGTGATAGAAGTAATAGTAGTTAAATTTGATTATTACTCCAAGGGAGGTGAATGGTTTCATCCTGCATGGGGATGTAAATTCGGGAATTAAGTCTTTTTTATTTCCATACTCGCCAGCTTCTACTGTTTTTATTGGATTGACCTTTGATTTGAGGCTGAAAGAGTATTTATTAAATTGCAAGCGTTGCTGGTTTAGTAGAACTAGCAATTTAGATTAGCTAGGGAGGATGTGTGTAAAATACATGGCAGTAAAATATCCTAAATTTAACCAAGACCTCGCACAAGACCCGACTACACGTCGGATCTGGTATGCGATGGCTATGGGAAATGATTTTGAAAGCCACGATGGCATGACAGAAGAAAATCTTTACCAAAGGATTTTCGCAACACACTTCGGTCATGTGGCAATCATTTTCCTATGGGCATCTAGCCTTCTGTTCCATGTAGCTTGGCAAGGTAACTTCCAACAGTGGATTAAAGATCCCGTTCATATCCGCCCGATCGCTCATGCGATTTGGGACCCACACTTCGGTAAACCAGCAATCGAAGCTTTTACCCAAGGTGGGGCTACCAATCCAGTTAACATTGCTTACTCTGGTGTTTACCACTGGTGGTATACCATCGGGATGCGGACGAACAATGACCTGTATATGGGTTCAGTGTTCCTCCTACTGTTGGCGGCAACATTCTTATTTGCTGGTTGGTTGCACTTACAGCCCAAGTTCCGTCCGAGTTTAGCTTGGTTTAAGAGTGCTGAACCCCGTCTGAATCACCATTTAGCAGGTCTGTTTGGTGTCAGTTCTTTAGCTTGGGCTGGTCACTTGATTCACGTTGCTATCCCCGAATCTCGTGGACAGCACGTAGGCTGGAATAACTTCCTAACGACGCCACCCCATCCAGAAGGTTTGGCTCCTTTCTGGTCAGGTAACTGGGGTGCTTACGCTGCTAACCCCGACACGGCACAGCATTTGTTTGGTACATCTACTGGTGCAGGGTCTGCAATTCTGACATTTTTGGGTGGTTTCCATCCTCAGACTGAATCGCTGTGGTTGACCGATATGGCACACCACCATTTAGCGATCGCAGTCATCTTCATCATTGCCGGTCACCAGTACCGGACTAACTTCGGGATTGGTCACAGCATCAAAGAGATGCTGAACGCCAAAAACTTCTTTGGCATCCAAACTGAAGGACAGTTTAACCTGCCTCACCAAGGACTGTACGATACCTATAACAACTCCCTACACTTCCAGTTGTCTATACACCTGGCAGCGCTAGGTACTGCTCTTTCCTTAGTGGCGCAGCACATGTACGCCATGCCTCCTTATGCCTTCATGGCTAAGGACTACACAACCCAGGCATGTCTGTACACCCATCACCAGTATCTTGCTGTGTTCTTCATGGTCGGTGCTTTCGCCCATGCTGCGATTTTCTGGATACGGGACTACGATCCAGATCAGAATAAGGGCAACGTACTTGACCGCGTGCTGAAGCACAAAGAAGCGATTATCTCGCACCTTAGTTGGGTATCTTTGTTCTTGGGCTTCCACACCTTAAGCTTGTACGTTCACAACGACGTAGTGGTTGCTTTTGGAACTCCTGAGAAGCAAATTTTGATTGAGCCAGTGTTTGCTCAGTTTGTTCAGGCTTCTCACGGTAAAGTAATATACGGGTTGAATAGCTTACTGTCTAACCCAGATAGCGCTGCTTCTCTAGCTGGTGCTCCTTATTTACCAGGTTGGTTGGATGCCATCAACAATGGCACCAACTCTCTGTTTTTGACCATTGGTCCTGGTGATTTCCTAGTTCACCACGCCTTCGCCCTGGCTATACACACAACTGTCCTGATTTGTGTCAAGGGTGCGTTGGATGCCCGTGGTACCAAGCTGATGCCCGACAAAAAGGATTTTGGTTTTGCCTTCCCCTGTGACGGTCCTGGTCGGGGTGGTACCTGCCAAACCTCTGCTTGGGAACAATCCTTCTTCCTCGCTATATTCTGGGCGCTCAACACTGTTGGTTGGGTGACGTTCTACTGGCACTGGAAGCATCTAGGCATTTGGCAAGGCAACGTCGCTCAGTTTAATGAGTCCTCTACATACCTCATGGGCTGGTTCCGAGATTATCTGTGGGCTAACTCCGCTCAGTTGATTAACGGATACAACCCCTACGGCATGAATAACCTGTCTGTCTGGGCTTGGATGTTCCTCTTCGGACACCTAGTTTGGGCAACCGGGTTTATGTTCCTCATTGCCTGGAGAGGTTACTGGCAAGAGTTGATTGAGACTCTGGTTTGGGCACACGAGCGCACACCACTAGCAAACCTGGTTCGTTGGAAAGATAAGCCTGTAGCTCTGTCCATCGTCCAAGGTTGGTTGACGGGTCTAGTTCACTTTACAGTTGGCTACGTCCTCACCTACGCAGCATTCCTCATTGCCTCTACTGCTGGCAAATTTGGTTAAATTTTTTGATATCCTTTGACCTTTAGCCATTTTCCTCCTCTAGTCCGCGAAATTAGAGGGGGATTTATTTTTTATTTCACACCCTCCGCGTAAGCTGGTAGTGTAAAACTATAAGCAAATGTGCAATATTTCATGCTTTTGGTATTAAGAAAGCACTATGGATTTTCAACAAATATTTGGTAAACCGCGAGAAACAGAAGCCAGCGCACCAGGAAGAGTAAATTTACTCGGCGAACATACAGATTACAACGATGGCTTTGTGCTCCCAACAGCAATTCCTCAATCCACAACAGTACAAGTTGGTTTTAGTACTGATGGACAGCACCATTTTTATTCTGAAGATTTAGACGAAAAAGTTAGCATTTCGGAAAGCAATAATACACCCTCTGGATTCGCAAGTTACATCTTTGGTTGTATCGAGGTTTTGAAATCAGCAGGAAATACAATACCCCCGCTGAATTTGTACGTCAAATCTTCCGTTCCAATGGGTTCGGGTTTGTCTAGCAGTGCAGCTTTGGAAGTTGCTATACTGCGGGCATTGCGTCAACTTCTCAACCTCTCCATTGATGATGTGGAAATTGCCCAACTCGCACAGCAAGCGGAAATTCACTATGCTGGTGTGCAATGCGGCATCATGGATCAGATGGCTTCCAGTTTGGCTGACACTGAGCATATCTTGTTTTTAGATACCCGTACTTTAGAACGGCGCGTACTGCCTTTCCCTGACAAAGCAGAGATTGTGGTGATAGATAGCGGCGTACCTCGCACGCTAGCAAGTAGCGGATACAACCAGCGTCGGGCTGAGTGCGAGGAAGCGGCACGGTTGCTGAATGTAAAGGCGCTACGAGATATTACTGATGCGGATGCTGTCCAAGAGTTACCAGAACCGCTACGAAGTCGCGCCCGTCACGTAGTTACAGAAAATAATCGCGTTTTGGAGGCTGTGCAGAAAGTATCATCTTCGCGCTTTGGCGAATTGATGAACGCTTCCCACGCTAGTTTGCGGGATGATTACGAAGTCTCAGTACCTGCACTGGATACGCTGGTAGGGATGTTACAGAAAACTGCGGGAGTGTTTGGTGCTAGGCTAACGGGCGCAGGTTTTGGCGGTGCTTGTGTTGCTTTGGTTGCAGCAGGTGAGGGGAAAGCGATCGCAACGAATATCCTTGAACAATACAAGCAAGCTGGCTACACCGGACAAATTTTAGTGCCGGTTACAACATCGGGGAATAGGGAATAAGACTATTGACTAAACTTGTTTTGGGAAACGCCAAAGAAGAAGGAGCAAATCGTGGGGGATGGTTCCTTGGTCACTTTATCACCCCTGAAGACGATCCGCGTTGCACGGAAGACCTAGAAGTGAAATGGAGCATCCACTCATCTGGTGATAGTAGAACTGAGTGGGCAGTGAATAACCAAGCTGCTACACTTTGCATCCTCATCAATGGGAGGTTTTGCCTTAAGTTTGAGGATAGAGAAATTGTACTGTCGCGTGAGGGTGACTACGTTCTTTGGTGTGCAGGTGTAGCGCATACTTGGGTTGCCGAGTCTGACTGTACTATTCTTACTGTGAGATGGCCCTCGAAGTCAGGCGATAGCGTAGGAATGCAACAGACGTTTCATTAGTAAGAAAATGTTCTGAGTACTTTCTTCGGTCAAGTTCCAAATTAACATTATCTGCACTGATTTTATACAGTGCAGATTTAGAGATTCAGCCGAATGCCAATAATTTCTGTACAAAAAGCGTAAGTAGCTACTTATACTTACAAAAGCCTAAGTGTTGTAATACACTTAGGCTTGACCTAGTTAGACAGAGTTAGTTCTGCCTGTAGCGACTACTTCTGTTGGGCATTAGCACTTCTTTCAGCAGTGTCTGGGTACACTGACCCGAAGTTTTTGAAAGCTTCTGCTGATTCAGTAGCAATCTTTTGAAGTCGTTCACCAGGAGCATCTTCGGTTTCACGAGCTTCCTTATTCCACTCCCCTGTTGTTTTCGGTCTTTGGGAATCGTTTTGATGTACCACTTCGTCAATCTTCTCAGTTACAGCTTTGGTGCTACGCGCTTGATCGACGTTTGTTGTAAGCAGTAAAAACCCAACTAGGACAACAGCTAAAAAACGCTTTACCTGAAGCTCTTTAAGCAGGTTACTGATCTGAGCGATTGTCTTTGAAATTAGATTTGCCATCACTTGACTCCATTAGTTGATTCTTAATACTTTTTACAGTTTCACGGTGAAAAGCAGCTCGATCCAAGTACAGGTTGGAGAAGAGGAAATTGAGTAAAAATCCAACCTATCTTCAAGCCAATTAGCACCGACTGAATACTTTTACTTTTCTAGACTACCTGTAAAAAGGTAACCATCCCTCTAACAGAAGTCATAGCTTAGTTATAGACAAAAGAAGTTTTTTCAAATCCTGCTTTCTGATAATAAACATGAATTCCTTTGGTGTGACAACGGTTATCTCTATCTAAAGTGCGATCGCAATCATTACTATCTCCCAGAAGTTGTAAGAAAAGACGTGGTGTCCGTGGATGGCTGCCCAGAAGATGAAGATATGTGACAAACACTGGAATTTAGGGAATCTATTTTGTCGTCTTATATCTTATACTTAGAAATTAAATGTTAAACCTACAACTACGTATAAGAGGAATCAAGCGCTGAATATCAAGTGAACTACCTACACTGACTTTCCGGTACAGTGAACTTGAAAGGTACATTGTGAGCGTTCTTGCTGTTTAAGGTAAAAGAAGAGACACAACTATTTGAGGAAAAATTGATTCAAGTGCAGTTTGTGCAGTCTCACTCCACCCCGGTTTTGTCTTGCGCCAAAATGTCCTTTTTGTCGCTGCTGTCATGCAGTTATATTTCCGTTGTCCTACGACTATTTACCCCAACAAACTTTTAATCTTTCCCGTATTTGAGGCTGGGTATTCAGATAATCTTTTAACCAGTCGCATCCCCGTGCTAATAGCCCATCTAATTCGTCAATCGGCCAAATCAGCACCTTGTTCTGCTCAGGAGAATTACCCTGAACATGCGCGAGAATATATTTACCATCTGGGCTGAAATTCGCTTGCGATACAAATAAAGATGAATACTTATATTGTGCAAGCAGCTTACCTGATATATCCCATATGCGAAAAATTTTATCATCTGACGCTGTGACAATACGCTTACCATCCGGACTAAAAATAGCAATTCTAACCATATCTTGATGCGGTATTTCAACTAATTCTTTACCGGAAGTATCCCAAATAACCACCCTATTATCTGGGGAAGTAGTAATAATTAGTTTTCCATCTGGACTAAAGTTAGCGTTATAAATCTCTTGATTCGCTTTGAATTCGGATAATTTTTCACCAGATGTATTCCAAATGGTTGCTATATCTCCATCAGTCGTAATAATACGCTCTCCATCTTGACTGAAGGTAGCACCAAAATAACTATTTTCACTTCCTTGAAATTCTACTATTTTTTCACCCGAAATATTCCACAAACTAGAGTAGTTATTGCCGTTATAATCAAACATAGCCATAATATATTTACTATTAGGACTCCAATTCATGCCTCTGGCTTGAAATGTAGCTAGAAGCTTACCATCATTTGACCAAATTTTAGTCTTCCTATCGTTAGCTGTAGTTAAAATATACTTACCATTAGGGCTAAAAGCAGCAAATTCTAACTCCTTTTCATGTCCTGCAAGCAATAATAACTGTTTTCCGGATGTATTCCAAACACGAGCAGTTTTATCATTTGATGCTGTGACGATTAGTTTTCCATCAGGACTAAAATTAGCGCTATTAACTATATCTGAATGTCCTTGAAATCTTGCTAACTGCTTACCATATTTATCCCAAAGTAATACAGATTTCCAAGTTGGGGTAACAATGTATTTACCATCGGGGCTCCAGCTTGCTCCCGTAATAGCATCTTTTGACTTAATAGTTACTGTAGTTACTGGTATTCTATCGGATAAATTCCAGATACGAACGATTCTATCTTGTCCAAAAGTAACAAGATATTTTCCATCAGGACTCCAACGAGGACTTCTTTGATTTCCTGTCACTTCGGTGAGTAAATCACCTGATAAATCCCCTACTTTTACGGCTTCATCTCTTATATCCCACACTTTTATAGTGTCATCGGTTGTAAAAAATCGCTTACCATCTGGACTAAATTCTGTATCACCATTTAGTACTTTCTCATTTTTTATTTCTCTAATCAGCCTCCCAGATAAATCCCTAACGTAAGTTTTGTGAGCCGTTGATATGAAGATACGCTGGCTATCAGGACTAAAACCAGCATCCATAGTTGCCCATTTATCATCTACTTTAAATCGTGCGATTTGCTTACCTGAAACATCCCAAACATAGGAGTAATTAGAGTTAGTCAAAATATATTTTCCATTCGGACTCCAATAAGCACTTTTAACAGCCCTTGAATCTCCTCTTAGCGTTATCAATAACTGACCCGATGTATCCCAAATACGGGCAGTCTTATCATCAGAAGCAGTAAGAATATATTTACCATCAGGGCTATAACTAGCACTATTAACTTTATCTTGATGTTTAAGTTGTATTAATAAATTACCGGATAAATCCCAGATGTGAGCTATTTTGTCATCAGAATTGTTAACAAGAGGCTTTGTATCTGGACTTGCTGCTGATAGCCTGTCAGAAGTAGTAATTACACGTTTTCCATCGTGGCTAAAGCTGGCGCTAGTTACATATTCTTGATGTTTAAGTATCGCTAATTGTTTACCCGAAGTATCCCAAATCCGGGCTGTTTTATCACCAGAAGCGGTGATAATATGCTTTCCATCTGGACTAAGATTAGCAATGAAAACTGCGTCTTGATGTCCTTTTAGTTCGGCTATTAGCTTACCTGACAAGTTCCAAATTCGAGCGCTTTTATCATTAGAAGCGGTGAGGATATACTTTCCATTATTGCTCCAGTTCACAGTTGTAATATCATCTTGATGAGCAATAAATTGCTTCGTTTCACGGATATTATCGAGTATTGTTTGTAAAGCTAAAAGTGGACTGCTTGCAGGATATTTTTCTAGAGAACGTCCATCTTTTACTAGTTCTTTTAACCTTTGCCCTGCATCTACCGCTGTCACTAAAGATTCAATTTGTTTTGTTTTAAACTGTTGTAGCGCTACAAGTCCTGCGTGTTCTAATCTTGTACCTTCCTGGGCTTCTCGTAATTGATTAGTTGCAGATGCAAAAGCGATAGTTGCTCCGATAAGAGAACAAATAAGAACTCCACCACCGATACGAATTTGTCGTTTTGCTTGATGTTGTGCCGTAGTCAAAGTATCGTTAGCTTGTGCTAATATGCGACTTTCTTCTTCTTGAAGAGATAAAGCCGTAGCTATTTCTTGTTTTTCAAATTCCTGGCTAGCAGTTAATAACTGGTAATCTTGCTGATTTAAACTTTTATTAACCGCCCACTTTTTTGCATCTTCTAATGCTTTACCACGCAATAATCTAGAATTATCTTGACAGCTTGAAGCAAACCAAGCTGATAATGCTTCTGAATAAGGTCTTAAATCGGCGAGTGCTTTTTCTACCCAGTTTAAATCAAAAACAGTTGCATAAATGCGATTGTAAACCCTTAAATATCCCCGCTGTTCTACGACTAATCCAGATAGCCGTAGTTCTATCTGTTCTGGACTATCTGAAACAGGAATTTGTTCTAATTGTAAAATTTTCTGATATAAACCAAGCAAGGCGCCTGTATTATGCCTGCTCATCAAAATTCTATCTTGGATTGTTTTTAAATGGGGTGGTTCATCAAGGGAATCCCAATTTTCAACTATTTGCTGTATAACAATATTTTTTACCCATTCGGATTCTCTAATTTCTCCCTCTGCTTTCAGTGAGGAATAAAGAAGAAAGTTTTGGGGAGCTACTAATAAATCACATAATTTTTGTGTAAGGAAGGGTTGTCCTCCAGTCCATGCTAAAACTTCTTTCAAAACAGCTTGCGGATTTTCAATTTTTCCTTTTAACCCTTCTGCTAAAGGCGAAACTTCAGACGATTGAAAACCATTAAGCTGAATTGCACGACCGATATTAAATGGCGTTCGTATTTTATCTGCAATTAAATCGCTAGGTGTTGCTACTCCGAGAAGCGCAAAAGTAATGCGATTAAACTCGCTATTAAGATTCCGTTTTTCATAACAACTTCTAATCCAGGCAAAAAAATCATCGCCCTCAAATTTCAGACTTAAAATACTATCGATTTCATCAATAAAAACAACTATTTTACTTTTTCTTTTTTCTAAGACAAATTTTTCAATAAATATATCCAAACGCTGTAGTGGCGATAATTCGCAATTTTCTTTCCACCATGTTCTAATAAATTCGCTGGGATTAGCTATTTCAAAATTTGCAACCAATGTGTAAACAATACCTGCATACCACTGTTCTGGATTTATATCTTTACTACCGCGTCCAGAAATATCAATTGTAGTACAAGCGATTCCTTCAGCTTGCAGTCGTTTGATTGTGCGAACTTGCAAGCTAGTTTTACCCATTTGTCGGGAATTAAAAATATAACAAAAGTTTCCAGATTTCAGTTCATGATAAAGGTCAGAGTCTGCTTGTCTAACTACGTAACTAGGAGCATCTTCTGTCAGGCTTCCACCAACTTTATATGAAAAATTATTGCTCATTATCTAATGTTTAGCTAATTAATGAGATGGACGCAAATAATAAGAGTATGGATCATTAATTATCTGAAGTGCGTTACGGAAGCCGTAACACACCCTACAACTACACCCTATTTCTGCGAATTAATGCTTCTAATTCATTTGTTTGATTATTAATTAATGTAATTTCTGGATGGTCTGGAGTAAACTTTTTTATAAGTTGCGATCGCTCTCTTTCAAAATCTTCTATTTTTTGATATGCTGCATTCGATATAAGGTTTTTTACTACCCCTTTATCTACTTGCGGTTGTGTGTTGGCTAGTTGTTTATACAAATCCTGAAGTTGAGCGTCAAAATGCTGAATCGTTGGGTGTTGAGGTTTCAATCTTGCTAAATTTAATGCTCGCTCGACTTCAATTTTGGCGATGGATTGTAAAATAAGACCAGCGGTAATCTGCGGTGCTGGGGTATCTATCCCCATGTTTGATAATTCATTTCTGACTTTATCCAACATCTTTTGATTTTCGGGGTTCATCATCCCAGTTCCAAAAACCCCATCTAAATATTGCTGGAAAAGTTTTTCTGCTGCTTTGTAATCTGCGATCGCGTACCCGCGTTGCGCTTCGCTTATCGCACTTTCTTTATTTCCTAAATCCCGGTACATATTCCCTCGGAAAAAGTAAGCCTCAGCAGAAGAAGCACTTTCACTAATGACTTGAGTCCAATCTGAAATTGCTTTCTGTTTTTCGCCTAACTTTTCATAAGCCCTAGCCCTATTCCAGTATGCAGGACTACTAAAACCAAACCTTCCTGTATTTTGCCTAATTACTTCGGTATAGTCTTCCACTGCTGCTTTGTAATTCCCAAGTTTATAGTAAGCGTTTGCACGATGATAGTAGGGTTCTTCAGCTTTAGGATTGAGCCGAATTGCCTCCGTGAAAGAAGAAACCGCAGCGAGTGAGTCTTTTTGGCAATCCTCTTGAAAATGTCCCATGCCTATGAAGTCGTTTACTGTATTAAGATATGGTGGCTTAAGAGTTTGACACTCAGTAGAGGCATTAGAAGCTAGTATTTGTACAACTAATGGTAGCGAAAAACTTAGCAGCAAAATAGATGATGCATAAGCAAGCAAGGAAGATATAGAGAAGGCAAATTTCATAATTATATAATCTAGAAAAATTTTTCAGTTAAAGTAGGACTAGTATTCACAGGTTACATCTCGAACCTTATTCCTATTAATCCCATTTAACCTTGACAGTACTTGAGTTCGCATAGGAGTATATCGAGTACGTATCGACTTTCTAGTGAGATTGAATATTTTAAAATTTCGCAAAATCAATAAATTTAGCACTTGTCATATCATAAATGCCACGTTCAGTTAGAGTACGTCCTGAATTCATACCAGAGGTAAAGTCAGCACTACCGCGTAATGGCTATATTCGTCAAACTGATTTAGCAGAACATTTGCAAATATCTCAATCTACTATCAGCAGTTTTCTTAATGGCAGAGCTGTAGATTACCTTAACTTTAGAGAAATTTGTCAAGCTTTGGGGCTGGAATGGCAAAATATTGCCGATTTAACTGCTGATTTAACAGTGGAAAGTGGGAAAGATGTATTTTCATCACCATTAGCACGCACCACAGAGAAAAATAACAAAGAAACTCAAGAAATATCTTCATTCCAGTCTCTAGAGCATCCATCCGGGCAAGTGCCATTAGATTCGCTATTTTATATTAAGCGTTTTCCTATCGAAGAACGATGTTACGAACAAATTCACAAACCCGGTTCTTTAATAAGAATTAAAGCACCCAGACAAATGGGTAAAACTTCTCTTTTGGCAAGAATTATTGATAAATCGCATTCTCAAGGGGATTGTACCGTCATATTAGATTTCCAACTCGCTGCACAGGAGATTTTCGTTAATTCAGATAAGTTTTTACGCTGGTTTTGTGCGAGTGTTGGTTTAGCTTTAAATATCCCCAATAAACTTAGTGATTATTGGGATTTAGCAGAAATTGTGGGTAGCAGTATGGCATGTAAAGCCTATTTTGAGGAGTATCTACTACCAACAATTAATAAGCCGCTAACGCTTGGTTTAGATGAGGTTGATAAAGTTTTTGAATATTCAGAAATTTACCGAGATTTTTTTGGGCTGCTACGCGCTTTACACGAAGAAGGTAAACGTCGAGAGATTTGGAAAAAACTGCGATTGATAATTGTACATTCTACAGAAGTTTACGTGCCTCTTGATATTAATCAATCACCATTTAATGTAGGTCTGTCTGTAGAACTGCCTGAATTTAATAATAAACAGATTTTAGATTTAGTTCAAAGGTATCAACTCGATTGGTCTGAGACCGAAGTTGAAAAATTAATGACGCTAGTGGGTGGGCATCCATTTTTAGTGCGTCTTACTCTTTATCATATAGCCAATAGAAATGTTACTTTAACAGAGATACTACAAAATCCCACAAGTTCATCAAGTATTTACGCAGACCATTTACGTCGTCAAAGTTTAATTCTTACACAGCAGCCGGAATTAGCAAATGCGATGAAAGATATAGTTATTAATAACTCTGCCAAACTAGCGACCGTCACTAAATTTAAATTGCACAGTATTGGACTGGTAAAATTGCAAGGAGATAGGGTATTCCCACGCTGTCATTTATATCGTCAGTATTTACAAATTTATTTGTGAAAAAATAAATTTTTTGTTGACCATAAGAAAGGCAGAGAGCGAAATTTTTTGCTCTCAACAGCACAAGGTATTAAAACATCAAATGCTCTAGTTATTGACACTCCCACTGCTTCAAGCAGTGGGATTCTTGTTTCAACCAGTCAACTTACTTAGAGGAGTTTCCCCACCTAAGCAGAGGTTGTTCTGTCCACAAGCTTGAGATTCCGTATGCCCTACGGTACTTTCAATCCTTTCGCCAGT
>JAESGY010000171.1_pt1 | contig 51539 bp, 48 predicted proteins | sample 9269841 | NCBI WGS metagenome assembly JAESGY01 (sample SAMN17022865, study PRJNA683097) | algae metagenome | isolation source: Spirirestis rafaelensis WJT71-NPBG6 and co-occurring heterotrophs from... | place: USA: Pinto Wells, Joshua Tree National Park, Colorado Desert, CA | collected 2006-08-15 | reverse complement strand
ACTAAAATTACCATCGTACATGACCAACTTAATACTCATGTTCCAGCATCTCTTTACAAAGCTTTTGAACCCGCCGAAGCTAAACGCATTTTTGACAGAATTGAGTTTCGTTACACTCCTAAACATGCTAGTTGGCTGAACATGGCAGAAAGTGAATGAGCGTGTTTTAGCCCGTGAATGTCTTGACCGACGTATTCCTAACAAAGCTACTTTAAAAACTGAGATTGCAGCCTGGGAAGCACGCAGAAATAATTTGTCACACACTGGGGAAAAGGCAGTTTACTACCGCAAATGCACGAATTAAACTTAAGCGTCTTTATCCCTCAATTGTTTATTGACAGACTACTAGCTTGTGGGCGTTTTGCACGCATTCGGAGCATCCCAATGAAAGCGGCAACACCCGCGCGTGGGTATCGCTATACGCACCAAGCCTGCCTTGTTCATTAGACCTCAAGACTCATTCCCCAAAACCCCACCCCCAACCCCTCCCCGCCTGCGGGGAGGGGAGACTTTGACGTAAGTTAAAGGCGGGGTGGGGTTCTTCTTTTTGATTTATGCAAGAAGTCTATTTAGCCCCAAGCTTCTAGCCTGTGGGCGTTTTTGCACCCATTGTGATGCTGCCAAATTAATTGGTATCCTGGCTGCTGACTGTATGCAAGTTAGATGTGGAACTTATTAGACGTTCCCCTATTGTGTCAAAATCACTTCGACATAATCGCGGCATTCTTTCAACTGCTCCGCATTGCGTTTTCGAGCATCAATATCGAGCAATACTATTACCGCACCATCAATCCGATTTTCTAGAGTTTTGTAAGGGCGTATCCATAAATCATACCAATGACCCTGTTTATCTTGAATTTCTTGTTGTTTAATTTCTAGGGTGTCAATCACCTCTAAAATCAATTGCTCTAAATTAGGAACGTTAATATTTGACTTAATATGATTGAGCGGTCGTCCCACATCAGTCCGAGTCAGCTTAAAAATTTTTTCCGCCATCGGAGTGAAACGTCGGATACTCAGATTGTTTCCTAACATAATAATCGGAATATTGACACTGCTCAGGAGATTCTGCAAATCGCTATTGATTTGGTTTGATTCGAGAATTTGACTGTTCAATTCCTGGTTAATCGTAATAACTTCTTCATTAGTGGCTTTAATTTCTTCTTTGGCTGTTTGTAGTTCCTCATTTGTGCTTTGTAACTCCTCAATGCTCGACAATATCTCCTCATTCATAGTCCTGAGTTCTTGGTTGACAGCTTTCTGGTCGTAAATAATAGATTGCAGATAACCTTCAGTAGCAGAAAGCTCTTGTTTAGTGGCAGCAAGTTCCTGTTTTAGCTCCATAAGTTCCTGCTCGGCTAATGTTTGCTTTGTTCTTCTTGGCTTCACCTTCACGTTGTCATCTGGTGAGGCGATTATTTTAGGAAGTTTTTCAAACAAAACTAAAAAATAGCGTTCTTCGTCAGAGAAAATCTTGAAAGGAATAACTTCCAAATTGACTTCGTTAAATTGCTCTTTATTTGTAACTCGTATACCTTCCTTTCTCACCGCAATATCTAACCCTTTAGCCTCAAGGATAGCTGCACGTAAATCTAATAGCAAACTTGCTTCAGCCATGTTTAGCAAGTTTAAGCTTGCCTTTCCCAGTGGAGATGTTAAGTAAGGACTAGTCTCTCCCCGAAATTGGATAATTTCTAGATCGTTGTTGATAATTACACCTGCTGGGGAGTATTTATTGCAGACAATCCGGTCAGCTTGTCGGGACAACAAATCAAGTCTTTGTCCAGCAAGTTTATTTCTGTTATCACCATTGATTCTCGGTTCAAAATAATTGTCGGTAAAATCAGCCTTGAACTGAGAAGCTCTCAAATTGGGCGAATAAATTCTCTGCTTTTTGTCTACTAACCTAAACAAGTCTGAACAGTCGGTTATACTCTCTGAGCTTCCTAGCAAAAGAAAGCCTGTTGGTTTGAGGCTGTAATTAAACAGCCGTATCACCTTATTCTGCAAAAGAGGTTTGAAATAAATTAATACATTTCGACAACTAATTAAGTCCAAATGCGAAAAAGCTGGGTCAGAAATCAGGTTTTGTTTAGCGAAGACACACATCTGCCGGACAGCCTTGGAGACTTGATATCCACCCTCCACTTTGACAAAAAAGCGTTGTAGACGTTCTGGTGAAATGTCAGTTACTAAACTGGGAATGTATATACCTAAACGGGCTTTCTCAATCGCTGGCTCACTAATATCTGTGCCAAAGATTTGGATTGTGGGCATTTGCTGAGTACCTAAAAACTCAAGTAAGCAAATGGCAATCGAGTAAACTTCTTCACCTGTTGAACACCCAGCCACCCAGATGCGGATTGGCTCACCAAGCGCTTTCTTGTTGATAATATTGGGAAATACGTAATTTTTTAAAGCTTCAAATACTTCCGGGTCACGGAAAAAACTAGTAACATGAATTAATAAATCGTGAAATAAAGCTTCCACTTCTGTAGAGTTGCCCTGAAGATATATAATATAATCCTCCAGCCTTTCTAACCTGTGCAAAGCCATCCGCCGCATAATTTGTCGCTTCAGGATGGTGTGCTTATAATCGGTAAACTCAATTTTCGTGCCAGCCCACAGCAACCTGAAGATATTTTCCAAAGCATCCTCGCTGTCAGGCATATGAGTAGCAAATAATTCTTTATTTTCTTGCTGTTCGACTAGTTCGGATTCAGTCGATTCAGCTTGAGCGTTAAATTGAGTCTCATTCATTTTTCAGCGTCCGAATATAACTTAGAGCTTTAGCCTAATCTCGTATTTTATAGGCAACCATTGATTTTGATTGACAAGTGTTTCTACTCCCACCGTAAATAGCGCTAAGTGTTAACTATTTCATAAAAATTAACATATAAATCTTATTTATTGAAGATGTAATAACCAAACTCAAATAGTTCCACGGCATTAATATTGTCCTTATTAATACTATTTGTGTTGTCAACTTCAATCAAAACAATGCTAATCGGTTGGTGAAGTTATTTCCCATCTTAGGGGTAAAGGGTAAAGGAAGAAGAAGAAAAAGAAAATCCCTGAAACATAATAAAATTTTACAATTTTAACTATCTCTGTTTTAACTGATACATCAAAACTTAAAACTTATATATATCCTTCGATAGCTTGAGGGTTGAGATAGCACAACTTTAGTGAGAAGGAAACAGCCTTTTAGTTTACTTAAGATCGGCAATAGCACTTTTCACTGCAAGAACTTCAAAGCCTTGGCTAAATTTAAATTTCAATTACTAGCAAAGTCATCGAGAGTTATTTATCTATGAATGTAAACTATCCTAATCTACTTATTTTTACACTAGTCATCATCGGTATATTATGGAGTTCACTGTTATTGGATCGATGGTGGCGCGAACGTATATACGAACTGAACGGCAAGACTGTACTAATTACAGGTGGTTCACGAGGATTAGGTCTAGTCATAGCACGCCAGTTGATTCAGGCAGGAGCACGTTTGGCAATTTGTGCCCGCGATGCAAGCGAGCTGGAACGATCGCGTACTGAATTAGAGCAACGAGGTGGAGAAGTTCTAGCTGTACCTTGTGATGTAACTGACAAAACTCAGGTCGAGCAGATGGTGCAACAAGTACGCGATCGCTTCGGGGCGATCGACATTTTAATTAACAATGCTGGCGTCGATGTTGTCGGTCCAATGGATGTGATGACCCTGGAGGACTACGACGATGCGATGAAGTTGCATTTTTGGGCACCATTATACACCACCTATGCAGTTTTGCCCCAAATGCGCGATCGACATCAAGGGCGAATTGTCAATATTTCCTCAATCGGTGGTAAGGTAGTTTTCCCCCATATGCTGCCCTACTGTGCTAGCAAGTTTGCCTTAACTGGACTATCGGAAGGAATGCGGACAGAACTGGCTAATGAGGGAATTAGTGTCACAACCGTATGTCCTGGTTTTATCCGCACAGGCGCTCCTGAGAATGTTATCTTTAAAGGTCAGCACCGCAAAGAATATGCTTGGTTTACGATCAGTGATTCCTTACCCTTGCTCTCAATGAGTGCTGAAGCTGTAGCTAAGAAAACTATTGCCGCCTTGAAGCGAGGTGATGCAGAGATAATTCTATCGCTTCCGGCTCAGATTGCTGCCAGATTTCATGGACTTTTTCCAGGGCTGAATACCAATTTGCTCACTTTGGTAAATTGGTTTCTACCTGCCGCATCGGGTGGTATTGGCACTGAAAGAGCATTAGGAAAAGACAGCCATTCTTTCTTGTCGCCCTCTTGGTTAACCTATTTGAGTAACAGAGCCGCACGGCGTAATAACACAATTACCGTTGCAGATGGCAATGGGGCTGGAGATCAGCAAGTTGTACCGCAGCCAACACCACAGACAACAACTGCCGCAACTGATAAATCTGAAATCCAATTAATCCAACCTTCCCAAGCAACACCTGAAATTCAAGCTTGTTTCAAGGATATTCAAGACACTTTAGGAATTCCTTGGGTACCTGGTAACTGGCGTGGCTATGCTATGTATCCAGATGTGATGCAGTTATTTTGGCAACGTCTCAAAAGAGCGATGCAAACAGAAGCATTTTTAGAGGATGCGATCGCAATTTCTGAGCATGTTTATCGCGATATCAATGATTGGTATCAACCAGGTTATCAGATTGAGGTAGGACAGGCACAGCGGCGTCACATCCAGCAAGAACTTAACGCTTTTATTTTTGGTAATCCGCAACTGCTAATCCAGCAAGTTGCACTAAGTCGGTCACTCGCAGGTGAGGTAATAGGTCAGGATGGCAGTGCCGATTCTCCCCGCGCGCCAAATGCTAATCGTCATCACCAAATCCAACTGATAGACGAGCAGTCAGCTCAGGAAATTTCGGCAGAAATGCCACGAGTTTATCAAGATATTAAACAAACTTTGGGTGTACCGATTGTAAACTCCGATTACCAAGCATTAGCACGATGGCCCGCTTTCTTTCTGCCGGCTTGGGAAGACATCAAGCTTTGGCGAGAGCGACCCGAGTATCAACTTCTCGTGCAAGATGTCGTGCAGAAAGCAGAAGAAGCTGCCAGCCGCCTATCTCCTGCTGTGTGGGTTGGTGAGCGAGAAGTGCGAGATATTCTAGATACTCCTGATGATTTCGAGCAGATTCAGCAGATGGTGCAGATGTTCAAGGATATATTGCCGGAACTAATCGTGCAAAATGCTCTGTTTCATTTTGGTCTAAGAGGAGTTCAACCAGTGACCATAGGGAATAGGGAGTAGGGAGTAGGGAATGGGGAATCAGTCAGTTGTCAGTTGTAATTTTTTCCCCTTCCCTACGCCTTTGTGCCTTCTTCTGCTAACTCCATATTTAGTAACGCCGATTTTTTTAAAACATTCTCTACAAAACTATGGAAATCAGAAGCCCAGCTTTTTTCATAAGGTTAACATGACCAGTGGGACTTAAGGGTGCAGAACCTACAAAGAAAAGGTGTTGAGCTTCAATAAATTCTTGCAGTTGTTCAGTGATGGATTCAAAAATTTTAGCCATAGATTGAATAGTTCCTGTTGATAAATGCCCAACGTTCTACTCCATTCATTTTCGATCCTGCCAACCGCAAGTCTTCGAGAGAGCGATAATGTTAATGCTTTGGGTGCGCCTGCTCGGGCTAACCTATCCAAAATGCTTTCTCCTGTTTCCTTCGCATCAAGAGTACATTTTATCTCCATCGGTAAATTCTTTCCTAGAAATCACCTTAGGTTGCAAGATTGTTGTCGCCGCCCTCTAAAATAGTCCCCTCTAAATTGGCATCTTCTAAATTAGCTCCGGTGAGATTGGTTCTTTCTAATGCAGCTTGGTGCAGATTTGCCTGATGCAAATCCGCGATCGCCAAATCTGCCCCGCTCAAATCTGCTGCTTCTAAATTAGCTTCACTCAGATCAGCTTCACGGATGTCAGCCTGAGTAAGAATCGCCTGTTCCAAGTTAGCAGCTTTGAGATCAGCCTGATTTAAAACGGCTTCATCAAGAATTGCACCTTCTAATATTGCATTGTCAAGAATTGCATCACTCAAATCGGCTTTACTTAGATTAGCCCCTGTTAAATCTGCACCATTGAGCCTAGCCCCGCTTAAGTCAGCCCGACTGAGATTTGCTTGTTGCAAATTTGCTTCATCCAGCATCGCCCCATGTAAGATTGCACCACTGAGATCGATGTTTTTTAAGGCTGCACCCCTCAAGTCAGCGATACTAAAGTCTCGCTCTCCTGCGGCATATAGTTGCCTGAGTTCTTCTACGTTCATCGGCTAACACTCCGTTTTTGTTCAAATAAAAGACTTGAGCTTTTTGTTGAAATGATGGATTACTGAAAATACTTCAAAGTCAGAACACTTATTTCGGGAGATCCAAAAAATAAGATGCTCTAGACTACTCTTGAAGGTTGTTTTCAGCATCAATCGGCATCCCAATACGGTCAGTATTAGGCAAAGTTCCTTGCATCTCATCGCTCGGAACATCTGGATTATTGTGGAGGTTGACAGAACCCTTTTCTGAGATCTGCTTGTCTGTAGAATAAGGTCCCATGATAGTAGAAGCTCCAGCAGTTTTGGGATCGCCAGTTGCATCAGCTTTTGTAAAGTTGGTGGCAATAGGAAAGTTAGTTGGATCTCCCTCTGGTTCGTTTCCTCCTGCTGCGGCTTGTGCATCTAGCATTGCACTTCCTGCAACATTAGTGGGTGTATGAGGTTGAGCTTGCTGGGATGCAATAGTAGATTGATCTGGGGTAATAGCTGGATTTGATAAAGATGGGTCGTTCTCGCTCATATTGTTAGCCTCAATATTAGTAGTAGGAAAATAAGGGTAATGAAGTATTTTGCATAGCAGATGTAGGCGCAAAGCGGTGAGGGGGTCGCAGTCTTGGATGCCACTTGCTTTATGCTGTGGAAACCCGTCCACCCTTCTCGTCAGACATCGCTTATCACTCAACACAATTCAATTAACTTTTGGCAATTAGTCTGACGATAGATAAATCTACGATTGCTTGAACTTACTTTGCTAATTATTCTATTTAAGTTTTCAATGAGATCTTAACTACAAACAAAGTTGGTATTGCTATTTAATCGCCATGAGTTTGCTTCTCAAACTTGAACCAAAAAATAGTAACTAATCAGGCAGCTTTGTGCCATCCAAGTCAGCCCCGGTTAGATTAGTATCTGTTAAATTGCTACCCCTGAAGATAGCCCAACTTAAATTAGATTCACTCAAATCCGCTCCAGTCAGATTTGCCTCACGCACGTCAGCCGAATTAAGATTAGCTCCACTGAGATTGGCTGCTGTCATGTTGGCTCTATCTAGATTGGCTCCTATCAAGTTTGCTTCACGGAGGTTGGCTTCACTCAGGTTTGCTTCTGTTAACATTGCCTTACTCAAATTCGCTTTAGTCAAGTTGATTCCGCTCAAGTCAACTCCAGTGAGATCGGCTCCACCCAAGTCAATTCCTGAAAAATCTCTCTCATTTGCTGCATATTTCTGTTTCAGTTCGTCAATCTGCATTTGCGACATCTCCTTATATCTAAGATTCTTGAAAGAAAGCTAAATACTAGTATTAACTTGGAGCGTTAAATCGGATATTTTAAAGAATATCGTTAGTGTGGTGTTCAGCTATTAATTATTAATTAACGCTGTCACTAAATTTTTTGGTTTCTGGATTAATTGTTTCCTATTCAGATTTCTGCAAGTTGAGAGATGCTCGTCACCTGATGTTGCTCAATCCAATTTTTTGCCCATTGGAAGTGTACCCCTGCACGACGGGCAGCAGCTTCATCTTCGGGGCGATCGCCTACATAATAGGTATTTTCCGGAGTGTGTTTGTGCCGAACCATTGCCAACTGCAACATCCCGGCTCCGGGTTTGCGATATTGTCCAGACCATTTAGTTTTACTATGGTTGTGGACATTGTGGCGAGTGACGCGGAAGCATTTACTGCCTTCAAAGTCAGGGCAGAAGTAAATTTCCCTTAATTTTGGAAATAGCTCAAGCGTGTACTGCTGTTCCCTGACGCACTCTTGGATAGACTTGTACCCTGCGGCAACTCCGCCTTGATTGGTGATGCCGACAATAATCCAATCATCTTTATAAGTACCAATAGCAACTTCAGCACCCGGAATAATTTTTTGGTCTTGAGGATGTTGAAAGTATTGTTTCCCGCTGAGTGGTTCTCGAATTGTGCCGTCTAAGTCTATCAATAATAGGCTCATCGTTTTTGTGTGGAATTGCCCTCATATTTGATATCCTAAGCTGTTAAATATTAGCTTTCCTCTAGCTAACGTAAGGCGCTATCACAACGCTTGCTCCTCCTCCAGATTGAGGAAATTATTAAATTGATGTGATGCATGAGCTACAAGACAAAAAGTTGGGAAACTATTTTATTTTTAACAAATAGTACCGATGACGATTCTCGCGTTTTAGTAGTTGCAAATCATGCAGAAATATTAAGGCAGGTAACGATTGATTGCTATAGAGTTGACATAACTCAACAAGTAGATGATGAATAATGCTTTCTTCATACCTGAGGTTTAGAATAAGCCTAATATTTTACTCTCCATAGACTGACAAAGTAGAGTTAATATATGCCTCTAGCAGGAGAGAAATTTTTTGTCAAATTCAATATTTAAGTAAATAACAAAAATTTAACCTTCCAATGGCTTTATCATTTAATATTTTGGGCTTATTCTTAATTTGTATTAATTACCACAATCATTCTTTAAATAAATTCAAACTTTTGAAAGAGTTTTTGTCAAAAAGGCAAGTGCTAGATTGATTGAAAGTATTATGTTTAATTTGCTATTATGAATGATTAGCCCTTAAATATAGCGAAACTTTACTGAAAGTTAGAAATTCATTTCTGAACAAAAATAAAAATAAGTAAAGTGAAAAAAACTTCTTTTAAATCAAGTATTTTTAGTTTATAACAATCTTCTTTAAGTACCAGTATCACACTCTAAATATTAATAAAATCCATTTAATAAAATAACTAAATAGTTCATCTGAAACGCAATTAAAAGACATTGTGAGTACATAGTATTTCCTCAACTTTGACTTATAGACATTTGGACAATAAAGGAGTAGAAGCAATGGAATTAAAGCCGATAAATCAGCAGGTTGTTGCAGTCGTAGGAGCTTCAAGTGGCATCGGGCGAGAAACTGCGCTGCTGTTTGCCAAAAAAGGTGCATCGCTAGTTGTGTCTGCCCGCAGTCAACCAGGACTAGAATCCTTAGTGGATGAAATCTCTCAAATCGGCGGTAAAGTTGTTGCCGTAACTGCGGATGTATCCGAGTTTGAGCAAGTCAAGGCAATAGCAGATAAGGCAATTCAAATTTACGGACGCCTGGATAGCTGGGTACACTGCGCTGCTGTCAATCTCTATGCAACTTTTGAGCAAACAACGCCAGAAGAATTTAAACGCGTTATCGATGTCAATTTGATCGGACAGGTACACGGGGCAATGGCAGCATTACCTCATCTTAAACGCGAAGGTCGGGGATCGCTAATTCATGTTTCTTCAGTGGAAGCCAAGCGTTCATTTCCATTTCATAGTGCTTATGGTGCATCCAAACATGGAATAGATGGCTTTCTAGAAGCTTTGCGGGTTGAATTGATGCACGAAAAATTACCTATTAACGTCACTAATGTGATGCCAGCCTCGATTAACACGCCTATGTTTAACAAATCCCGCACTAAGCTGGGCGTTAAACCACAAGGTCTGCCACCAATATATCAACCGCAGGCTGTTGCGGACGCTATTGTTTATGTTGCTGAACATCCAACCCGTGACATCATCGTTGGCGATGCTGGGCAAGTAATGAATTTCACCCAACGGTTATCACCACGCTTGATGGATACTTTGCTACTGCAAGCTGGTTTTAAGTTACAAAAGACAACAGAACCAAAGCCAGAAGATGCTCCAGACAATCTATTTGAGCCTATCTCGGACTTTGATCGCGTTGAGGGAGATTTTAGCGAAAAGGCACAGGCAAGCATCTCTACCTGGTTAGAAACTCATCCAAGGGTAAAGTGGGGTACACTCTTCAGCTTGGGAGTGGCAGCATTAGGAGTAGTGGCAACGCAAGTGTTCAAAAACGGGGCACAAATTTAATTGACATCTTATTGAAGTAGCTGCATGGACGGATTGCTTAAAAGAGAATTTTTTGCAATCTTAATTCGCCAAGTATCAAAGAAAAATCAATTCCGAAACCGAAAGTCCTACCTTAGAACTGCCTTATCCACCGAAGCTACCCACGCCGGAACCACCTGGCTCGCGAGAACCACAAAAGCCCTACTTCCCCCGGACAAACTCCCAAACCTCATTTCTCAGCACCAGGACGGTTAGATCCTCCGGTGTAGTGTCAGGTAGTTGCTGATTGAGGCGATCGCCATGAGACAAAACAACAATCCTCCTTACTGGACACGACGGCAACTACTGCGGTTTGGGCTAGCAGGCATGATTTTACCGCTCGCTGTCTCTCAACTATCCAATTGCCAGAAGAGGAACTTATTAGTTATGGAAAGCTCAAAGCAGGTTGATTCAAGAGCTACTGAAGGACGGTTGTTGTCCCGCCCAACTCGCCCGACAACAAGCGCTTTGGCGGGGTTACACCCACTAGGACTGCATGAACAGCGAGATGGTTTTGTCTATGTACCCAAAACCTATCGGGCAGATCAGCCGGCTCCACTAGTGTTGATATTGCATGGAGCAGGAGGCGATGCGGAGGGTGCGCTGAAAATCCTCCGTCATCTGGCAAATCCCTTTGGGACAATTCTGTTAGCAGTAGACTCACGCCAACAAACTTGGGATATTATTCGGGGTGGCTACGGTCCTGATATTGCCTTTATCGAACGGGCACTAGCACAAACTTTCAGTCATTACGCTATCGATCCGAACCAGGTAGCGATCGCTGGTTTCTCTGATGGTGCTTCCTACGCCCTTTCGGTTGGCATTACCAATGGCGACCTGTTTAACCACATTATTGCCTTTTCACCCGGATTCATGGCTCCTGCTAGACAATCCGGGACACCGCGTCTGTTCATCTCTCATGGAAAGTGGGATACGGTGTTGCCGATTGAACGGTGCAGTCGCCCGATTGTGCAGCAGTTAAGACAAGCAGACTATGATGTCCAGTACCTTGAGTTCAACGGGTTACACACAGTTCCGAGCGCGATCGCCCAAAGAGCTATGAAGTGGTTTACTCAACCAGCACCGAACGGAAATTAACGATTCCTTCTTACCTACCCAGCATTCTTTATTGCCACAACTGCTAGTAAATTCGGCTGAAATGTTTGATATCCTCTGACTTTTACGCGAGTTTTGGGCGCTCATATGATGGGTGAATCAGCATCAGAAATTATTCAAAGCATTGCTGTAGCTATAAAATTAGGTGCTACCAAAAATGACTTTAAGAAAAATATTGGTATTCATCCATCAAGTGCCGAAGAGATTTTTTGCTTATGAGCATTAATGCTTAATTGTGTCGTGATTTACACCTAAAATTCAAACTAAATTCAACCTTTCGGCAAGCTTATACTTTAAATTACACAACTATAGTAAGACGATACTATACTTAGTGAATTTTAAGATAAAAGTATAACAACAGGAATTTGAAAGCACGCTAATTTATTACCTGCTATTGTGCTAAAACTCCCGCTCGTTTTACAGCATCTAAAATCATAGTCAAGAACACAAACTTTTGAATAACTAATTATCATGTCAGATGCAGCAGCAACACAGCTAACTGATGCATTACATGAAGCGGCTCATCCACTAAGAGGTACTGCCCAAGACTACGACCCGCTCATAGATAAAACTTAGTATTTATTGGCTAAGATTTGTCTAGTTAATTTAATTGAAAATTTTCAATCAAATATATCTAAAGCTACTAATAAAAACTAGATAAATTAGGAAAAATTAAAAGCTATGTTTTGAAAATAAAAATAATAGCCGACTATGTAAAAAGGAAACTTGATAAACTTTCGGGCACAACGCCCAGTTAAGTCTTTTATCGTAGCTTTAGGCTGCTGGTTGGGAATAAAGCGGTAACTATCCACTTTGATAGAAGCAACTGAAAGCTTTCTTGACTACAACCTAAATAAGGCTTTGTGTTACCAACGTGCGTTACCGCAGGACTTTCCATGTTGATTTCTATCGATGCTCATATCCCCTTTCCTCGTCCTTTGGTTTATGCCACTTATCGAGACAAGCTAACGGAACTTGTGCCCTACATGTCAAAGGTCAGACAAATTGTGTTCAAATCAAGGCAAGAGCAAGATGGACTTTTATACCTAGTACATGAGTGGTATGGTGGTGCCAATATTCCAGCATTAGCCCGTGCTTTCTTAAGCGAAGATTTACTCAATTGGACAGAAGATTCTATTTGGAATAATTTGGAATATACAACTAGTTGGCACATCAAAACCCACGCCTTTACTGAAGCAGTTCACTGTACAGGCAAAAATCACTTTCTGGAAGATGATAAAGGAACGCTAATCCAGAGCCGGGGCGAACTAGTCATTGACCCGCAGCAGATAAAGGGTACACCACAGCAGTTAACAGTGGCGATCGCCCGTATCGTTGAGAATTCATTAGTAAAACAGATTACACCTAATTTCCAACAAATGAGTGAAGGAATTCGTCAGTACCTGAAGAAAGTGCAAGAAAGTGCGAGCTAACTGTTTGATTGCCAATACATATCTTGCAAAAATCCAAAAACTCTCAATCTCATCACCTGATACTCGTCGTGCAATCGACTCACTTAAGTTTTTGAGAAGATAATACCGCAATATTTTCAAAAGTAGTGAGCACTCTTATATTTCTCTCGGACTGAGCGAATCTATTAAACATTTATTGACTCAAGTTTAACCAATCTATGACTCACTTTGGTATTATTTGTCCTCCCTATCCCGGACACCTGAATCCCCTAGCTGCATTAGCTAGAGAACTCCAATCGCGCGGTCATCAGGTAACCTTTTTACAAATCCCAGATTTAGAATTTAAGGTGCAATTAGAGGGGGTAAATTTTTATCCTATTGGACAAACCATTTATCGACCTGGCTCAATCGCTGAAACCTTTGCTCAATTGGGTAAGTTAAGCGCTCTGGAAGCGCTACGTTACTCCCTCGACTTTTGCCAGCAAATGGTTGAAATAGTTTGCCAAGATGCACCCAAGGCGATCGCAGCGACAGGTATTGAAGCCTTGCTAGTAGATCAACTCGAACCCGCTGGCGAGACAGTGGCGGAATATCTCGACCTCCCGTTTATTTGTGTTTCTTCCGCTCAGGTAATTCACCGCCGAGCCGATGTTCCACCTTTCTTTACTTCTTGGAGTTACCAGAATACACAGTGGGCAAAGATCCGCAATCAAATAGCGTATTCGCTGTTGGATCGCAGCTGTCAACCGATTTTACGAGCAATTAATCATTACCGCAAAGAGTGGAAGTTGCCCGACTACCGCCATATTTACGCTTCCAATTCACGACTTGCCCATATTAGTCAACAGCCTGTAGCGTTTGAGTTTCCTATTCCCGACTTGCCATCACATCTCCATTATGTGGGTTCATTACGAAATCCTTCAGCACCATTGGTTCAGTTTCCATATGAGAAGTTAACCGGACAGCCAATGATTTATGCCTCTTTAGGAAGCGTGCAGAATACTAAACAATCAGTATTTCATTGTATTGCTGCTGCATGCGTTGGACTGGATGTACAATTGGTAATTTCGCATGGAGGTGGGATGAATGCAGAAGCAGTGCGATCGCTACCTGGTTCCCCGTTAGTGGTCGAGTATGCTCCCCAACCGGACATCCTGGCGAAAGCTAGTCTTACAGTTACTCATGGAGGTATGAATACAACATTGGATTCCCTAAGCTATGGCGTACCTCTGGTAGCAATTCCTATTACTTTTGAACAGCCTGGAACTGGCGCTCGAATTCGCTCGACAGGAGTGGGAGAAGTACTTTCTCTACCGAAACTCAATATGTCCAGTTTAAGATTAGCAATTGAGCGAGTATTGACAGAAAAATCATACACAAAGAATGCACGGAGGATTCAGCAGTCAATTCAAGTTTCAGGTGGCGTGGCAAGAGCAGCCAATATCATTGAGCAAGTCATTCAAGCTAATAGAGCTAGATATAGCGTATCTGACATGAGGGGCATTCCTAACCGTATAGTGTGACATCCTCCCAACGCTAACACTTGCGTGTACAGCGCGGGCTTCTCATGTAGACGAATAATTCGGTTGAACAATTTTTGCCACTCAAATGCTTAATTTATCGTGGGTTACAGAATAAAACGGTTGAACAATTTAAGCGCACTCTCTGTAGTAGACTTGGTTTTCAGCAAAAAAATCGAATAAAACGGTTAAACAATTCTGTAAACTCTTTACTCATAAAGGTTTGGGATAGCTCAATAAGTTCAAGATTAAGTTGAGACGTTCTGCTGCGGCACAATGTTATGCGATCGCTGTAAACAAATAAAAAAGTTGGAAAATAACTTTGCCATTTTGATATTTTCAGCCAAATTTAAAATAAAAAAGTTGGAAAATTGCTTCAAAGCCTTACATAATAGTCTTTTTGAGCCAGGGCTTAAGATAGGCATGGCGGATTAGCACATCTGTACAAGCAAAAAATAATGGGTAATGCTGCGATCGCCGCCGTCTTGGCGCAAACCTCACCCGCAAATCTACTTTTGCTCTTCTGTGCGTTCACGAAGTGACTCTGAAAGAGTATCGCATCGAAGCTCATAAAGAGTAAGTCAAAGTGAATTATGCGATCGCCCCTAAAGCTTCCATATTAAAAACTGTTAAGCACCTAACCATAAAAAACAACCCTTGAAAGCGATCGCACATCTCTATTAATCCAATCGTACTATTTCCGGGGTTATTGTTCAACCGTTTTATCTATTGTTGAACCGTTTTATTGATCTACAAATCTCTGTATATCAATAAAAAAATCATACAATTTTAGCATCTGAAAACCTTATTATTTCATCGCTAATAGTACGAGCAATAAAAAATAAAGTTGTACCATTTATCTAAAATTACTAAAATTAACAAATAAAAAAGTTGTACAATTTTACGAAAGCTTAATAGGCAGAGGTTTTAAGCTATTGTTGTAAGGTATGAGGCTTGCGATCGCATTGACAAGAGTGCATCGTGACCTAGACTTTCCTTTCTGTAGCGCTCAAACTTGGCTTGTTGTCCAGTCTCGTTTGCTTCTAGACATAAAAAGGTCCTGTAGATGCTTGCATATCCACCCACAGGACAAATTGTACAACTTTTTTATTTGTTATACGACTTTTTTATTTATTTTCCAACTTTATTATTCCTCCACATTATTATTTCTCCACAGTATTATTTTACTCAACCGTTACTGACTTGGCTAAATTTCTGGGCTGATCGACATCCAAACCACGTCGCGCTGCAATATGATAAGCCAATAATTGCAAAGGAATTACAGTTAGGATTGGCGAAAGTAATTCATCCACGTTGGAGACGGGGAGCAAGTCGTTAAAAATTTCCGCTGCTTCACCATCGTTGACGGGAGTCACACCAATTAACCGCGAATCTCTGGCTTTTGCTTCTTGAGCGTTAGAAAGCACCTTTTCGTAAACATTACCAGGCATAGCGATCGCTACTACTGGTACTTTCGCATCTAATAAGGCGATCGGACCATGTTTCATTTCTCCGGCTGGATAGCCTTCAGCGTGAATGTAGCTGACTTCTTTTAATTTCAACGCTCCTTCTAAAGCAATGGGAAAGTTAATTCCCCTACCCACAAAAATAAAATCTGTGGTTTCCGCAAAGTCGTGCGCTAACTGTTCAATTAAATTTTCTTGTCTTTCCAAAGTTGCTTCAATTTCTTTCGGAATCTGTCGCAAAGAGTTAATAATGTCCTCTAATTTGTCGGGAGAAATTGTTTGACGACGATAAGCTAAATCCAAAGCTAAGGCGTAAAATGCCATCAGTTGGGCGATAAAAGTTTTCGTTGCCGCTACGCCAATTTCTAGCCCCCCGTGGATATTGATAATCTGAGATACCATTTCACCCAAGGTGCTTTCTGGGCGATTGGTAATTCCCAGCAGTCGCGGTTGATACTTAAGTTCTAAAGCGCTGCGGCGTTCTTTTTCCATTGCTAAAGCTGCTAGTGTATCAGCAGTTTCGCCAGATTGAGTTACGCCAATTGTGAGAGTATTTGCTGTTAAAGGTGATGGTGCATAGCGAAACTCAGAAGCATACTGCACCTGTGTAGGAATTCCTGCCAATTGTTCAATTAAATATTTACCGATTAAAGCAGCATGCCAACTAGTACCGCAAGCGAGGATTTGAATTTGCTCTAAATCATCGTAAAATTCTGCTGGTAAGCTTAAATTAATCGGCGCATTTATATCATTTGTAAAGTAAGCTTCTAAACAAGCCCTGACTACTCCCGGTTGCTCGTAGATTTCCTTGAGCATGAAGTGCTTGAATCCCTGCTTTTCTACCATCATGGGACTCAAGTTGAGTAAGCGCGGTTGTTTTTTCAACCTGTCACCAGCAAAGTTATATATTTCCACCCCTAAAGGTGTCAGGCGTGCCATTTCGCCATTTTCCAGGGTTAGCACCGCACGGGTATGAGAAACGATCGCCGGCGTATCCGAAGCGCAGAAAAATTCGCCTTGACCAAAACCAATCACCAGCGGTGCTTGTTGTCGAATGGCGATTAGTTCATCGGGAAAGTCAGCACAAACGCAGGCGATCGCAAATGCCCCTTTGAGTTTATTCACAGCTTGACGCACTGCCTCGAAGAAGGGAGAGGAACACTGTGCGAGCTGGGAAGAGGGGGGATTTTTTAAGAATTCCGCGATTAAATGGGGAATTACTTCCGTATCGGTTTCGGAACGAAACACGTAGCCTTTTTGTTTGAGATCCTGGCGTAACTCGCGGTAGTTTTCAATAATGCCATTTTGCACCACCGCCACCCGCATTGCTGTATCCATGTGCGGATGAGCATTATACTCTTCTGGCTTACCATGAGTTGCCCAGCGAGTGTGACCAATACCAATTTGTGCCGGGGCTTCGACGGCTTCTAGTTTGGAACGTAGGTTATGCAGTTTGCCTTTGGCGCGGACGCAATTAACCTCACCTTCCCAAATAGTAGCGATTCCGGCGGAATCGTAACCCCTATACTCGAGTTTTTCCAGCCCAGAGAGCAAAATTTCTGTCGCTGCTTGAGTGCCGATATAACCAACGATGCCGCACATTGCTCACACCACTTTGTTTAGAGGACGATTAAACTTAGTATAGTTACTAACATAGATGCGGGGTTAGATGCGGGGTTTTCGCCAAGCTTCAACAAACTTTATATATATGTGAAGCAAAAAAAGAGCAATTTGCTTTCTCTATCACTCGATCGCGCGATCTTATTTTCGACTTTCGCCATCATCAGATATTTTTTTAGGGTGATGATTATACACTATTGACTAGAATAGTGTATAATCATTACCCTAAGATGCTGTTATCTGCTTTTTATTGACTGGGAATTGCCAGTCGAATCAGAAATTCTGGTGAATTTCTTAGTAAGCCAGACCCATACTGCGAGTGGTTTCGGCATTTGACAGGTAAACCCGGATGCTCAAAAAGTCAGTGGGGCAAGCAGTTTCACACCGCTTGCAACCTACGCAGTCTTCTGTGCGTGGTGAAGAGGCAATTTGAGCAGCTTTGCAGCCATCCCAAGGAACCATCTCCAGCACGTCTGTGGGGCAAGCGCGGACGCATTGTGTACAGCCAATGCAGGTATCGTAGATTTTTACGCTATGAGACATTCAAAAAAATCTCCTAACTGAAGTGTTATTCTCTGCCAAAGAATCATAATCAAGGCATAGTTTACCGCAGTGTTCTAGCACCTGTAAGCAAAAGGCTACATAACTTTAAACAACTTGACAGTGTAAAAGGAAGTCTGCTAGGCGCTGCTCTGGTTTTAATTGTACGTCAGTTGCCTATTTGAGATTGCGATCGCCTATTACAAAATCGGAAAATGGCATTTTAAAGAGGGGAAAAGGTTAAAGGGTAAAGGGTAAAGGAATAAAGAACTTTCTTTTTCTTTCCTTTCCCCCTTCCCCCTTCCCCTTTTCCCCTCCTGGAATTCCCAATTAATTTCTGGTATTCACTCCCATCTCGATCTGGTTTACCTCACAAGCTTTCAAGTAAGGCGCGGACATTATAGAGAGGGATGAAACAAAAGTCAATTACAAAGAGTAATCGAAGTACGTTACCTATGGCAATCATTCGTTGGCAACCTTTCTCAGAAATGGAAACTCTACGCCGTCAAATGGATCAAATTTTTGATGAAATGTTAACCCAAAAGCGCGATGCAATTACTTGGAAGCCTGCGGCTGAACTCGAAGATACAGATAATAACGTAATTTTGCGCTTATCAATTCCCGGTGTGGAAGCTAAAGATTTAAATATCCGGGTAACACAGCAAGTAGTAGCTATTTCCGGCGAAAAGCGTCAAGACAATCAAACTGAAAATGGTAGTTCCTTCCGTTCCGAGTTTCGTTATGGTAAGTTCCAGCGGGTAATTCCTCTACCAGTTGCGATTGAAAACAACAAGGTGCAAGCTCAATTTAAAGATGGTATTTTGACGCTGACACTGCCCAAAGTAATTGAAGCACGTAACCAAGTTGTGAAAATTAATTTAGGAGAGAATACTGCTCAAACAGCTCCTGAAGCTAACCAAACTGAAGAAGCTAAAGCTGCTTAATTGACATCGGTTTAGTTTTGTGGTAATTAAAGTAACCGCGATCGCTGTCTGTAGATAAATTTCCAGACCGCGATCGCAGTTTTTTTCGTATCTTCTCCAGACCGCGATCGCAGTTTTTTTCGTATCTTCTCCAGACCGCGATCGCAGTTTTTTTCGTATCTTCTCCAGACCGCGATCGCAAAAAAATAGGGATAGGCGATCGCGATCGCCTATCCCCATCAGAACTCAAGACTCAGCACTAATTATAAAGAAGCATTTTGCAACTCAGCCGTGCGTACAGATAGCTGCTGTGTCTGGTTACCGCGTAGGACTTTTATCTGCAAAGTCTGACCTAGGCTACTATTTTCCACAATATCTTGTAACTGTTCGGCTGTAGCAACCGGTTGTCCATCAATTTGCACAATCACATCACCCAGACGCATACCCGCAGCAGCAGCTGGAGAATTGGGTAAAACTCGCATCACCAAAACACCATTAGCTTCTGCTACTTGCAGTGGTGAATTGGGGTCATTGTTATTCTGCTTTGCAGCATCAACAGTCAAAGTTAACATTTGCACACCTAAATAGGGGTGAGCAACTTTTCCACCACTTTCAAGTTGAGAGGCGATCGCTTTTGCTTTATCTATGGGAATTGCAAATCCAATTCCCATTGCGTCAGCACGAATTGCTGTATTGATTCCAATCACCTCACCTCGGTCATTTAACAGTGGTCCCCCGGAGTTACCAGGGTTAATTGCTGCATCGGTTTGAATAAACTCCAAGCGTTTGTCAGGAATTCCTACTTGAGCGCTGGAACGTCTGAGGGTGCTGACGATTCCCAAAGTAACAGTATTATCGAATCCTAAAGGATTACCGACAGCGATCGCCCAGTCTCCCACTTGCACATTACTTGAAGAACCCAAGGGCGCAGTTGGTAAATTTCCACCAGCATTAATTTTGACCACTGCTAAATCTGTCACTTCGTCAACACCTTGCACTTTTCCTTCAAAGCTGCGTCCATCTTTGAGGCGGACTGTTACTTTATCAGCTTTATCGACTACGTGAGCATTAGTGAGAACCAAGCCACTTTTGTCAATAATGAAACCAGATCCTAAACCGCGTAATTGTTCCGAAGGCAACCTTTGAGGCAAACTGTCACCAAAAAACCTGCGGAAAAACGGATCGTCAAACATCGGATCTACGCGACGAGTAACTGTCCGCTCAATATCAATTCTGACAACTGCTGAACCCACACGATTCACCGCAGCTGTAACAAAACTACTATTACCGATAACAGCCGTCGCTGGTGATTGCCTTTGAGCAACTATTTGTGACAAATCCGTACTTAGAGAATTTGGCGCAGGTTCTGCCACTGAGGGTAACACTTGCAGGCTGCTAACGGTTAGCAAAACTCCTAGAAAGATGGCTAAGATATGGGTACTAAGTTGCCGTATAGACCGGGGTACTTGGGAAAATCGCATAACCACACAAGAATGTTTCAGCGTAATTGTTGTTTAATCTTGATTAATACAGAAATGTTGAACTACGAAAACCGCTGCTCAGACTTCTGTATCTACAGCTATTTTTACAGGTTTGATAGAAATTCCTGTGTATTGACGTTTGTTTGTTTTGAGCTTGTGGCGATCGCCTACTCTCCCCAACTTCTGTCTTTGGATATTGGGCATCGGGCAATGGGCACGCTCGCATCGGGCATTGGTAATAATTCTTCCCCTTTTCCCTTTTCCCTTTCCCCTTTCCCCCTCCCTCTCTAGGCTAGGATCTTACTATTGCCAGAACTTTGATAACCATGAATGGATTAAACCGATTAGCTGAAGGAACCTTGTCCAGAACTTCAGCAGAACATTCCCAAAACGATATAGACCACAGCCACACAGATCATACTCATGGGCATGGACAGTCGGCTCATCCACACGTCCATAGCGAAGAGTCATTGCGGCGAATTGTTAATCGGCTGTCGCGTATAGAAGGACACGTTCGCGGCATAAAAACAATGGTGCAACAAAATAGTCCTTGTCCTGATGTTTTATTGCAAATTGCCGCCGTTAGAGGTGCAATAGATAAAGTGGCGCGGATTGTTCTCGATGAACATTTAACTGAATGTATTGGTAGAGCCTCCAAAGAAGGCAATATTGAAGTTGAAATTGAACAACTCAAAGCTGCATTGGATCGGTTTTTCCCTTAAAAAATAAAAAACTAGGGTGTGTTATGGCTTGCCCTGCGGACACGCAAGGAGCGTTCGCCTAATACCAATTCTTTTTAAAGATCCATAGAATGAGCCTGCGGAGGCAGGCTTTGTTTGTGTAGCCCCAGGCTTCCAGCCTGTTCGCGTAGCGTGCGCTCGGCGCAGGGCGATAATATGCAACCTCACATAGAATTGGTATAACGCACCCTAGTTTATATTTAATTAATTAAATCTACCAAGTTAATGTCCCTGGAAAATTATCAATTTCACTATTCTTTCATTGGCAATCCAGATAAAAAAGTCATTCTTTTTTTACATGGATTTATGGGTAATTGCCATGAATTTGATGAAACAATAAAATTACTATCTGATGATTTTTATTGTCTGACAATTCACCTTCCCGGACATGGTAAGACTCAAGTTATTGGTGGCGATGATTGTTATACAATGGCAAACACGGCACAAGCATTAATCAACTTACTAGATAAGCTAAAAATTTCTCAATGCTTTTTAGTTGGTTATTCAATGGGTGGAAGATTGGCTTTATACCTAAATTTGCATTTTCCTCAACGTTTTCCTAAAGTTATTCTAGAATCAGCTTCTCCAGGTTTGCTAACAGAAGGCGAACGATTAGAACGAGTTAAATATGATGAGCAAATAGCGAGAAAATTAATAAGATGTGTTGAAAAAACTGATTTTAAAGCTTTTCTACTAAATTGGTACAATCAACCTATTTTTGGTTATATAAAAAATCATCCTCAGTTTGAGCGCATGATAGAAAGTCGGTTGCAGAATAACCCTTTAGAGTTGGCGAAATCATTGCGCTTCATGGGTACTGGATGGCAACCATGTTTGTGGGAAAAACTCGAAGAGAATACAAACCCGTTGCTGTTATTAGTTGGTGAGTATGATGAAAAATTTATAGTTATTAATACAAAAATGGCGGAAGTATGTAAATTTGCTGCATTACGGGTGATTAGTAATTCTGGGCATAATATACATTTTGAAAGTACTTTGGCGTTTGTAGAAGATATTAGTAAGTTTTTGATTGAGGTTTGAAGTTATATATAGGGGTTATGGTTGTTTGAGAAATACGTTGTTATTTTGGGGTTTGAATAAGTGTTGAAAGGCTTACTACGAATTAAGTCAATTTGTCGCGGATTTTAGTTCTTCTTGCAAGTTTTTCTGATAAATCTTAGGTAGATATCGACTTACGGAATTAGTTTCTATACCATATCCGAGACTTGTCCAAGTGGGGGAAAGCCGGCGCAAAACTTCGTTTAACTTTCCTTTATGCAGTTGTTGAGAAATATCAGTTCCCCAAACTTGCCGATCGCTTAACCAACTGTAAACTACTGCGTCTTGATATTCTGCTGCAAAACTATAAGATGCCCAAAACATAAACCGCGTCGGGTTGGGATGATAGCGTGGGGCTATTCTATACCAAGTAGTGTTGATGATTTGATATCTACCAGCAGCCGTAGAGCAATTGCCTTTGTTGGGACCATTAACAATTGTGACGCATATTTGAGGATGATGGCTCAAATCATTGACTTGCTGTCCACCATATAACAGAGAATAAGGGCGAGCGCTATTTGCCTCACTCGCTGATATAGTTCGCATTAAAGCACGAAGGTAAGGATCGCCACCTTTCATTACCAAGGGTGGATTTTTTTGAGCAAAGACGGGATCGCTATGCGATCGCAAATCCCCAAATACATACCACTGCAACAAATATACAAAGCCGAGAAGTGCGGCTATCGGTCCAATAAGTTTTTCAACACCTTTCGATTCCACGCTTTTCAGACTCTGACTCCTTACAATTTGCGTATATTCAACAATAATAGACGCACTTTTAAACGACAAAGTTCACCTAACTAGTCAAAAGTCAAGAGTCAAGAGTCCAAAGATTGACTGTTGACCATTGACCATTGACCCTTGACTATTGACCATTAACCATTAACTCAGCACTCTTGATTAAGCAACGTTAGCAAATAACTCCCCAAAGCTTTTTGAGGTAGCCTCTTCTTTAGCAACAATCTCAACAATTTTGTTGCGTGCAGCACTTTCAAACAGCGACTCGACACAAACTTTGGCGACTTTCTGCCGGGGAATGCTGCCATCGAACAGTGTATCAGCACTTTGCATCACGATTTGGTTGGAATTATCCTCATTTTTTAACCCCCCAGGACGGACAATTGTATAAGTCAAACCGCTTTTCTGGATATATTCCTCAGCTTGCTTTTTCCATACCAGAATCAGCCAGAACAAGTTCAAAGGATGAAACAACTTGGAAGTACACAACGAAGAAACGAAAACAAAATGCTCTATTCCCTTCGCTTTGGCAGCATCTACTAAATTTTTAGTGCCTTCAAAATCCACTTTATAAGGTCCTGTGGGGTCAAAACTAGGTTTTGCTCCGGTAGCACAAAGCACTACTGTGCTATCCCCTAAAGCAGTCGTCAGGCTTTCTGGTGTTAACACATCCCCAACTACCAACTCAACATTAGGAGGCAAAATTCCCTTCGCTTTCTCTGCGTCGCGCACCAAAGCACGGACGGGAATATTTTTTGCAATTAGTTCTTGTACTATCCTGCGACCTGTTTCACCTGTTGCCCCTGCTACAAATGCTTTCATAATAAACGCTATCCTGGGAAACTAATATTTGATTTCTTCGTTCCTTATTTTAGTGATTCTATGAAGTTGCTGGCACATTTTTGAGCTTTCCGTCAAAATGTACTCTTAGTGCGAAAAATCTCACCCTATATGGGAACTATGAATACAGGTAAACGCCAGATTATACAGGAATGTTTATATGCTTTCACAAAATCGTGAATATCAATCCTTTGAAATAAGCGAAGCAGCTGTACCTGTGCCATCACCAGCGGATACTGAAGACGCGCTAGAGCAAGCAATTGGTGGAACACCTGCAAAGTTTTATGGTCGTTATCACGACTCTATGGAAATGTATGGTCCAGCAAGCTTGGTTGCTGAGTATCTCAATGCTCATTCTTCATGGTTTTCGCGCTGCGCTGAACCGATGAAGGTGCAACCGCTAGGGGAAAATGGTTACGCTTTAGGAATCGGTCGTTTTGGCTCTTTTGGTTATGAGGTGGAGCCAAAAATTGGTTTAGAACTGTTACCTCCAGAGGATGGTATTTACCGCATCCACACTATACCCATCCCAGATTACTATCCGCCCGGTTATGACGTAGACTATAAAGCATCGCTACGTATGATAGAAGCTCCGGCAAACGATGCACTAACAAGTATTTCTGAGATCACACGAGTTGAATGGGAATTGGATTTGATTGTTGATATTCACTTTCCCAAGTTTATTCAGCGTTTGCCAAAATCTTTGGTGCAATCTACAGGCGATCGCTTACTTAATCAAGTCGTCCGTCAAGTTTCAAAGCGCCTTACCCACAAGGTTCAGCGAGATTTTCATCAATCTTTAGGAATAGATTTTCCTGTTAATCAGAAAAAGCGTTAAGTGGTTAGTGGGGCATGGGGCATCGGGCATGGGGCATGGGGCATCGGGCATAGGGCATTGGTAATAATTCTTTCCCCTTTTCCCTTTCCCCTTTCCCCTTTTCCCCTCTTCAAAAAGCCCATTGCCCATTGCCCAACCACTAACTAACTATGCATTAGTAAGAATTCTTTGAACAATTTGCACGCCGGTAATCGCCTGCCAAGTAAAAAGCCCTAAAAGTGCGAAATTCAACACAATATGAGTTACCCGCGCCCAATTGGCGCCTTTTTGCATAAAAGGAGATAGAGACGCAGAAAATGCAATCAAACTCGTCATTCCTAACCCTGCAAGCAGGTGAGGTCCGACAAATAACTTACCATTATTGATGTAGGTGACAGCCATACCACCGATCGCACCTGCCACCATCAAACCTAAAAGTATCGATCCGATTTGATAGTGTTTAACGTTATATTTACCTTTAATCAGTTCTTTCTTCTCTTCACCTTGAGCATGTCTAGTACGTTGTACTTGTAACCCTAAGTAGGCAGCGTAGATTGAGAATAGCAATAGTGCCCACATCATTACCGGGTGAAAGAAGTTCAGCCAATATTTCACCGATGGAGAAAGTTCCATATTGATACGTGTTCCCGCCTAGTTATTAAATCTTTATAAAAGTTAGCATAATCGCTTTAGAAAAGATTGGAAAGCTATTTCTTATAGAAGAGGAGCGAAAGTTTTAATAGAGATACTATGAGACTTTCGGGGTGTTGAAAGAAACTAAGAATGTTTCCGGTCTGGTTACAAGCGGGGTTTTGGGGTTTATTTAGTGGTTCAGCGCTGCTGCTTGGGGCAGCAATTGGCTATTTTGCGCGGGTTCGTTCCGCAACGGATAATTGCCGCAATTATGGCTTTTGGGGCTGGGGTATTAATTTCGGCGTTGTCGTTTGAGTTGATGGATGAAGCCTATAAACAAGGCGGTTTCGACTCTACGGCAATTGGCTTTGTTGCAGGTGCAGTTGTGTATACTGCTGCTAACTGGTATTTAGCAATTCAGGGAGCCAAGCATCGCAAGCGATCTGGCAAGCATCAACCATCAGAAGACGAAGATAGTGGTAGTGGTTTGGCGATCGCTGTCGGCGCACTTTTAGATGGTATCCCCGAATCGATTGTCATCGGCGTTAGTATGATTGCTGGCGGATCTGTCAGCGCTGTCGCAGTCGCAGCAGTTTTTCTCTCTAATATTCCCGAAGGACTATCTAGCGCTGCTGGCATGAAAAATGCAGGTAGATCGTTGCGCTACGTTTTCGGTGTTTGGGCTACTATTGCAGTTCTTTGCGGTGTGGCAGCACTTTTGGGTTACACCGTTTTTAGTCACTTATCGCGGGAAATCATCGCCGCAACAACCGCGATAGCCGCAGGCGCCATTTTATCGATGCTCGTTGATACGATGATTCCAGAGGCATTTGAGAAAGCGCATAATTTCGCAGGATTGATTACTGTTGTCGGCTTCCTCGCTGCGTTTGTCCTCAGCAAGCTAGGCGGATAAGTTAGAGCAATTTTCAGATAAATGAACCAGGTTATTTTTATCTCACGCAAAGGAGCCAGTGCGTTGCGGAGGTCACGAGGGTTGTAGCACCTGACGTTCGCACTCGTAGCAAAGGAAGAAATAAGAGTGTGGTTTAAATACATGAAAACTTCTTAGTTCATGAAGGGGGGGAAAGGGGAGGCAGTGCGGTCTTGGGGTCTCCCCAAGTAGAGCATCTGCCGTGAAGGGGTTTAAAACCCCTCCTTGATAAATGCACGTAAACACAGATAATATTTATTTGTGTACTCTGCCTTGATCTGATGAGAGGCGAGAAACCTGGTTTATTCAGTAATACCTTGTCGTAAGGGACACCCTACGCTAGCTATCGTTTCTCCAGGGGTATGCCAAAATACCCTCACCCTAGAAGGGTGGGGCTATACGAACAAAGGCTGCCTCCGCAGCCTATAAAAATGGAAGCCCACGGAGGTGGGCTTTGTACGTGTAGCCCCAGGCTTCGAGCCTGCGGGCGTTTCTTCGGAGGGTTATTTATGGTTTCTACTCAAGATATTCCGTTAATACGTGCTACTACTCGTGGCGATCTCAAACAAGTGCAAGCGCTACTAAATAATGGTACGCTTGCTGATACGTGCGATCGCACTGGAACTACGCCGTTAATGTTTGGTGCTTCTTTAGGCTACACGGAAATTGTGCGATCGCTTCTCGATGCGGGCGCAAATATCAATTTACCCAGAAAACGCTATAAGTTGACAGCTTTAATGTTGGCAGCGATCGCCAATCAAGTTGATATTGTCCAGCTTTTAATATCTAGAGGTGCTGATGTCAATGCGATTAACGAAGATGGCAGTACAGCTTTAATGGCAGCAGCTTTGAAAGGTTATGTTGATGTGGTCAAAGTCTTGCTTGGCGCAAATGCAGATGTGAATGTCACAGATAAAGATGATGACACTGCTTTGAAAGTGGCAGTTAAGCAGGGACATTCGGAGATTGTAAAAATCCTACTACAAACGAGTGCAGATGTCAATACCCAAGATGAAGATGGCGAAACTTTGTTGATGGTAGCGGCAGACTTGGGACACTTGGAAGTTGTACAAGCATTATTGGCAGCGGGGGCTGATGTCAAGCGGAGAAATCAAGATGGGGGAACTGCACTATCAGCAGCTGCGGCAGCGGGACATGATGCGATCGCCTCAATCCTATTAGATCATGGGGCTGATGTGAATACCCAAGACCAAGATGGTGAAACTGCTTTACATCTTGCCGCTGTTGAAGGCTACGCTGATGTGGTAGAAGTGTTACTCAGCCGAGGTGCGGATGTGCAAATAAAAAACCACCTGGGTGATACACCACTGCTTGTTGCCGCGTTGCAGGGACATAGTAAAATTGTTGAGGCGCTGTTGCGGCAAGGTGCAGATGTAAACGGTAAATCGGGCGAAACGCCTTTGATACTAGCTGTATCGCAAGGACATGCTGAGACAGCGAAAGTATTGCTAGACTACGGTGCTGATGTTAATACTCAAGGAGATGATGGCAAAACTGTTTTGATTAAAGCAGCGGAAGGCAATCAAATAAGCATAATGCAGCAACTGCTAGATAAGGGTGCAGATGTCAATTATATAGATTCAGCCGGGGCAACAGTTTTAATGTGGGCAGCATCGCGGGGTTATAACGAAGCAGTGCAGATGTTAATTAAAGCTGGTGCAGATGTGAATTTAAAAAATAAAGGTGGTTATACAGCTTTGGCGATCGCTGAATTTAATGGTTATGAAGATGTGGTGCAAAGTCTGCGGGCAGCTAGCGCAGAGGAATAGTCATCTGTTCAAAAAGATGTAGAGACGCGATAAATCGTTGTCTCTACAAGGGTTTTAGGTGACGCATAATTAATTTCCACACCTATGTCTATTGAAAAGAAATCAGAACTTGTAGAGACGCGATAAATCGCGTCTGTCAGGAATCACAATACCCTGTTAAACCTTACGAGCGTCGATTTAATAAATTGTATAAAGCTTGCACAAACTGACATAACCGACGTAACCAGATGGCACAGGGAGTTAACTGGCGTTGCAGAATTGTTAGATTTTCTCGAACCATCGCCGTAGTTGGATGATTAACTCCTAAAAGGCGATCGCATATTGCCAAAGCATCAATGTACATGGGTTCGGCATCGCTGTAACGCCCAAGGCTTTTGTAGAGTTCAGCTAGACCGTTCAAGCTAGCAGCCACGTTGGGATGGTCGCCGACAAACAAAGCTTGGCAGACATTTACGCAATCCTCACGCCAAGGTTCTGCTAATTTATATAATCCTTGTCCTTCATAAAATCTTCCCACCCCCACAAATACCCAGATTACTTCATCATTAGGAACTGATGCTGGGGAAATTGCTTGTCCCTCTCTTGCTTTGTTGACCTCTGCAATTAAACGGTTTCCCAGGTCTTCAATATGAGGAACAACATCCTTGATGCCTTCGATATCCTCAGAGGTGGGTGACTGAGGAAGGCTTTTGGCAATGGCTATCATGGCAGTAGCGAAGGTTGTTTCTAAAACTCGTTGCATCTCGCCAGACTCGGCTAACTGCCCTTGCAAAAACCACCGCACTAAGGCATGAATTTTATAACATCTTTCATCTACTTGTTGCAGCAAGTTGCGCTGGTAAAGCTGCTTTTTTGCCTCGTTTAATTCATCGGAACCCCACCCCGCCAAAGCTGCGCTTTGTCTCCCCTCCCCGCAAGCGGGGAGGGGTTGGGGGTGGGGTGTGGGACTAACCGAGAATGCTGTAAGTTATTAGACATAGGTGGGTAAATTAATTATGCGTTACCTGAAACCTTTGTAGAGACGCGATAAATCGCCGTCTCTACAGACGCTATAACAGATGTCTATTAGATTAAAAAGACATATTTTGAATGTTGCCTGTTCCACCTGGCATGACTACCTGACCAATCTTGTCTGCCAATTTTTCCAGGTTAGGCATAGCCAGAATTTCAGCGAATTTGGGATTTGGTTCGGCTTTAGCTGCTGCGGCTAAATCCTGCATAGCTTGATTGACTTCCGGATTAGCAATAGCCGCCGATTCTACCTCCACTACAGCCTTGCCATAATCTAGTGCTTGTTCTGGTGCTTTTTGGATAGCTGTTACAGTATGGGGAGACTGTTTTTTCAGCGTGAGGAGAAACTTACCAGTCTTGTCCCATAAAGCTTCCCCTACCTTTTCGCCGGTTTTTTCCAAGGCTTTGGTAGCAACTACAGTGCCAATAGCGATCGCCGCAGTAGTCAAAGGTTCCATATGCCACTTTATGTCTAAGTTTATCCCATTTATTAACACACTGCTTTTGTTTGAAATCTCGTAATTAAGTTAAACGACTTATATAGATACAATCTGACCTCGCTTTCATTCCTCTCTCTTGAAAAGCTTTGAGCGGAGGAAACGTCCGCTCAAACTTTTCGCTCTTGCAAGGAGAGAAGCTTCGAGGGTTACTCCCCTTACCTATTCTGGCAAGGGGTTGGAAGTTAGGGCGTGTTTTCGCTCCTCTAAAAGCCTTCAGGCTAGAAGCCTGAGGCTACGCTTTTTGTGTTCAAACAAGCGATCGTTACGAAAATCGCGCGTTTGGTTACGAACATCGCGCTTTTGGTTACGAACATCGCGCTTTTGGTTACGAACATCGCGCTTTTTGGTTACAAACATCGCGCTTTTAGTTACAAACATCGCGCTTTTGGTTACGAACATCACGCTTTTGGTTTTTACGCCAATGCTTAAACATCGCCAATATTACCCAAAGGTATTGTTCTAAAACAGACAAATATTTGTGGGTTATGCTGACCTCAAATCCAGCTTGAGTAAGGCAAGCTAGCTCTAGAACATCATTAGGACTTACGCTAAAGAAGTAAGGAATATATTTATGTCCCGTCAAAAACGTACATACCGCGTTCTAGAAAAAGCTGAATTGAGATCCGCTGGACTCAAAGCAATAGACCCTAGCATGGATTTTGGGGATAGTCGCAACTTGCAAAATCTAACACAAATAGTTGAGCAGTTACGCACCAAAATTAATGCTTATAATACTGCTTTATCCGTGATTGACTCTTCCAAAACGGAAATGGATCAATTAGAAAAAACCTTGGGCGATCTCTGTGACAAAATGTTGACTGGAGTTGCCTTTAAATACGGCAAAGATAGCCGCGAATATGAAATGGCAGGTGGTGTTCGCAAAAGCGAACGCATCCGCAGAAGTTTATCTAGTCGCTTAAAAGCAGATGCAGAGGAAGTATCGAAGAAGAAAGAGCAAACCGCGTAGTATTAGTTAACAAAACTCCGTTGCAACTGTAAAGAGTTGTTGCAACGGAGTAGTAAAATTAGTGAAACACCAAGATATTACAAGCAAAAAGCCTGCTCCATCAAAATGCTAATTGAGCAAAAGTGAAGAAGGAAATTTACCCCTTACCTTTTACCTTGTTTCCCCCTCGGCGTTCCTACTGTGCTAATAGGAATATATAGATTATTTTGGGATGGAACAGTATTATAATGATCAGTTTTGATGTATCAATACGATACTAAATAAAACGAATCATTTAATGGCGGTTGTTTGCGACGATTTGAGATTATTTTGCGCGATCGCTATTTTTTTACCTAACAAAGCTGTTGTGACTAAAAATATAATTTCTGTCGCTAATGTTACAACAGTACAACCAATAAAAGTTTTGTGGGTGGGAATTGGTTGTACGCGCTTGACTTCGCGAGACTTGATTGCAATAGCAATTGAAGAAACTTTTAAAAAAAATCAACTCAATCTGAGTGCGATCGCTGGGATTGCTACTATCGACATTAAAGCGCATGAAGTCGGTTTGCTAGAACTTTGTCATCAACGCAATTTGCCTTTGAAAACCTTTCCCGCAGATATTTTGGCTTCTATTGATGTCCCCACCTCTTCCCCAGATGTCGCGCTCAAGACGGGAACTGCCAGTGTAGCTGAAGCCGCAGCTTTACTAGCAGCTAAGTGTCAAACTCTGCTGGTTCCGAAACAAATATTTAAATCAAGCTACAATCATGAAAATGTCTCCCCCTCTACTTTACAAGGGGCAGTGACAATAGCCATTGCCCAAGCGGAAGAAGAATACATTTAATATCATATCTAGCGTTGGGACACATATTCTTTGTAGAGACGCCTCTTAAAAAAAGAGTAATACAGCACGATGCTGCGTAAATAAAGTACAGTACCTAAAAAGTGAAAGTCATATATAAAAGTTTTTTTACTCCTGACTCCTGTACTCCTGACTTCTGAATTCTGCTGTATTATAAAGCGGTTTGGGTTTTGGTTGAGAAAGAGAAAATATCTTTTTTTACCTATTTCTAGTCAATTACTCTGAGTAAGTAATTAATTATCGTAGAAACGATCGCCAACACAATTGAACCCAACAAAGCAGGTAAGAAGCCCCGAATCTCAAAACCATAACCAGGAGTAAGGGCACTTGCTAGCCAAAGTGTAAAGGCGTTGATCACAAATGTAAACAACCCAAAAGTAATCAGGTTGATTGGCAACGTCAAAAGTCCTAAAATCGGTCGAACTATCGCATTAACTAGCCCTAGAACAATAGCAGCAACAAGCGCTGTGACAAAAGTCGTGACGATAAAGCCAGGAACGAAATGAGCCGTAATCAGCAATGCGATCGCTGTGCCTAACCAAGTTAACAAGAAGTGTGCCATAACTTTATTACACTTTATAAAATGAGGACTAAAGTCTTCACTACGAATTTATCAGTTAAAGTTCTTTTGGATACTTATATTATCAGACAGGCTGCTAATAGCGAAGCAATTAAATAATGAGTCGATTTTCTCTGATGAAGTTTTCAGTAGGAGAAAATCGACTCACTAAAGGTAAAATTCTCTTTTTACTCTACATCAGTCCCAAGGGCTAATCTAACGCGGTTGACTGCGACGCCGTGTGAGAACATCCCAAGTAGCACCACCAGCAACACCATCAGGCTCTAAACCATAGCGTTGTTGTGCTGCTTTCACCGCTGCTTCAGTAGATGTGCCAAAATCTCCATCTACACTACCATCCAAAAAACCAAGCCTTTTCAGTCTTTCTTGCAGTTTAACAACTTCAGAACCACGCATTCCTATCCGCAAAATCGGCATTCCCGCTGCGGTGTATTGAATACTAGGCGTCTGCCGAGTAGTTTGTCCAGAAGTACTAGTTTGGCTTCGAGTAGTTTGTCCAGAAGTACTAGCTTGACGAGTGCGAGTAGTTTGTCCAGAACTTCTAGTTTGGCTTCGAGGAGTTTGTCCAGAAGTACTAGCTTGACGAGTGCGAGTAGTTTGTCCAGAACTGCTAGTTTGGCTTCGAGGAGTGCGAACAGTTTCGCGAGAACTGCTAGTTTGGTTTCGAGGAGTTTGGCGAGTACGAACAGTTTCGCGAGAACCACTGGTGGAAGTAGTACGAACAGTTTGCTCAGAGCGAGAAGTTTGTCCAGCACCATCGGTTGAGGTAGTACGCAAAGTTTGCTCAGAACTACTGGTTGAGGTACCACTGCCGGGCGATGATTGTCTGACGGTTGTTTGTGAACTGCTTGTTGTCGCTCTTGGGCTAGACGGTTTTGGCTCAGGAGTGGCATTACCAGTCACGGCATTTGGAGTCTTGCTGGGAGTGGGAAAATTGGCTGCGGGGTTCGGTGAAGCAGTCGAAGAAGCTACCGTTCCTTCGCCAGGAAAAAGTCTAGCCCAAGTGTTAGCATCAACAATGCCATCTGGAGGCAAGCCAGCTGCTTGTTTAAATTGAGAAACAGCGTTTGCCGTCGTTTGGTTAAAATTCCCATCAACTGCGCCGGTGTAATAGCCTAAAAGTTTTAGCGTTCCCTGTAGCTCGGAGACGCGCTCTCCTTGACTACCAAGTTTTAGGGTAGGACGATTGACGCTACCTCCAACAACTACTTGTGCAATTTCTGGTGGTGCTGCAAATGATACTACGGCTGTTGAGCCAATTAGCACAGGTGTAGCAAAGCACAGAGGTAACAAATAAAACTTGCTCGCAGAAAAAAAACGAGATGCTATTGATGTTTGTAAGTAGTTACATCTACTTACTGTCTGGCTGCCTTTCATGGAATTTACCCCCGGTTGATTCTGATGCTAATAGTACAGCGGCTTGGCTTTACAACAAAGCTAGTTTATTGCACTATTAATAGCTTCCTGTTGACCAACTAAGGATAAATAAGGTTCCCGTAAATATTGGTTAGCTGCTGCGATCGCGTCTTTAACACTTACACCGGCAATTAACTCCTGAAACAATAAATCAAAATCAATTCCTAACCCCAAAATTTCATACCACCCGTATACTTGAGCAATTTGAGCGTTAGTTTGTTTACCTAAAGCATACTGCCCTAGTATCTTATTTTTCGCCGCTTGAAGTGCGCTTTCTTCTAGTTGGTTGCTAGATAATAAATCTACTTCTGTACGCAGTCCGGTTAAAGCGATACTGGTATTTTCTGGCGCGGTTCCCATGTAAACTACAAACGAAGCAGGATGCAGCCTTGTAGGATAAAATGCAGACACTTCGTAAGCTAAACCCCGCTTTTCGCGCAATTCCACAAACAAGCGACTAGAAAGCCCATTTCCCAAGTAGGTAGATAACAACTTCAACGCAGCATATTCCGCAGTCCGCACTGATGGTCCGAGATAACCCAGCATGATGACTGATTGCTGTGTTTGTTGCACTTTGAGTCTTTGCTGTGGCTCAATCTTAATATCGGGAAAATGTACTATAGGCAGTGGTTCCGACGGAGCTTGCCAATCTCCAAATATTTTTTCTACTAAACTAACTGCATCTTCTAATGTGACTCGACCGGCAATACTAATTACCAGATTATCTGGACGAAAATACGTCTGGTGATACTTGACTAAATCAGCGCGAGTCAAACTGCCCATAGTTGTTTCATCTCCCAGCACCGACATAGCATAGGGATGATTTTGATACATCACTTGGCGCAGTTGGTCAAAGGCGATGGTAAATGGTTGCTCTTTTTGAGAGCGAATATCTTGTAAAGCTAAACGGCGTTCTAGTTCTACTTCAAGTTCAGGAAAAGTAGGCGATCGCATAATTCGCCCCGCCAATCCCAAAATATCGGCAAAATCTGCGGTAACGGTCTTCAATGACACCAAAAAATAATCGGCGGCACTATCTGCACTCAAACCCGCGCCCATAGATTCTACATGTTCGGCGATTTGCAAGCTAGAAAGTCCATCGCATCCCTTTGTCAGCACTGTAGACAACAAATGTGCTAACCCTGACTGCTCTGGATTTTCGTTACAACTACCAGCACGAATAAAAATCCGCGCTGCAATAATATCGGCAGCGGGATTTTCTGCTACTAATAATACGATGCCATTGCTTAATACAGTGCGAGCGATCGGCGAGTGAGAAATAGAAGATTTTAGAGTTTGAGTCATTAGTCAAAAGTTAGGAGTTAGGAGCCAGGAGTCAGGAGTCAGGAGTTAGGAATCAGGAGTCAGGAGTTAAAAATCAAAAGTCAGGAGTCAGGAGTCCAATGCCCAATGCCCCATGACGGCAGATGCTCCACTTGGGGAGCCACCCCCGTGGGCGGGTTTCCCGACTTGAGGGGAGTGGCGTGAGACCCCTTGGCGCTAGCCTCTCCCTTTGGGAGAAGACCGCACTGCCTCCCCAATGCCCCATCCCCCATGCCCAATGACTAACAAGGTTTGAGTACCGTAACCGCATAATTGTGCGGCGAAAGATAATCTTGAGCTAATTGTTGCAGTTCTTGGGCATCAAATGATTGAATTTGCTGGGGATAGGTTACGGACAATTCAGCTTGGGCGATGGTATTATAGTAGCCATAAAGCCCGGTGAGTTGATTTGGGGTTTCGGTAGAAAAGGCATATTCATTACATAGCAGTCTGCGGGTACGTGCCAGTTCAGCATCGCTAATTTCCACATTCTGCAAATCTTCCAGGTGAGCGCAAATTAAAGCTTCAACTTTTTCTAGTTCTTCTGCTTCTAACCAAGCGCTAATTGTAAATAAACTCGATTCGCGTTGCAGAGACAAATTAGCGCAAATTCCCTGCACTAATTGCAATTCTTCTCGTAAATCGCGAACTAACCGCGATGTCCGTCCTTCTGCTAATAGTACTGATAATAAATCTAAACCGTAGGCGCTGCGGAGTTTTTCGACTCCTGGTGCTGTCCATGCCATCGTTAACCGCGCTTGCTCTAAGCGTGGTAAATGTAGTTCTTGACGGCGAATACCGATAATAGGTGATTGGACTACAGGCTCAAACTGCGGACAAGAAGTGCGATCGCCAAATTTTTCAAAGGTGCGATTTACTAATTCTAAAGCTGGTTTTTCGCCAATCCCCCCCACCACCACCACCGTCATGTTTTCTGGTTGATAGTGAGCGCGATGAAAACAGCGCATTTCTTCTGCGGATTGCTGCATCAATTCTTGCTCAGTACCCAGCACCGAACGTCCGTAGGGATGCTGCGGGTATACGCTTTGAATCAAAGCTTGAAATCCCAGCCAATCGGGATCGTCTTGCGCTTGACGAATTTCCTCTAATACCACATCCCGCTCTCGGTCAAATTCCGCTTCCGGAATTGCAGCATTAAGCAACAGTTCCCCTAAATGAGGCAAAGTATCTTCTAGATATGTGGCAGCTGTGGTCAGAGTGTAATGAGCATAATCATAACTGGTAGCCGCATTAGTCACGCCACCTCTATTTTCAATATTCTCGTCAAATACTCCGGGGGCTAGGGTCGCAGTACCTTTAAAAATCATATGTTCTAAAAAGTGTGCCATGCCGAACCACGGATTTGGCTCTCTTGTTGCACCAGCACGCACCCAAACATCAGCCACTACAACAGGGGTGGTGGCAATTTCTTGATGAATAAAAGTAACACCATTGTCTAGTTGAAAAACTGAGGCTGGAAACACCGTATTAATTAGCTGTTGTGACAATTTTTGCTGCTTTCACCAAAATTTAACGCAGTTTTGGTTATATTAACGTTTATTGACATCTAAATTAGAATCAATTTATACAGATTTTTTTACCAAAGATAAAGTGACCATTTCCTAACTTATATAGATAGGTAATTTGCATCCTCAATGCAGCTAAAATGCTTGGAATAACTTGTTTTGCTTTATTTTTAGATAATTTTTGATTAATTGATTGATAACTAATTTATATAGTTAAAGCTCCCAAGTCTTTGCTGACTCTGGGAGCTAAAAATTTGAAGTTCACCGCGACGCCGTTTTACCTAAGTTTATGACCTGGGTTTATCCAGGTGGGAACCTAATTCCTCGTTTAAAGTTTCCGAGTCGTTGCTCGGTCTACTGCCACGAGAACAGTTGACTCCCTTTTCTTTAAAGGCATAGATCAAAAAACTTGATGGCAGTCACCAACGTCGTAGTGGAACTTCACCCATTATAACTATCAAAAAGATATTGTGTGTTTAATCTGGAAAATAATAAAGTCCTCAAGGAAGGATACCGTTGGCGAATGGTAGGTCTGACCCTTGATTTGACCATAAAACCCTCGTAGAGACGTTCCGGCGGAACGTCTCTACAATCGTGTGGAATGACGAAAAAAGGCTGGGTCGGCACACGAGTGTTGGTATAGGCTTAGGCTTCTAGCCTATGGGGATATTTGGATACCAGATAGATTCTATGCTGCGGGCGACATCCATCGCTTCATTTTGATTTTGATTATCCAGCAAAACGGTGACGTGTCCCAATTTGCGCCCTAGACGCGATTCAGTTTTGCCGTACCAGTGCAGGTGCGCTTGGGGAATTTGCAATAAGTGCGATCGCTTTTGTTCGTAATCGCTTTGAGAATTTTCATATCCTAAAAGATTAACCATCACAGCAGCAGCGCAACGCAAAGCGGGATTACCCAAAGTAAAACCACACACTGCTCTCAAATGTTGCTCAAATTGCGAGGTTTCGCAAGCATCAAGGGAAAAATGCCCAGAATTGTGGGTACGAGGGGCAATTTCATTTACCAGCACCTTCCCATCAGCGGTGAGAAATAGCTCAATTCCAAAAACGCCTACGACTTGCAGGCTATTTAATATAGTGTGAGCGATCGCTTCTATTTCTGCTGCTTGTTTGGGTGTAATCTTTGCCGGCGCAATTACCCGCCGACATACTTGTTCTTCTTGCTGAGTTTCCACGACTGGGTAAGTTACAACCTCGCCATCGACTGAACGCGCGGCAATTATCGCTAATTCTCGTTCAAAAGGGACGAATTCTTCTATCAAAAAAGCGCTTTCCGTGATATTATAATCTAGCTTGGGCTGTAAACTCGCAAAATCTTTGATGATGAAAGTACCTTGACCGTCATAACCGTGACGACGGGATTTGAGAACTAAGGGAAATCCCAACTTGGATGCGATTTTTTCCTTGTCTTGAGGCTCGATGGCGAAAAACTCAGGGACAGGTAAACCCAAGTCGCGTAAATAGCAGCGTTGATGATATTTATCTAAAAGGGGAATTAAAGCTTCTAAAGAGGGACGGAAGCAAACGCCTTGATGTGCCAGGATTGATAAAGCGTCTAGGTCAACAAACTCGTTTTCAAAGGTGATGATATCGCATTTGCCAGCTAAAACAGCCGTAGCTGTGGCATCATCAACTTTAGCTAAAACTGTATCAGCCGCGATCGCTACAGCCGGATCTTCTCTGCTAGGAGTTTGCACCACCAATTCTAATCCTAACTTTTGTGCAGCGTCTCCCATCATCCAGGCGAGCTGTCCACCACCAATTACACCAACACGCTTCATTGACATCCTAGAGAATCACGAGTTTCTACGCCAGTTTGAGAATTTACACCGCTAGCTTTTGCACACAGTTCTTTGATTTGCGCTTTATCCAAAATTGCATCGCTGAAATCTGCACCTTTGATATCTACATTAGTAAAGACAGCGCGAAGCAAAAGAGCTTCGGTTAAATTGGCATCGCTCAAATCAGCCCCAGTTAAGTTTACCTGATCGACGAGTGCGTTGCTTAAATCGGCTTTATGCAGATTCGCTTGTGTCATTGTGCTAGCACTCATCACCGCACCTCGCAAGTCAGCACCAGCAAAGTTAGTCAGTTCCATATTGGCGTTAGAAAATTCAGCCGCTTGTAAACTTTGCCCAGAAAAATCTCGTTTTGTCAATTGTGCATTGCTAAATGACAATGGATGAGTCCAGTCTGCGAGTGCTGGTGTTGCCCAGTTCAAGCAAAATACAATTATCAAGGTAATTAACGCTAACTTTTGCCGCCAAAACATATTCGCTTGCTGGTTGTGTGTTCAATCGCAGATCGCGACGGTTCAAGTTTTAGCTTACCGCAAGTCCCTGATGTTTTATTGCTTAACTTTTAGCTTTCGGCGTTGACAAAGGCAACTTGTAACAGTTTGTTAAGGTTGATTGGGGCGAAACAAGCGATCGCACGCCTTGAATAAAAAATTTCTTACCAAATACCAAAGAAAATAATCAAGCGTTTGCTTAATAAATATTGTTCATCTGCGGCACAATTAGACAAGCCCAAAGTTTAAAACAGTTTTTATGTTGAACGCGAAAATTTTATTGTCTAAGTCTTACTGTCAAAGGGTTAGAGCATTTTATAATCAAGGCAAGCCCTCACTGCTTTCTTTACAATTCTTTATTGAATAAGTATTTACAAAAAGCTTGTTCTGCTTGATATCAATGGCTATATATTTTGGGTACTCGAAGCAATGACTCACACCATTCTTTACAATTCTTTATATTGAGGTTTTTAAGTAAAGTTTATTATCTTTTAACGCCAAGAGGCTATAGATTACTGTTAGTCTTGTAGTTAAGAAAAGCATGGTTTGAGCGTTATATAAGAAATGTTTCACATGCTTAACAAAGCTTAACCATTAAGAACAATCGTTCATTGACAAGGCGATTAGTGGGCAGAGCAGAAAGACTCAAGTAACTAATATTTAACTTCTACAGAAATTTCCTAAGTCCAAATTCCCAACTTTGATTATGAAACATTACGCAATTGAATGGATCGAAGAATGGTGTCAAGAAAATGGCTGGACAGATTTATTTGTTGAACGGCGTAATAATTTCTGGGCTTTTCCACCAACAGCAGTAATGCCGGAACCAATCCCTCCCAAAGTTTTAAACGTGATTAAAGCCCAAAAGGGATTAACGTGCGAGGAAAAATGGTTGTCTATCTCAGCAGTAGTGACAACAATTGCCGCCGTAGCTTCTAGTTATTTGTTAAAATGTCCAATGCCATTAGTTTTGGCGTTTGCTTTTGATGCCGTAACGATGGCTCAACTGGAAGTTGAAGATATTTAGAGTCATGTCTTGTGATAAGTAGTAAGCAAAGCTTAAAAGCGAAAAATAAGGCTTTGCATATTTTCGCTATGATTATTTCACCCAGTCGTCATCTTTTATCGTAAATAATTAGCTTTTTCTTGACACCCAGATTTATCTAAGGGTGACTTTTTTTCACCTTACATCGAGTATACGCGGTGTGATTAGATGACAGTAGATCGTCAACAGTGTCGTTAATCTGTTAACGACGACATTTAATTAGTTATTCGGCAAAATAAATGGGCGATACTGGATTTGAACCAGTGACCCCATCCGTGTGAAGGATGTGCGCTACCCCTGTGCTAATCGCCCAAGACTTACTATTTTAACATATTTTCTTGCAAATAAGAAGAAATAACAGGGGAAGCTACAGTAGCGAAAAAGGCTTCCCCTTGTAGATGCCTTACTTGCTTTTAAAACCTATCGTAGGGAGAGAATATAGTGTAGTAGAGCGAAGGATCAACCCGATCTGTGAAGCGAGAATAGAACTGGTGCATTCGGATTGAGTCTGGTTCGTGTTGTTCTTGTTGAGAATTTTCCGATGTTTCTGGCTTACTGGCTACGGTAGTTTCAATCAAATTAGCTAACTTTGACCATGCGACGGAAAAAGGATTTTGTAAATAACTTTGAAACAAGGATTTCTTTTCGTTGCCAGATAATCCTGGTTTTTCTGAATCATTGAGCAGCGAATCATTCGTATTCTTAGACATGTTTATTCTCCTTTGAGATGTTGAGTTTTGTTGCAATAAAACTGCATTTCGTGAGTAACTGTATTCTTTGGGGAGATTCCGCAAAGCTAACTTAAATGCATTCTTATACAGATATAGATATAAATCAAATCAAGTTATGCACTTTAAGGATAAAAATAGTAACGATTGATTACATATGCAAAAATAAACTTTAAAGGCAGAGCATCTTGTGCCTTTAGGAACAATCTGTAACTTAATTAATAACCGCTATATTGTCATTTATATGCTTACCTTGCGCGAGGTAAACTAAAAGGAAAAATTTGTTGTTATATATGAGTTTTGGTACGTTACGCACTTCGCTAACGCACCTTAGAATGGTTTTAGATTTAATTTGGTTGGACTACTTATCTTGCGCGATCGCACCCTTATCAATCCAATTGCGGATAGTCGTCCCACAGAGCAGTAGTTTCCCGCAGACTTTGGTGATTGCCATCGCCTAATATGAGATGATCTAAGAGGGGAATGCCTAACAACTGCGCTCCGGCTAATAATTGGCGCGTCAAGTCGATATCAGTCTGACTAGGTTCAACGTTACCAGAAGGATGATTATGCCCGACTATCACTCGCGTTGCCCCATGACGAATGACTTCGCGAAAAATCTCGCGGGGAGGGGCTAAAGTTTCTGTGGCTGTACCGATGGTAATAACTTGCGTTCCCAGCAAACAATTCTTAACATCTAAGAGCAACACTCCAAAACGTTCTTGATTTTGCCACATTAAATCTTGACTCAAAGCCGCCGCTGCCGCAAGTGGACTATCAATTGGTGTACGGTCTAAGGGGCGAGATTGAAAAGCTCGTTTACCTAATTCAATAGCTGCTAAAATGGTTGTCGCCTTTGCCGGACCAATACCAGGTATTTGCATTAACTCTGCGGGGGTAACGTCTCGCAATACTGCTAAGGGATCGCGATCGCATTTTGCCAATTCATGTAGAATATATTGCCCCAAACCGATCGCTGATAGTTTTCCCGGTCCTTGACCAGTGCCTAGTAAAATTGCGATTAATTCCGCTGTAGCTAAAATTTTCGCTCCATGTGTCATTAACCGTTCTCGCGGACGCTCGCTGGTTGGTATATCGGCAACTCTGAGGCAGTAGGTCATATTGAGAATATACTGGAGATAGATGAACCTATCTCTAGTTATCTCTTGTTTACTTTCCAAAGCGTCCTAATTTGACAAAATCTTTAATATGATGTCAATTTTCTCTGGTTATCGAAATATTAGCTTCATATAAAAGCGCCAAAGAAAAGCATGAGCAAATTGTTACTGGTGAATTTGGGTTGCTTTGAGCATATGGTAGGTAATCAGCAACTGGGTGAGAGCAAGCGGGTAACTTTGCAGCGTTTCGCCGGTTGTACCGGATACTTTGCCCAACTCTGGATTACTTTCGCGATCGCATATATTTTTTAAGTAGGGCATATCAGAACAAATCAGCTGCTCTAATTTGTTAACTTGTTCCAAAGTTGCATGACCATCAACTTCTAAAACATCCACAGGTTTACCCATATCTCGATCTAATCCTAAACGAATCGCTGAGTTGGAATCACCATTGGTGGATTTGACAATCTCAGTAAAATCCGGATGGGGAATTGTCGGACGCAATACCAAGCGTACATTTAAGTGCCCATTTGCTTGCGCTTCATCTTCACTAGGGGGATAGAAACTTACTACCATATCAGACCATTGCCGCTGCGGACGAATAAATTGCTCTGAGTCTGGTTCGCGCTTTTCTAATTCTGCCAGAACTTGTTCTTCAGTGTAGCCCCGCTTTTGCGTATCCCGCTTGACTTTCCACTTAGCGCGTAGCGATTCAGGGGGTGCTAAGTAAACTTTTACATCATAGCAATCCCTTGCGCCACGAGTTGAATAACCAAGCAATCCCTCAATAATTACGAATTTAGCAGGCTTGATATATATTGGTGGCTCAAATGTGCCGGTTTTGTGGCTATAAATTGGCTTGAGGATTGGCTGTCCTATTCGTAGCTGAGACAGGTGATGCTGCATTATATCAAGATAGTTGCAGTCAGGATGTAAAGCTGTGATACCGAGTTCTGCACGTTGTGTGCGATCGTAGCGGTGGTAATCATCTGTACAGATGATCGTGACATTCTCAGTTCCTAATACCTGAGCTATTCCTTTAGTCAGTGTTGTCTTACCTGCTGCACTATCACCAACGATGCCAAGAATTATTGGACGGCTCATCATACCCCCAAAGTTACTAATGTTTTGTATGTTATTTTACTTATTTTAGAAACTAATCAGATTTAACTCAAGATAAAAATGTCTCTTAACAATGACAATCTTGAGGTATTTCTGACGAAATTACATACAATGAATGCTTTTATGGCATACGCAATTCCTTTGTATCGATTTACAAAGGGCTTGTGATGAAAATTAATATTATAAGTATATACTTAGGTAAATGCAATATTTTTGCACCTACCTTTAAGATAAATTGCCTAAATTAAATTTTTATCAACGCGGGCAAGATGGTAAAGACTTGTGAGCGTAATAACAATCGAAATAATCTAGTGCTTCACGACTAGATGGATGACTACGGGTAATATATAAAGGTTCACTATTTGGATCTGATTTGCGACTCCAAATTTTTAGGTAATATTGAGTGTTATCAGTGGATCGCCAAAGTTGATATTTATAATCGCCACCTCCACCGTTATTAATTAATGAATCTGCCATTGCTATAGTTGATGTAGTTAGCATTGCTGCTGTAGTTAAAAGGAAAAAAATACTCTTTTTAAATATCATTTTTGATTACCAAAGATTACATTACTTTTATATCTTTAATAACTCCTAGAAAAAGTAAGTTAATTTAAATAATTCATGAATATATCATGATGCAAAAAGTCTAGTTTTGATAAAAACTAAGAGCGATTACGGAAATTATTACAGCTTTTCTGTAAAGCTACGTAGTGAGGACTTCAGTTCTTTTTTTATAAGATGAGGACTTTAGTCCTCACTACGTTATTGCAGAATGACAAATTGCATTGGGTTATGCAGTTCCTAATGTGCTGAACGCAGTGAAATTCTTTGACATACTCCCATGCCTAAAGGCATGGGGATTCTAGGCTCAAACAACGATTGCGGGTATAGCCCGTCTAACATCGTCTAACCTGTGCAGTTGATGCCCCAACAGCACAAATATTTTTAGCTGCGTTTTCGTCCCTCCCCTGAACTGATTGACAGGACGGACAACGCCACTCTCTGACTGACAAATTCAGCTTTTCTAGAACGTGTCCACAACTAGAACAAGTTTTAGTAGACGGATACCATTGATCCACAAACACCAGTTGCTTGCCTTTGTTTTTGGTAACCCACTCTAGAATTTGTAGAAATTCTCCAAAAGCCAAGTCTGATATCTTGCGTCCCCAAAGACGTTGCATTCCTTTGAGGTTGAGTGTCTCAAAGCACAGCACATCAAACTTGTTAGTTAACTCATGCGCGAGTTTCCAAAACCAATCACGCCTTCGGTTAGAAACGTCCTCATGCTTGCGTACCAGATTCTTTCTAGCTCGCTCCCGATTGGATGAGCCTTTCAACTTTTTGGAGTGCTGTCTACTCGCTTTCTTGATGGTATTTAAAGACTGTTTGAGGAATTGTGGTGATTCAATACAGGAGCCGTCTGAGCAAGTGAGAAATGTTTTTAATCCGAAGTCAAACCCCGCTATTCTACCAGTCGTGAATTTACTTTCAGATTCAGGACAATTATCAACCACAACAACCATAAACAATTCACCCAATGATGTGCGCTTGATGGTTAGTGTTTTGACCGTTCCCTCTATCTCTCTAGACTTCCAAAATTGATAAACCCTCTGACCTATCTTGACCCTCTTGCCACCAAGAAACTTATATCCTGCCTGCTTAAGGGTGAATGATTTGTACTTCTTAACTTTCTTGAATCCTGGTGGTCTAACCCCTTTCTTGTTGTGCTTGAAAAACAGTTGGTATGCTTTCTCAATGCGTTGACAAATATCCTGCACTGCCTGAGAACCTACCAACTGCCAAAATCGGTTGCGTTTCCGCAACTTGGCAATATGAGTCTGTTCGCGTAGCGTGGCGTTAGCCAAGTTTTGCACAGTTCAAGTGTTTACCCCACATCCGGTAGTACCGACGATGGAGGGCAATACAATAATTGTAGATTACCCCTGCGGCGTTAATTGACCGCTTGAGGTATCTATTGCGCTTGTGTTCGTACAACTTAAACTTCAGTGTTTTCATGCTAATATTGTATATCAATTAGATATACAATTGCTATGAAAAAAAGTGTGTTTTTTAGATTGACGGATGAAGAATTCACAAACCTAGAATCGTATTGCGAAGAAACTGGAAGATCCAAATCAGATGTCTTAAGAGAACTCATTAGAAGCCTAAAGACAAAGAGAAAGCCGTCCTTCTAGGACGGGGCTTTAAACCCAGTTTTTCGGTAAAGTGTAGGAAAAAGCGCGATAACGAAACGTTGCTGCCAAAGGCAGATCGCATAAACATGGGAAAACAAACTTTAGGTCTGGAACAACATATTTATGACTACTTGCAGTCAGTATCTGTGCGAGAGCCAGAAATTTTACAGCAATTACGGCAGGAAACAGACCAGCAGCCACTTTCACAAATGCAAATTTCTCCGGAACAGGGACAATTTATGGCGTTGCTGGTGCAGTTAATGGGTGCAAAGAAAACTTTAGAGGTAGGGGTATTTACGGGGTACAGTTCGCTGATAGTTGCATTGGCGTTACCACCATCCGGTAAAGTTGTCGCTTGTGATGTTAGTGAAGAGTATACAGCGATCGCTCGCCGTTATTGGCAGCAAGCAGGTGTGGCAGATAAAATTGATTTGCACATTGCCCCAGCAATGGATACTTTAGATCGATTGCTGGCAAATGGTGAAGCGGAAACTTTTGATTTTGCTTTCATCGATGCAGACAAAAGCAGCTACGACGGCTATTATGAGCGGGCGTTACAACTGGTGCGTGTGGGTGGACTGATAGCGATCGATAATGTACTATGGTCAGGGCGCGTCGCCGATCCCCAAGTGCAAGATAACAGAACGAAGACGATTCGCGCCCTGAATCAAAAGCTACATCAAGACTCACGAATTACTCTTAGCCTAGTGCCGATCGCGGATGGTTTGACTTTGGCGTTGAAGCTTCCCCAGCCCTCTTTTTAGCTAATTCCAACTGTAGTTGCTTCTGCTGCATTCGTAATCTTTTATCCTCAGTGAGGCTATCAAAACAGTGTGGGCAAGAAATGCCTAATTCATATTTTGGGGAAGCTTTATCTTCGTCAGAAATTGGATGTCCACAACTCGGACACTTCTCGTAAGTTCCTTCCTCCAACCCGTGAGAAACCGCAACTCGTTCATCAAAGACAAAACATTCCCCCTCCCACAAGCTTTCTTCTGCTGGAACTTCTTCTAAATACTTGAGAATGCCACCTTTAAGATGATATACTTGCTCAAATCCTTGAGCAAGCAAGAAAGAAGAAGCTTTTTCACAGCGAATTCCACCTGTACAAAATAATGCCACCTTTTTGTGTTTCGAGGGGTCGAGGTGGTGGCGAACATAATCGGGAAATTGCCGGAATGATTCAGTTTGCGGATTTTGCGCTCTTTGGAAAGTACCGATATCTACTTCATAATCGTTGCGAGTATCAACCACGGTGACTTCTGGATCGCTAATTAGGTCATTCCAATCCTGAGGACTAATATAAGCGCCAACTTGCTCATTTGGATCAACTTCTGGCAAACCCAAAGTCACAATTTCTTGCTTTAAGCGCACCTTCATCCGCTCAAATGGCGGTGTGTCAGTAAAAGATTCTTTATGTTCTAAGTCTGCTAGACGAGGATCGGAACGCAGAAAGGATAAAACTGAGTCAACGCTGTCACGCAAACCCGCAATTGTACCGTTAATGCCTTCTTTTGCTAGGAGAATCGTCCCCTTAACTTCTTGTGCTTGACAGTAAGACAGCAGAATGGGTTGTTTTTCGGCAAAATCTGGCAAGCTGACAAATTTATAGAATGTTACAACTAATATCATTTCTTTTGTCCCCCTTTTATAAAAAAAGAATATATGTTAAAATGACCAGAGCAGTTTAAATAACCTGCTTTTTTCATTTTATGGGGGTTTAGCTCAGTTGGTAGAGCGCCTGCTTTGCAAGCAGGATGTCAGCGGTTCGAGTCCGCTAACCTCCATTATTCAGCACGTTGAAAGACTACAGAAAGATTATTTGCTGGCATTTGGTAAGTATTTATCAAGTGGAGATTTCGTGCTTTGGCTGCGGTTATAACGTCATCCAAATCACGCACACCCCAGTTTGGATTTTGTGCGCGTAAAGAACTGTCAAAAGCTGCATTACTTGGTGAGGTATGTTCTCCCCCTTGTTTGAAGGGACCATATAAATAAAGGATGCCGCCAGGTGGTAGGATGCGATCGCTAAGAGCCATTAATCCCAGGCACGCTCCCCAAGCAGAAATGTGAATCATATTGATGTTGACTATCGCTGTAATTTGGGTGGGATCTGGTACAGCCAAAACTGACGCACTAGCATCTAAATCGAGAGGTGGATAAAGATTATCAGATGGTGAATGTGCAATCCAGGCAGCAATACTGGCTCGCGATCGCGGATTAGGATCGGAAGGTAGCCATTTACGACGTTTGAGATGTGGCGCAAAATATACCGCATGTTCCCCAGTACCGCTGGCTATTTCCAAAATAGTGCCACTTGCTGGTAGAACTTGTAAAAGTATTTCTAGGATGGCTTCGCGGTTGCGTTCCGTTGCTGGTGCAAATTGTCGTAGGTCTTGTGATGTATTCATTTATGGATGCGTTAGCGTAGCTTACCGTAGGTATCGCTTTTTAATTGGTTTGATGAGTATGCGATCGTCATTATTCCATTATCTCATCTGTGGCGGGTGAACCTGGAAAAAAGTGATGCCGAGTACGGCAACGCTTCGCGAACGCTTAATATATCCTCTAGGGTATAGGGACAATTTTGCGGAAATGTTTTCATAAGTAGATTTGTTTCTCCAGAAGCGAGTAAAATTGGTTTGATATAAGCTTTTTGGAGAACTTCTTGCAGGTAAGGTTTAAGACTACGATTTTCTGCAAGTAATTCCAAAGTATCTAGACGTTGTATGCGAATCGTATTTAAGTAACTACGACTTCGTTTTTCATGCTGATATTCCCATTTTAGTAAATGTGCAATTAAGACACTCCAACGATTTCGCAGTTCAGCGCGTTGCTGTTTACCCAAAGATTCAATTTCCTCAATTAAATTGGACAAATCAAGCTGATTCCATTGCTGATGACGAAGCAGGTTAGCCTGTTTTTGAGTCCAAGCGTAGAAGTCAGTTTCATAAAGTTGCATTACTTTTTACCGCTGTTTGTGGTGTTTGCATAGTGGGGTGATAACAAGCGCGAACTTTCCCTAATTTTAATGTGAGTTAGCGTAAATATACGCCTTCAGGCTAGAAGCCTGGGGCTACACAAACAAAGCCTGCCTTCGCAGGCTATGGAAATTTTAGCCTGCGAAGGCAGGCTTTGTACGTATAGCGACACCCTTCTAGGGTGTTGATCGCTTTTTAATTAGATTTTTGGCATGGGATTTACTATTGAAAATTATGCACTTTATTAATAACACGTAAAATAAAGTTTATTAAATTACTGCCTACGTGATATTTGTTAAGAAAAAAATTAACATTAACGTGTCTGAAAATACTCTAAATTAGAATTGTCAATTTAATGGTTGTTGAAAAAAATCCGAAAATTTTTCATTCCTGCTTAGGAAAACAGATGACACGAGAATCAGCTTCAAATTATGAATATCAAGTTGGGGGTAGTTTACCTATTGAGTCTCTCACCTACGTTCGGCGACAAGCTGATGAAGACCTTTATAAGCACTTGAAAGCGGGAGAGTTTTGTTATGTTCTCAACTCCCGGCAAATGGGTAAATCTAGTTTGCGCGTGCAGGTAATGCAGCAGTTGCAACAAGAAGAAATTGCTTGTGCGGTAATTGATATCACCTCAATTGGTACGGCAGATATTACACCAGAGCAGTGGTATGCTGGCGTAATAGATACACTAATTGGCAGCTTCAATCTTTACACCACTTTTGATTTAGATACATGGTGGACTGAGAACAATTTATTATCATACGTTCAAAGATTAAATAAGTTTATTGATGAAGTACTGCTCGAATTAGTTGTTACAAATATTGTTATTTTTATTGATGAAATTGATAGTATTCTCAGCCTTGGGTTTAATCCTGATGATTTTTTTGCGGTAATCCGCGACTGCTACAACCGTCGAGCAGACAACCCCGCTTATCGTCGTCTCACCTTTGCAATATTGGGAGTGTCTACACCTTCAGATTTGATTCAAGATAAGAGACGAACACCTTTTAATATTGGTAGAGCAATTGATTTAACTGGTTTCCAACTTGAGGAAGTGCAACCGTTAGCGCAGGGATTAGCGACGGTAGGAAATCCACAAGCATTGATAGAAGCAGTGCTGTATTGGACAGGAGGACAGCCGTTTTTGACACAAAAAGTCTGTAAATTAGTAAAGACTGAGAAATACGAATTGGGGATTGGTGATAGCCAATCGTTAATTGCTGATTTAGTCAGAAAGCGCATTATTAAAAATTGGGAAACGCAGGATGAACCAGAGCATTTGAAAACAATTATAAATAGGATACTCTACAGTAGTGAACAGCGTAGCGGCAGGTTATTAGGATTGTGTCAGCAAATTTTGCAGCAAGAAGAAATAATAGCCGATGACAGTGCCGAACAAACTGAACTGCGGTTGACAGGATTGGTAGTGAAGCGCGATGGTAAACTGCGAATTTATAACCGCATATATAAAGAGGTATTTAATCAAGAATGGTGCGATCGCCAACTTGCAAAACTGCGTCCTTATGCTGAAACCCTCAATGCGTGGGTAGCCTCACAGCGTCAAGATGAGTCACGCTTATTGCGGGGACAAGCGCTACGAGATGCTCAAGCTTGGGTAGCAATGCAAAGTTTAACAGATTTGGATTATCAATTTTTAGCCGCTAGCCAATATGTAGAACAGCGCGATATTCAGCTTCTTTTAGAGGCTGAAGCAACAGCCGTAAAAGCAGAAAAAGCAGAAATTGAAGTAAAAAGAGCTAGAGAAAACCTTAAATTTCAAAAGCAGAAAATTCAACTAGCGATCGCATCTCTTATCTGCATCACGGGAATTGCAATCTTTGCAGGATTTCAGTGGAGAGTAGCAGATGAAGGTCAGATTCAAGCATTAACAATATCCTCAAATTCAAACTTCAAATTAAACCGAAGTTCGTTTGATGCCTTAATAGATGCTTTAAAAGCTGGAAGACAGCTAAAGCGCTCTATTTGGTATAGAAACGACCCAAAGCTGAAGGCTAAAGTAATGGAAGCGTTTAGTGCAGCTTACTGGGTTAGAGAAAGCAATCGCCTAGAAAACCATAAAGACTTTGTTGTAAAGGTTAGATTTAGCCCTGATGGTAAGACCATTGCCACTGCAAGTTTCGATAATACAGCAAAAGTTTGGAGTGCAGATGGCAACGAACTCTTAACCTTGAGCGGACACACTCAACCAGTTGTAGATGTTAGTTTCAGTCCCGACAGTCAAACGATTGCTACTGCTAGCCAAGATGGAACTGCAAAACTCTGGAATCGAGAGGGAAAGCTTCTGAAAAATTTCAAAGCAGATACTAATGTAGTCTGGAGTGTTAGTTTTAGTTCTGATGGTAAGAAAATTACCACCGCTAGTGCCGATAAAACAGTCAAGCTTTGGACATCGGATGGTCGTCTTTTAAAGACTTTAACAGGTCATACCGGAGAAGTCTCCAGCGTCAGCTTTAGTCCTGATGGAAAGAAAATTGCCACCGCTAGTCTCGATGAAACAGTAAAACTTTGGGATATTGAAGGTAAATTACTGCATACTTTTACAGGGCATAAATATTGGGTATCTAGTGCGCTTTTTAGTCCTGATGGTCAAATTATTGCTTCTGCCAGTGCTGACAAAACTGTTATTCATTGGGATGTAAACAAGAAAACCAAGCTATTAACTATAACAGGGCATGAAAAGACAGTGATAGATGTTGTTTTTAGCCCTAATGATCAGAATATTGCGACTGCGAGTGCTGATAAAACACTAAAAGTGTGGCAGCGAAATGGTGTACTTTTACAAACTTTGTCGGGACATAAAGATGAAGTTAGTAGTGTTAGTTTTAACCCTAAAGGGAATATACTTGCATCTGCTAGCAACGACAACACAGTTAAACTTTGGCAAGTGAATGATTGGCTAACTAGTTTTACTGGACATACTGATTCAATCTACAGTGTTGATATCAGCCCCAAAGGTAATATTATTGCAACTGCTAGTGGTGATGCGACTATAAAACTTTGGAACTTGCAAGGACAAGAACTCAAAACACTTGTAGGACATACTAATACTGTAGTTAGTGCCATTTTCAGCCCAGATGGTAAAATCATTGCGACTGGTAGTAACGATAAAACTATTAGGCTGTGGAACTTGCAGGGACAGTTAATCAAAATACTCGCAGGACATACTGAGAGTGTTACTAGCGTCAGTTTTAGCCCCGATAGCAACATACTTGCGAGTAGTAGTCTGGACGGAACTGTGAAACTTTGGAATCGAGAAGGAAAACTTTTAAACACTCTCAAAGGAAATATTACAAGAATTTCTAACGTCAGTTTTAGTCCAGATGGCAACATTATTGCCTCTCCTGGTAGGGATGGAAAAGTACAACTTTGGAACCTGAATGGAACTCCTTTACGTAGCTGGAAGGCACATGATGGGTCAGTCTATAAAATTCGTTTTAGCCCTGATAACCAAGTCATTGCTACTTCTAGTCAAGATAGTACTGTGAAGTTGTGGAGTTTGGATGGTCGTCTTTATTTAGGTAATTTTAATCTAAAAATGTCTTTTTTTTAGTAAAAGGAACAAGCCAATTCTTAAACTACCCAAGAGAACAGTCATGGAAAATCAAGCAAAAAAACAAAATCAAAAAAATGATTGGAAGAAAAAAGGACTTGGTTGGGTTCCCGACTATCCAGACCTGCGTGACTACGATTTAACTGATGAGAAAGTTAAAAATAAGTTGAGGTTAAAAACAGACGAAAAAACTGATAACATTGAACAACTTATTGACTTAATAATTGAAAGTTTGAGTAAAGAAAATAGAGAGACAGGTCGGATACATGAAATAAAAAATAAAATATTAGGGAATGTTGTATTTACAAAGATAAAAGTTCACAAATTCTTTAGATATGAAGTAATAACAAATGTTACTAAATATATTCTTATACCAATTTAATATGAAGCTGCATAGAAAAGAGCTTCTAGGATAAAGTTATAAGAGGAAATAGATATCACCTGCTCAGGTGTAAGTTGATTGAATATTTCCTGGATGCGATCGCGTAAATTT
>JAESGY010000170.1_pt1 | contig 51707 bp, 54 predicted proteins | sample 9269841 | NCBI WGS metagenome assembly JAESGY01 (sample SAMN17022865, study PRJNA683097) | algae metagenome | isolation source: Spirirestis rafaelensis WJT71-NPBG6 and co-occurring heterotrophs from... | place: USA: Pinto Wells, Joshua Tree National Park, Colorado Desert, CA | collected 2006-08-15 | reverse complement strand
TCGGGAGTCACTTATCCTTTAAAGGGTAGGACTTGCACCTACATCCAAAAATCAGTTATGGAATATCGGAGTTCACTCCGACGTTCTCACCTAGCGCTATGAATTTACGCTAGAACGAGTCGCACTAGCTTCATAGCTGCGTTATGGCTGAGATTTTTTGTAGGTACTTTATTAATAGCTTGAATTATATCTTGAGCCTGAAGACCCGCTCTTTCAGCGGGTGTGTTAGCTAAAGCAGTAACTACCTTCAGTTCTTTGGTTTTTTCATCGGTTTCTACCGAAAAATCTATCAAACCGACGCCTATCGACTTCCCGCGAGATTCCATGTCTAGATTAGCAAACTGCTGAGAATCGAAAAAGCGGGTTTCCGGATCTTCAGTTTCATCAGCATTGCCTGGATAGCGTTGTATGCTGCTTCTTTGCTCGTGTAATTTTTGGATAAAAATTCACGCCTGGTTTCCAACCATTCAGGATTATTATTTGTAATATCTATAAATTTGCTATTAATTACTTGCCAAGCTTCATCCACAAGATGCTTTTGGCTGTTTTGAGAAGTGCAGCCGGAAATGCTAAAAGCAGCAGTGATTAAGCACAATTTGCAAAAATTTGCAACAAAGAAACGTATATTCACGATTTTTAGGCTTTTGCACCCGAAAATCTTATCCTAATTTTTGAATTTCTGCACTGACGATATCGATTGACAGTCCCAACACCTCTGCTATTTGCTCAAGACCTAACCCCATTTGCAGTAAACGAGGAATCGCATCAAGTCTGGCTTGTTGAGCCTGTTGAGCCTGTTGTTGAGCCTGTTGAGCTTGTTCTTCTGGCGTTGGGTAGCGATTCCCCTGCTCATCATACCAAGATAAAACTTCGCGTTGAATGATTCCAGAAGGGTCAGGCGATCGCCCAATTCCTAATTTAATCTCTGGCATCCAAAATGGTTCTCTTTTTTGCAATTGGTAAGAACCATCAATCAGTTTATAAACTTCAAATGGTTGATGACGGTCTCTTTGCCAGTATTCAGGATTATAAATAATGTAGTATAATACTCCTAAATTCGCATAAATTGCGGCTTTGGTGTCATACTCCTCTCCTGGTGTCCAGGAAACCACCTCTAAAACAAGCGTCGGTGGTATGTCATTTTCTTCCCACACAACATAGCTTCTGCGAGATTTTCCTTGTTTGCGTCTTTCCACACCCAAACTCAAAAAACCATCGGGAACAATCGGGACTCTAGGATTGACTCCAGTAGTGTGGTAGACTCCCATATCGACAGCGAAAAACCAATCTTGGCGAGTTTTCCAAATCGCTTCTAGTAAAAACAGCAGAAAGTTGGGGATAAAATTCTGGTCTTCGTTATCCACAGGTATATCGTCGGAACAAGGAAGTTCTTCGCTGCTAGGTAAATATTGTCGTAAGTTGGATGACATCATAAACAAATAGCACCTCACGACAGGCATTTGGCATTGTTTTTTATTATAAAAGCTCTGGAGTAGAGAAGGCGATCTTAAAAGTCCTAATTGTTTGAATATTTTAAACGTGAATTTGAGAGCATCCAAACCGCTCAATTCGCCATCAATGTAAGCGCTTCACCATTTAAAGCTTAACCAGCCAAATTATACTTTACCAATTATGATAAAGCTGACGAACCCAATGTAAAGGTTCTTCATGAGAAAGTCTAATTTTCGGTTCAAATCTTGGATAGAGATTTTCTAGCATACCCACATCTTGGCGAATTATTTCCTCAGTAGCCTTGATAGTTGGTGGTTCAAGAATTGAGTTAAAAATACCAAATGATTTTTCAGTAAATAGGGGGATAAATATTTTTGTTTTGTTCTCTGTTTCCGGATATATGGTGAACACTTGCACAAGTTTCCCCAAGGGTGAATCACTATAAACAACCACAAGAGATGGAAAGTAATTTTCCAGGAGTAATTCCACCTCATTGGGTGTAAATAGTAAAGCTATATTTTCTAGATATTCTTGAAAAGTATTTTTTTCTCTAAAGTGTTTAATGTGAGAAACAGAAAAATAACCATCATGTTGAAAATCATCAACTTTTGTTTCTTTGATTCTAAAAAGTTCTCGATGAGTGCCTTTAGCGTGATTTACATCATGATTAATCTCTAATGCATCAAGAAAAGGTGCTTTTATAGTTACATCTCCTGCTACACCGATAAATCGAAACTGAGTTGAGAGCTTTTCCAAAATATCTGGAATGGGAAGCTTGGGTTTTTGATTTGCGTAAGTCCAAATAAAATCACCTTGAAAAAATAACTTAAGTTGTTTTGCAAGAGGTTTTGAAGTTTTTTCATTTGGTAAAATTGCTTTACCTTCCGCGTCAAATTCTAATGCATGAAAAGGACAAGCTATTGTATTACTTTCCGGGCAAATCCAACCATCAGAAAGCTTGGCACCCATGTGAGGGCAGATATTTTCTAAAGCGGAAATTTCTCCTTTTTCGTTTTTCCAGAGGACATAATCTTTGCCACAAATAGTAAATAATTTAGGTTTATTAACCTTAAGCATGGATTTGTGGGCAATTAACCAAGGGACGCCAGGTAAATTCCAATTCATATGGGATGCAACTAATACTTTTATTTATTAGTGTAGCGATCGCGCTTTTTCTTGTCTTGTAGATTCGTCCGATTTTTTGTATGTTCTTGCTTAACCTTCCCGCACCATTCAAACTAAGATTCCTAGCAATACCTCAACAGGTGACACCGGATAGTCATTAAAATCGATTATTAATGTTTGTCCCTCTAACTTTATAAATCGCCAAGCAGTACCATTGGTAATACTTCCATAAATTGTCGATATTGGGATATTATTAGCTTCGTTATTTTTTTTGTGCTGCAACCATTTCGGCTATACTTTGAATATTTCAAACGTGAATTTGAGAGTATCCAAACTGCTCAATTCCCCATCAATTTTTTGTAAATCTGCGGTTCTTCCGAGGAGATATTCATTTAGAGCGATCGCTTTAAATTCAATTGAATACCGATAAATTTCAGTGTTTATCTGTGGTTCCATCTCTTTAAAATCAAATCAATGCAAGAAGCATCTCTGCAATGTTAATGTCTTTTTCAAACTCTAAACACATTCCGTAGCACTTGGTCTACTCACTGCAAGTGGAGAAAGCTTTTTTCTAAGAAGTCAACAAAGACTTTGACTTTAGGTAACAAATAGCGACTGCTAGGAAATAAAGCATAAATCCCCACATCAGTGTCATCTTCATACTCTGCTAACAGATGCACAACCTGCCCCAAGCGAGCGTCTTGATCTGTCAAAAACGTAGCAATCCGACCAATGCCTAATCCTGCAAGAACTGCCTGATATAGCGCTTCCCCACTATTGACTTCAAAGTTTCCCCGTACACTGATTTCTCTAAATCCTGACTTGTCTTTGAAGCGCCATTGATTGAGTGTGGTTTTATGTGCGTTCAACGTTAGACAATTGTGGTAAGCGAGATCATCTGGAGTCGTTGGCGTACCATATCGTTCTAAGTATTTAGATGTGGCACAAATGATACGACGATTTGACACCAGTTTTTTCGCGATTAATGAGGTGTTTGCCAACTCACCAATCCGCAGAGCGACATCAATTCCTTCATTGGAAATATCCACAACATCATCAGCCAACACTAATCTAACTTTCAAACGTGGATATTGTTCAAGAAATGCTGAAATTCGAGAAATTATGTATCGATGGGCAAGGAGCGTTGAGCAACTGACATAAAGTAATCCTTGGGGTTTCTGACTATGCTGTCTTGCCTCCTGTTCGGCTTCTTCAATTTCTGCCAAGATACTCAAGCATCGATTGAAGTAGCGATTCGTGCAGGTGCTACCCAAACGGAAGTGAAAGAGTTACTGTTGCAAATGACAGTTTATGCAGGTTATCCCAAAGCCGGTGCTGCGCTTGCAGTTGCACTGAGCGCGTTGACAGAACTTGAGCAACGCTTAACCCCTGCCGTTAGTCCTCAGCCTGACCTGGATACTCAACGTCAGGCAGAAAGCAATGAAGTGCGCTATCGTCGCGGGGTCGAGGCGCTAAACCGCATCAGCAAAGCGTCAGGTGAAGCTGTAGTCAACAGCTTTGAGGATATTGCCCCTGACCTCGGACGCTACATCTTGGAATTTGCCTATGGCGATGTGTTCTCGCGCCCAAATTTAGACTTAAAGACCCGTGAGTTAGCAACGGTTTCGGCACTGACTGCCTTGAGTACGGCTGCTTCAGAATTGCCACTCAACGTTCACATCAACGGCGCTCTAAACACAGGAGCAAGCCGACAAGAAATCATTGAAGCGATCGTGCATATGCTTCCTTACGTCGGTTTTGTGAAAGTGCAACAGGCGATGGCGAAAGCTGAAGAAGTCTTTCAAGAACGCAGTGAGTCGTAAACTACCTAATTTCTTTCCTTGGCGTCTTTGAGAGGAGAAGGCAGTTCGTTAAAAAAATAATTTTCACACTCTTATTTAAAATTACTTATAGATGCGATCAAACGAAAGTATCTACACAGGCGGATGACCCGGATAATCAGGTTGTGCTTTAAAATGTTCTTCTAGTGCTGACATCACAGCTAAAACTACATCTTCACGCCAGTGACGCGCTGCAATTTGCACACCAACGGGTAAACCGACACTCCCCTGTTCAACTTTGTAAGCTGTACGTTCAATCAGGCTTTTTTTGGGTTCTCTGTCGCTTTCTTCCCCCGCACCCACGCGACTAGCTGCAACTACACCCGCAGGCATTCCTAAGAGGTTGTAGAGATTTGTATAATTAGTATCATCGCTGAGGAAAAACCCGCTACCATGTGTTAAAGCTGGTAAAGCTGTAGGCGGACAGATAATGGCATCGTATTGCTTGGCATTCATCGCGTTCAGAAAATTAGTGCAATAGCGATCGCGTTCATTTATTACTCGCCAGTAGTCAGTCACAGATAATTCACCAACTGCACCTAGACTATTCGCCAGATCATGCAGCCCGAAAGTTCCACTGATTCCAGCCACCGCATTGAGTATTTTTTTAGGTGTAGCAGCTAGTTGATAATACTGCTTAACTCGAGAATGCCATTTACTTGTACCTACTTGTCTTTTAAGTGTGGCAAAACCATCAGCGGTGAGGAGTTGGTTGTATAATTGCGAAGCTTTCAGTAAATCTGGTGGTGTCCATTCTTCAACTATTGCACCGCGTTTTTCTAACGCTTGGGCTGCTTCTCGCACCACCCGCCTAATTGCTGGGGAAGGCGATATAATGCCATTGTCAGTGTAGAAAGCAATCCGTAATTTTTCTATTTGTATGTCTGCTTCGCACCAGGGAACGGGCGGAATATTAGTATCAAAAGCTTCCTGACCGGGTGCGGCAAGAATTTTAATCGCCAAGCTGAGGTCACAAATGCTACGCGCCATTACTCCTGGTTGGGCAATTATCGCCTGCTGTCCGGCAAACAATGGCGCATGACCGACCAAAGTTAGCCTTCTAGATGTAGGTTTGAAACCGTGAATTCCGCAGGCTTGTGCGGGTAAACGGACACTACCAGCAATGTCACTTCCCAACCCCAACGGTGAACCACCAGCCGCGATGATAGCTGCCTCACCACCACTACTACCCCCAGGAGCGCGTTCTAAGTTCCAAGGATTATTGGTACGTCCGTATACCGGGTTGTCGGTTTCGTTCATCGAACACATATGCGGGACGTTGGTTTTACCTAGAATAATCGCCCCAGCTTGTAGCAAGCGTTCCACCATCACAGCGTTATGTGTAGCTTTGCTGTGAGCAAGTTCTGTAAGTCCCACAGTGGTGGGTGTGCCGACGACATCAAAAGATTCTTTAATGGTGATTGGTACGCCATACAAAGGTTTATGCAGAGACGTTTCATCAAACGCCTTTACACGAGTAGCCTCAGCGCGTGCTTGCTCAAATAACGGTACGACTACAGCATTTAATTGCGGGTTTACCGCTTCGATGCGTTGAATGTGCGCTTGCACAACCTCGCTTGCGGAAAGCTCACCTTTGGCGATCGCCTGAGCGATTTCGGTAGCGCTTAAATTGATAATTGCATTCATAAAAGTTAAAATTTTAGTTTTATTTATTAGTATGGCGATGTCTACGACAAGCCGCGTTGCGTCTACGCTTTTGCTCACGTCTTGTAGATTCTTCCGATTTTTTGTACGTTCTTGCTATCTTTGCAGGATTTTTTAATCTTGGGTGTCGAAGTCAACTTTATCGTAAATATTAAAGATAGAAATTTCAAAGGTAATAGGGCTAAGGATATAATTACATCAGCATCTTCGTATTCAGTCTCCAAGGCTAAAAATTATTAACTTAATATTTGTTTGGGTGTCACACCCAACAAACGCTTGAAGTGGCGATTGAGATGACTTTGGTTAGCGAACCCGACTTTGTAAGCAACTTCTGCAATACTCAAATCACGTAGCAAAAGTAAATTTTTGGCATGTTCGACCCGACAGCGAATCACATATTGATGGGGTGTCATACCGATTGATTGTTTGAATAAGTGAGAAAAGTAATGCGGACTCATCTGCACTAAAGCCGCCAACTCTGTTAAACTTAAATCCTGTTCTAAGTGGGCGTTTATATAGTCAATTACTTTTTTAAATTTATACTTGGACAAACCGTCTTTATATTCTTGCAAAATCGGTTTGCGTGTTGAATAATGTTGCATTAAGTGAACTGACAAAGCATTTATCATCGTCTCTGCATAAAGGCGGCTATTTGTAGGATTATTTTCTAACACACCTTTAAGCGCTAATCCAATTTGGTATATTAGAGGATCGGGTGTGGCAAAGTGCGGTAGTAATTCCACATCTTTTGCCTCTGCTGATTCGTCAATCGCACTAGCAAAAACGTCAGGTTCTATACCGAGAATGATAAAATCGCCTTCTGCATCCCAAGCAACACCTTGACTGACGTTGACGGGAGCAATAACTATATCACCTCCCGCTACTGCGTCACGCTGAAGCCGTCCATCTAGTTTGCGTTGTGCATGAATAATGCGATCGCCATGAGTAAAAATTCCGATAGAATGCCAACGAGGGGTAGAAACTTCCGGCACTTCATAAGCAGGTTGACACATATAGCCAAAAGATACCCCATGCCAAGCTACATCTAAGCTTGTGAGGATTGGCGGACGTGGGTAAAGCTGCAATACCTCACTTTCTTCGGTTAAGACTAAGGGCTTTTCTTTGGGCATAGGTTACACAAATGCCTATCTACCCAATAATATATCAGTTTCTAAATATAGCAATCCTAAATCATTTCTTCAGATGCCCGACTTCTTTAAGAAGCCAGGGATCTTGTTTTTCAGGGTTGATATATATCTTGATTTAATCAAAAACATATTTTTCAGCGACTTTCCAATAACGAGAAAAACGCTTCAAATCGATATAGCCGTCGTATTCAAAAAACGGTTCTACTTCAAAAATTTCCAAGTCCACAGTTTTTTCAATTTCATCACATATCATATCAAAACGCGGACTAATACTTTCTGCTGTAACAACTAAGTTAGTATTATTCTCTTTCGCAAAAGCTAAAACTTCTTGCACAACATCACCACGACGAATGACAACGGGTAATTCTAATAAGCATTCATAGATAAAGGTGAGGCGTTTGAGGCTTAGTTGCCATTCTTTTATTAAAGCATCATCCCAAACCCAAATTGCGGCTGCGTCGGGATATTCTTGTAATGCGGGGTTTTGGGGACTGAGGCAGTCTCCATGCACCCAAATAATTGGTTTACTCATAGGATTTTATATTTGAGATATTTCTCGTTTTCTTGTTCCCAGTCTCAGACCATTGGTGACAACTTAAAGCGATCGCCAAAATGTCAAGTGGGATGTGGAGATAAGTCCAAAGTGTCTCGGTGTCGAGATTTGGGTTGATATTTAACAACTCCTAAATCTCGATTTTTCGGATAAGTAAGATAAGCAATAAGGTCGTCCGAAAGTTCTTGAGCATAGGCATGATTAAAGTCATAAAATGAGCCAAACAACATCTCAATGGAAATTTTTTCAGCTTCAATCTCGAAGTTGATTGTATACAAGTGGTGTTAATAGCTCCTCTATCCCCGCTGCGATCGCTTCGTTTTCGGGGGCTTGTATGTTTCTATCTCCCTTGTGGTCTGGGTTTCCCACTCTTGGATTAAACAATCGTTTTTTTCCTTGATGCACCTGTTGACAAGCTTACCTTTTTCTTAAGTTGTCACCAATGTGCAGAGCATAGGAACGAGAGTATAGCGCCAAATTTTTAATTTTTAATTTTCCTCCGTGGATGGCTTTTCATTCTTCTGAGATTGACTTTCAGCAGGTGAATTCTGCTTCAGTTCCTGTGTTGGTACGATGATACCCTTTGGTTCTTTCAGTGGTTGTACTTGTGGTATTACTACAGAGTTTGATTCTTTGGGAGATTGCCGTGCAGGAGAATCGCTATCAGAGGATGATTTGGTTGCAGGGGAAGTGGTACGAGTTGAGCGAATCGCTCGTAATTTCTCAACAAGAGATGGTGAGGGAGCAACCTCAGGTGTAGGTGTTTCCTGGTTGGAGGATCGACGCCGACGTTGCGGTTGTGGTGAGTCGTCTGATGTCGATTCTTCTGTTTGTCTATAAGTCCGTTTTGGTGTTTCGTCATCATTAGCAACAGGACGAATGCGCTTACGGCGTCTTGGTGTGTAGGTGGGTGTATCATCTCGCGACGAAGACGAGGTGGTATTAGTCTGGTTTGGGGTGCTAGTCTGTGTTACCTGCGGTGACGGTGAAATCTGGACAGGACCGACTTCCGCAGAAGTATCATTAGTAGTATTAGTAGTAGGCTGTTCAAAAACTGGCTTTGCGGTTGGCTGCGGTGGCTGAGATTTGTTAACTAGGCTAGTGATCCCAAAAGCGATAGTCGCAGCTGTGAGTGCTATTCCACTACCAATCAAAACTTTGTGAGAGCGAATTTTTCTAGCAACTTTTGTCAAATTGCCAGTAGGTGATGGCGCAGTGGTATTATTTGGCGCAACTTCTGGAGGTGATGGGTACTCCTGGGTAGATAAATTGATAGTTGCTATTGTGTGAGTTGGTGCCAATTGAGGTGCAACACTTAGTCCATTTGCGGGTAACAACTTTAACCATTCTGCGACTGTTGCTGGACGAAAGCGAGATTCTACCGCCATACCACGCATAATTGCTTGATTGACAGCAGCACTTAGGTGAGGTTGTAGTTCGCGGGGGGAATGCATTTTTTCGCGATCGCGCAATAATGCAGGCATAGGAACTTGCGCTGTCAACAATGCATACAAAGTTGCAGCCAAACCATAAACATCGGTTGCTGGACTGCGCGGTGCTTGCGTCAGATACTGTTCAATCGGCGAATAACCCTCAGAAACCATACCTGTGTGAGTCTGTCTCACACCACCGTTAAATTCTCGCGCAATGCCAAAATCAATCAGCACTACTTCCTGAGTTCCTTCGCGCAGGATGATATTATCTGGTTTCACATCGCGGTGCAGCAAACCGTTATTGTGTACTACCTCCAAGGCTGCACCAATCTGCCGGATATAATGAATTGCCGTCGATTCTGGTAAAGTTATCCCTGGCAAAACAAATGCCTCGCCCAAAGTTTCACCGCGAATGTATTCCATTACCATGTAAGGCAAACCCGCCTCGACAAAAAAGTCGCTGACCCGGACAATGTTCGGGTGGACACAAGTCGCTAATCGTCTTGCCTCATCCTGGAATTGCCGCTCGAACTTAGTAAAATCAGCATGTTGTCGCAGTTTCTCATTTAGCGCTTTAATCACTACTTCTTGCCTTAAGTAATGATGCGTAGCTTTGTATGTAATACCAAAGCCCCCACGCCCGATTTCTTGATTGAGTGTATATTTTCCACCCTGCAAAGTTGTACCTGCTAACATAGAAAATCCTAAGTCCTGAATGAGCAGCTTGGTAGTGAGTCCTTGAGTGGGAAAAGCAAAAACCACATCGCCACAGTTTTGTCTTTGATAATAATACAGTAGGCGAAAGAAGACTGGGGAAAGGGAAAAGGGGAAAAGCCCATTGCCCATTGCCCAATTCCTTTAAAAACGCTGACCTATGCCGAAGTGCAATCGACTTTCGCCTTGGTCATTAATGCCATAATCAGCACGAATTAAGCCCAAAGGTGAGTCAAAACGGACACCAGCGCCATAACCAAAACCACTACCTGGTTTGTTACGCGCTCCTGCCGGATTTCCTAATACTGTATCACCAGTGCCTAAGTCTGAGCCAAAGTCAGCAAACAGCACACCTCCCAAGATTGGCAAAACCGGGAAGCGATATTCTGCGGAAGCTAATATATAACTACGACCGCTGCCAACGTCTCCAGCGTCGTAACCCCGCACGGAATTTGGACCCCCTAAATTAAAAGCATCATAGGGCGGTAAATCACCAAGTACGGTACCGCCTTGAACATTCAAAGCAAATACTTGTGGGTTCTTACTGTCGTATAATTTTACTGGGAGAAACTGACTATAATTTGCCCGCAGGCGATTCATAGAAATGTTGCCTAGACCAATGGGAACTGATTGTTCTGTGCTGAGACTAAGTATAGAACCTTTGGTAGGATTAAAGGGGTTATCTCGTTCGTCTTTGATAGCAGTGAAGGATACGGTAGCTAAATCGTCGATGCCAGTGCCACTAAAAGTTAGTGGATTACCCTTTTCATCTTTTGGGCTAATTGTGCCATCGCGATCGCGTATGCTAACACGGGTGTAATTAAATCCTAATGAGGTATCCCAATCGTCAATCGGTCGCTGTAAGCTTACACTACCACCAATTTTACCTTCCCGTGGTCTGTCAGCGTTAGCTAACTTGACATCGCCATCAAAAATCTCAGAAAGCCCGCGCTTGCGAAAAGCGTTGATGCTATAACCAAAGCGATCGGGGTTAGTTATCCGATAAGGGCTGCTATACTTCCCATCAAACAGAAAGTCACGCGCACCTACTTCAACATTCGCGCTCAAAGTGTCGTTAATACCACCGATATTTCGGTCTTGATAGTTTAATGTGCCGACAATTCCTTGGTCTGCATTGTAATTACCACCGAGGTTGATACCGCGTGCGCCAAGTTCTTTTAATTGGTAAACTACATCAACGCCTGTTGCATCACCTTCTAAGGCGACATTGACATTTTCAAATAATCCCAGTTTATATAACTGCTGCAAGTCTTGTTTAACTAGATTGTCTTGGAAAATTTGACCTGGTTTTAACTTTAGCTGTTGGCGCAAAAAATCTTCTTTGGTGCGTCCTGTAACTGGCTTACCTTTGCCATCAACTGTATTGCCTTCGTCGTTGACAAAGCGAAACTTGACATTACTCACTAAACCTTCAGCTACATTTAAGCTGAGAATTCCTTCGCTGCTCGGTTTAATAGAGACAACCCTTGCAAGATTATAACCTTTACCGGCGTACCATTTGTTAATTTGTTCTACTGTTTGCTTCAAAGCTTCCGGGCTGATGGCTTTGCCAATTTGCGGTTGAAATAGTGGCAAAACTACTTGGTAGGTAAGGGTTTTAGCACCAGAAAGTTGGAGCGATCGCACTATTAATGGTTGCACTCGATAGACCACACTCAATCCCCCCGGATTCATAGTGGTATTTACACGGACATCAGTAAATAAACCAGTATCAAAAATTGCGGCTACATCTTTTTGTATTTGGTTTTGACTGGTTTCTCCCCCAGTTTGGGTTTTAATTACGCTGTTAATTATTTGCTGCAATTCTGGAGTAGCACCGACTACCAGCACATCGGTAGCGGTAACGACTAAATCCTTTTCGTTAGGCGTGGGGGGAGTGAGAGGGGGAGTGGGAGAGGAGGGGACAGAAGGAGTGGGAGAGGAGGGGACAGAAGGAGTGGAGGAGGGGGGGACAGAAGGAGTGGAGGAGGGGGAGAGAGGAGGAGTGGAGGAGGGGATTACGACTACTGGGGATGGGGCAGAAATCTTTCCTTGTCCTCCTTGTCCCCCTGTCCCCCTGTCCCCTTGTCCTCCTGTCCCCTTATCGCCTTTTATTTCAACTTCTTGTGTTGGTACTATTGAATTATTATTAGCAGCACTTTGCACATTAGCCGGAGTTTGGGAAAATTCTTGGAAGATTACCGTTTCTGGGGATGCAATTGGTTTTATAGGTGCAGGTGTATTTTCTTGGGTCATAGGCACCACTAAGCCAGATTTTTCCGGCTGAGTGGGGGTTGTAGAAGGTGCAGCTATTGCTTCAGTAGCGTTGCTAGTCGCTAATGTAGCTAAAGTCAAAATTGCAGCAGAAGAAACTTGCATGTTTTTAGCCTGATTACCTGGGAGTTAGTTTGTACTTTTGTACTGAGGTTGGGCAATGGGAATAATACTAACTTCCAGCTACCACGCCGATTGATACTCCCATTCACCCCTCTTGCCCAAACAGACAGTTAATTATGAGTTTTTGTTTCTCTTATGAGTGATCTACCTAGCTTATCCCTAGCTTTAAATTCGCCAGCTACTACTTCTGCCTTGCGCTTACTTGTTTTAAGTAATGGTCATGGTGAGGATGTAATTGCTGTCCGCATTTTGCAAGAACTCCAGCAACTATCCAACCCTCCAGATATCTTCGCCTTGCCTATAGTGGGTCAAGGACATGCTTATCAACAGTTAAATATTCCCCTGATTGGTTCAGTACGTACCATGCCTTCTGGGGGCTTTATTTACATGGATGGACGGCAATTAGTGCGAGATGTGCGCGGTGGTTTACTGCCACTTACCCTGAGTCAAATAAAAGCTGTACGTGCTTGGGTAAATTTGCAGAGACAATCAGGTAATAAGAGCGCTATTTTAGCTGTGGGGGATATTGTACCGTTGTTGTTTGCTTGGGCGAGCGGTGCTAATTATGCTTTTATCGGCACGGCAAAATCAGAATATTACGTGCGGGATGAAGTTGGGTTACTGCAACGCAAATCAAAAGCTGCACGTTGGGAAAATTTTTCCGGTTCAATTTATCATCCTTGGGAACGTTGGTTGATGAGTCGTCCCCACTGCAAAGCGATATTTCCGAGAGACTCGCTAACGACGGAAATCTTAAACAAGTGGTCTATTCCCGCTTTTGATTTGGGAAATCCGATGATGGATGGACTTGAGCCGAGTTTTCCTCAAGAGCGATTATATCGTGGTGATGCTGAACAACAAGAAATAATTCGTCCATTGATTGTGACTCTCTTACCTGGTTCTCGTCCACCAGAAGCTTACGCGAATTGGGAGCAAATTATGCTTGCAGTTTCTTCGCTGATGGGAAGTTTTGCAGAACGCGATTACCTTTCACACACTTATAGAACTATGGTGTTTTTAGGTGCGATCGCTTCGAGTTTGGACTTGAACATTTTATGTCAATCTCTACAATCTCAAGGCTGGCATCTCCACTCTGAATCTCCTGTGCAAATTTCTGATAGCAAAGCTTTGACTTTTACATCACAAAATGCATACTTGGTTTTGACTCAGCAAGCTTATAACGACTGCCTACATTTAGGAGATTTGGCGATCGCTATGGCAGGGACAGCCACAGAACAATTTATCGGTTTGGGAAAACCAGCGATCGCTATTCCCGGAAATGGTCCTCAATATAACCCTGTGTTTGCTGAAGCACAAAGTCGTCATTTGGGGTCATCTTTGATTTTAGTAGAGCAAGCTGCACAAGTTGGTCAAGTTGTGCGATCGCTTTTTAACGATCCAGATAAACTCCAAGCGATCGCTCATAATGGCTTGCGACGCATGGGTAAACCAGGCGCCGCGCGACGTATTGCCGAATGTTTGCAGGAGAAGTTGGGGTAAGCAACTTATTTATTTACAGCAGCAATAACACTAAAAATCATGGCTTTTTAGCCCACCCAGGTGGGCTTTATTTGTATAGGCTCACCCTTCGCTTGGTGTAGGTGCAACATATCAGATGTCTATGCTACTAACCCGGAACGGAGAGCGCGAACAGCCGCTTGAGTACGGTCATCAGCGCAGAGTTTGTTTAAGATGTTGCGAACGTGAGTCTTGACTGTACCAACTGTGATATAGAGTTTTTCGGCAATCTGCCCATTGCTACAACCTGCAACAATCAACTCAAGGATTTCTAATTCTCGTTGAGTTAGTGGGTAGGTTTCTAAAACTTGCTCGTATTCAGTCTCTAATGCTTCAATTTTGACGGTCTTTGGCTGACTTGCCTGTGGGTTATCTTCTGGCAAACCTTGGCGCATTTGCCGCAATACGACGTTGGCGATCGCTGGATCGATCCACGAGTTACCTTCGTAAGTCGCTTGGATCGCTTCCATTAATCTATCAATGCTGGTATCCTTCATGTAGTATGAGTCTGCACCCGCCGCAAAAGCTGCCAGCACCGCATCCTCTGAATGTTCCATTGTCAGGATGAGGATTTTCGTTCCTTGGTCTGCTGTTTCTTCTTGGAAATTCCTAAACCTTCTGGTGAGTTCAATTCCATCCATGTCCGGCAAACCAATATCCACAACTGCCACATCCGGCTTACTGCTTTGCAAAAGTTTTAGTCCTTGGCTAGCATTTGCCGCTTCACCAATAACTTGAAGTCCGCTATGAGACTGTAATGCTGCCCGTAGTCCCATCCGTGTCAAATCATGGTCTTCAATGAGAACTATTCTAATTTCGCTCATAGCTATACCCACTTTCTCCTGATTGATTATATATATTAAATTACGACCTTTTGCCTTCAATTTATCTTAATTTAAAAACTTAAGATAGATGATATTTTCACCAACATGCATCCACCGATAGAAATAATTGGTTTTTCTTTTTATTTTTGCATTCCAGCAAAAATCTAGCCTGGGATATATAGCTATTTGACAAAGAATTGTGAAATATTAATACGAACTGAAATTTTTACAGCTTCATCATGACTTATAAACCACTAATTAATAGTATTGAATAAAATAGCATTCATCTGAAAAAAAAGATAAGAAAGTATAATTTTTCACCAAAATGAACGAATCAGAGTCGGTGGAAGCAGATATACAAGGAAATCAAGTATGCTTTCGTACCATTTTTGACCAAACATCTCTATTTCTCGGATTAATAAAGCCGGATGGCACTGTCGTTGAAGTCAATCAGACTTTGTTAAAGTTTGGCGGACTTACAAGCACTGAAGTGGTTGGGCGTTTTTTTTGGGAAGCGCGTTGGTGGACATCTGCCCAAAAAGCACAATTACGCTCGTGGATAGCCTGTGCAGCTAAGGGAGAATTTATCCGCTATGAAGTCGATATAGTCGGTGCAGGTAATAACATCATAACCATCGACTTTTCGATTAAACCGATAAAAAACGAAAGTGGGCAAGTAATTTTGTTGATCTCAGAAGGAAGAGATATTAGCGAACGGGAAATCGCGCAGCGCAATTGCCAACTTGCCAACGCAGAACTAGAGCAACGTGTCGCTGAAGGAAATCAAGCAATAGAAAAAAGCGAGCGACGTTGGGAAACTCTAGCCAAAATTTTCCCTGTCGGCATCTACCGTACAGACTTATCAGGAAACTGTGTTTATGTAAACTATCGCTGGTGTGAAATTAGCGGAATAACATCAGAAAATGCTTTAGGAAAAGGCTGGCGATGTACTATTCCAAAAGAAGACTTAGAGCGGATAGATTTGGAAGTACAAAATATTATTCAAGATGCAAAGCCCTTTGAGTGTGAATTTCGCTTCATCCATGCAGACGGCAAAACAACTTGGGTGTTATCGCAAGCAGTTGCGGAAACTAAAGATGATGGTAAAGTTATTGGTTATGTTGGTACGATAATAGATATTAGCGAACACAAACAATCAGAATTAGCTCTCAAACAACGAGCTGAAGAATTAACCAGTTTAACGACTATTTTGGCGCAAACAACCGGACTTTTACAAAAGCGCAATCAAGAACTTGACCAATTTGCTTATGTCGCGTCTCATGATTTGAAAGCTCCTTTACGAGCGATCGCTAGTTTATCAGAATGGATTGAAGAAGACCTCGCAGATCAACTTCCAGAAGAAAATCGCCATCAAATGCATCTGTTGCGTGGAAGAGTGCATAGAATGGAAGGACTGATAAACGGATTATTAGAATATTCTCGCATTGGACGTGTCCAAACAGAATCTTGTTTGGTAAATGTTGGTGAATTGATAAAGCAAGTGATTGATTTGCTTGCACCACCGTTAAGTTTCACCATCGAAGTTGCTGACCAAATGCCGACTTTCATGACGAAGCGATTACCCTTACAACAAGTATTTTCTAACTTAATTGGCAACGCAATCAAGCATCATCCCCGAATCGATGGTCACGTAAAAATCTCAGTTCAAGAACGGGGAGCGTATTACGAATTTGCTGTAACCGATGATGGTGCTGGTATTGCGCCAGAATATTATGATAAGATTTTTGCTATCTTCCAAACTCTGCAAGCCCGTGATCAAAAAGAAAGTACGGGAATTGGTTTGGCGATCGTCAAAAAAATTGTGGAAACACAAGGAGGGACGATTACTTTAGAGTCCCAAATAAATGCCGGAAGCACTTTTTGTTTTACCTGGTACAAGTAAATTACCTTTTTAAAACTGCCCAAAGTTTTGATCAACAAAAGTTGGAGTATAACTATCACCAATGGGTGAGGACACTCGATCGCGTGTTTATCTACAATTGGGTAGAACTTGATGATGCCGTATTTATGATACGCTGTCTCAAAGCTTTATTCTTAGAGATAATCATTCTCAATTGGATAATTGGTAAAAGTTATATTCTTTGCAGTCAACTGCGAATAATTAACTATATATCCTCTAAGGCGATTTAAGTAAAGATACTAAACTATTATTTAGGACTTTGCTAATTGATGTCCAACTAGATGCTAGAAAACGTGATTAATATACTACTAGTGGAGGATGACGAAGTTGACGTAATGAATGTCCGGCGGGCATTCAAAAAGAATAATATCACTAACCCGGTTTATGTGGCGACAAATGGAATAGAGGCGCTGTCCATGCTACGAAGTACTAATAATGAGCCACCGCAAGTTCCGATTACGCGACGCTTAATTTTATTGGATTTGAATATGCCGAAAATGGGCGGAATTGAATTTTTAGTTGAATTACGCTCTGACCCGGAATTGAAACCCACTCCTGTGGTTGTGATGACAACTTCCAACCAGGATCAAGATAGAGTGGAAGCGTACAATTTAAATGTAGCTGGTTATATACTTAAACCTGTAACATTTACTAGTTTTGTAGAATTAATGGCAACACTAAATAATTATTGGACATTATGTGAGATGCCATAAAAAAATTTCCCTTTAGATAGATTTTGGATTTCAAATTGGTTAAGGGTTAACAGTTATCAGTTTCTGCCAATGTAAAAATTTAAAATATAAAAGAGAAAATTCTCGTGATTGATTTGAAAATAGAAATGTTATACATCAACCTTTATTTGAAAGCGATAACTCAAGCCGATGGAAGAAACGCTCTCAATTTTGCTAGTAGACGATGACACAGTGGATCGCATGGCAGTACGTCGCGCGCTGACAAAAGCAGGCGTGCGGATGGAACTGTCGGAAGTAGGCGACTGTGAAAGTGCGATCGCTGCCCTAAAACGTAATAGCTATGACTGCGTTTTCCTCGACTATCGTCTACCAGATCAAGATGGCTTAACGCTGATCCAAAAAATCCGAAGAGCAAAAATCAAAGTTCCCTTAGTAGTTCTCACCAGTCAAGGAGATGAACAAATCGCTGTGGAACTGATGAAGGCTGGTGCTACAGATTATCTATCTAAGTCTAGAGTATCCTCAGAAACCTTGGCGCAAGTTCTGCGGAATGCGATCCGGGTTTACCGCGCAGAAATGCAGCTAGCGTTGGCAGACAGGCATATCCGAGAAACTAATGAGGAATTGATTCGGAAAAACTATGAACTAGAAAAACAACAGCAACAAATTGAGTTACAAAACCTAAAGTTATTAGAAGCATCGCGGCTGAAAACTCAGTTTTTGGCAACAATGTCTCATGAATTGCGGACACCCCTGAATGCCATCATCGGGTTTTCGCAATTATTGCTGCGTCCCAAAGGTGCTGAACTTACGCTTCAGCAAAAAGATATGATGCAGCGCATCTTAAATAATGGCAAAAATTTGCTAGTGCTGCTGAACGAAGTTCTCGATTTTTCCAATTTAGAAGCCGGAGAGATGCACTTAAAGCCAGGAATCTTTGATTTATCAAAGATTGTTAATGCCACAGTCGCAGAAATGCGTTCTCTTGCAGAAGCCAAAAAACTGACGGTGCTGGTTCAAAATCAGTTGCAAAACCCGATGGTGTTTAATGACTCAGTGCGCGTGCGACAAATTATCACAAATTTGCTTTCAAACGCGATTAAATTTACAGAGTCTGGCACTATTTGGATCGATATTAAAGAAGTAGGACCAAATAAAGTAGCGCTCACCATTGGTGATACAGGTATTGGTATCGCTGCGGAACATTTAAATCATATTTTTGAAGCATTTCGACAAGTCGATCAAAGCACCACCCGCAAATATCCCGGCACAGGTCTGGGTTTGGCAATTATAGATTCGCTGGTGCAAATGATGGGCGGCAAAATTATTATTGAAACTCAGTTAGGTCATGGTTCAATGTTTAGCATTGAAATACCACGTCAAATATCATTATCTAACAAAGACGAAAATCGCAAAAAACCGAGATTAAGTAGTCAAGATAACGAAAATTACCAGTATCCTCCGCAAAGCGAAACTTCGCTGGGATACCGAAACCAAAAATTATAAAATTTCTTTCAAAAAAGCCGGTAAGTCATGTCTGTTGTTGAAAGTTTGAAAACTGACCGTATTCTCGCTGTTGATGATACTCCAGATAATCTCATCCTCGTTGAGACAATTTTAGAGAGCGAAGGATTTGAGATAGATTTAGTGGCAGATGGGCTAAGTGCTTTGCAGCAAATTATAGAATCGCCACCAGACCTGATTTTGCTAGATGTGATGATGCCGGGGATAGATGGTTATGAAGTAACACGACGCATCCGTAGTAACCCGGAGTTGCCTTATATTCCCATTCTGCTAATTACAGCTTTTACTGAATCTAGCGTTGTTGAAGGTTTGGATGCGGGAGCGGATGATTTTATTCGCAAACCATTTGATACAGATGAGCTACTGGCAAGAGTGCGATCGCTTCTACGTCTAAAACACAGTCTTGACGAACAACAAAAAATGGCACGTCAGCGAGAAGACTTTGTTTCGCGGATGACGCATGATCTGCGAACTCCCTTAGTAGCATCGGATCGGATGTTGAATTTGTTTCAGCAAGAGATTTTCTGCAAGATTTCGCCAGAAATGAAACAGGCGATCGCTGTGATGATTCGCAGCAACCATAATTTGACGCAAATGGTCAATAATTTGCTAGAAGTTTATCGGATTGAGGCTGGTAAAAAGACCTTAAATTCCGAAACCTGCAATTTGTCAGAAATGCTAATTGAAGTAGTTGAAGAACTAAATCCAATTGCTAACGATAAAGGCTTAACTCTAAAGGTAGATACTAGCGCTTTGGAAAAACTGGGTGAAAATGCTGGTATAGTTACAGGCGATCGCTTGGAATTGCGACGCGTTTTCAGCAACTTAATCGGTAACGCCATCAAGTTTACAGATACAGGAGGGATAGAAGCTCGTATTTTTGAATCCGCAGAGAATAACGATAAAAATTTGGTAACAATTGAGATAGAAGACACCGGATATGGTATTGCTGCGGAAGACCAAGCAACAATTTTCGAGCGCTTTCGCCAAGGTAGAAATAAACGCGCCGGTAGCGGTTTGGGACTGCATTTATCCCGTCTCATTGTTGAAGCACATGGGGGAGCAATTGAAATTTTCTCTGAAGTAGGTAAGGGAAGTGTATTTACTGTCCGCTTACCAAAGCAAAGTCAATTGAACAATTAGCCATTAGCTATATCTAAAATTACCAATCAAATAAACCTGGAGACTGATAAAAAAGGAGTGAGAAATACTACATTTGGACGCTGATTTTTGGTAGTAGCTATTACTATAATGACCACAGTTAGAAATGAAGTTCTAAATTTAGTTAGAAATTCGGCTTAGTCGCACCACCGCTGATAACTCAGAAAGTAATGAATAATCAAGAAACGTAGATTACAATCGTTTCTGGCTTACCAGCTGTTGTCTAAATCTTTACCGTAAACAACACATGACGACATCAACCCCAACCCGTGGACAAATTCAAAGAACACTCGCGCAGCGTATCCAAGCTTTGTACCGCGAGCAACTAGGACACCAACCCAGTAAAGTTACCTGTCAGTTATCCGATAGCAATCTCACCATCATCCTGGAAAATTCCATCACTCAACCAGAGCAGCTGCTAGCACAAAGCGGTCGTCAAGAACTTGCCGAACAAGTACGATCTGATTTAGATGAAGCAATTCAACCTCAACTGAAAACATTAATTGAAGGTATATTAAATGTCCAGGTAGTTGAACTACTTAGCGATGCCACACTAGAGACAGGACGCACAGGAATTATTGCTTTACTCACAGATACCCCAGATATTCGCAATTCGCCTTTAGCTTCCAAGACTAAAAAAAAGACAATAGATACAGATAAAAGCGATAGTGAGACATCTGCTCAATAACCTACTGTTAGTGTAGGTCAAAACATGATTGGGGATTTAGCTTTTTACCCAAGACGCGGCAAATCAAAGCTTCCAGGTCTTCGATCATGTAAGGCTTGCTGATATAATCATCAAAGCCAGCCATGAGGATACGTTCTCGTTCCTCAGGGCTGGCTAAAGCTGTAACTGCTATCACCGGAATTTCCGAAGTTAGCGGTTCTTTTTTTAGATAACGTACAACATCGATACCACTTAGACCTGGTAACAAAATATCCATCAGTATCAAGTCAGGCTGATACTCTTTCGCCACAAGTAGCGTTGAAAAACTGTCTGTTTGACAAATCAGCTTACAACCAAGTGACTCCAGGGTATAAGTAATTAGCAGCAGATTGTCATCGTTATCTTCCACCGCCAAAATCAAAGGCTGGGGATAGTTGGGCTTCTTTTCTTCACTAATGTAAGAACCTGCCAAATCCATATCTTCTCCAGAAGATTATATTTAAATTCATTACCTGTATTGAGACAACAGCGGAGGCACTCAAGAAAGCGAACGCACGCTCATTCTAGACTGGCTCTTGTTTTGACCTTCAAAGCTGATAATCTTTGCCCACTCAACACATGCACGAGGAAAGAATATATCTAACTTACAAAGCTATCAGACACTTCTTGATTATATGAGATAAATGTAAAGAATGATAGCAGTTAGGTGATAAAACGTTAATAATTTTAATTATAATTTTAGATTATACCACTGCACTACATTTTTAAAATCATAAGATTAACCAACGCCAGAATAATGATATTAGCCTACTTTCTGCACAACACCCCGCGTGCATATTGCCACTAGTACTTCATCACATTACTTTTAAGGGTGAATTACTTTTTAGTAAGGACTTCAGCCCTTATTTTTTAGTTTTGATTTCTCAACTCAGCAATACCAGGTTGTAAAAATTAGCAAATTTCCCGTCTACTCCCCTTGACATCTTTGTATTACGTATGTAGTATAAAGATAGCGATAAACAAAAGTATCATACATTTATAAATCATTAGACAAAAGCCACATGACTGGTTAGCGATCGCAGATATATTATTCACCACACTTAATCAAATACTATCAAGGCAACGAACAGGTGTACTAATGGTTCACGTTCGTTCTGAAGGTCGTTCTTATGACCTAGAAGGTCAAATTGGTTTAACAGCAAGTATAAAAGAACGACTTGCACAATACTTTTAATTGACAATGAGCGATGGCACTGGAAAATATTTAACAATTAGCGAGATAGAAAACCTGATAGCTGCTTTTAATAGCTGTACGTTACCATCATCTGAGTGGAATCACGCTGCACACTTGACAGTTGCACTATCGTATCTCACTCATTATGAAGAAATAGAAGCGGTAAATCGCATTCGTGAGAGTATCCAACGGTATAACGCAGCTATGGGTATCAAGACGACAAAAGACAGTGGTTATCACGAAACTCTAACACGATTTTGGATTGAAATTGTACGTTGTTATTTATTAGATAAAGCTGGAAATACTTCTATATTGCAGCTAGCTAACGAGCTTATCGATTGTTACGGTGATAATAATTTACCATTGCAATACTACAGCCGAGATTTACTTATGTCTGGGAAAGCTCGTACTAGCTGGATTCAACCTGATTTGAAGCCTTTTTTTACTAATTAGAGCTAAGACTATGAGCATATTCAAAGTTGAAGTAGTCAAAATAAACAGCCTTCATACTCATCCCAATGCTGATAGTATCATAAGTCCAAATTGCATGATGGAAGGTGTTGTCGTGCAACCAATTGTTGAGAGAACGTATCCGGAAATCGGTAGAGTAGTGCTGAAATTAATAAGCGATCGCTATCTACTTTGTCAAGATGGAACTGAACTACATTAATAATAAATAGCAGGGTAATATCGCCTGAAGAATTACTATAATTAGAAAGCACCTAGTTGCCCTAGCTGCGCTTAAGCCTAGATCCCACATGCGTGAGTGTCAGCATCGCAATGGAGCGCAGTGGCTCGGCTATACTAACACAGGTTCCTCCATGACTTCTGTGGGCAGGTTTTGCGACAGTCAGCCGTGCGAGTAAGCGCAGGTCTTAACCTGTCGGCGTTCATAGTGCAAGATGTAAGTTATATTACAAGAAAACTTTTTTCCCATCTCCTAGATTACAACAGAACAACTCAACCACCGCCGCACAAATTAAAATATGGATTTTGATTATTTTAGACAAAATGAAGGCGCTCCAACAAATAACAATCGTCAAAGCTTACTTGCTAGCGGTTGGCGACCATTTAACCGAGAATTTGACTGGGGATTTTTGTGGCATTTGTTGTATACCGACGCTGGAGAATTAACTCAAAAAAGTTTGAATTTAGCAAGTAATATTGCTGATAATTTGGGGCGGAGTAATTATACTTGGTGGGCTAATATATTAAATGTTGTTTCTGATAATACCCGTTACGAAATTGAGAAGCTTTGGAATTACATCACACCAGAACCTAACTCACCAGATCATCGATATAAAGATGTTTTAAGTACAGAAACGCCCATCGTTCAATTTGTGAGTCGCAACAGTATCCCTATTGATTACGTTCTTAATAGACTTCAGGAAATTACTGTATTAAGAGTTTTAGAATTATTAGGTCGTCCTGATATTATTACCCAATACTATTTAGAAAGAGATTTTTATTTTCCGGTGCAACGATTTGTTAACTGGGAACGCTTAGATGTTATAAATACAGTTTATGCTTACTGGTCTAAGCATGATGTTTGGTTGCAAATTGATCCTTACGATCGCGGACGACGACAGTATACTTTAATGGCAAGAAATTTAACGCCATTAATTAACAAAGCAACTTATGATTTGGCAATGATGCTGAGTGGATATCAAAGCCGTGTGGGTAAGGTTCACAGTCAATTTGCGATTCGGAGTTTTCCAGAAGATATCCAAAGTTTTACAGATTCAGTACAGCAAGCGGTTCTCAATCAAAAGCAGTTAGCAGTTTTAGTACATGGTGAACCGGGTACAGGTAAAACGGTATGGACGCAAGCTGTAGCAAAAGAAATTCTTGTGCCTTTAGGATATGTGATTTTCATTTTAGATCACGATGCGATCGCTAACTTTGTCCCACCCACATATTTAGAAAGAATTTGTATCATCATTAACGAAGCTGATAACTTAGCACAAGACCGTGCCAGCGAAGTAGCGCAATACAATAATAAAACGGAACATATTCTCAGTTTGTTGGATGGCACTTTATACCAAAGTGTAATTGATGAATCTGGGATTCAAATGCAACAGCGTTTGGTTATTTTGATGACTTGCAACACAACTGAAAGATTAGACCCGGCAATGTTACGTAAAGGTAGGATAGATTTGATGTATAAGTTTGAGCAAAAATTTGTTTAAGCCTTACAAACAAAATCTGTGTAGAAAAACTTAAATAATATTAATATCAGGAATTTGTCCTAGATGTCTTGTAGATAATCTCCAAGCGTACTGATTATCATGCCACAACCAGGAGACTAAATAAACGTGAAAATCCAACAATTGATTACAGAAGCACTTAGCCTTCCTAATAATGCGATCGCTTACCATGTCAGTCAACAATTAGCCGCGCTTTATCCTAAAAAAGCGCTGGTAGAAGGTAGCGATTCTACATTTAATTTAGAGAAGTATGCAGAAGCAAACTTTTGCTTTCTTCACCAACAAACATCTATCCACAACCAGATTCTCACTGGTTGGGATGGAATGGAAAATAAAATTTACAATTATACCGAAAATGCTAACTTCGAGGTGATATGGCAAGGGCATAAAATCGACGTACTTTTAATTAGTTGGCAGGAAGGTTATTGTAAAATTCGCTATTACTGGATTTTGGCTGATACCAAAGAAGTTGCTGAAAAGTTTTTTACTGCTGTTTGTGATTGGAATTCAGAAATTCGCGATGAAGTTTTAGTATTTGAAGATGGTTACTGGGCAAAAAATCCCGAACTATTTCAAGCAATTCAAGGTGCAACCTTTGATAATCTCATCTTACATGGCACTCTCAAACAAGACATTCAAGACGACCTGATAAACTTCTTTGCATCTCGCGAAACTTACGCAGCTTATAATGTTCCTTGGAAGCGAGGAATTTTGTTCATCGGTTCCCCAGGAAACGGCAAGACACACACGGTAAAAGCATTAATTAATAAAATGCAGCAGCCTTGCTTGTACATTAAAAGCTTTAAATCAGAGTACGCTACTGATAGCGAAAACATCCGTCAAGTCTTCAAACAAGCACGACAATCTGCTCCTTGTATTTTGGTTTTAGAAGATATCGATTCTTTATTAACTGACGAAAATCGCTCTTTCTTTTTGAATGAACTTGATGGTTTTGCCTATAATGAGGGAATTGTCACTATTGCGACAACTAATCATCCACAACGTTTAGATTCAGCAATTCGCGATCGCCCCAGTCGTTTTGACCGCAAGTATCATTTTGAACTGCCAGATATCACAGTACGACAAGCTTACATAGAATTTTGGAACAATCGCCTGCAAACTGCAATGCGTCTATCTGAAGATGTTTTAAATCAGATAGTTGCAATGACAGATGGCTTTTCTTTCGCTTACTTGAAAGAACTATTTCTCTCATCTATGATTCGCTGGATGGGAACTATGGAAGCTGGAGTGATGGAGAAAATTATCATTTCTCAAGTTGCTATTTTGCGAGAACAAATGAGCAGTAATACTGGCAACTAAAATTTGGGTAATTGAAATGAAAGTCCATCGATATCAGGATGCAAATCAATTTTATGACCGGGTAAAAGATTACTTGCTTAGAGATGAAGCACTTCATAACGTGCAGCTTGCACTTTGCCACAGCTTGATTCACAATCCCGAACGCTTCGACGAAAAGCCACTTTTAGCAACCGTGGAAGCTGAGGGAAATATCTTTGCAGTAGCAATGAGAATACCATCCCGAAACTTGCTATTGTCCAAAATACAGGATTTTAGGGCAATAGAAGCGATCGCTCAAGACTTACACCTCACAGAAAATTCATTACCGGGGGTCAATGCTCCTAATGCTGAGGCAAAAGCTTTTGCAGAAACTTGGCGATCGCTTACCAGTCAATGCTACGAAATGAAAATGGCGCTGGGTGCTTTTCAATTGAAACAGGTTCAGAAGATTTCTTCATCTGTGGGTCAATTACGTCAAGCGACTGAGCGCGATCGCCAATTGCTTATCAATTGGTTTGAACTGGACTTTAGACTAAAAGAGAGCGATCGGTAAATAGTAGGACTGCAAAAAATGAAGGGATGCCTGTAAGAACAAGCACCCCAGTAACGGAAGATGAAACAAGCACTACTAACCTTCATCTGCCGTTATGGATGTTTTTGCACAATTGAGGGAATTCCGTCAAGCAGCATACGAGTGTTTATGTCGGGCAAAGGATGCAACATTTGAACTAATGGATGCAATATTACTGACACGCAATGCTTACAGCTTAGGAGATTTATCAATGTGTCCAGTGTTCCGTCGTCAATGGTCAAGTATCTATGAGGCAATACAGGATACTAGGCCAAAGCGTAACAAATTGATGAGGCTGTACAGCGAAAAAATACCCAATCTTGGACGTATAATTTTGGCAGGAGACCATACAGTATGGTCAAGACCGGATGCACCCACGCTCAAGGAAAGAACCTACGAGCATTATACTGCTGGAGGAAGAGGGGGTCGTCCTGTTACTCTGGGATACGGATATAGTACCATCGTTTGGATACCGGAAACTGAAGGTAGTTGGGCATTACCACTTAGACATGAGCGAATTACAAGTTGGGAAAATCCGATAGATAAAGCGACTTGGCAGCTAAAACAAGTATGTCAATTTACCATCACGACCAATCACATTATGGGACAACGAATACGGATGTGCGCCATTTGTAATCAAAACTGCGGACATTAACGCCGATAAACTGATGCGGCTACGTTCCAACTTGTGTTTATGGGGAGAACCACCAGCATACTCAGGACGCGGGAAACCACGAGTACACGCAGACAAGTTTAAACTCAACGATGCCAGTACCTGGTCTAACCCAGAACAAACCATTGAACAACTTGATGCCAAACTGGGTAGAGTCAGAATTCGGCTTTGGACAAGAAAGCATTTTCGTCTTTCTCCACAGCATCCGATGTTCATTATACTGGTTGAAAGGCTGCAAGAAGACGGCTGCCCACGAGTCAACAAACCAATGTGGTTGGCTTTTGTGGGTCAAGAAATGCCGCCTTTGTCTGAACTGTGGAAACTTTATTTACGACGCTTTGCGGTTGACCACTGGTATCGGTTTATTAAACAACGCTTGCATTGGACACTCCCTAAACTTGCTACTCCCCAACAATGTGACCGATGGAGTGACCTCATGCCACTTATGACTTGGGAATTATGGCTGGCTCGTGATATTGTCACTGATAATCCGCTCCCTTGGCAAAAACAGATGACTCTATTCACACCAGGACGAGTTGCACAAGCGATGCCTGGGATTTTGGTCAGAGTTTCTACTCCTGCACTCACCGCCTAAACCACGAGGTAAATCCCCTGGTTGGAAGACTGGACAACCACGGGCTAGTAGGATTCGCTATCCTATAGTTAAAAAGCGTACTTCATCTTCACGTAAAGCCGACCAAAAAACCGCTTGATTTCTAATTTTTTGAATTTTCCTTTTTGCTTCTTCCAAACTCAGCTTCCCTGAGTCATTTTGTGCTTTTTAGTCTAAAGTCCAGTTTGAAGCTTTTGTAGTGGAAGCTTTGGCTATTGCTGCGACAAATACAGAACGCGCTGTTGAGCGTCATTTACAGCGAGGTACTGCTTACCTTTGGGAGGATGAAACCCCCGTCTCAATGGCTTGTAATGTTGGGATAACGCCCAACGGTGCGGCAATTAGTGTAGTTTACACACCACCGGAACACCGTGGCAAGGGTTACGCTAGTTCTTGTGTCGCAGCTTTGAGCCAGATTTTACTATCTCGCGGACACAAATACTGCTTTTTGTTCACCGACTTGGCAAACCCTACTTCTAACCATATTTATCAGGCGATCGGTTATCAATCGGTAGGAGATTTGTATGATTATTCTTTCTTTGGGGGATGATTTATTCACTTCTAGGGGCGGAGGCGCAGAGTAAAATGAAAGTTCATCGGTATGAAGATGCAAGTCAATTTTATCAGCGGGTTAAAGATTACTTGCTGAGTGAGGAAGCACTTCATTTCCTGCTGCTGGGAATTACTAACGTTTTAATTTACAACCCAGAACGCTATGGGGAAAAGCCTTATTTAGCAACTGTAGAAACAGACGGAAATATTGTTGCAGTTGCGATGAGAACACCACCTCACAGGTTACTTTTATCCAAGATTCAAGATTTTGCAGCGGTGGAGGCGATCGCTCAAGATTTATACCTGATTCAATCATTACCGGGAGTTACTGCTCCCATGAACGAGGCAAAAGCTTTTGCGGAAGTATGGCGATCGCTAACTGGTCAATCCTACCAATTAATCAAGAAACTGCATTGCTTTCAACTGGAAAAAGTGCAGCCGATTTCCCAAGCACCTGGTTATTTACGGGTAGCGACAGAAACAGACAAAGAACTTCTTTTGCGCTGGTATGAAGCCTTTTCGGTGGAAACATCTGGTAGTATTGAGTCAGATCCAAAATGCTGGATTGAACACACTTTACAGCAAAGTACTGCTTACATTTGGCAAGATGAAGTTCCTGTATCAATCGCTTGTCGTGGGGGAATAACGCCCAACGGTGCGAGTATTAATATGGTGTATACGCCCCCAGAATATCGCAAAAAGGGTTACGCCAGTGCTTGCGTAGCGGCATTGAGTCAAACTTTATTGAACCAAGGATATAAATACTGCTTTTTGTTCACTGACTTGGCAAACCCAACATCTAATCATATATACCAAGCCATTGGTTATCAATCTATAAATGATTGGTATGATTACTCTTTTATAGAAAACAATGCCATTCATGTCCCAGCATAATTCTATCACTATAACTGATGTGCAAGCAGCTGCAAAACGTCTTGCTGGAATTGCCCATCGTACCCCAGTTCTAACTTCGAGAACTGTTAATCAACGCATCAACAGCCAAGTATTTTTTAAATGCGAAAATTTTCAACGCACTGGATCTTTTAAATTTCGAGGTGCATATAATGCGCTGTCGCAACTATCTGAAAGCCAAAAACAAAAAGGTGTTTTGACATTTTCATCTGGGAATCATGCTCAAGGAATCGCCTTAGCCGGACAATTATTAAATATTCCTACCACTATTGTAATGCCTGATGATGCACCCGCCGTCAAACAAACTGCTACTAGGGGTTATGGTGCGGAGGTGATTCTATATAATAGAGAGCAAACCAACAGAGAAGAATTAGCCGAAACTATAGTAAAAGAAAGAGGTTTAACACTGATTCCTCCTTACGACCATCCTCATATAATTGCCGGACAAGGTACAACAGCTTTAGAATTAATTGAAGAAGTTGGCGAATTGGACTTGCTGTTAGTTTGTTGTGGGGGTGGAGGATTACTTTCCGGTTGTGCGATCGCCTGCAAAGCACTTTCACCAAATTGTCAAGTAATCGGCGTAGAACCACAACTTGCCGACGATGCTACACGCTCATTTCATAGCAAAAATTTACATACTGTAAACAATCCTAATACCATTGCTGACGGTGCGCGTACTCCCAGCTTGGGTAAAATAACTTTCCCGCTCGTGCTGCATTATGTTGATGATATGGTGGCGGTATCTGAAGAAGCGATTCTTCGGACAATGTTTTTCTTATGGGAACGGTTGAAAATTGTCGTTGAACCCACCGGAGTGTTAGCAGCAGCAGCTTTATTAGAAGGTATAGTAACAGCATCCGAGGCAAAAATTGGTGTCATCATCAGCGGTGGAAATGTCGATTTAGCGCAAATTGGTAAACTATTTTCCGGAGTATTTTAATTAGGTGGTGGATATTCCAAGACTATATAAATGTAAAGAACAACTCTGCGTCCCTTAGCACTGACTCTGTGTTCCTCTGCCTTGAAAAACGCTTTGACGCATAGCTATACTTAATACAAAGACTTTTTTACATAAAATCATGATTACTTTTGTGAATGTTTTCACAGTTTTACCAGAAAAGCAAGAAGATGCTTTCCTCAATATCCAAAAAGTATATATGGATGTTGTTAAGCATCAGCCAGGATTTATTTCTGCCAAGTTACTTGTCAGCGATGATAATACAAGAGTCACTGCGATCGCTAACTGGGAAAGTGAAGCGCATCTGAAAGCCATGAGAGAAACTCAAGGTTTTAAAGATTTACATAATCCGGAATTTTCTCAAGCCATTGTTTCTAACGATGCTCATGTATACAGTACTGTGGTAGACGTTTAGGCGCAGTTCTGACCCTAATATGGACAATTCTCGTCTCGTCAAAATCAGCAAATATCTCAGCAAACATCTACGACATCAACCACAAAGAATAAACATTACCCTTTCCCCTAGTGGCTGGGTTGGTGTCGATGAACTATTAGCAGCTTGTAAAAAACATCAGTTTCCTATCAGCCGTGAGGAATTGGATTTAGTTGTCGCTTACAATGACAAACAACGCTTTTCCTTTGACTCTACAGGCACTCTCATTCGTGCTAACCAAGGACATAGTGTAGAAGTCGATTTGCAGCTAGAAGCTGTTGTTCCTCCTGATGTCCTCTATCACGGTACAGGACACAAAGCCGTTGAATCAATTCTGCAAACCGGACTTTCTAAAATGTCGCGCCATCATGTCCATCTTTCGGCAGATATTCTTACCGCCACAACTGTTGGTGCAAGGCACGGTAAACCGATAGTTTTTGCTGTAAAAACTAAGGCAATGTATCAGGCAGGTTACGAGTTTTACTGTTCTGATAATAATGTTTGGTTAGTAGATAATGTACCACCTGAGTATCTACAAAAGATAAAAACACTTTAGTTTTCTTAACATGTATTAGTTATCTCTTACGATAGAAGAATAGGTTCATAACTAATCGATAGAATAGTAGTAAGATTGTTGATGGGCTTAAAAAAAATGAACATTATTGCTTGGATTATTCTTGGTCTTATAGCCGGAGCGATCGCCAAAGCTATTTACCCCGGTCGTCAAGGCGGTGGTATTCTCACAACAATGATTTTAGGTATAGTCGGCGCTTTTGTTGGGGGAACCATAGTTTCCATCTTAGAGACAGGATCACTACAATTTGCTGCGGCTGGTCTCAGTATTCCTGGTCTAATTGTTGCTGTGCTTGGTGCAATGATTGCTATTTTCCTTTGGGGATTAATTGCTGGACGTACCAGTGCTTAGTTGAATGGCAATAATAATTATAGTTAGAGCCAATTTATTAGGTACTAACTGCTTACTATTTCAGATATATAAAAATACTCCACTTGCTTAATGCAGGTGGAGTATTTAGTTATATATCCGGGTAAAAATTAATAGCAATTGTTTTGCCTAAGCGCTAACTTACCAGGGTTTTAAGCTTAATATACCTTAATTGAATATTTAGATATAAAATTGTAGATACACCCTAATCTTGTTTTGAGAAGCCGAACTGCTCTATTGTATATGCACCCTAATATCTAATCTGGACAACCCTGATGATTATAAAGATTTTTTAAATTCATCTTTTATGTTTTCAGCTGTGTGAATAACTTGGGCTTCAGCTTGCTTTACTTTGCCTTGAGCCTTGTCTTCTGGATTGCCAGTTAATTCACCAAGAGTTTCTTGAACCTTACCTTCAATATTTTTAGCAGTTGCCTTGATTCTATTTTCAGCGCTCATATTTTTGAACCTATTTTAATTATTATTTTGTAACTTTATAATTAATTTTATCGATATACAATTTATTTGATAACTATCATTAGATAGACTTTTGTCTGAATATCGTCTTCCCTAGGATAGATATAAGTCATACATAAATAATTAACTAAGAAAAATTAATAACATTTGTAATTAAATTATGATTTGAGCAAATAAAAAATACTTAAGGAAAGTATAAAGGTGGCACTTAAGCGGAAGAGAAATATTTGGACACGTGAATTTAATGACATAATTAGGGGTGCGAGTGGAGGATTTTTGTTTGGCATTCCCTTGCTTTACACGATGGAAGTTTGGTGGATTGGTTCACTAGCAAAACCGCCAATGATGATGGTAGCGATCGCACTAACATTTATTGTAGTTTTCTTACTCAATCAAACTGATGGCTTTCGCAAACGCAGACATATGGCATCAGCTTATGAAGCGGCAATGGATACAGTAGAAGCTATAGCAATCGGAGTAATTTGCTCGGCTCTCATGCTGCTGCTATTGCGAGAACTGACACCAGAAACTGCCTTCAAGGAAGCTTTAGGTAAAATCATCTTTGAAAGCGTACCATTTAGCTTAGGAGTGGCATTAGCCAACCAGCTTTTGGGAGATAGTCGTAATGCCAACCCAAAAGAGCAACCAGATGGTAAGCCAAATAACTCTCCTAACCAGAACGCACCAGATGACTTAGAAGCTACCCTCGCTGATATTGGCGCGACTCTAATTGGTGCAACAGTAATTGCCTTTAATATTGCACCAACAGATGAAATTCCCATGTTAGCGGCAGGGGCTTCACCACCTTGGCTTTTAACAATAATTGCCTCATCTTTGGTGATTTCTTATGCAATTGTATTTCAAGCAGGCTTTTCAGACCAACAAAAACGCAGACAGCAACAAGGAATTTTCCAACGTCCGCTAAGTGAAACGATTATGTGCTATTTAGTATCGCTGTTAGCAAGCGCTTTAATGTTGTGGTTCTTTCAAAAGCTGACATTAAGCGACCCTTGGACAATGTGGTTAGATCACACTTTGTTGCTTGGATTACCTGCAACAATTGGCGGTGCAGCTGGAAGGTTAACGTTATGAGTCAAACAGAACAACGACCAAAGCGATCGCTTGCTGAATGGGTTACATTTAGCGCGGCAACATTCATCCTCACAGGAATTGTCGGTCTGGTATGTTACACCTGGGTAAATGATAACCATGAACCCCCTATTCTTTCTGTAAGCAACAAACAGAAAATTCGAGAGGTAGATGGACAATTCTATGTCCCCTTTGAAATCATTAATACAGGAGAAGAAACAGCCGAATCAGTACAAATTATGGCTGAATTAAAAATCAACAATGAAGTTATAGAAACAGGAGAACAACAGATTGATTTTTTATCTCGTAGTGAAAGAGAAGAAGGAGCTTTTATATTTAGGACTGACCCTCGCAAAGGTCAATTAACTCTGCGAGTTGCCAGCTATAAGTTACCTTAGTATTAAAAAGTTAGGAACTCCAAAGTACAGACGCGAAATTTCGCGTCTCTACAACTTTTAAACGCCCACTTTCGACTTAGACCAAACGCCATTTTCATCTTCATCATATTGCTGATGAACTGCTTCCCAAGCAGCATGTTCCGCTTTGGTTTGGTCATTTGACTCATTGAACACAGCGTTATAACGCTCCATAAATGTGCGTTGAGCGTCAACAGAAAGATGAGAGCGAGCTTCCGGAGATAAATCCTCTACGCTGTTGCAAGCACCAGAACAAGCGCGAGCCAATGTTGCCTCAATTGTGTGAATCTCTTCACCACCAGCACTTTCTAACAAAAGTTGAAATTCGCCAGCGCGATCGCTTGCAACTTCTGCCATCACTAAAAACTCACCAGCTTGTAAGCGGGTTTGATAAATAGTGGCTTTATCTTCTGGCATACCCAATGTAGTGAGAACCGATACTAAACCTGCACCTGCACTGCCGGCGATCGCACCACTAGCTGCTCCTAACAGTACTGCACCAATCGGACCTGCTGCCACAATCGGACCGACAAAAGGAATAAACAGTACACCTACACCAGAAAGTAAGCTGAGGAAGGAACCAAACAAAGAACCAAAAATGGCTCCTGTTCTCAAACCTCCCAAAATCACATCCCTTTTACTGATGAAACCAGCAATTCGAGTTTCCGACTGAAAGTTTCTGCCCATCACCGAGATATGATCTCTAGACACACCGCGGTCTATTAAACGTCGAATAACGTCATCAATTTGCTTTTGCTCTTTAAAAACAGCAGAAATAGTACGTTCTGCCTTATATGCTTCAGTCATTTTGATGCACCTTATATCTTGCTTTTTTATCAGGAAAACTGAGAATGCAGATGCGGAAATATTTTCTCTGCCCGCATCTGCATTCTCCTAATCAGACATTATGGATTACGCTATATCTGCTTACCCTTACACACCTACAGGTGTTTTGATTCCTTGTGCTTGCTGACTACCATCTGATTGCAGTGATTCCCCTTCGATAAAGGAGCGCAGCATCCAAGCCATCTCTTCATGCCCTTCCATTAGTCCAGTTAGGAAGTCGGCAGTTCCTTGATCATGGAACTGATCACCACACTGATCTACATGGTCACGTAAGTTGCGAATGACCTGCTCATGATCGTTCACTAATTGAGACACCATCTCAGTTGCTAAGGGGACGGTTTCAGCCTGCTCTTTGAGAGATGCAACCTTGAGAAATCCTTCCATTGTCCCAATTGGATAACCACCCAAAGCACGAACGCGTTCAGCTACTGAGTCGATAGTTTCAGTTAGTGCTGTGTAGTGCTCTTCCCAAAGCTGGTGCAGACTACGGAACTGAGGTCCAACGACATCCCAGTGGAACTTCTTCGTTTTCACTAAGAGTAAATAGGCATCTGCCAAATCTTGATTCAACAGGTTAATTACACCTTGACGTTGTTCTTCTGTCAAACCAATGTTTAACTTACGCATAATTTTCAATCTCTAGGCTAACTCTCCTTCTAGGTTCACCAATTTCCCACCAAGCAACATCAACCTAAGGAAGTATTATCAAAGGCACATAAATTCTCAAAGGAATAATTATATTTTTGTAAATAATTTAACACTTGCTAAATATTGATAGTTATTCCTTTTTAAAGAATAATTAATCGTCTTAATTTAAGGTAATTTAATACACATCCTGAATTTTACTATAAAAAATAGTAATAGACATCTTGATTACAATCAGCAATCAAGATGTCTGCAATAAAAAAGACCAAAACCTACTTTGATAAAGATGTCCAGATTGATAGATATTTGGTCTTACTTACTTTTTACCTGTCACCTTTTCCAGAATACCCTTAACTTCATCTTCCACTGTCGTCGCATTTTGTGAATTCTCAGGACGGCTCATTTTATCAATGTCAGCTGTTCCCTGAACCTCATTAAGTCCTCCGCCGCTTGTTTCTTCTTGCTCCCTTGACATTGAAGGAGGAGGCTCAGTAGCTATTTGATCAGTTTTGCGCTGAATTTGATTTAGCTGATCTGTAGCTTCTGTTGGGTGGCTTTTAGTAGTGCCGATCGCGAAAGCCGGAAAAGCGTTAGTTAAAAGTAGTAAAGCACAGGTAAAAGCAACAACTAGAAAACGCACAGGGCGTAGCATAGATAAAACAGAATCAATTCTTTTCATTTGAAATCCTCGATAACAGCACTAACGCAGAACTTTTTATTTGATAGAGAAGCGTATGCCCTTAGCTAGTCAATTTGAGCAATCAAATCATCAAGCTGTGCTTCCATCTTTACGTTCTTGCTCTACAAACCTTGTGAAGAGGGGGGCTGCATGTTCCGCATCGGCTTGGTGGAGAAACAGGCAAATCAACCGTGACTTTTCTATAAAAGTCTTGCGGATCACATTAAAATTCTTCTTTCAAGGTTCGCTTATTTTTTTATACTTCTAGGACGCTAACATTTTCATCGACCCCTAGGGTGAAATTTTATTTATTTATATTCGCAACAGAATCACTCTATAGATAGATAAAGTTAATTACATTTTGGTATCTTAACTATAAATGTAGATGATATTGAATTTAGGTTGATTAGTTAATTAATTTATGTATAGTCATACAGTAATTAATTATCCACTGCCTAAGAGATATTTAAGAGATGTAATTGAGCGATCGCCTCTAAATTATTTTTCGTTTAGAGACACATAATTTAATTGTAACCGCCAAAAAAGTTTTAGTTAAAGTATTTTCTCTAATCTAGAATTTAATAGCAAAAAGAAAATTAAATTCTATTAATTAAAAATGGGTGGTATAGGAGTCGAACCTATGTAGTGCTGGTTAAAAGCCAGCTGCACAGCCGTTATGCCAACCACCCAAAAAATGGGGATAACAGACTTGTCTGCTGGATGCAGACAAGGACAACGGGATCGGAGGGACTTGAACCCCCAATTATTCGGGTAGAAGCCGAAAGCCTTAGCCATTAGACGACGATCCCAAATCCACCTCAGAGGTACTGCCCCTCTTAACTCTGTGTTATCAGCACAGCGCCTCGCTTCTCGGCTTCAGGTGGATAAAGGAAGATGGAGGAATCGAACCCCTACAGTTGCCTGTACTCTAGATTTCAAGTCTAGTTGCCGACCATTCAGCGGCATCTTCCATTCAAAGGTATCTGACGGGGCTTGAACCCGCTAATTACTTGTTCCACAAACAAGCGCCGCGACCACTTTGGCTTCAGACACCATCAGTGGAGCCAATGGGACTTGAACCCATGACAAGAACTGCAAGCATCGGCAGGCGCTCTATCCATTTGAGCTATGACCCCATGTTTGATAGTCCTGACAAGAATCGAACTTGCAACCACTTGCAAGCAGTATGCAAATGCTCTACGGTTGAAGCTCAAGACTATAAAGCGAATGACGAGGCTCGTTCGCGGAGCGTTCTCGTTCGCGCAGCGTCTCCGACAGGAGAAGAGTACTCGTGCCAAGAGTTTGGAAGACTCACATGGCACCGTCACATATGACCTGCATAGTTGAAAGATTTAAAAATGCTGACCACTCAGCCAGGTGGAAACCTCAAGGCTTTATGGAACCTAAACCAAGTTCCTGGATTTCATCGAACTTTAGACTTTAAAATTTGAACTTTAACAAGTTAAACTTTGAGCGTTAAGGTTTAAGCGATGAGCGTTAACCTTTGAGCTTTAAAGTTAGAGACGAATCCTAAGTTCGTTGCCTTTTCAGGCAATCCATAAATTCAGAGATTTTCGAGTGACCAGCAAGTATTATTCTAATCTGGGATTTCTACCATTGTCGTGGCATTGCTGATAGAAAGTACGCGATCGCATGTCGATTTGAACTCTTCAATAAATATCATTCGTCTTTCAATTTCTTTAGAGATATTAGTTGGATCGAGCAATTCCACACCTTCTCTTGCCATAAAGCTATCAACTAAAGATTGATATTGCTCAGAATTTATAGCTTCATTTTTTCCCAGAACTTCTAAAGCAAGTTTATCCAGTCTTTCTTTAATTTTCGCCTGCGCTTTCTCATATTGACTGCGAGTTTGAGTGTAAGCTGACTGCATAGTATCGAGAATTGCCTCGTAATACGCAATGAAATTTTTCATTTCAATCGCCTCTGCAACTGTCATCTCGTCTCCTGCAACTGTCACGCGAGTAGAAGCATTGGAAACCACGATCGCTCTTTTGATAGCTCGTCTTCTATCAAGCAATGCCTGAACTCTTTGTACAAGTGCCTTAGCATTGACTTCATACTCCTCTCTCGATTTAAAGCCAGTGGGCACTTTGCCGACTTCAACAACAGTTATCAAATTACCCTTTTCTAAAGCCGCTCTTGCCGATTCAATCCGCTTTTGCAACAATGTTAACTCTGCCAGAGCATCAGTAACAGTTATTACAGTCATATTACACTCCTCAATCGACTACATAAATTTGGCATAGCCGCACGCAAATGGCGAGATTCTAGAGCTGGTGACAGGAATTGAACCTGCAACCTACCGCTTACAAGGCGGTTGCTCTTCCAGATTGAGCTACACCAGCACACTTTTTTGGTGACAGTTGGTGGCGTTACTGCTGGAATTGCACCTGCTGATGTTCAGGTTATGAGCAGTAGCGAGCCACTGTTGCTCCATCAAGAGCGATATCACCAATACCCCTGACTGGACTTGAACCAGTAAACATCTAAGTTCTAAGCTTAGAGCCTCTTCCAATTGGGCTACAGGGGCTTAATTTAGCTGCTTTATGAAAGCAGAACTGGGGAGGGAGGGATCGAACCTCCATTTTGCCGCTTTCAAAGAGCGGTGCCATACCGTTAGGCGACTCCCCAATAAATGCCGGGACAGGGTTTGAACCTGTAACCTCATCGTTCAGAGCGATGTGACTTGCCAATTCGTCCACCCGGCAATGAAATAAATGGCTGCCCCAGTAGGACTCGAACCTACAACCTCGCGGTTAACAGCCGCTTGCTCTACCATTGAGCTATGGGGCAACGAAGCCCCCCAGGTCGGAATCGAACCGACGACCTCCTGTTCTTCAGACAGGCGCTAACTACCAACTGAGCTACCGGGGGATAAAGAAGGAGAGATGGGTTTTACCCAGTGGACTGCTTGAATTCAACATGAATCAGCCACTCCATCACCTCTCCCATGTAAGGCGATCGCGGAAGGATTTGAACCTTCAGTCTTGAGTTTCGTAGACTCAGATGTTATCCAGTTACACCACGCGATCAAAACGGAGAAGACAGGATTTGTAGCTTGCTTCCCGAAGGGTACCTGCGACGGTCGTTAAACCGCTCTCCCTTAGCAGAGGAGTGCTTTCAGCCACTCAGCCACTTCTCCGTAATGGGTCGGGCAGGAATTGAACCTACAACCAACAAAGGACGCTTTTACAGAGCGCTGCCCGCACCAATAGACGAGCCGACCCAGAATCATTCCCCCGACGAGATTTGTTCGCGGAGCGTTCTCGTTCGCGCAGCGTCTCCGACAGGAGAAGAGTACTCGCAATCTCCCCTTTGAAAGAGCAGCGACTAACCCTTCGTCCACGGGGGCAAATATCTAGTTTGTGCAAGTTTAGAAAAAGTAGAACGCAGGGACTAGGATTTGAACCCAGAACAACGCTTTTGGAGAGCGTGATGTTGCCGTTACACCATCCCTGCATTGATAGCAGCGGCGGGATTTGCACCCGCATCAGCCAAGGTATGAACTTGGAGCTTTGCATTAAGCTACGCTGCGACACCAGAGGCTGAGGTGAGAATCGAACTCACGATATCGGTTTTGCAGACCGATGCCTTCAACCACTTAGCTACTCAGCCATTTGGGAGTCCCGACGGGATTTGCACCCTTGAAACTGATGGCTTAACTATTCGCCTACAGGACTTAAACCAGGGTGACGGGACTTGAACCCGCAACATTTCCGCAGACAACGGAACGCTCTAGCCATTGAGCTACACCCCGATATTTTTGAAATCCGTACCTAAATTTTTAGGCTTTTAGGCACAGATTTTTGATGAACTTGCCCATTTGATATTTAGTTTTCAAGGTTCAGAGAAATTAATTTTAACTGTTAGAAAGTCTTAGCAAAATAAGCGGCTATCTAAGTAATAAAGAACAAGTGTATTACGAATGCGATCGCTAAAATTTGCCTTCGCGAACTTAGAACTTTTCTCGTTTCTTGCTTCTACTTCAGATTGTTTGGAAGTAGAATAAGCTTGGTTTGGTGGGGATTGTCGTCTATCCCAGCTTTTGTGTACTACTTGTATGTAGAACATAGCTTTTAATTTTTGAGAAGCTTTGTCTTTCGCTTCACTACATTTATGCTACAAAATACTACAAGAGATGTCAAGGGGTTTGGGAAAATCTTTTTCAAATTGTCTAAAGTTGCTTCTGTGCTTAGGTTTTAACTCAAAAAGTTGTCTATCAAGTCAAACTACAACTTGTGTTTGGGCGAATTACTAGAAATTTGACTTGATAGACAACTACCTTAAACAACAAAAAATATTTAGTGTTGTTGCGATATCTGGTTACAAACCAACTTTGTTACAGCCTGTAGTATTGCCTTCATCACTTTCATATATAGCAATGTCTGTTTACAAGCTGCGACTCTGAAGAAAAAAATAGCCGCACAAACTTTGTCACAAATCATCAGCCGACTTAAACAGTAAGGCTACCGATTTGTGACAGTTTGCTTAGTAAAAATGAAGCAATAAAGGGGGAGTTGTTTTACTCACCCCAAAAGTCATTTCATTCGCTCACGACGGAGGCGCTTTTTTGTGCTTCTTGCCAGAGTTTATGCACGAAGAACTCAGTGCGCTCGCTCATCGCTGTGATAAACACACCTTCAGCATCCTCGGAACCATCTGATATCCAAGAACCCCGCAGAGTAACTTCTATATACTCGGCATCACAAACCGACAAGGCAATGATTTCTTTGCCATCGCCTTTTATCTCAGCTTTTAACACCTCAGCTTTTAGCGCTTCTACTCCTGGTAAATTAACAGGAAGCAAAAAGGAAGCGGTACTGGGTTCTACGCAAAGACATTGCCCGACTCGCAGTGCCAAAATAACACGCCCTTGCACCCATTGCTCCAGGGACTGAGTTAGACACTCTAAGTGAAAGCTTTTTTCAGTGTAAATTAATTTCAGCATTCCTTATGCTCTCCTGTTATTCCAGGTTTGCTTGTTCAAAGCGCCAGAAGTGTTCGGCAAAAGATATAGCCGGATGGACTGGTGCTTTTGGCTTGGTACGCAGTTGCATACCAGTCTCAAAGAGAGTGCGATCGCCTTTACGCGAGTTACATTTTTCACAAGCTGTGACTACGTTATCCCAAGTATGCAAACCGCCTTTAGAACGCGGAATCACATGATCTAGTGTTAGATGTTTGCTGCTGCCGCAATATTGGCAACTGTGATGGTCTCGTCGTAACACTTCGCGCCGATTTACTCGTGGAATTTTCCACACGCGCTCACTAGAAGCGATTTTCAAGCGAATGTGTTTTGGTACATAAAGTACCAAGCTAGGTGAGTGGACTTGCCATCCGCTTTCTGCGATAAAGTCTAGCGGTTCAGCTTTATTTGTTACTAACAGCACGATCGCCCGCTTGATATTTACCCGACACAGTGGCAAGTAGTTTTGCGAAAAAACCACCACGGATTGCTCTAACACTTGCATTGCGCTCGTCACAGCTTGACTCCTTATTAAAAAACCCCCGCTTCTTCTTTTTATGAAGCGGGGGTTGGTAATTGACCGGAAAGTATTCTGGTCTTATATCGGTACAGCATCTTGCTATCTGTACCTCCCGCTTGCTTGGTTTGGTTTTGGGGCTGCATTCAGCCGACTAATTCTCTGATATCTAAAATCATGATTACCCTCTGTGATTTGCCATTGATTTTGGCGATCATTACCCATAAATAAATACTCCACTCCCACAGCAGCTGATTCCCAACTAAATCGGCAGTTGGCAGCACGCAAAGAAGTAGAGTTTGGGTAAATGGATTTCACAGAAAATTTCACCTATTGAACATTCCTTTAAACATACTACACTTGTATTACTATCCTGTCCATACCTATAAGGAGAAAAAGTGATGCATACGATCGCTCGCACACCAACCACCGATATGGAAGTTACCAGCATCCGTCTGGAGCGCGAACTAAAAGATAAACTCAAAGAATTAGCCGGCAGCCAAGGATATCAGGCTTTGATCCGAGATATACTCTGGAATTATGTCCAGCAAAAATCAGGTGAGTGGAAACCCCGATTTTCGCGATCAGATATTAGAGCGAGCATAGCTGCTACCGCTCAACAAGAAGAGCGCTGCGTACTCACAGGTCAATTAATTCAACCCCAACAACCAATGTTGTTAGGACTGACGAGGAATGGCGACATGGTTCCTCTATGTGTCGAAAGCTTGGTTGGATAGCCTTCGTTTCAAGTAAATACAGCCTTGGGAAAAACCTGTCCACCCATTGGGCAGGTTTCTCCTTGCAAAGACGCTTTTAGAACAGCAAATGCCGCTCTAAATCTTGAAAAACACCGAATTTTTTTGTGGGAGTGCCATTTGCTGTCCAAATCTTGATACAAATAGATCACTTACTAACAAGCCACGGCGCTATACCTGGATAACTTTGATCAAACCCCAGTTACTCACCTATGTTTGGTGGTAACTGAACTATACTATAATTAAATTTTATTAAGAAAATAAATTTAATAGAAAGCAAACATTTGCGATGTTAAGTCTCGACAAGCTAAAGAACCTTTATATAATCGCTGATTGCAAACAAAAGGTTTTATAACACTTGACATATGGCAAGCATCACTTAATAAGTAAATGATTGTCGCCAAGAAAATTTCGCTAACAAAACTTTACAATTTATTTAGTATCTGCCTGAGTAACGCCTAGAAACTATGACTCAGTTTTCCTTCAATCACATTCCAATTTTGACTTATAAACAAAAGGCTCGCACAATTAAGTAAAGATAAAGTGAAATAAATATTACAAAATCCGGAAATGGTCTCAGTGTTAATTCTTAGAAGATTTACGTACTTTTTGCATAAATAATAGAGAAATTACTGTTTATGTATACTTACAGACAGGGTATCCTGAATCAAAGCTAGTAAATTAACCCAACATATGAAAGCCAGAAATTAACTGGTTTAAGACTTTTAGTATATTATTGATATTTGTTAACTAAGTATACCTTTATTTAATATACCAGTGATTTGGTCATCTCAAATAGAAAGGGGCTATAACAGGTGAAAGAAACTTTTGCTCGTAAATAAAGCGAATCATCAGGTGCACCTACAGAGCAAAAAGTAAAACAAATGCCAGGAGGTTGGGTAAAAAGAGGATGGGGTCATTATCAAACAGCGTGCCAGGAATGAAAAAAACTTTATCATCGCCACTACTGCGCCAAGATGAAGTAGATCGACAACAATACCCAGTCAAGCTGATGCAGCATCAGAAAGAACCAGCCGACCATTTGGCACGTCATATTCATGAAATTATCGCTAAGAGTTTGGCTCCAGCAACAATGCTGCAAGAGATTGCCCAACTTCTAGGAGCCGCGTTCCAAGTTGATTCTTGCTGCTTAGTTCCAGTAACGGATGAAGGATTTGAGGAGGCAATTACTGCGAATTGGTGTGCCTCGAAGTATTTAGGCTTGCCGCATCCAGATGAGATATTCTCAATGGAACAAGTGGAATGCGCTTGTGAACCAACGATTGAGGATATTTCGACTATTAAAAACAGTTTAGAAACTGGATATCAATATTTACCGTTACCGATTAAAGCAGTTTTGGCTATTCCTACACGCTTTGGCGGCAAAAATAACGGGGTGATAAGTCTGATAAAGTTTCATCCCTATGATTGGAGTGAGTCAGAAAAGCAACTGCTAAAAGCGGTGGAATCGTCTTGCGCGATCGCTTTTTCCCAAGTAGCACAAGCACAGATAATTGCTTCTCAACAAAAATATATAGCTAAGAGTGCCCACCATCAAAGCTTGATCACGCAATTGACAATACTCAGTCGCAGCAACCTGGAGTTAAATCAAATGCTTCAGTTAGCGATCGCCTCGACAGCACAATGTCTCCAAGCAGATCGCGGTATGCTGATACTCCTAAAATATACAGATCCACTATTTAGGACTCAACCTAAAAAACAAATTCCCAAAGCAAAAGCAACTGTAGTTGGTGAATGGTCTAGCGACGAAAGTTCGCTCACCACCCAGCTAGAAACTTTGGATAAGTCTTTCTCTGTTTCCGAGTGTGGTTTATGCCAGCGTGTCTTCACATCAGGAAAAGCAGTAATTATAAATGAAAATATAGACCAAAACAGTATTTCAATTGCTCCGGTGTTTGCTTTGGATCTACTGCCTGCGGTCTTATTAGTACCATTAGAGAATCAAGGCAAGGTTATAGGATTTTTAGTGCTTCAACAAGCAGTGCCTCGCAATTGGGACTTTGCAGAATTAAATATCGTGGAAATGGTTTGTGCTCAAATGAGCAATGCCATAATTCAATCACAGACACTGCGGCAAGTACAGATGTTGGTTGACGAGCGGACGGCAAAACTACAAAGTAGTCTGGAATTGCAAGCCAAACTGCACGAAAAAACTCGGCAACATGTTGAGCAGCTGCGAGAACTTAACGAACTCAAAGATGAATTTTTGAGCAACATGAGCGATCGCTTGCGTTACCCCCTGACGAATATGCTGATGTCAATCCGCAATTTAGGTCTACCAGGAATAACACCAGAGCGTCAAGCTAAATATGTAGATATCTTAGAAAGCGAGTGTACTAAAGAAATCAACTTGATTAATGACTTGCTGACCCTTCAAAAGCTAGATACTCATCAAGAACGCCCACAATATGAAAACATCGATTTAAATACAAAAATTCAAGATGTAGCTGCATCCTTTGAGGAAAAGCTTGCAAATAAAGGATTAAGTATTAAGGTGGATCTACCTATAGAACCACTAATTCTACAAACTGAAGTAGAAAGTTTGAACCGCATTCTGCAAGAGTTGTTTACCAATGCAAGTAAATACTCAGAACGTGATTCTGTCGTTCAACTGCAAGTTCATCACCAAGTTGAGCAACAAATAGATCAAGTTATGATTAAAATAACTAACACCGGACTTGGTATCTCCGATGAAGATGCGACTTATATATTTGACAGGTTCCGTCGCGGTAGAGGAGGACGATGGACTCCAGGTACAGGGTTGGGGCTTGCTTTAGTCAAGTCTTTAGTGCAGCATTTGAATGGAGCGATCGCTGTTGAGAGCACTTCAATTGACGACTCTAACTTGAGCAAAATCTGCTTCACCCTAACTCTGCCCCAATTTTCTGAATAAAGCAAACCATATTTTAAACGTGACTGAGCAACACAATACAACAGAGGACTTTGATTTGAACTCTGGTAGTAACGACACCAACCTAGAAGAGAATTTAACAACCGATGTGGAAGTCAAAATTGAGAAAATAGCAGAGCGAAAGCGACAAATCACTGCTAAAATCCAAATTCCCCAATCAGTTGAACACGTTTGGAAAGTCCTGACAGACTATGAAGCTCTAGCTCAATTTATTCCTAACCTTGCCAAAAGCCGTCGATTGGAGCATCCTACCGGCGGTATTCGGCTAGAACAAGTAGGCTCTCAGCGGTTACTAAATTTTAACTTTTGTGCGCGTGTAGTTCTCGATTTGGAAGAATGCTCTCTCAAAGCAATTAATTTCCAAATGGTAGAGGGAGATTTTAAAGACTACTCTGGTAGCTGGTATTTAGAACCTTACTACGTTGGTGAAGATGTTGGAACTAATCTTTGCTACACAGTCAATATTTGGCCTAAACTTGTTATGCCAGTCACAGTGATTGAGCGTCGCCTAAAAAATGACCTACAGTCAAATTTGCTAGCAATTCGCCAGCGTGTACAGGAGTTAGCCATTTAGTTGCTAGCTGTAAAGCTGCGTCAGATATGCAATTTTTTGTATCTAGTAAATTTTTATATATTTGATACATTAAATTTTTTGTATATGTAAGCACAGATTAACACCGATATTTCTCAGTGGTTTTTTGTACGGAAAGATGCAACTCAAAATGAACTCCGTGCAGGAGCAGCAGTTAAGTTCACAGGCTTGCAAGTGACTCAAATGATCGCGATCGCTTGTTCGGACCCACAAGGATCAGGATGTCCCATTAGTCAATGGAGTGGGCGAGAAATTGCAGAATAAGCGATCAGTTGTAAATTCTGTAGGGATAGCCGGAAGGATTGAGTAGGCTAATTGCCCCAATCTGATACCAGTCTATATCGTTGTCAGAAATATATAAATTTAGTTGCTTGCGCGGACTACCCCATTCAATATCTAAAGTTTTATAAAGTTTATCGGTTTCACTATCTTCCAGGTGGAAGTTGGGAACTTTAATGGGTGCAAGGCTACTGATTTTCGCGTGTGCTTTGAGATTTTTGATGAAGGCATTAACACTGATAATTGACCCAGGATAGTTGCCAGTTAGGGTATTACTAAAAATGGGGACTATATTCTGTCCCGTTGTCGAATCTAGGCTTTTGACAATAGTTTTGGCTTTATTGAAGGTTGTAATTGTCACTTAAACGATTCACCCATCAGCATCATGTTTATTTCTAACCGAAAAATCTTACAATGTACACTACTTAAAAAGCCCCACAAAAAACTGCGGGGCTTAATCTTCAATTATTCATGGTGAGATTTATAAATTTTTATAAACCTCATCGTCGTTTCGCTTTCCTACTCGAAAAATGTCAACTAGAAAATTTTCATCATCAATTGTGTAAAGAATCCGATATTCACCTTGATCTACACGATAACCGCCCTCATACCCTTTTAAAGATTTACAATCTTGGGGGCGCGGATTGCCTTGAAGCGACAATATTTTGCTGACGACTTGTTTAAACTGTTTAGCCTGCAAGTCTACTAAGTCTTTCTCGGCTGTTCTGGCAATCCTCAAGTCGTAACGTTTACTCATCTTTACGACTGGCAATTATTGTTTGTAATGTGGTAAACCCATCATTCTCTTCAACTGCCCGACGTAATTCGGCAGAATCGATAGCATCTTCTACCGCTTCGAGTAGCTTCAAATCGTCAAGCCCGATGATAGCTACAACTGTTTTTCCATGACGTTGTATTAAGATGCGTTCACGCGCATATTCGGCACGGTTAATCAAATCAGGTAAATTAGCACGCGCTTCACTTGCGCTGATAGGAATCATATATACCCCATTATTTTTGCTTACATTTTTATTGTACAAAATGTACAAATTAATCAGAGGTTTATATGAGATTTAAGAAATTCGTCTAGCGCTGGTGTCAACAGTCCGTCCTGCTCCACCACTGGATATGCTGCCAACTTGCGACATTATCCCCAGGACGTTAGCAAGTAAAAAGCATACGTCATCGGTGAAGACAATGGCGATCGCCAAAGCTATATTTTTGGTGGAGTAATAGGTTGATAACAAATCCAGTGTGTAAACCCCCGCAGCTGCTACCAATAAAAAACCACTTAACAGCGAGTAACCCAGGACGAACAACCCGCGCTCATTGCGGTTATTTATCCCGGCTACTTTTTGAGCCTGGGCGAAAATTATCTACCAACTATAGGGGGCGGTGACGATCGCTCCAAAAGCCGAAGCAATCACCGCGTTGGTGAAAGCGATTAATAAACTCAGATCATCCGCCGCTAGCTGGTAGATACAGCGCGTTGCGGGTGCAACCGCGCCAACTACCGGACGATGAAACTATTTTGAGCTGGTTTTACAAAATTAAAAACCCGGCTTGGAGATGGGTGTATGGAATGCTTGCCACCTACGGCTTGAGAAATCACGAAGTGTTTCGACTTAATTTTGAATCACTCAAGGAAACCTCCCCAGTTATTGAGGTGCTGGAAGGGAAAACTGGCGATCGCCGAATTTGGGCTTGTTATCCGGAGTGGGTTGAAGACTTTCAATTGTTGAATGTCCAGCTTCCGCCGATTCGACTGGATCGAAGCAACAGTGCAATCGGTAGCAGCTGCGGTCACTACTTCAAAACTCAAGTTGCTTTACCCTTCCCGCTGTACAGCTTGTGCCACTGTTGGGCAATACGCACGCTCGAATTTGGGCTAGATATCACCCTGGCAGCGCAACAGATGGGACATTCTGTCGCCGTCCACAGTGATTTGTATCACCGCTGGATATCAGATCGCCATCATCAAAAAGCATTTGAAACGCTGATGATGCGGGAGAATCGCCCAAAGCCACCAATATTAAAAGGCAAATGAAATTTAAAGATATGCTCCAGTAACCTATTTATCTATAAAACGTCAATAGCCGCTACACTAAAAATGTTGTGGCTAAGTTGCATCCTAAGAGCGATCGCGCGGTTTTAAGCTGTGAACGGCAGCGGCATCGCAAAAAAACTCCAAAACCCTTATATGATATGCTTTTCAGGGTTTTTTAACTTTGAAATTTTCAACACAAAAAGTACCCCCAGGGGAATTCGAATCCCCGTTACCTCCGTGAAAGGGAGGTGTCCTAGGCCTCTAGACGATGGGGGCATCAGAGCCAGACTTTTATTAAAGTAACGAATTTTCGTGCCAATGTCAACAGGTTTTGCCAAAAAATTCTTTTCTCACGTCCGGCACGGCTGGAAAAATTGTGTTGGGCTTTTTCGGTTAGTCTGTGTTCGCGTTGGCGTTGGCGAACGCGAGCGCGTGTCGCAGACAAGCCTCTGTTTCAGAAGCCTCTCGTTCGCGCAGCGTCTCCGACAGGAGAAGAGAAGCGTCTTTGTAAGGAGATGCCCCCTGATTCATCTGTGGGGCAGGGTTTATAGCTAGTTGAGAAGCCTCCCAATTTATTTGTGGGGAGGACGAACCCTCCCCCATTTTTTCTAGTATCGCTCGGTCACCCGGCAATGCCTTCACCGAGGCTAGGCTGGAAAAATTGTGTTGGGTTATTTCGGTTAGTCTGTGATGCCCCCTGATTGATCTGTGGGGGACTAACCCAACACAATTTTTTGTCGCCAAATTGGTCACCAACAGATTAAACAAGAGTGCATAAATAATTTTTTTATTTCACGCCAAGTCAAGAGAGCGGATTGCTTTTTTTCCCTATTGTTTGTTTTGCTTCGGATCTTGCCCCGACCCCAAAGCCCAGAAAGTTGTAGCGACTGCCGTCGGAAACAAGAAGGCAATCTATAGGAAGAACTTTTGCATTTTTTTATTCAAAGATAAAGTCCATCGGCTTCGTCATCGGTTGTTTGGTCACCCGATCGCTCTCGAATTATAATAAATCCTACTTTTATGGGCTATGATTTGGTTTTAATTATCTTGCCATTTCCTATCCGCCAGTCGTTAGGCGTTTTTCACTTTATCTGAATGCTCCCGTACATTTGCCTTTTTGCAGATGGGTGGATACTGGCGGAATCTTTTTTGTGTTTTATGCTAGAACAGCGATCGCCAGTTTTTGATAAATAATTAAGAAATACTGTATAAAACAATACCTCATTATGAAACCATTGGAGAATTTAGGAAGTCACAAAGGGTGTGGTATTGCGCCCGATAAAGTTAAGATTAACTGTTCTTTACAAAAGATTTTGAAATATATCACTCAAAATCTACAACATGGAAGCATCATTTGAAATCACCCAACAGATGGTGATTGCCGTATTTGCAGGCATTACCGCTCAAGTGCTGGCTGCATACCTTCGGCTACCCAGCATCGTCTTGTTATTGGTGTTTGGCATTCTCCTTGGTTCGGATGCCCTTGGGCTGTTGCACCCTCATTTACTGGGCACAGGATTGGAAGTTATTGTCGCTTTAGCGACGGCAATAATTTTGTTTGAAGGGGGACTCAACTTAGATTTGCGCGAGTTGGGCAAAGTTTCCGTGAGTCTACAATTGCTCGTCACTCTGGGAACGCTCATCACTCTGCTTGGTGGTAGCATGGCAGCTCACTGGTTGGGTGAATTTCCCTGGAATATTGCCTTTCTCTACGCTTCGATAGTTGTAGTTACAGGACCAACCGTCATCGGTCCGCTGCTCAAACAAGTCAATGTAGATCGACAAGTCGCAACGCTTTTGGAAGGAGAAGGCGTTTTAATCGACCCGGTAGGAGCTATCCTCGCCTTCGTTGTTCTTGATACAATTTTGAACGGCGATGCTGACCCAATTAATGCAATTATCGGTTTGCTGTTGCGTCTGGGAGTTGGTGCAGCAATTGGTGGAGTCGGTGGTTATTTGATGAGTTTGATTTTTAAACGTGCTGATGTTCTCTCATTAGAACTAAAAAATTTAGTGGTGCTAGCGGTGCTGTGGAGTTTGTTTACTTTAGCGCAGATGATCCGCAGTGAGTCGGGAGTAATGACAACCGTAATCGCCGGCGTAGTTTTTGCTAACTCCTCAGTGCCAGAAGAACGTTCGTTACGCCGCTTTAAAGGTCAATTGACGATTTTCAGCGTGTCGGTGCTGTTCATTTTGCTAGCGGCTGATTTATCTATTGCTAGTGTACTTGCCTTGGGTTGGGGCAGTTTATTTACAGTTTTGGTCTTAATGTTCATCGTTCGCCCGATTAACATTATCTGTTGTACCTGGAATAGTGACCTGAACTGGCGGCAAAAATTGTTTTTAAGTTGGGTTGCACCTAGAGGTATTGTTTCTGCTTCTGTGGCTTCTTTGTTTGCGATCGTCCTCACACAACGAGGTGTTAACGGTGGTGAAGCGATTAAAGCTTTAGTTTTCTTGACAATTCTGATGACAGTATTCTGCCAGGGGCTAACAGCAGGTATGGTCGCCAAATGGTTGCAAATCACTTCTCAAGAAGCAACCGGGTTGGTAATTGTTGGCTGTAATCCTCTAAGTCTCTTGATTGCCCGATTCTTTCAAGAACGGGGAGAAGCTGTAGTAATGATTGATACTGACCCTGAATGTTTTGCAGAAGCGGAAGCACAAAATCTGCGGTTGATTGCTAGCAGTGCGCTAGATACAGGAGTTTTGGAAGAAGCGGGACTGGCTTCGATGGGAACTTTTTTAGCTATGACTAACAATGGTGAGGTAAATTTTGTTTTAGCTCAACGTGCGGCTGAAGAGTTTAACCCACCCCGTGTCTTAGCGGTTTTTCCTCGCGACCCGCAAGCATCCACATCCGGAGATAATAAAGTTGACCAGGCTTTTGTCCAGGACTTAGGAATTAAGACTTGGAATGAGTATCTAAATAGTGGACGAGTGAAGTTAGGGACAACTACCCTTGATGAGTTGGAATTTTCCAGCCAACAAAACCGCATCCAAGAAAAAATTCGCGCTGGGGATTTAGTGCCGTTATTGCTAGAACGAGAAAAACGACTACAGATTATCCCAGCTGCTATTGATTGGCAACCAGGCGATCGCATAATCTATCTATTGCATGACCCCAGATCCAATCTTTTAAAGCGCTTATCCGGTGCTAGCCAATCCACCCCCCTATCTCTAGAAAAGTTGCCAGAAGTCGAACAAGTCCCTGTCCCAAAATTAGCTGAACTTTCCGCTATTGATTCCCCTAGTGTTTGAGGAGACAGGGGGAAAATATTTCTTTTTTCTTACCCTTTACCCTTTACCCTTTGCCCTTTCCCCCTCTTAAATCGGTTGCTGTGGTAAATTACCTAACTCAGAGTTCAGCGTTTCTTGATTTGTTTGTTTTTCTTGCCACAATATACCAGCTAAATGCACCACGGCAAGAAGTATCGCACCAACCGAAAGTATATAACTGTGTATGGTGTAAAGATGCTGAATAGTTGCTGTGCTAATGGCTCCACCGCCTGTTAGGATATCTCGTAACTGATGCCCAATGAAAGGAATTGCTTCAATTGTTCCTAGCTCGATACTAAAACGCCAGTATCCTAGTTGATCCCACTTTGAGATCATTGCTGTCCAATCCAGACCGATGGCACTCAAGGTAAACAAAATTCCGCTAATCCAAGCAGTCAACCAACTCTTGCGAAATTGTCTGCTTAAAAACATCACCACAATTTGAATCAAGGCAATAATAATTACTGCGTTACCTGCAATATTATGCGCTTTATGAAATAACCAGCCGTAAGTCACTTGCTGATCAATCATTTTTAATGACTCATAAGCGCTGCCTGCTGCTGGTTGATAATAAAAAGAGAGTAAAATTCCCGTGGTCGCGCTAATCAAGGTCAGAGTCAGAATGGCAACCGATAATATTGTCGATATTCGTCGCCCAATTATATCAAACCGGGTGCTTTGCATAGCGATCACCTCTTTCCTTAGCTTTATATGTATTTTTATTACAGTTTAACTAAGAATTATTAACAATTGGTAACTCTTGAGGCGTAGATGTAAATATCTTTTAACTTTCCGAGGAGAAAACCCGAAATCGTTCTCAACCGATACGAGGCATAGTCGAGTAAGGGTAGAGAGCATTTGAGGTTTTTCTAAACTTATTTTGAATAGCTTTAGTATGATGAAGATATCTTGACCATAAATGCCATAAGCGAAAACCAAGCTAAACGGTACATGTTGCAAGAAAAAGATTTGGGTCTTGGGAACCACGACTCCTGATAAGAGGAGGGAATTTGACACTCCCACTGCTTGAAGCAGTGGGATTCTTGTTTCAACCAGTCAACTTACTTAGAGGAGTTTCCCCACCTAAGCAGAGGTTGTTCTGTCCACAAGCTTGAGATTCCGTATGCCCTA
>JAESGY010000169.1_pt1 | contig 51747 bp, 63 predicted proteins | sample 9269841 | NCBI WGS metagenome assembly JAESGY01 (sample SAMN17022865, study PRJNA683097) | algae metagenome | isolation source: Spirirestis rafaelensis WJT71-NPBG6 and co-occurring heterotrophs from... | place: USA: Pinto Wells, Joshua Tree National Park, Colorado Desert, CA | collected 2006-08-15 | reverse complement strand
CGCCGCTTGGCCAAAGACTGGGAGGGCCTGCCGGCCACCACCGAGACGTGGATCTACCTCGCGATGAGCCGCCTCATGACCAAAAGATTAGCCCGTGCAGCAACTTAAATATCCAGACACCGTCTAAGCTCGCCAAACCGTGAGGCTGACGGGACCCTGGGGATCCAGCACCCGCCGGGGCCCCGGTTTCAGGCCCCTTTCGGCCAGGATCGCCTCGGCGCTCCTTCCGGCGTCGCAGCCCGAGAAAACCGCCACGCCGCCCGGGATGAACGCGCCCCCGGCGCGGGTCAGGTGAAAGGCGTCGTAGCCGATCCCGAGGAAGAGATCGAACACCCGCCGCCCGCCGGGTACGGCGACCCGCCCTCCCCCCGGCAGGACGGCGCGGATGGCCTCGCTCCAGGGGATCGCGTCCGGGTTCCACCACCAGCCGTCGGGGCGCCGCTCGAGCCCGGTCGAGGACGAGGACAGGACCATGCGCAGGCGTCCCTTCGGGTTGGGATGAGCCTCGTGGCCCAGGCGTCCGAGCACCAGCAGGGCCGAACGGTCGAGCTCCGCCTGGAAATAGGCCCAGTCCGCCTCGTTGCGCAGCACCGCCGGCGTGCGCCCTGAGGCGTCGGCGATCCGGTCGTTGTCGGACAGGATGGCGTAGCCGTGGATCTCAATCGGGCGCATGAGCGGGCCTCTTGTGGAGGATGGCGGCTCTCATGAGAACCGCGAGAACCAGTCCGTTGAGCCCATGCCAGAGGAAATGGGTTCCCACCGGCAAGGCGGCGCAGCTTGCAGCATCCACCGAGCGGAACGCCAGCGACAGGCCAAACAGGCCCGCCGCCAGGAGAAGCGAATTCCCGGCCGCCTTCTCGCCTGCCGCCCGGCACAGAGCGCCGACCGCCAGAAGCGCCAGGGCGGCCGGAATGTAGCCCACGGAGCCGTTGAGGCTCACGCCGGGAAGCAATCCGAACCAGATCCGGTCGAAGGACATGTTGAAAGCCGCAAAAACTGCGGTGGTCAGGACCACGGCGACCGGCCCCAGATGCAGATAGCGGCGCATGGCCAGGAGGAAGTAGCTGTAGATGAACGCCGCGATGGGCAGCACGTCCGCCAGAAGGGACCAGCGGTTGGCGAAGGTATGGAACAGGAAGCTCCCGATCCCTACCGAAACGGCCACGGCGATCAGCCAGAGGCCGGGCCAGTCCCTCGCGCCCGCCCGCCGCCAGAGATGGAAGCCATAGGCCGCCGCAAGGATGAAGGCTCCGTTGGAGAGCGCGTTCAGGGGCTCGGCCCAGAGGCCGGGGTCGAGCCGTTCGCAGTAATTGTCCACCGGGGTGAGCCAGGACGAGGGCATGTGGGGTATCCATGGGAATCGCGGCCGCTTCCCCTTGCCAGCCTCGGGTGAAAATCCGATGAAACCATGAACGGGATGCGGGAACGACGATGCGGGCAGCTGCCCGGAATGCGGCGCCCGGCATTTTCCGGTTCACCGGCGATGACGCAAGCTCATCCTAGACAACCGAGGCATTGCCCTTCACAGCGCCGCACCGACAGAATTCCCCTCCTCGCGTGCGACCTACCGCTCGAAGCGGCCCCTAGGGTCACGGTCGCGCTCGTATCGTCTGGTGAGCGGAAACGGCGGCAGCCAGGACTCGCGACGGATGATCCAGCTTTCGTAGGTTGGCGTCAGTTGGTCAGGGGCATCCAGGGAGCCCAAGTTCACTTCGATTTCGTCGGCGGTCCGCGCGAACACGGACGAGCCGCAGCGGGGACAGAAAAACCGCCCGGCATAGTCGCGGGTTTCCCCCTGGATCGTCACCGCATCCTGAGGGAACACCGCGGAGGCGTGAAAAAGGGCCCCATGATGCTTGCGGCAGTCGAGACAGTGGCAAAGGCCGACCCGGTACGGGAGCCCCGACGCCACGATTCGGACGTTGCCGCACAGGCAACCGCCCGAGAATCGATCCATGCCTGGTCTCCTTCTGCGAGGCACATGGAGGAATGCTATCACGCAAGCTCTCGCCGATGCCTATTTGCGAAATCATACGAGCGTCGCCACCGGGCGACCCGCGGGTTGGCGCAGCAGGCGCGTCGCGGGCTAGGGACAAACCCGCATCATCCAAGGGAAATGATTGCCGGAGGCATCGCGGGTGGTATCGTGGCACCCGCGTGAGAGTTCCGTCAGGGAAATCTATCGTTCTCTCAATAGGTTAGTCATCGAATGCGAATCGCCACCTGGAACGTGAACTCGATCAAGCAGAGGCTGGATCACCTCGTCACCTTCGTAAAGAGCGCCGATCCCGACATCGTCTGCCTGCAGGAGCTGAAATGCGTGGACGAGGCCTTTCCTCGGGCCGAGGTGGAGGCTCTCGGCTACAACGTGGCCACCCACGGCCAGAAGGCCTATAACGGCGTCGCCATCCTGTCGAAGCGTCCCCTCGAGGACGTCCGGCGCGGCTTGCCCGGGGACGAGAGCGACGAGCAGGCGCGCTATCTCGAAGGCGTGGTCTCCACCTCGTTGGGCGTGCTGCGCGTGGCCTCCATCTACCTGCCCAACGGCAATCCCCTCGGCACGCCGAAGTTCGACTACAAGCTTGCCTGGATGGGCCGCCTTCAGGCCCATGCCCGCCGCCTGCTCGACCTGGAGGAGCCGCTGGTCCTGTGCGGCGACTACAACGTGATCCCTGAGCCCAGGGACGCCGCCGATCCGGCCGCCTGGACCGGCGACGCCCTGTTCCAGCCCGAGAGCCGCGCCAGGTTCCGCGAGTTCCTGAACCTGGGCCTCTGCGATGCGGTCCGGGCCTGCAACGACCAGACGGGGATCTACTCGTTCTGGGACTATCAGGCCGGAGCCTTCCAGCGGAACAACGGCATCCGCATCGACCACCTGCTGCTCTCGGCCCAGGCGCAGGACAGGCTCAGGACCGCATCGATCCGCCGGGAAGTGCGCGGCTGGGACAAGCCATCGGACCATGTGCCGGTGATGGTCGATCTGGACCTCGACTAGGATACCCTTCCGCGAACAGGCATTTCATCTTAATGTGATGATGTTCAGGGAGAGCTCTCATGAGGGACTATCTGCCTTGGCTTGTGGTCGCCTTGGTGATCGGCCTCGTTGTCCTGCTGTTGACGCCCTGGTCCCGCCGACGGAGCCACGAATCCGGAGCCGACGGGGGCTCTAGCGTCGGATCGACTGATAACGGTGCGGACGGCAGTGCAGGGTCAGGAGGGGACGGTGGAGGCGGCGGATCCGATTAGGCCGGCCGCCTACCGGCGCGCCTGGATGTACTGCTCGAGCAGCGCCAGCGCCAGCTTGCGGTCGCTGTCGTCCGAGGCCGCGAAAGCCTGGTCGTAGAGGCTGACGATCCACTGGTCCTTGCTGGCGTCGACGCTCGCCTCGCGGGCAAGGGTCAGCCACATCAGGCCCTTGGCCCGCTGGCGCGGAACGCCCTGGCCGTTCATGAGCAGGTGCCCGAGCAGGGCCTGGGAGGCGTGATGCCCCTTCTCGGCCGCCAGATTGAACCAGCGGGCGGCCTGGCGCGAGTCCTTCTGGACCCCTGTCCCTTCGAGATAGAGGCGCGCCAGGTTGTACTGGGCGTTCGGGTCGCTGAAATAGGATGCGGCGTAGCTGAACATCTCCACGGCGCGGCCCGGATTGGACGCCACATACGAGTCCTTGATCCCATCCAGGAAATAGGTGCCGAGCGCCACGAAGGCGCTGGAGACCACGCTCGCATTGGGGGAATCGGGGCTCTCGTCCGCGTAGCGATCCGCGAGCTTCGAGAAGTACTCGAAGGCCCTCAGATCGTCGTGCTGAACGCCGTCGCCGTCCGCATACATGCGCCCGAGCTTCCACAGGGCCAGGGTGTGCCCCTGCCCGGCCGCGTATTCGAGCGCCTGGGCGGCCCCGCGCTTGTCGCCCGCATTGTAGTCGCGCATGCCGGTCTGCAGGGCCTCGCGCACCGAACCGTACTTGATGACGGGGGTCAGGGCCGGCGTCAGAGGCTGCGGACGCGGCGCCGCGTCGAGCGCCAGGGCGGCGCCTGCGCCGAGAACGGCCGTCACGATCACCGCAAGAAAGGAAGGCATCCGCTTCGACGGATTGGCCGTGCCGAGGCCGGCGCCGCGCAACCCATAGGCGGCTCCTTCCGTCCCGTCACGGCCGGGCAGCCTTCCAGTCTCGATCAAGCGCGCGCTCATGGCTCTTAAAACTCTTCCCACCCGGACTTTCACATCAGCTCCGAGGGGTTGCGGAACCTCCGTGATCTGCCATGTGCCGCGCCACCAATGCAACGCTTACCGAAAAGGTCTGCCGGCGAAATACCGGGCAGGCTTTTCCCAGAGCGCATTGCCCTAAAGCTTTGGTTTAGAAGCACTTTATCTCAACATATGAGTTGCTTGCGGTTTATGGCGGCTTCGCGGCGGAGCTTGGGCCAAGAGCGGCATGATAAGGATGGTTTCAAGGTGTTGCCGGCCAGCAACATTCTAACCGCCCTAGGTGGTGCTTCGACGACGTGATTCCCCGGTAACCCGACAACCCAATCGTTAAGAAATCATACCGCATTTTACCTTAAGGAAGGTGCATCTCCGCACATTCCAGGCGTATTACCTCAAGTGCTCCGAGCCTTCCGGGGACGGATCAGGGTCCGATCTCCTCCGACGAGAACCAGACCTTCTCGTACACCGCTAGGGCGCTCCCATCGGGAGGCCGCTCGTCGGTGAGCCAGATCGACCGGATCGCCGCAAGATCGGCCTCGCTCAGCGGTCGGGCGCCGGAGGCCATCCCATCTGCGCCGCTGCACGGAATGAAGCCGACGTTCATGAGCGCAGCCGCTCTGAGGCCGCCGGCGCGGCGGGTGACCAGGACGGCAGGCCCCCAGCCCCTGTGCGGCTGCCAGGGGAAGATGAGCCGCCCGCCGGGATGGAGCGCCCGCAGCCACTCCGCATCCGGCGCGACCGAGCCGGCATTCACATAGACCACGTCCGCCCCCGGCAGGGCGCGGCCGAAGGCTGATTCCGCATGGACCCTCACATGGGGATAGGCGTGAAGGTTCCGGGCCGCCTGAGCCGCCAGATCCGGCTCGTATTCATAGGCCTCCACCCGCCCGCCGGGCCCGACGAGCAGCGCCAGCAAGGCGGTGTAGTAGCCGGTGCCCGCTCCCACATGAACGACGGTTTCGCCGGGCCCTGGGCCCACCGTGTCCAGCCATGCGGCATGGAGGGCCGGCTCGCCGTTGTTGATGCCGCGCCCGCGGTCGATGGCGACGAGCACGTTGTCGTAGATGTCAGCGATCTCGCGGGCCTGGGTCGCCACGCCGAGGCTGATCGTCGTCCAGGGCGGCGGGGGCAGGAAGTCCTCCCGGGGCACCGTGGCGAAAGCCTGCGCGATGCGCGGATCGCGAACATTCGCGAGCCTCGTGATCCGCTCGGCGTAAGCGCGACGATGCTGTTCGGGCAGGACCATGGGCATCTCCGGGGAACCCGCTCCTGTGAAAGCTGGTTCGGAAGCGCCCGGCGGCAAGGCCGCCCGCGATCCACTCACATGCGAAAGACGCCGAACCTCGTCTCGGGAATGGGCGCGTTCAGGGCCGCCGAGAAGGCGAGCGCCAGGACGCGCCGGGTCTCGGCGGGCAGGATGATCCCGTCGTCCCACAGGCGGGCCGTCGCATGGTAGGGCGAGCCCTCCTCCTCGTACCTGTTGCGGATCGGCGCCTTGAAGGCCTCCTCCTCCTCGGGGCTCCAGGCCTTGCCCCCGGCTTCGATGTTGTCGCGCCGCACGGTGGCGAGCACGCTCGCGGCCTGCTCGCCGCCCATGACGGAGATGCGCGAGTTCGGCCAGGTGAACAGGAAGCGCGGGGAATAGGCGCGGCCGCACATGCCGTAATTGCCGGCCCCGAACGAGCCGCCCACCAGCAGGGTCACCTTCGGCACCTGGGCGCAGGCCACCGCCGTGACGAGCTTGGCCCCGTCCTTGGCGATGCCGCCCGCCTCGTACTGGCGGCCCACCATGAAGCCGGAGATGTTCTGCAGGAACAGGAGGGGGATGCGCCGCTGGCAGCACAGCTCGATGAAATGCGCGCCTTTCACGGCGCTCTCCGAGAACAGGATGCCGTTGTTGCCGATGATCCCCACGGGAATGCCCCAGATCCGGGCGAAGCCCGTCACCAGGGTGGTGCCGTAGAGGCGCTTAAACTCGTCGAACTCGGACCCGTCCACGAGCCGCGCGATGACCTCGCGGATGTCGTATTGCTTCTTGAGGTCCGTGGGCACGATGGCGTCGAGGTCGTCGATGGAATATTTCGGCTCCACGGGCTCGGCGAGATCGATGTCGATGCTCTTGCGCGTGTTCAGGGTGCCGACGATGCGGCGGACGATGGCGAGCGCATGAACGTCGTCCGTGGCGTAGTGGTCCGCCACCCCGGACTGGCGGGCGTGAACGTCCGCGCCGCCGAGGTCCTCCGCCGACACCACCTCGCCGGTGGCCGCCTTCACCAGGGGCGGTCCGCCCAGGAAGATCGTGCCCTGGCGGCGCACGATCACGGTCTCGTCCGACATGGCCGGCACATAGGCTCCGCCCGCCGTGCACGAACCCATGACGCCGGCGATCTGGGGAATGCCCAGCGAGGACAGGGTCGCCTGGTTGTAGAAGATGCGCCCGAAATGATCCCGGTCGGGAAAGACCTCGGTCTGGTGCGGCAGGTTCGCGCCGCCGGAATCCACCAGGTAGATGCAGGGCAGGCGGTTCTCCCGCGCCACCTCCTGGGCGCGCAGGTGCTTCTTCACCGTCATGGGGTAATAGGTGCCGCCCTTGATGGTGGAATCGTTGCAGACGATCATGACCTCGCGGCCCTCGACCCGGCCGATGCCGGTGATGATGCCGGCCCCGTGGATGGCGTCCTCGTACATGCCGTGGGCGGCAAGCGAGCCGAGCTCCAGGAATGGGGCGCCGGGATCGAGGAGCCGGGTCACGCGCTCCCGGGGCAGCAGCTTGCCGCGGGCGAGGTGCCGCTCCCGCGCCTTGGCCGGGCCGCCCTCGGCCACGTCCTGCCGCTTGGCCTGAAGCTCCCGGGTCAGGTCGGCCCAGGCGGCGCGGTTGGCGCGCGCCGTGTCCGACTGGAGATCGACGGAGGTGGCGATAACGGGCACGGGGTGGGGCTCCCTGTTCTTGGCTTATGGCGCCCTCGACGGCGGCTGAGCCGGAGGGCCATCCGTCAGTACTTGAAATCAGTACTTGGAACGCGAGCGCCGGCGCAACTCCCTTGGGGCCGCCAGCAATTAGAGCCGTCAGCCCTTGGCGCGGATCACGGCATCGCGGCGGACGACGCCCGGCCCGCAGCGGTAGGCGATGCCGCGCACGAGGGACCAGTCGGCGGAGCGCTTGTCGAGGAGCAGGTGGGTGCCGCCCAGGCCGACCGTGGCCTGGAGCATCTCTTCCGTGGCGTAGCCGAAGGTGGAGTTCCCGAGGGTGACGCCGAAGCCGATGTAGAAGGGCCGGTTCGGGCCCGGGGTCGTCGGGGTGACGGGGCTCACCTCCCCGAGGCGGGTGCAGGCGCGCACGTCGGTTTGCGAATCGACGATGTGGACCAGCTCCGTCGGCTCGGGCCGGTAGGCGCAGGCCGACGCAGCCAGAGCGATAAGGGAAGCCAAGAGAGCGCGTTGCATGAAGGCCATCCGCCACAAATCAAACGTTTGGACAAGCTTAGAGCATGACAAGGCCCCCGCGAGAAGCCTGACCGTGCCCGGTTTGCTGAAAACCGGCCCTAGTTGCCCGGAAGCAACGGCGGCGCCCCCGCCTCCGTAGGCCCGAAGACCTCCTCGAAGGCCCCGCGCATCACCGCGTCCACCTCCGGCATGGTCACGGGAATGCCGAGATCCACCAGGCTCGTGACCCCGTGCCGGGTGACGCCGCAGGGGACGATCCCGGAAAAATGGGACAGGTCCGGCTCCACGTTCAGGCTGATGCCGTGGAAGCTGACCCAGCGGCGCACCCGGATGCCGATGGCGGCGATCTTGTCCTCGGCGGCCTCGCCCTTGTCCGGCCGCCGCACCCAGACCCCGACCCGGTCCTCCCGCCGCTCGCCGCGGATGTTGAAGCCGTCGAGGGTCAGGATCAGCCAGGCCTCCAGGGCCGCCACGTAGCGGCGAAGGTCCGGATTGCGGCGCTTGAGATCCAGCATCGCATAGGCCACCCGCTGGCCGGGCCCGTGATAGGTGTACTGCCCGCCCCGCCCCGTCCGGTGAACCGGAAAGCGGGTCGGATCGATGAGGTCCGCATCCTGGGCGGAGGTGCCTGCCGTGTAGAGGGGCGGGTGCTCCACCAGCCAGACCAGCTCCCGCGCCCTGCCCTCGGCGACGGCCTCGGCGCGGGCCTCCATGGCGGCCACGGCCTCTTCGTAGCCCACCAGGCCCTCCGAGATCGCCCATTCCACGGGGGCGGAGCCATCCCTTGCCACAAACGGTTCAGCCAGGCTGTCTCGCAGGTTCGCCACCGGTCCCACCTTCGGGGAGCGCAGGTCCACCCCGGCGCCCCTGGAAAAAGTCCCGCCTATATAGTCGCGCCAGGAGGACATCGCCTACCCCGGCGACGGCAGCCCAGCCATTCGCTTGGGTCGGCCGCCCAGGGCCCCATGGAAGGGCTTGCAGCCGCCCAATCGATCTGCTAGAGCGGCGACCTCTTCAGGAAAACCGATCCTGAAACCGAGTTCGCGGTCATGGCGGAATTGGTAGACGCACTACCTTGAGGTGGTAGCGGGGAGACCCGTGGAGGTTCGAGTCCTCTTGACCGCACCAAAATCTCGGCGCTTTTCGCGCTGACGACAAAAGGCCCCTTTCCGGGGCCTTTTTTGTTGGCCATATCTGCCCCATGCCGCAGACGGCTTGAATCGTTCTCACGAGCGCCTGAACCGATCAGGCAGGAACAGCCCTAACCGATTCTCCAGTCAGGTCTTCCAGGCGCATTGCGCGGGCTCGCGCACGCACCTAAAAGCCCGACACCCACCCTCCGAGGACAGGCTCATGCTGGAAGTCGAAGACAAGACGCCGCTTCCAAGGTCCGACGGCCCCGAGTCCCCCGCCTTCAGGGACGAGGATGGGGAGCTGAACCCGGAATTCCTGGCCGCCGCCGCCGACGCCATCGAGGCCTCGGAGGCCGAGCGCCTGCAGGCGCTGGTGGAGGATTTCCACGAATCCGACCTGGGCGACCTGCTGGAGGCCCTTGAGCCGGAGCATCGCCCGCGCCTGATCGAGCTTTTGGGCTCCGCCTTCGACTTCGCGGCGCTGACCGAAGTGGACGAGGCGGTTCGCGAGGAGATCCTGGAGGAGCTTGAGACCTCCACCGTGGCCGAGGGCGTGCGCGACCTCGATTCCGACGACGCCGTCACCATTCTCGAAAGCCTCGACGACGAGGAGCAGGCGGAGGTTCTCGAACACCTCCCGGCCATGGAGCGCGTGGCGCTCCAGCGCTCCCTCGACTACCCGGAGGACAGCGCCGGACGGCGCATGCAGACCGAGCTCATCGCGGTGCCCCCGTTCTGGACCGTGGGGCAGACCATCGACTTCATGCGCGACACGGCGGACCTGCCCGAAACCTTCTACGAGATCTTCGTGATCGATCCGGCCGGGCATCTCATGGGAGCGGTGGCCCTCGACCGGCTCCTGCGCTCCAAGCGTCCGGTCACCATCCAGGAGATCATGGACGACGACCCGGACCGGGTGGAGGCCACCCAGAACCAGGAGGAGGTGGCGCGCCTGTTCGAGCGCTACAACCTGGTCTCCGCCGCGGTGGTGGACCAGGAGAACCGCCTCGTGGGCGCGATCCTGGTGGACGACATCGTGGACGTGCTGGAGGAGGAGGCGGACGCGGACATCAAGCAGCTCGGCGGCGTCAAGCCCGACGAGGAGCTCTCCGACACCATCTTCTACATCCAGAGGAGCCGCTTCCCCTGGCTCTTCGCCAACATGTGCACCGCGTTGATCGCCTCCAACGTCATCCGAGTGTTCGAGGGCTCCCTGGAGCGGATGGTGGCGCTCGCCATCCTGATGCCCATCGTGGCCTCCATGGGCGGCAATGCCGGAACCCAGACCATGACGGTGGCCGTGCGCGCCCTTGCAACCCGCGAGCTCGGCCGCTCCAACGCCTGGCGCATCATCCGCCGTGAGGCGGCGGTGGGGGTCCTGAACGGGCTGGTCTTCGCCCTGATCATGGGGGCCCTGGCGGCCCTGTGGTTCCAGTCCTGGGAGCTCGGCATCGTGATCGGCCTCGCCCTGATCACCGTGCTGATCTTCGCGGCGCTCGGCGGCATCTTCGTGCCCCTCACCCTCAACCGGCTCGGCGTGGACCCGGCGGTCTCCTCGGGCCCCTTCGTCACCAGCATCACCGACATCGTCGGATTCTTCGCCTTCCTGGGCATAGCGACCGCCTGGTTTCGATTGTAGGAATGCTCCCGTAAGGGCCTGTTAACGGAGTTCGGGCATCGGTGATGCAATAAGGTCCTGCGTCCATTACAGTTGAGCCGATGAAGACCAGCCGCCGCTCCTCCAGCCCCAAGACATCCGGCCTGTGGACCGCCATCCGGGTCGCCCGGTTCGGCGCCCTTGCGGCCGTGGCCTTCGGCCTCGCCTCCTGCGCCGTCGCCCCTTCGAGCCGCTACCCCATGAAGAGCGACGCCCGGCCCCATTCCGGGGTCTCGACCGCTCACCGGCTGCCGATCCACGGCGTCGACATCTCCAAGTGGCAGGGCAAGGTGGATTGGGCCGCCCTTCGCCAGGCCGGCACCAAGTTCGCCTTCATCAAGGCGACGGAGGGCGGCGACCATGTGGACAACCGCTTCCTGGAGAACTGGTACGGGGCGAAGCAGGCGGGGGTGCCGCGGGGCGCCTACCACTTCGTGTACTGGTGCCGCCCGGCCCACGAGCAGGCCGCCTGGTTCAAGCGCAACGTCCCCCAGGACCCGGAGGCCCTGCCCCCGGTGCTGGACGTGGAATGGAACGGCCAGTCCGTGAACTGCCCGAAGAAGGTTCCCCGGGATCAGGCGCTCGCCATGATCGACGTGATGCTGCGCGAGATGGAAGCCCATACGGGCAAGCGGCCGATCATCTATACGGACATCACCTTCCACAAGGAGATCCTGGAAGGCGAGTACGCCGATTATCCCTTCTGGATCCGCAGCACCGCGGCCGAGCCCCACGAGCGCTACGACAACCGCCGCTGGACCTTCTGGCAGTTCACCACCACGGGCCGGGTTCCTGGCGTCAACGGCGACGTGGACCGCAACACCTTCTACGGCACCGAGAACCAGTGGCGCATGTTCGTCCAGAGCTCCTGCGATCCCCGGGATCACAAGCGGCTCCAGCCCCTGGGCGTGTGCCGCGAGGCCGACGCCGTCCAGACGGCGAGCATCGAGGAATAGCCCGCACCCGGAATTCGGCCTCAAGGCTCCCCTGCCGTTCAAGCCAAGGGAGCTTTTCTCGTTTGCGCCCGGCGGCCTTGCGGCCGAAAGCCTGCCCCGCGCCACTTTTCCTTGCCGCGTCGGCTTGATAAGGGCAGCCATACTGACCAAAATAGCCCGACGATCAAGACATCCATCGCCTGTCCGTGCCCTGCGGATCGCCGGATGGAGGTGGAGGAACCCATGCTTCGCAACGCCAGCGCTGCCTTCAATTTCGACCTCGGCGAGACCGCCGACGCCATCCGCGAGACGGTGCGCGATTTCGCCCAGGATCAGATCGCTCCGCGGGCGGAGGAGATCGATCGCACCAACCAGTTCCCGCGGGACCTCTGGCCCGCCATGGGCGCGCTCGGCCTCCACGGCATCACGGTGGAGGAGGAATACGGCGGGACGGGCCTGGGCTATCTCGAGCATGTGGTGGCCATGGAGGAGGTCTCCCGCGCCTCCGCGTCGGTGGGCCTGTCCTACGGGGCGCATTCCAACCTCTGCGTCAACCAGCTCCGCCGCAACGGCAGCGAGGAGCAGAAGCGCCGCTACCTGCCGAAGCTGATCTCCGGCGAGCATCTGGGCGCGCTCGCCATGTCCGAGCCCGGCTCCGGCTCCGACGTGGTGTCCATGCGCACCCGCGCCGAGAAGCGCGGCGACCGCTACGTGCTCAACGGCAACAAGATGTGGATCACCAACGGCCCCACGGCCGAAACCCTCGTGGTCTATGCCAAGACCGACCCGGAGGCCGGCCCTCGCGGCATCACCGCCTTCATCATCGAGAAGGGCTTCAAGGGCTTCTCCACCCATCAGAAGCTCGACAAGCTCGGGATGCGCGGCTCGGACACCTGCGAGCTGGTGTTCGAGGATTGCGAGGTGCCGGAGGAGAACGTGCTCGGCCAGGTGGGCAAGGGCGTGAACGTGCTCATGTCGGGCCTCGACTACGAGCGCGCGGTTCTCGCCGCCGGACCGCTGGGCATCATGCAGGCCTGCATGGACATCGTCCTGCCCTACGTTCACGAGCGCAAGCAGTTCGGGCAGCCCATCGGCGAGTTCCAGCTCGTGCAGGGCAAGGTCGCCGACATGTACGTGACCATGAACGCGGCCAAGGCCTATGTGTACGCGGTGGCCAAGGCCTGCGACCGGGGCGAGACCACCCGCGAGGACGCGGCCGGGGCCATCCTCTACGCCGCCGAGAAGGCGACCCAGAGCGCCCTCGACGCCATCCAGCTCCTCGGCGGCAACGGCTACATCAACGACTACCCCACCGGACGCCTCCTGCGCGATGCGAAGCTCTACGAGATCGGCGCGGGCACAAGCGAGATCCGGCGCATGCTGATCGGGCGCGAGCTGTTCGCCAAGACCGCATGAGCCGCCCGGAGGCGAGGATGGCCCTGACGCTCTATGCCCACCCTTTCTCGTCCTACTGCCAGAAGGTTCTGATCGCGCTCTACGAGAACGGCACGCCGTTCGAGTACCGCGCGCTCGGCAGCGAACGGACGGACGCCGAACTGGCGGCCCTGTGGCCGATCAAGCGCTTTCCCCTGCTGGTGGACCGGGAGCGCACGGTGGTGGAGGCCACCATCATCATCGAGCATCTGGGCCTGCACCACCCGGGCCCGGTGCGGCTGATCCCCGAGGATGCGCAGGGGGCCCTCGACGTGCGGATGATGGACCGCTTCTTCGACAACTACATCATGACGCCCATGCAGAAGATCGTGTTCGACCGCATTCGCCCCGAGGGGGACCGCGATCCTGCCGGGGTGGCGGACGCCAGGGCCATGCTCGACAGGGCCTATGGCTGGCTCGACCGCACCCTCGCCGGGCGGGAATGGGCCGCGGGCGACGGCTTCAGCCTGGCGGACTGCGCCGCCGCCCCCTCCCTGTTCTATGCGGATTGGGCTCACCCGATCGACGGGTCCTTCGCCCATGTCCAGGCCTACCGGCGGCGGCTTCTCGCGCGGCCGTCCTTCGCGCGGGCGGTGGACGAGGCGCGTCCCTATCGCGCCTTCTTCCCGCTCGGCGCCCCGGACAGGGACTGAGGCCGCTTCGCCCGTCACGGTGGCAATCCATGCGCCTGCCGGTTATGAATCACGTTTCAACCGCCAGGAACCCCCATGACCCTCGATAAAGTCATCGCCGACGCGCTGCGCGCCGCCTCCACGGCCACCCTGACCACCGTGCTGCTGAAAAAGGGCATCCGCCGCTGCTGGATGAAGGGGCCGATGCCAGCCTTCAACGCCGGGCATAAAATGGTCGGGCGGGCGTTCACGCTCCGCTTCGTCCCCGCCCGCGAGGACCTGGCGACGCCGGAATCCTGGTCGTCGCCGCGCTCCACCCGCGCGGCCATAGAGGAGATGCCGGAGGGCTGCATCGCGGTGGTGGATTCCATGGGCGTTACGGACGCGGGCATCTTCGGCGACATTCTCACCGCCCGCATGAGGAAGCGCGGCGTCGCCGCCCTGGTGACGGACGGGGTGGTGCGGGACGCGGTCGGGGTCGAGGGCGCGGGCCTGCCGGTATGGTGCGCGGGCGTCGCCGCGCCGCCTTCGGTGGCGGGCCTCACCTTCGTGGGCTGGCAGGAGCCCATCGGCTGCGGCGGCGTCGCGGTGTTCCCGGACGACGTGATCGTGGCGGACCAGGACGGCGCGGTGGTGATCCCGGCCGCCATGGTGCAGGAGGTCGCCACGGCCGCCGTGGAGCAGGAGCGGCTCGAACTCTGGATCATGCGCGAGGTGGAGAACGGGACTCCCCTCCCCGGGCTGTATCCGCCCAACGCCGAGACCAGGGCCCGCTACGAGGCCGAATCCGGCGGGTCGTCCTGAGAGGGCGGCACGCAGCGCTCCCCTCATCCGGAGGAGCCGCGCGAGCGGCGTCTCGAAGGATGATCCAGGGAGTGCGGAAACGCGACGCATCACCCTCTCCCGAGTGGGAGAGGGTTAGGGGTGAGGGTAGGCCCTCTCCGAACAGGGCACAGGCGGTGGTGAGCAGTGAACTCGGCACTCCACCTTGGATCGTCCTGCCCTCACCCCTGCCCCTCTCCCACTCGGGAGAGGGGATGCGTGGCGCTTCCCGTGCCCTCTGGGCCCTCCTTCGAGACGGTGCTTCGCACCTCCGCCGGATGAGGCCGGTGTCAGGTGTCGGACGCGGAGCACAACCGAAAAGGAACCGTCGTGTTCTATTACGTCTCGAAGGTCGCGTGGTTCTTCGCCACGCCGTCCAACCTGCTCCTCAGCCTGATTCTTCTGGGGCTTCTGCTCGCCCTCGTCCCGCGCTTCAGGAAGCGCGGCATCGGGCTGAGCCTGATCGTGACGCTGGCGACGGTGGCCCTGGGGCTTCTGCCCATCGCCACCTACATCCTCGTTCCGCTGGAGGAGCGCTTTCCCGTCTTCCGTGACGACGGCAGGCCCGTGGACGGGATCATTCTGCTCGGCGGCGCGGTGGAGGCCTCGGATTCCGCCGCCAGGGGCACCCTCGTCGCCAACGAGTCGGCGGAGCGCGTCCTCGACACGATCCAGCTCGCCCATCGCTACCCGGGGGCCCGCCTGCTCATTTCGGGCGGAGGCGGGACCGTCTTCGGCGACGGGGCCGCCGAGGCCCCGATCATCGCGGATTTCCTGAAGAGCCTCGGCATCGACCAGGCGCGCATCCTCGTGGAGGACCGCTCGCGCACGACCCACGAGAACGCCGCGTTCTCGCGGGGCCTCCTGGAGCCCAGGAGCGGGGAGCGCTGGCTTCTCGTGACCTCCGCCTGGCACATGCCCCGGGCCGTCGGCGTCTTCACGCAGGCCGGCTTTCCCGTGACGCCCTACCCGGTCGATTTCCGCACCCGCGGGGCCGGCAACAACCACCGCCCCTTCGCCTTCGTGTCCGACGGGCTGCGCCGCCTCGACATCGGCGCGAAGGAATGGGCCGGCCTCGTCGCCTATTACGCGGCGGGGCGCACGCCGGAGCTGTTTCCGGGGCCTCAGGCGTCCATGGTGGGCAGCGCGATCCGGTAGGTGCCCTTGAAATCGTCGGGATCGACCGGCCGCCCCTTCCGAAGGATCACCACGCGCCCCTCCTTCATGAGCCGCACCGCCGCCCGGCGCACGGGCTGCATCAGGGGTCCCCAGCCCTCCGGCTGGTGGCCGCCGATGGCCTGCGCCACGTCGGAGGGGCCGATGGTCCGGCCCGGGCCGCGCTCCGCCAGGAGCGCCAGCATGGCGGCCTCGAGGTCTTCCGCCGTGGCGCGCTCAGGCATCCCCGTTCCCCATGGCCGCGTCGAGGGCGTCCGAGACGAACTGGCGGCGCCACATGACGAAGAGCACGCCGGCGGTCGCCGCCATGAACACATAGGCGCTCAGGAACCAGCCGAGATAGGCGAGCGAAAAGAAGAAGGCCCGCTGGCCGCGGTTGAAATGCTTGCCCGCCACCGCGTTCATGGCGGCGGCCTGTCGCGCCACCACGAGCCCCTCCTCGCGGCTGCTCTCCTTCAGGACCGGAACGGCGCCCAGGATGATCGCCATGTAGTTGAAGAGCCGGTAGGACCAGGCGAACTTGAAGAACGCATAGACGAAGACCACCGCAAGGCCGATCACCTTGGCGTCCCAGGCCAGGCGCGTGGGCGGCTCCCCGAAGGGCAGGTCGGCGAAGACAGGCAGGACCTGATCCGCCGACCGGAACAGGGCCAGCACGCCGCCGATGGCGATGAGCGACGTGGAGGCGAAGAAGGCGGTGCCGTTCATAAGCGAGGCCATGATGGTGGTGTCCACGATGCGGTTCTCCCGCACCACCATCTGCTCCATCCAGCGATAGCGGTACTGGTCCATGGCCTTGTTGAGGCTCTTCTGCCCCGCAGGGGTGAGTTCCACGGCGGCGTGATAGCCGAGCCATGACGCGATGAAGAACGCGAGCGCCCCATAGTCGAGAAGGGTGAACCCCAGCACCGTGCTAACTCCCGTTGACTCCGCCGCCATCATGCCCAGTTTGTGGGAAGCATCATAGAGGAGCGTTCTTCCATGGCTCAGACGATCACGCGCGGCTACAAGGCTCTCCTCGACGAGGCCCGGGCAAAGATCAAGACCCTTCCAGTCGACGACGCCGTGGCCCTGCATGGACGGGACGACACGGTCTTCGTGGACCTGCGCGACCCGAGGGAGCTGGAGCGGGAGGGCCGCATCCCCGGCGCGCTGCATTGCCCGCGGGGGATGCTGGAATTCTGGATCGACCCGGACAGCCCCTACCACAAGCCGGCCTTCGCCCAGGACAAAACTTACGTGTTCTTCTGCGCCGCCGGCTGGCGCTCGGCCCTGTCGGCGGCCACGGCGCAGGACATGGGCCTCAAGCCCGTGGCCCATATCGAGGGCGGCTTCACGGCGTGGAAACAGGCGGGAGGGCCTGTGGAGGGCTCGGAGCCCTCGAAAACCTAGGTGCAGGCACCTCGACGACGAGATTCGGCTGGAAGGAGGCGTTACGGACCCGCGACCCTGCCGGGTTGCAGATGATCCTCGTTCCGCCGGGGCGCATCAGGTCCACCGATTCGTGCACGTGACCATGGATCCACAAGTCGACCCGTCCACTGTCGGTCAGGTGCGATAAATCAGAGGCATATCTCCCGGCGTCCCAGCGCCCACGGCTTTCTGCCGGCACGCAGAGGGGGTGCGGAGCATGGTGCATGACGACCACAACAGGCTTCTCGTCCCGCGGCTTTGACAGGAGCCGCTCCAAGGTAGAGCGCGCCTTCACATGAAGTTTTGCCATATCGCCTACAGTGATGAGATGGGTTCCGCTGCCGTGATCGATGTCGATCTGCTCGCCGGTTTCGGCACGAGGCTCGTCGTCAAGACCGCCCAATCGACCGTCGGCCCAGAGGGTGCCGCCGATAAAACGAATGCCCCCTATCTCGGTTTCGATTCCTTCGAGGAGGACCACCCCCATGTGCTCGGCAAGAACCTTCGCCACCTCGAGCTCTTCGTGATGCACATTATTCCAATACTCATGATTGCCGAGAACGAAGACGACCGGTCTGCCTGCGGCAAGTTCAGTCACTGTGCGGAAGCCCCGCGCGCAATCGCCCTCCCACACGTCTCCGGCGACCACTAAAATATCGAAGATGGGAGGATCAGGCCTGAACGCCTCCGCCTGAGGCTGCTTCTCAAGATGCAGATCTGAAAGGATCCAAAGTTTTGGCAAGGGTGTTCTCCAGATGGAGGGCTCCTACCCTATGGGCTGGTTGCTCTTCCGAAACCTTCATCTGGGATGTATTCCGGGCAGAACCGCTCCATTTGGCGACAGGCTAGGAGAGCGATCAAACCGTCTCCCGAACCTTGAAGCCATCGAAGGGACCGGGATCTGCCTCCCCGCTCCCGACCGGCTCGACCCGCTCCACCACCGATCCCCTCGGCCCCTGCCGGCAGGCCTTGAGCATGATTTCGACGAGGTCGTCCGGCCCTGAGAACACCGCCTCCACCGCGCCGTCGCGGCGGTTGCGGACCCAGCCCTTGAGGCCGTGCAGTTCCGCCTGGTGATGGACCCAGGCGCGGAAGCCCACGCCCTGGACCCGCCCGTGGACGAGCACGTGAATGGTTCGATCCGTCATCGTCCCTCAGCGGCGGTGGCCGTGGCGGGCATCGGTGTGCCGGCCGCCGTAATCGTCATCGAGGCTCCGGATGATGCTTTCCCCGTTCTGAGGGTCGACCCTGCGCAGGATCTCGTCGAGCTTCGCCTCCATGCGGTCGTCACCCTCCTTGGACTGGGGCGAGCCCACATAGAGCAGGATCGCGAGGCCGCCGACCTGCCAGAGAAGCTGCAGGAACTCGGACTGCCAGTTCTCGAAGGTGTCCCGCAGGAGCTCCACGAGATACTCGGAGACCTGGATCGGCTGGGCATGGGCCTGCTGCTCGCTCACATAGGCGAACCAGCCGAAGAGCCAGTGACCGACCAGGGAGATCAGGAAGAAGCCCAGGGTCACCCAGGCGTAGCCGTAACCCTTCCAGACCGAATGGGTCTTTGTGTTCATGGCCGAACCTCTTACGCATTACGGCGATTCAACGCGCCCATACGGCAAAGGTTCGCTTGCCCGGGAAGGCTCCTCAGCGGGAAAGGCTGTTCAGCGGGACTTGCGGATCGTGCCCGCGGGCGCGCTCCAGAGCGGGCGGACCCTGGGCTGCCGAGGGGGCGGAGCCGAGGCCTGCGATTGCGGCAGCCAGGCGCCGAGGCTCCGGACATAGTCTTCCGGCAGGCCCGCATGGGTGGCGGCCTCGATCACCCCTTCCATGTAGCCGGGCTTCGGCAGGCCCGGACGGGCGCTGCGCCCCACATAGACGATGGTCCGGCGCGGCCCCTGCCCGGTGACGACGGGCTGGACCACCTTGGTATAGAGCCCGGTCGAGAGGCTCTCGTAGCGGTCGAGGGCCGGCACGTCGGCGAGGGCCAGGTCCCACACCATGCCCCAGACCGCCCGCTGTGGGTCGCGGGTCACGGAGGCATAGCCCTCGTCGAAGACGATGAAGCGATGGCGCATGAGCCGCCCGATGCCCACCGGCTTCGAGGCCGGGCAGCGCTGGAGCATGGCGGCCCGGTCCATGTTGGAGCCGTAGGCGAAGTAGAGCGGCATGGGATGCGCCTCTGCTGGAAGGCGGGCTTCAGGCGAATTCGAGGATGACCGCATCCACCGCCAGGCTGTCGCCCTCCTTGGCGTGGAGCTTGGCGATGGTGCCGTCCCGCTCGGCGCGCAGGACGTTCTCCATCTTCATGGCCTCGACGATGCAGAGCGGCTCGCCGACCTTGACCTCCTGGCCCACGCTGACGCTGATCGCCTTCACCAGGCCCGGCATCGGGCAGAGCAGCTGCTTGCCCGTATCCGCCTCCAGTCGCTCCGGCATCAGCGCCGCCAGCTCCGCCTCGCGGCGGGTGTAGACGCGCGCGTCGGCGGAGGCGCCCGCATGGGAGAGCGACACCCCGTTCAGGATCGGCCGCACCTGCACGGCCACCCATGCGCCGCCCACATGCCCCGTCCAGACCGGCTGGCCGGGGGTCCAGCCGGAGCTGATGGGCCAGGATTGGCCGTCGATCGCCACCGCGAACCCGCCGTCGATGTCCTCGACCACCACCTCGTGGCGGCGGGAGCCCAGCATCACCACCCGCTCGCGCTCGAACCGCACGGCGGAGGCCGCGCGCATCTGGCCCGAGATCCGGCGCTTGCGCTCGTTCATCAGGTGGTCGATGGCGGCGGCCACCGCCGCCATGCGCAGGGCCACCTCGCCTTCCGGCGCGGGAGCCTTGAAGCCGTGCGGGAATTCCTCGGCGATGAAGCCCGTGGAGAGCTGGCCGGACTGCCAGCGCGGATGCTGCATCAGCGCCGACAGGAACGGGATGTTGTGGCGGATGCCCTCGACCGCGAAGGCGTCCAGCGCCGCAGCCTGGGCCTCGATGGCCTGGAGGCGCGTCGGCGCGTGGGTCACCAGCTTGGCGATCATCGGATCGTAGTAGATGGAGATCTCGCCGCCCTCGTAGACGCCGGTGTCGTTGCGCACGCTCACCCCGTCCTGCACGCCCTCCTGCGGCGGGCGGTAGGTCACGAGGCGGCCCGTGGAGGGCAGGAAGTTGCGCACCGGGTCTTCCGCATAGATGCGGCTTTCCACGGACCATCCGGTGAGCGTCACGTCGGCCTGGGTCAGGCGCAGCCGCTCGCCTGCGGCGACGCGGATCATCTCCTCCACAAGGTCGATGCCGGTGATCATCTCGGTCACCGGATGCTCCACCTGAAGCCGGGTGTTCATCTCAAGGAAGTAGAAGGACTTGTCCTGGCCGGCCACGAACTCCACCGTGCCGGCCGAGTCGTAGCCCACCGCCTTGGCGAGAGCCACCGCCTGTTCGCCCATGAGCCGGCGGGTGGCCTCGTCAAGGAGCGGGCTTGGGGCCTCCTCGATGACCTTCTGGTTGCGGCGCTGGATCGAGCATTCGCGCTCGCCCAGATAGATCACGTTGCCGTGCTTGTCGCCCAGCACCTGGATCTCGATGTGGCGCGGATCGGTGATGAACTTCTCGACGAAGACCCGGCTGTCACCGAAGGAGGAAGCTGCTTCCGAGGTGGCGCGGGCGAAACCCTCGGCCACCTCGCCGGCGGAAAAGGCGATGCGCATCCCCTTGCCGCCGCCGCCCGCGGAGGCCTTGATCATCACCGGGTAGCCGATCTCGTCCGCGATGGCAGCCGCCTGTTCGGGGCCTTCGATCACGCCGAGATAGCCGGGAACGGTGGAGACCCGCGCGGCCGCGGCCGCCTTCTTGGATTCGATCTTGTCGCCCATGGCGGCGATGGCCGCGGGGTTGGGGCCGATGAACACGATGCCGGCCGCAGCCAGGGCCTTGGGGAAGGCCTCGCGCTCGGACAGGAAGCCGTAGCCCGGATGGACCGCCTGAGCGCCGGTCTGGCGGCAGGCCTCCACGATCTTCTCGATCACCAGATAGGATTCCGAGGCGGCGGCGGGCCCGATAGGCACCGCCTCGTCGGCCATCTCCACGTGGAGGGCGTCCCGGTCGGCGTCGGAATAGACCGCCACCGTCTTGATGCCCATGCGCCGGGCGGTCTTGATGACCCGGCAGGCGATCTCGCCCCGGTTCGCAATCAGGATCTTGTCGAACATGAACCCTCGAACGCTCCACCCTGGAAACATTTAGCCCCACTCCCGTACTGCACATCGGCAGGTTCGGGAAGCGGGGCTGCGATCAGCATTTAGCGCTAGGGCGTCGTCCCTCAAGCGGCGATCTGGGCGAGCCTCTCCTGCTGGCGCGTGCGCATGATGAAATCGAGGAGCGCCCCGTCCACCCGGCCCGCCTCCTCCAGGATGGCGTAGGCGATGGCCATGGAGGTCCTGGTAGGGCCGCCCATCTCCAGGACGGTGGCGAGCCAGAGGGCGTCCTCGTTGCCCACCACGCCGGTGGGTGGCACGCTCCAGACCACGAAATCCACCACGAGCCTGGTGAGCGCAGGGCCCCAGCTCTCCGCAGCCTCACAGGTGCGGTCGAGATCCAGCAGCGCCTCGGCCTCGCGGCGGCTCACGAGACCCCCCGTCAGGATCTGATGCTGAAGTCTTTTCACGTCATCGTCGGCAATATGGCGGCTGTTGGCAGCCCGATCGATGAATTCGCGAAGATTATCCTTGATCATCCGTCCGACTCCTCCCGGCTTTATCTTCGATGGCCGCCGGATGTTCTCTTGCCTGACGAGGAGTGTCACACGACGGGCGGGCGAAACCGTTAACGGGGGATGCTGAATCGCCGTTGAGGTTAAGCCTTGTTGAGTCTCTTTGGTTGCCGGAATCTTGATGGGCCAAATCCCCCAGGAAGCCCATCGCCTTGCCGCGGGGGGATGCCTGAGCCTTGCAATCCCGCAAGGCCCTCCTTTCCGCCCTTCATGGGGCTCCGGCAAAGCCTATCTCCCCCTCAGCTAGCGCGAACCTGCGCTGAAACGTTAAGGACGCATCCCATGCGGCACCACGGCATCCACCACGTCACCGCCATCGCAGGCCCCGCCCGTCGTAACCTCGATTTCTACACGCGTGTCCTGGGCCTTCGCCTCGTGAAGAAGACCGTCAACTTCGACGATCCCGGCACCTACCACCTCTATTTCGGCAACGGCCTCGGCCAGCCGGGCTCGATCCTCACGTTCTTCCCTTGGGAGCACGCGGCCCCCGGGCGCGCCGGCATCGGCTCGACCCAGGAAACCGCCTTCCGGGTGCCGGAAGCCGCCATCGGCTACTGGGCCCACCGCCTGCTGGAGAAGGGCGTCGAGCATGGCACGCCGGAGAAGCGCTTCGGCCAGACTATCATGACCTTCAAGGACCCGGACGGCACCGGCCTCGCCCTCGTGGGGGCAGCGGAGGCGGCTGCGGCCGATGGGGCCTGGGCCGGAAGCGAGGTCCCCGCCGAGCATGCCATCCAGGGACTGGAAGGCGTCACCCTTCTGGTGGAGGACGGCGCGCCCACGGGAGCCATCCTGACCGACGTGTTCGGCTTTCGGGAAGCGGCCCGGGAGGGCAGCCTCGTGCGCTACAAGAGCGACGCGATCCTCGGCAGCATTGTCGACATCCGCTCCGCCGGCGGCTTCCTGCCCGGACGGATGGGCGGAGGCTCGGTGCATCATGTGGCGTTCCGCGCGGCGGACGACGCGAGCCAGGCCGACATGGTCAAGCGGCTCGCGGAACACCATGGCATCCGCACCACGGAGCAGAAGGACCGCAACTACTTCCGCTCGGTCTATTTCAGGGAGCCCAACGGCATCCTGTTCGAGATCGCCACGGACGCGCCGGGCTTTGCCGCCGACGAGCCCGCGGAGACCATGGGCAGCGAGCTGAAGCTTCCCGCCTTCCTGGAGCCGCGCCGCAGCCAGATCGAGTCCTACCTGCCGGAGCTCACCTGAAGAATCCCTCTCCCCAAGCGGGAGAGGGTGGCGAACGAATGTGAGCCGGGAGAGGGGCCGTCCCTGTGTGGCGCCGCCCCTCTCCCACTCTGCTTCGCAGGGCACCCTCTCCCGCTTGGCGAGAGGGCAGAAGAGAGAGAAATCCCATGACCGAATTGTCCTTCCTCCACCGCTACGAGCCCGCCGCGCAGCCCGGCCGGCCGCCCCTGCTGCTGCTTCACGGCACCGGCGGCGACGAGAACGACCTGATCCCCTTGGGCCGCATGGTGGCTCCCGGCTCCGCCCTGCTCTCCCCCCGCGGCAAGGTGCTGGAAGGCGGCGCGCCGCGCTTCTTCCGCAGGCTTGCGGAGGGCGTGTTCGACGAGGCCGATGTGAGGTTCCGCGCCAACGAACTGGCGGATTTCATCGCCGAGGCGCGCGGGGCCTATGGGCTCGAGGCTCCCATCGCGGTGGGGTTCTCCAACGGGGCCAACATCGCCGCCGCCATGCTGCTGCTGCGGCCCGAAGCCCTTGCGGGAGCGGCGCTGCTGCGGGCCATGGTGCCGTTGAGCGAACAGCCTCAGGCTGACCTGTCGGGCAAGCGGGTGCTGATGATCTCGGGAGCCATGGACCCGATCATCCCGGCGGAGAATGCGGCGCGGCTCGCCCGCTCCCTTTCGGGCCTCGGGGCGGAGCTTCGGCATGAGACCCTGCCGACCGGCCATGGGCTGTCGCAGACGGATGTGAGCCTGCTGCTCAGGTGGCTCGCGTAAGGTCGCAGGAACTCGTCTCCACAAACGCCATCCTCATCCTGAGGGGCCGCAGCATGCGTCTCGAAGGAGGCTCCAGAGAGTACTGGAGACGCCCCGTCCTTCAAGACGCGAGCAAGCTCGCTCCTCAGCATGAGGCTGCGGGGTGTGGGGATGCGGCTCTTGGGTGCTACGAACCGGCCTGAAGAATGCCCGTCTCGAAGAAGCCCTCCATCGCCTCTTCAGCGTGCCCGATGCGGATGCCGCGGCATTCGAGCCAGGCATCGTCGTAATGGGTGCTGCGGTAGCGCTCGCCGGAATCGCACAGGAGCGTCACCACCGATCCGCTCTCCTTTTGCCGCACCATCTCGCCCACGACCTGGGCCACGGCCCAGAGGTTCGTCCCGGTGGAGCCGCCGCAGGAGCGGCCGATGCGGCGCGACAGGACGCGCGCGGCGGCGATGCTCGCCGCATCCGGCACCGCAATAGCCCTGTCGATGAGTTCGGGAACGAAGGACGGTTCGCGCCGGGGCCGACCGATGCCCTCGATCACCGACGGGGGACAGGACACGCTGCATACCGCCCGATCCGCCAGATGGCAGTGAAACACGGAGGCCTCCGGGTCGGCCAGGCACAGCCGGGTCGGCAGGCGGCGGTAGCGGATGTAGCGCCCGAGCGTCGCCGAGGTGCCGCCGGTCCCGGCTCCCACCACGATCCAGCTCGGGATCGGGTGCTCCTCATGGGCCATCTGGCTGAAGATGGATTCGGCGATGTTGTTGTTGCCGCGCCAGTCCGTGGCCCGCTCCGCATAGGTGAACTGGTCCATGTAATGGCCGCCCAACTCCGCGGCGAGCCGCGCGCTCTCCTGGTACATCTCGGCGGGGCTGTCGACGAAATGGCTCTCGCCGCCATAGAAGGCGATCTGGGCGATCTTTTCCGCGGAGGTGGAGCGCGGCATCACGGCGATGAAGTGCAGGCCCAGCATCCTGGCGAAATAGGCCTCCGACACGGCGGTGGACCCGCTCGACGCCTCGATGATCGTCGTGTCCGGCCCGATCCAGCCGTTGCACAAGCCATACAGAAAAAGCGACCGCGCCAGCCGGTGCTTCAGGCTCCCGGACGGATGGGTCGATTCGTCCTTGAGGTAGAGCGCGACCCCCGGCGCCGCCGGCAGCGGCACGCGCAGCAGGTGCGTATCCGACGAGCGGTTGAAATCCGCCTCGATGATCTGGATGGCGGTAGAGACCCAGGAGCGGTCGCACGGGGTGATCATGGCGTTGTCTCGATCAGCATCGGCGGAAGCACCCCTACGGCCGGTCACGAGCCGGGAAATGTTCGGACAAAGGACTTATCGAGGTCGCCGGCTCAACACAATGGCGCCCGACAGGTGGGGGCATCCGTCAAGGCGGCGGCATCTCAAGGACGCGCGGCGGCTGTGACGGCCCGATTGGATGTGGCGTCCGACGACGCGATCATCGAATGAAGACCGCTGGCCATGAGTTGAGCCATGCAGTCATAGCCGCGGTCGCCCATGTGAAATCCGTCTCTCGACAGCATGGAACCTAGAACATCCGCTGAATGCTCGCCCCAAGCTCTCATGAGCTTGTAGCGGGAGAAGACCGGCACCTGCTCGGAGGCGGCGGTCATGCCCACGAGTGTCACGAACCGCTCATAGCGGCTGAGGTCCTTGATGGCCGGATAAAACTGCTGATCGACGAGAATCATCTCGACGCCGTTCGCCTGAACGGCATCAATCCCCTGTCGCAAGATATCCGTGAACGCGACCTCATCGACTCCCTTCACGGCATCGTTCGTGCCGACCTGCCAGATCACAAGATCCGGCGCGTTGGCCTTCAGGGCGGCCTCCAGGCGCCCAACCGTCTCGAAGATCGTCTCGCCTCCCTTTCCGGCATTCTCGACCGTGATTGCGCCGTTCCAGGCTTGAACCAGATCCCCTTGAAGCTGGGCCGGATAGGTGAATGCGGGCGAGGATGCTCCGATTCCCTGCGTCGATGAGGATCCAATGGCCAGGATCCGGACGGGCTCCTGACGTCGAAGTCTCGATGCGATGCTCTCCAGCTTCGCCGGAAAGGTGAAGACCGGTTGGGAAGCATGGCAGGAGCCGTCCTGCGCAAGCGCAGCCCCGCTCCCGCTCACAAGGAGAGCCGACGCTAATGCGGCAACTGCCCGGACGATACTGAGACGAGGCCAGATTTTCCGACCCGCTCCGGTCGGGGAGCGGTCGAGCCCTTCTTTTTCCATTCGAGATATCGCGCCAGTAGGAGAAGTCCGAGGATGCCGAACAACGTGAATACCATACCGACGATGTGCGGGCTAGCGGACGACTTAACGGCCGCGAGCGTCATAGTGACCTCTCCGAGGGCGCTCAGGATGGACCCGACGGCAAAGACCGGCAAGGCATTGCGCCCGAGGCGCATCACCTCGGCTCCGGCGACGCTTCCTTGCAGCGCATGGCCTAGGCGAAGCTGCGTCAGCACATAGGCGAGCGCCAGGAAGTGAAGCAGGCGGCCGACTCCAAGGTCGCTCTTGGTGAGGTCAAAATTGAGGAAGGCGCTCCAGTGCAGGTTCCGTCCAAATCCGAAAGCATCCGTTACCGTGACCAGCGAGGCAGCAAGGAAGACAAGGGCGGTCACGAAGGCGGCGCGCCAATACGGCACCCTGTCTCGAGACAGGAAAGCTCCTGTGAAGATCCCCATCGTGAACAGAAGCTGCCATGCGAAGGGGTTGAAGAACCATCTCCCCGGCACGGGCCAACTCGGCAGAGCGAGCACGTCGGCGCGGGCGAGCAAATAAATTCCTATCGACACGGCCGCCGCCAAGGCCACGTGGATCCGCATGAGGATCATGACCACAGGAGCCCAGAGCATGAGAGCGATGTAGAGGGGCAAAATATTGAAGTAGCCGAGTTGGTGTCCGAGCAGGAGAATGCCCGTGATGCCGCGAGCCGTGTCGTCGAATACGGCGCCCCGACCATTGGCCTCGAGCATTCCGACATCGTTACTGATCACGTAGCCGACCGAGAATAATGCAACAGCCGCGCCAGTCAGAATCAAGTGCATGCGGTAGAGCTCGACTGAGCGCTTCAGGCACCGCCTGACGACATCGAGAAGCCCACCCTGGGCCAGCCGGGGATATAAGGCGAGCGCTACGGACAGGCCCGAGATGAACACGAAAGCCTCGGCCCCGTCAGAGAATCCGTAGTTGCGCGGCGTCAGATGCTCAAGAATGTTGCCGGGAACGTGATTGACGAAGATGATGACGAGGACCAGGCCCCGCCAGAAATCGATCACGGTGTTGCGGCCTTGCGAGGCATGCATTCCCTGTCCCCGTGGTTCTCTGGTGTCGGCGAAACGCTGGAAACGGCAGCCGGGTTCGATGATCCGCATCAACTCTTCGAGATGGATTCGGCTTGCGTGCCTGTATCCCAAATCAACCTGGACAGGGTAAGCGTGACAGACCACCACGCATAGCCGTTTCGGGCATGCGCATCGGGTGTTGGTGTTCGAGACGACTCTGGTCTCGCCCAAGAGCGGCAAGACACCCTTGGACTGTCAGAGTGGAATGTTATCGTGCTTCTTCCAGGGTCGCTCGGTCTCCTTGTGCCGCAGCATCGCCAGGGCCTTGGCGATCCGTTTCCTGGTCGAATGCGGCATGATCACTTCGTCGATATAGCCCCGCTCCGCCGCCACGAAGGGCGACATGAAGCGGTCCTCGTATTCCTTGGTGCGGGCGGCGATCTTGTCCTGGTCGCCCAGATCCTGCCTGAAGATGATCTCCACCGCGCCCTTCGCGCCCATCACGGCGATCTGGGCGGTGGGCCAGGCGTAGTTCACGTCGCCGCCGATGTGCTTGGAGGCCATCACGTCATAGGCTCCGCCGAAGGCTTTTCGCGTGATCACCGTCACCAGGGGCACCGTGGCCTCCGAATAGGCGAAGAGCAGCTTCGCCCCGTGCTTGATCAGGCCGCCGTATTCCTGCGCCGTGCCCGGCAGGAAGCCCGGCACGTCCTCGAAGGTCACGATGGGGATGCCGAAGGCGTCGCAGAAGCGCACGAAGCGCGCCGCCTTGCGGGAGGCGTCGGCGTCCAGCACGCCCGCCAGCACCATGGGCTGGTTGGCCACGAACCCGACCGTGCGGCCCTCGACGCGCCCGAAGCCGGTGATGATGTTCCGGGCGTAGGCCTCCTGGATCTCGAAGAAGTCGCCCTCGTCCACGGCCTTCAGGATCAGCTCCTTCATGTCGTAGGGCTTGTTGGGGTTGTCGGGGATCAGGGTGTCGAGGCTCTCGTCCACCCGGTCGGGATCGTCGAAGCTCGGGATCTCCGGCGGCCCGTCCATGTTGTTGGCGGGCAGGAAGTCGATGAGGCGGCGCACCTGCAGCAGCGCCTCCACGTCGTTGTCATAGGCCCCGTCCGCCACGGAGGATCGGGTGGTGTGCACCTTGGCTCCGCCGAGCTCCTCCGCGGTCACGGTCTCATTGGTGACGGTCTTCACCACGTCCGGGCCGGTGACGAACATGTAGGAGCGGTCACGCACCATGAAGATGAAATCGGTCATGGCGGGCGAATACACGTCGCCGCCGGCGCAGGGGCCCATGATCACGGAGATCTGCGGGATGACGCCGGAGGCGATCACGTTGCGCCTAAACACCTCGCCGTAGCCGCCGAGCGCCGCCACGCCCTCCTGGATGCGCGCGCCGCCCGCATCGAACAGGCCCACGATGGGCGCGCGCATCCGCAGCGCCATGTCCTGGATCTTGGTGATCTTCTGCGCATGGGCTTCGGAGAGGGAGCCGCCGAACACCGTGAAGTCCTTGGCGAAGACGAAGACCGTGCGGCCGTTGACGGTGCCCCAGCCGGTGACCACGCCGTCGCCGGGGATCTTCACCTTGTCCATGCCAAAATCGTTGGAGCGGTGCTCGACGAACATGTCGAACTCCTCGAACGACCCATTGTCGAGCAGGAGCTCGATGCGCTCGCGGGCGGTGAGCTTGCCCCGGCCGTGCTGCGCCTCGATGCGCTTTTCGCCGCCGCCGAGGCGCGCCTGGGCACGCCGCTCTTCGAGCCGTTCGAGCATGTCTTTCATCGCTGGTCCCTGGGTGCCGGGGGAAGGTCCCTCCGCTTAGCACAGCCGTGCCGGGGCTAAAATCCCACTATGGGCGTGTGCCGGCTCCGGGCACCGATGGGAACGGACTGACGGCGGGAGGCTACGCGCCGGCCAGACGATAGACCCTGGAGGCGGCCCGGAACTCGGCCTCGCGGCGGCGGCGGCGTTCCATGGCCTCGTAATCCTCGCCCCAGACGCTTTCCTGGAACAGCTCGTCCACATGGGCCGCGGCCCAGGCCTCGTCCGGGTCGAGCCGCCCTGCCGCATGGGCGAGCGCGATGAGCACGGAGCCGGAGAGCGTAGTCATCACGTGCAGGGCCGCGAGGGCGAAGGGGGACCTCACCCGCTCCACGGCCCCTCGGATGGCGGAGACCGCCTCCTCGGGCTGGGCCACATGCATGACCCCCTCGGCCAGGGTGAAGCGCGCCCCGTGCGAATCCCGCGCCCAGTCCAGAACGGGGCTCCAGGCGGCCTCCTGGGCGCGGGCCAGGCGCTCGGGCTCGCCCGCCCGGTAATAGACGAGGTCCGAGCCCGCATAGCGCAGGAGGTCGTCCACCACCTCGGCCTGCCGAGGGGCGACGCCGTCGATGGCCGAGTTGACGATCCGGGTGACGGGCATGGTCGAGGGATCGATCTCCTGGCCCTGCGCCGCCCATTCCTCGGCCACCGCCTCGGCAAGGCCGCGGCTGGGCACGGCCAGGGCCTGCCGCCCCGGGGTCTTGGCCGGGCGGCCGTCCAGGGTGAGGGAGAAGAGGCCGTCCCGCTCCTCGACGCGGGCCTCCTTGTAGAAGCGCTTCGGCAGGGCAGGCTTCATGCCGGCCTGGGCGGCCCGCATGGGGTTCGGCTCTTGATCGGAGGGGAACCAGTCCCGGGAATCTGTCATGGCCCTGAGATAAGGAATCAGCCTGGAGGATGCGAGGGCTGGTTCAAAAAGTCGCTGAGAACCGGCTCCAGCTCCGCATAGGAATGGACGATGCGGTGAGCCCCCGCCTCGACCAGCGCCGCCACCGGCTGGAAGCCCCAGGCGACCCCGATGGCCAGGATCCCGGCGGCGCGGGCCATGGCCATGTCGTAGCTGGAATCGCCGATCATCGCCGCGTCCCGGGGCGCAACGTCCAGCTCGTCCAGAGCCTGGAGGATCATGCCGGGATGCGGCTTCGACGGCGCGTCGTCCGCGGTCTTGATGGTGGCGAAAACCTTGTCCCAGCCGTGGCGCTCCAGCAGGTGCGAGACCCCGCGCCGGGACTTGCCGGTGGCAATCCCCAGCAGCACGTCCCTGCGGCCCCTCAACCGGTCGAGGCAATCGCCCGCCCCGGGGAAAAGCGGCTCCGCATAGGCCGGGTCCTGGCGCAGGGCGGCGAAGGCCTCCCTGTAGGCCTCGGCCAAGCCCTCCACCGGCCCCTTCGGCCCTGCGAGCACGGTGAAGGCCTGCACCAGCGAAAGGCCGACGATGGAAAGGGAAACCTCCCGGCTCGGCGGCTCCAGGCCAAAGGACGCGAACGCCATCCGCTGGGCCGCGACGATGATGTTCTGGCTGTCCACGAGGGTGCCGTCCACATCGAACAGAACGAGCTTCAAGGCTTCTTCCTCTCCTGGGGTTTGGCAGCAGACGGCCCTTAGCATGGATCGACCCGCGGGGAAGAGCCCACGGGCCCGAACCTTGGGCGTGAGGCGCAACCCTTGCGTCGATCCGGCCACGCTTCGCGTACCACTTTTCCCCTTCCATGGATTGCAGCCCCGCGAGGAACGCCGCGGCTCCCCCATGGTTAACGAACGAGCCGCCGATGCGCGGGAATACCGAGTACCTGTACCAGGAGAGCACCATGCCGACGACAATCGCCATCGAATCCAAGGATGTGGAATACGAGGGCTTCAACACCGAATTCCAGCACCTCTACCTGGTCAAGACGGTAACCGACGCGCAGGGCCGCGTCCTGTCGGAGAAGGTGATCCGGGGCAGCAACCTGGGGGACGGCTCGCTCGGCACCCTCGCCAATGTGGACCTGGCCTCCTCGCCGGACCGGCGGGGTGGGGATACGCCGGCGGAGCGCCACCGCACACCCCTCGATCTCGACGGCCGCAACCCCAACGACGTCTGGAAGGTGATGGTCGAGCATGCCCGGAACATCGACCGGGCGAACCTGGACTACAGCTTCGACATCTACCGGCAGACTCCCGGGGACGACCTGAACAGCAATTCCGTCGTCGCCTCGGTGCTTCACTCCGTGGGCCTCGCGCAAAAACTCCCGGACGGCATCAGCCGCTCGGATGCGCCCCTCTTCGGGCAGCTTCAATACATGAAAGTGAACGACACCCTCACGGGAACGGCCAATGCCGACTGGATCTACGGCGGCATGGGGAACGATCGTGTCTCCGGCGGCAGCGGCAACGACCGGCTCTTTGGAGAGGCTGGAAACGATCGGCTCTCCGGCAATTGGGGGAACGACCAACTGCGCGGCGGCGGCGGTGACGACCAGGTCTATGGCGGGCATGGAGCCGATTCCCTTTTCGGCGGTGCCGGCAAGGATGCCTTCGTGTTCAACACCAAGGCGAACGGCGCCACCAACGTCGACTCCATCCGGGATTTCTCCGCGAAGGACGATGCGGTGTGGCTCGACAACAGCGTCTTCAAGGCCTTGGGAAGCAACGGCGCACTGAAGGCGGGAGCGTTCTGGCGCGGCTCGGAGGCTCATGACACATCGGACCGCGTCATCTACGACCGCGCCACCGGGACCCTCTACTACGATCCGGACGGGACGGGAGCGACCGAGCAGGTTGCGTTCGCCAAGCTCACCACGAAGCCTACCTTCACCTACGCCGACATCCTCGTCGTGTGAGGGCTTCCCTCATCCGGCCCCAGCCATCGTGGGGCCGGACCTTCGGGAGCAACCTGATCAATCGGGCGGCAACAAGGGCCGCTCCACAAGGTCCGAATAGGGGATCATCAGAACGGTGCGGTAGGCTTCGTCCACCACCTCGATCACGACCTGGTTGCGGGCCTCCGGACGTGCGCGGGTCAGGCGGATGTGAAGCCCTTCCGCCAGCTTCAGGGCTTCCACCCTCGCTGCGGCCACGTCAGGCAGATCAACGCCGTCGAGGTCCTCGTCGACCCCGAACATACTGCGCACGTCGATATAGTAGCGCGGCATCGTCGATCCTGTCTTGGCCTTGGGAGCTAGGATGTTGAGCCCCCACTATCATGAACAACCTATGTTAACACAAGGTGTTCCTGGGCTGTCATTACCCCTGATTCTCAGAGAAGTATTTTCTGGTACACAGAATTCGTCAGGTTTTGACTTTATGGGGTAACCGCCCCACCCAAGAAGGATGCGGCACTTCCTTCCCTTGGGTAATCCGCCCAAGAATCGCCACGCTTCGCCAGCTCTCGCAAGAATGCGGTTTCGTCCGCCTGCCGTGCAGGCAAAGCGGTCATTGGGGCCGTGCGGATCCTTCCGCCATCCGCTTCTCCAGCCCTTCCTTCACGGCGGGCCATTCGTCCCGGGTGATGCTGTAGACCGCCGTGTCGCGGATGTGCCCGTCGGGCATGATCATGTGCTGGCGCAGGATGCCGTCGAGCCTGGCGCCCAGACGCTCGATGGCGGCGCGGGACTGGTCGTTGAGGCGGTGCGTGCGCAGTTCGACGGCGATGCAGCCCAGGCCCTCGAAGGCATGGCGAAGCATGAGAAACTTCGCATGGGTGTTGACGAAGCTCCGCTGCCAGGATTTCGCAATCCAGGTGGTGCCGATCTCGACCCGGTGGTGGGCCGCGTCGATGTTCATGTAGCGGGTGGAGCCGGCGACCCGATTGCCGTCCCTCACGATGGTGGTGAAGGGAAGAGCAAGACCCGCCGCCTGCAGCTCGAGGGCCTTGCGCACATAATCCTCGAAGCCCTCCGGCCGCGGCACCGTGGTGGTCCGCTTCTCCCACAATTCACCGTCGCGGGCGGCCTCGGCGAGGGCGGGAACGTCGTCCAGGCTGAGGGGACGCAGGATGAGCTTGTCGGTCGAGAGGGTCACGGGCTCGATGTGGAGCATGGCCAGGGCGCCTTTGAGTCTGCTGCTGCCTCCCTCATCGGGGATCGGACCGCAACAGTCAAACGGCGCCGATCAGGAGGCGAGAGAAGCCTCCTGATCGTAAGTCCCGACGATCCGGCGATCCCGCCTCAGCTCAGGAGGAAGATGACGCCCGGCAGGCTCACGGCGAGGCCCGCCAGCGTCCAGGCCCCCAGCGCCGATTGCCAGCTGGCGTTCCCCGTGGTGTTGCGCAACCTCTGCGCAAAGGACGAGGCGTCCATCGAGCGCCCGCTGAGGCAGGAGCACAGGGCATAATGCGCCTGTCCCTCCGAGAGCTCGAAGTAACGCATGACATCGCCGAGCCTGTCGCTCGCGAGACCGTCCGCGCGAAGAATCGGATCCTCGTAGGCGACGGTGAGGGGCGAGTTGTCCTCCCGGATCAGGGCCCGCTCCGCCGGCGGCTTGAATTCGATCTCGCCAAGGGAGTTCAGACGGCGCGTCGGATGGCTTTCGAGCAAGTCGATCCAACGCTGAAGTCGTTCCTGCCGGGTCATACGCTTCGGCTGAACGTCGGCTACGCTACGGAGCTGATCAAGATGCTTGTGTTCCATCGATCTCCTCCTTGCCAATGGCCCGGCGAGGCCGATGCCTGCCAGGACACGCAAGCTTGCGCCGCCGGAGCGGCAAAAGTGCGACGGACAGAGGAGTGAGAGGGATGCCGGTTCCCTAGTCTTCCGGAGCCTCGACGATAGGGTCGTAGCGGCTCACGTCGAAGCCGAGCAGGTTGAAGCTCTGCTGCATGTGCGGCGGCAGCGGCGCGGTTACGTCGATGGGTTTGCCGGTCCGGGGATGGGCGATGACGATGCGGCGCGCCAGGAGGTGCAGCTTCTGCTGAATGCCGCCGGGCAGTTCCCAGTTCTCGATGTCGAAATACTTCGGGTCGCCCACGATGGGATGGCCGATATGGGCCGCGTGGGCGCGCAGTTGGTGGGTGCGCCCAGTCACCGGCTTCAGGGACAGCCAGGCGAGCTTCTGCGCCGCCGTGTCGACGATGGCGTAATAGGTGAGCGCATGGCTCGCGCCCTCGTCCCCGTGGCGGGCAACCCGCATGCGGGCATCGCCCTCCTCGCCTTCCTTGGCGAGATAGGTGGAGATCCGGCCCTGCCGCACGCGAGGCACGCCGGCGACCAGCGCCCAGTAGATCTTGCGCGTGGTGCGGGCCCGGAAGGATTTCGCCATGGTGGAAGCCGCAAAGCGCGTCTTGGCGATCACGAGGCAGCCTGCCGTGTCCTTGTCGAGGCGGTGCACGAGGCGGGCCCTCTGCCCCTCCTCGTCCTGCAGGGATTCGAGAAGCCCGTCCACATGGCGCGTGGTGCCCGATCCGCCCTGGACCGCAAGCCCCATGGGCTTGTTGATGATGAGAACGTCCTTGTCCTCGTAGAGGGTGATGGACTTCAGGAACTCGCGGTCGCTCTGCTCCCTTGCCGTGGAGCGCGCCACGAGCTTGGGCTGGTCGAGCTTCAGGGGCGGGATGCGCACCTTCTGGCCGGCTTCCAGCCGGTCGTTCGGCTGCGCCCGCTTGCCGTCGACGCGCAGCTCGCCCTTGCGGACGATGCGCTGGATATGGGTGAAGGCAAGCTGCGGGAACCGGGCCACCAGGAAGCGGTCTACGCGCATCTCGGCCTCGTCGGGCTCCACCGTGAGCGTCTGCACCCCCGTCGCCAGGGTCTCCTGGGCGGCGGCCCGGGCTTGGGCGCGGGTGGGCTGGCGCGGCGCTTCAGGGGCTGCCGCCCGTGCGGGACTCGCGGGGCGCGCCGAGGCCTTCGCCGCGGGATTGTCGCGCAAACCCGCCGGCGCACGGGCCTTGCCAGCGGGTTTCGCCGCGCGCTGCTTGGTGGAAGCGCCCGATCGCGCCGGCCTGTCCGCCTTGGAGCGGAAGCCCTGGCGCGAACCCGACCGCCCGCCCCGGGCCCCATTCTGTCCTGAACCGCTTTTTGTCATGGACCTGTGGGTACCAGAGCGCTGCGCGGGCGGCAATCGAGGTCTAGCCTGCAACCGTCCGCATCAGGGCAAGGCCGGCGACGAGCCCCGCGATGGAAAGGACGACCGAGGCGGCCGCATAGGCCGCCGCGAGCCCCGCCTCGCCCCGCTCCCAGATCAGCACCGCGTCGAGGGAGAAGGCCGAGAAGGTGGTGAAGCCGCCGAGGATCCCGGTGGCCAGGAACAGCCGCAGGGGCTGGCTCCACCCCTCCCCGGCCCTGAAGGCGAGCCAGGCTGCCAGTGCTCCCATGATGAAGGAGCCTGCGACGTTCACCGTCAGGGTGCCCCAGGGGAAAGCCACGCCGCAGTAGCGGGCGCAGCCGAGATTGACCCCATGGCGGAGCGCGCCGCCGATGCCGGCGCCGAGAAAGACGAGGAGATAGGAGGTCATGGGGGCAGGCTAGCAGCCTGCCTTTTGCTTGAACATGGCCAAGTCGCCCTGGATGGTCTCGAAGCCCGAGCCCTTGACCAGCGCCTTGAGGCGGCAGGCCTCTTCACGGTTGCCGGTTTGCAGGACGGCCCATGCCAGGTTCATGCGCGGCACGGCCCAGTCGGGCGTATCCCGGATCGCCTGCTCCAGCAGCGGCTTTGCATCCAAGGGACGGCCCGCGATCAGGAGCATCCGGCCATGATCGGCCTTCAGGCTGGGGTTCGGAGATTTCATGCGGGCAGCGACCCGGAACAGCTCGTCGGCGTAGTCGAAATCCTTGAACCGGGCCGCCACGATCATGGCGAAGCCATGATAGATGCCGCTGTGCTGCGGATCCAGGAGGTGCGCCTGGTTGAAGCGCTTGGCGGCGTTCGCGGCATCGTTGCTTTCCATGAAGGCTCGATGGCCTGCCGCAAGCGCAAGACCTGCCGCTTTCGCACGATCAGGCACCTGCTGCAGAATCCCCTCGACAAGTTGTCGGTCCGCGGCCTTCTGGGCTTCGTTCTTCTCGGAAAAATTGAAGAACGGAGCCTCATTGTCAGGCGCCGGATAGGTCTTGCGGGAGACCAGGACACCGGGCGCCACCTCGACCTTCTGCGCCTGAGCGGCGACAGGAGCCGCCAGACCCAAGAGACACAACAATACGACAGCGCTTTTTCTCATGACCGCCCTCCAGTTCACCAGCTTACCGCAACAATAAAAATATGCGATATATCGTTTAAATCCTAATTTGCCCGCCTATGTCTCCAGGTGAAATCTTTTGGGGAAGTGACGTCGATGCTCAGCGCACGAAATGTTCGGAGGGCCATTCTTAGCGCTTTCGCCAGCCTGCTTTTCCTGTCCCAAGCCTCGGGACAGGAGAGCTTCGCGCAGGATCCGCTAGCTTTAGTTAAGCGGCTCGTCGACCCGGCTCCGATTGCCGATCTTTCGGCCTACCATGCGAAAGACGTGGATTTAACCAACATGCGGGCGCAGGTCGAGAAGGCCCTCATCAGGGTGAACGGCGTTGAGCTAATCGAGGCGAAGGGGCAGAGCGGGGTGGTCGCCGTCGAGTTGGCGCACCGGCTCGGCAGCCGCACTTTATCGGACACTTACTTCTATTTATCCGCCGACCCGAATTGGAAGGTTGTGGCTCACGTGACGCCTCCTCTCCCGCCATGGGCGCCGGAGCGAAAAGAACTTGGCTACGCATCAGAAGAGAAGATTCGAGCATTGCTCGTGAGCCGGGGTGCATCGGCTGAGCAGATCGCCGACGTGCTGGCGATCCGTAAGACCGCCCCACTTTATGGGTCCGATCAGAATGTGACAGCCTACTTCGAGCAAAACCGGGCTCGATTGAATGAGCTCCGCGACAAGATCATGCCGCTCCTAAAGAGTGCCGTCGAAACAAAGGATCTGGTCGAGAAGAGACCGGAGGCCATCAATCAACTTTCAGGCGCGAACCCCGACGAGATCAGCCGCATTACGGCCCTCCTGAAGGAAACCGCCGCCTTATGGATGGGAAACACGCTGTTCGACCAGTCCTATGCCGAGCAGATCGGTCGCGACCATCCGGATTGGCGTTACTTCAACATCGCCATGTGGGGCTTCGACAAAGGTGCCCTGGGCTTTTTCTGGAAATCGGAGAATGCAGAACCGCCCAGCCTGGCACCGGACGGCTACCTCATTGTCCGCCCCCTGGGCGGCGGCTGGTATCTTTACCGCATGGGCGCCTGAAGCTATCCTTCTCCCTCGCCTCTCCGCTCCCTCCGCAGCTTCTCCCACCATTCCAGCCGCTTGCGGATCTCGCGCTCGAAGCCGCGGTCCACGGGCTCGTAGAAGTCCTGCCGTCCGAGCTTCTCCGGCCAGTAATCCTGGCCCGAGAAGGCGTCCGGCTCGTCGTGGTCGTAGGCGTAGCTCTCGCCGTAGCCGATCTGCCGCATGAGCTTGGTGGGGGCGTTGAGGATAGTTTTGGGCGGCATGAGGGAGCCGTGCTCCTTGGCGGCCCGGGTGGCGGCCTTGTAGGCGGTGTAGAGGGCGTTGGATTTCGGCGCGGTGGCGAGGTAGACCGCCGCCTGGGCGAGCGCCAGTTCGCCCTCCGGCGAGCCGAGGAAGTCGAAGGCGTCCTTGGCCGCGTTGGCGATGACAAGGGCCTGCGGATCGGCCATGCCGATATCCTCCACCGCCGCCCGCACCAGCCGGCGCGCGATGAACAGCCGGTCCTCGCCGGCGTCGAGCATCCGGGCGAGATAGTAGAGCGCGGCGTCCGGGTCGGAGCCGCGGATGGTCTTGTGCAGGGCGGAGATGAGGTTGTAGTGGCCCTCCTGCCCCTTGTCGTAGATCGGCGCGCGGCGCTGGATGATCTCTTGCAGCTGCTCCGCGTCGAAGGTCTCAGCTGGCTTGGCCGAGCGCCACACCTCCTCGGCGAGCGTCAGGACGGCCCGCCCGTCCCCGTCCGCCATGCGCACCAGGGAGGCCCTCGCCTCCTCGTCCAGGGGCAGGGTTTTTCCGGCGATCTCCTCGCCCCGCAGCAGGATCCTGCGGATCGCCTCCTCGTCGAGGGACCGGAACAGGAGCACCCGGGCGCGGGAGAGCAGCGCCGCGTTCAGCTCGAAGGACGGGTTCTCCGTGGTGGCTCCCACCAGGGTGATCGTGCCGTCCTCCATGACGGGCAGGAAGGCGTCGAGCTGGGCCCGGTTGAAGCGGTGGATCTCGTCCACGAAGAGCAGCGTGCCTGTGCCCATGGAGCGGCGCTGCCGGGCCGCCTCGAACACCTTCTTCAGGTCGGCGACCCCGGAGAAGATCGCCGAGATCTGCTCGAAATGCAGATCCGTCTCATGGGCCATGAGCCGGGCCACGGTGGTCTTGCCCGTGCCGGGCGGGCCCCAGAAGATCAGGGAGCCGAGGGTCTTGGAGGCGATGAGCCGGGTCAGGATGCCGTCGGGCCCGACCAGGTGATCCTGGCCGACCACCTCGGACAGCTTGGTCGGCCGCATCCGGTCGGCCAGGGGCCGGGGTGCGTTCTGGTCGAGGCCGGCGGATGAGAACAGGTCGCTCATGGTGCTCAGGGACGAAGACGCCTGCGGGTATCAATAGCCCATCCGCACGCCGCCGTCCCGCCCGTCATCGCCCGAGCACCGTGGTGAACACCCGTCCGCCGCGGCTGATGGTGATCTCCCAATAGCCCCCGGCCTTGTCGATGACGCGCTCGGCGTCCCGGGTGGTGGCCAGGCGGTCGCCGTTGATGGCGACGATCTGATCGCCCCTCTGGAAACCGACGCCCGCGGCGACGCTGCGCTCGTCCAGGTCCGCGATGACCACGCCGTTGTCGGACAGCTCGATCTGCAATTCCTCGGCCACCGCCGGCGACATGTTGACCAGGGTCGCCCCGGCGAAGGGCGAACGGGAACGCGGGCGCACCGGGTCCCGGGGCGGGGTTTCCGGGGGCGGCATGAGCCTGACCTGGAGATTCGTCGGCTTGCCGCCACGCAGAACAGTCAGCGGAGCCTGGCCTTGCGTGCCCTTGAGGGTGAAGCGGTAGCCGAAGGCGTCGGGGTTATCCACCGGCTGCCCGTCCACGGCGAGAATCGCGTCGCCGCGCTTCAGACCGGCGTCGGCGGCCGGGCCCTTTTCGTAGACCGACGTCACGAGAACGCCGGTCGGGCGCTCGAGCCCGAGGCTCGAGGCGATCTCCCCGTCGACAGGCTGGAGTCGGGCGCCGAGCCAGGGGCGCACCACGTGTCGCGCGCCGCCCTTGGCGGAGTTCAGGACCACCCGGGCCATGCTCGAGGGAACCGCGAAGCCGATGCCGATGCTGCCACCGGAGCGGGAATAGATCGCCGTGTTGATGCCCACCAGGCGGCCGCTCATGTCGATGAGGGCACCGCCGGAGTTGCCGGGATTGATGGCGGCATCGGTCTGGATGAAGAACTGGTAGTCGGACACCCCCACCTGCGTGCGGGCCAGGGCCGAGACGATGCCCTGGGTGACCGTCTGGCCCACGCCGAACGGGTTGCCGATGGCGAGCACGATGTCGCCCACCTGGAGGGCCTCCGAATCGCCGAACTCGACCACCTGGAGGTTCGAGGCCCCCTTCAGCCGCAGAACGGCCAGATCCGTGCGCTGGTCGCGCAGGACGATGTCCGCCTCGAACTCCCGCCGGTCGGCGAGCGCCACCTTCACCTCGTTCATGTTCTCGATCACATGGTTGTTGGTGATCACCAGGCCGGAGGGGTCGACGATCACGCCGGAGCCGAGGGAGCTCTGGGAGCGGCCCGGCGGCACGCCCGGCGCGTTCTCGCCGAAGAACCGGCGGAAGAAGTCCTCCATGGCGGCGTTCTGGCGGCGCTCGGAGCGGGTGGCGTAGACGTTGACCACCGCGCCCGTTGTCTGGCGGACGATGGGTGCGAAGGAGAGCTGCACCTGCGCCCGGCTCTCGGGCACGATCCGCTGGGTCTGGGCTTGCGCCCCGGCTGCTCCTGCGAGGACCAGGGCTGCGGCGACAATCGAGAGGCGAAAGCTTGAAAAGCGGAACGACAGCATGGTGAAGAAGCTCTTGGCGGGCGAATCCGGTGATCCGATGGGCCTGGATAGAACGTGGGGTCTGAAACGCCAAATTCCACAGGAGCCGGGTATTCATCCGGGGAGGGCCGCAATTTGATAAGCGTACCGGTCAGGTATCGGGCCAACGGCGGCCCTGATGCCACAGGCGGCGCGCTTTGTCCCGCAAGCTTCGACGATTCCTCCACGCCGCTTTGATCAGCACACCGGAGGCGAACAAGATTGCCCCGGCCGGAATCAACGAGATGGACACTACAAAGACGCCCATTTCACATCCGCCACTGTCGCCAGGGGTGCCGCACCTGGAGTCCGTAGAATGCGCGAGGATCAGCAGACCAAAGAAGCCGACGATGGGTGTCACCACCGATCCAAACAAAGCCCACAGGAGAGCGCGGCCAAACAGACGGAGCATGATGATTCCCTCTACCGAGATCTTCGCTTATGCCCTTGGCGGCAAGCCTCGCGCACAGGGGTCATCACCCGCTCGCGCGGCAGGTGTTCGGGAAAGGGCCTACGAGAGGGACGGTTGATGGGCCGGGACCGGAGCTGGCGCACCCGGAAGGCAGGGGGCGCGGCGAGGATCATCGCATGCGCCTCAGCCAAGTCAGTTGGGAGTGGATCAGATGTGGATAATGTCACATAGGCATGTGAATCAACTTGCTTCGAGATTGCAACAAAATTCTACTTTCCCGCTCTGCTGGTCGCCAGGTTTGCCGGGGATTGCGCCAGTCGATCCCGTTCAGCCAATAAGCCAACTGTGCTGGGGTGATAGCGACGGCGCCATTAGCAAGAGACGGCCACAGGAAAAGGCCACGCTCCAGCTTCTTCCGGGGCACGGCCCACCAACAAAAAGGGCGGCCCGAAGACCGCCCTTGATGAAAACCTTCGTGAGCCGGTGGCTTACTCGGCGGCCTCGACGAGCTCGTCCTTCTGGGACGGACCGGAATCCAGGCCGCGCGCATCCACGTCGCGGTCCACGAACTCGATCACGGCCATGGGAGCGTTGTCGCCGTAGCGGAAGCCGGCCTTCAGAACGCGGCAGTAGCCGCCCTGGCGCTCCTGGTAGCGGGGCCCGAGAACGGCGAAGAGCTTCCTCACCATATCCTCGTCGCGCAGCTGCGACATGGCCAGGCGGCGGGCATGGAGGTCACCGCGCTTGCCGAGGGTGATGAGCTTCTCGACGACGGGACGCAGGTCCTTCGCCTTCGGCAGGGTCGTGACGATCTGCTCGTGCTTGATCAGCGCAGCCGCCATGTTGGCGAACATTGCTTTGCGGTGCTCGGTCGTGCGGTTGAAGCGACGACCCCGGAATCCGTGACGCATGGCTTTCTCCTTTGATCTTCCGGCCGCCGTGCCAAGGTACGGCCGTCCTTCTTTCTAGCGAATGTGGCAGGTGGCGAATGGATCGGGCGGCGCTGTTCGCCACTGACCATCCGCCATTCGCCTCTCAGTAATGCTCTTCGAAGCGCTTTGCGAGATCTTCGATGTTCTCCGGCGGCCAGCCCGGCACGTCCATGCCCAGGTGCAGGCCCATGGAGGCGAGAACTTCCTTGATCTCGTTGAGCGACTTGCGGCCGAAGTTCGGGGTGCGGAGCATTTCCGCCTCGGACTTCTGGATGAGGTCGCCGATATAGACGATGTTGTCGTTCTTCAGGCAGTTCGCCGAGCGGACCGACAATTCGAGCTCGTCCACCTTCTTGAGCAGCGCCGGGTTGAACGGCAGCTGCGGCGTGGTGGTCGTGATCTCTTCCTTGCGCGGCTCTTCGAAGTTGACGAAGACCTGGAGCTGGTCCTGGAGGATGCGGGCCGCATAGGCCACCGCGTCCTCGGGCGACACCGCGCCGTTGGTCTCCACCGTCATGATCAGCTTGTCGTAGTCGAGAATCTGGCCCTCGCGGGTGTTCTCGATGCGGTACGACACCTTCTTGACCGGGCTGTAGAGCGAGTCGACCGGGATGAGGCCGATCGGAGCGTCCTCGGAGCGGTTGCGCTCGGAGGGAACGTAGCCCTTGCCGGTGGCGACCGTGAACTCCATGCGGATTTCAGCGCCCTCGTCGAGGGTGCAGAGCACGAGATCGGGATTCAGGATCTGCACGTCGCCGACCGTGTTGATGTCGCCCGCGGACACGACGCCGGGGCCGGTCTTGCGAAGCGTCATGCGCTTGGGACCCTCGCCCTGCATCTTGATGGCGATCATCTTCACGTTGAGAACGATGTCCGTCACGTCCTCGCGGACGCCCGGAATGGACGAGAATTCATGCAGCACGCCGTCGATATGCACCGACGTCACCGCGGCGCCCTGGAGCGACGACAGGAGGACGCGACGCAGGGAATTGCCGAGCGTCGTGCCGAAGCCGCGCTCGAGCGGCTCGGCCACGACCGTGGCGATACGCTTCGGGTCGTCGCCGGGGGCGACTTCGAGCTTGTTCGGCTTAATCAGCTCTTGCCAGTTCTTTTGGATCACAACCACACCTCTCGAGGTACGGCTTGAAGGGAGGCGGCGGCCAGCCCTTGAAACCGGATGGCGCGCGGGCGGAGCCCACGCGCCGGACGATCTTGTAATTAGACGCGGCGACGCTTGCGCGGGCGGCAGCCGTTGTGCGGGATCGGCGTCACGTCACGGATCGACGTGACGGTGAAGCCGGCCGACTGGAGGGCGCGCAGCGCCGACTCGCGGCCGGAGCCGGGACCGGACACCTCGACCTCGAGGGTGCGCATGCCGTGCTCGGACGCCTTGCGGGCCGCATCCTCGGCGGCAACCTGCGCGGCGTACGGCGTGGACTTGCGCGAGCCCTTGAAGCCCATCGCGCCGGCCGAGGACCACGAGATCGTGTTGCCCTGGGCGTCCGTGATGGTGATCATGGTGTTGTTGAACGAGGCGTTCACATGCGCCACGCCGGAAACGATGTTCTTGCGTTCGCGGCGGCGGACGCGGGTAGCTTCTTTGGCCATTCTAAGGTCCTTCAAACGCGCCCGTCATGCCAGGCGCTCGGGAGTTTCGATTTCGTCATGGCCGGGCCAAGCCCGGCCATCGCATTCAAACGGGAGCGCCATACCTGGCGCGGGATCCCGGGGTCAGGCCCCGGGATGACCTTGGGCGGAGGGCCGCCCTATGGTCACTTCTTCTTGCCGGCGATCGGCTTCGACTTGCCCTTGCGGGTGCGGGCGTTGGTGTGGGTGCGCTGGCCGCGAACCGGCAGGCTGCGGCGGTGGCGCAGGCCGCGATAGGCGCCGAGATCCATGAGGCGCTTGATGTTCATGGACACTTCGCGGCGAAGATCGCCTTCCACCATGTAGTCGCGGTCGATCGTCTCGCGGATCGCCAGCACCTCGGCGTCGGTGAGCTGGTTCACGCGGCGCTCGGCCGGGATGTTGACCTTCTCGACGATCTCCTGGGCCTTCTTGGCCCCGATGCCGTGAATGTACTGGAGCGCGATCACGACGCGCTTGGCCGTAGGAATATTGACGCCTGCTATACGGGCCATCTGTCCGTCTCCATGTTGTCGAAGCCCTGCTTCTGTGCCGAAGCGATGCTTCAAGGAATGTTTTATCGCGCGTCCGGTGGAGGCCGGCCCCTGCGCGGGCTGATTGAAGAACACAACAATCCAGAGCGGCTTCTCACGAAACCCTCTGGATCTGCAGTTTCTTTTGCAAGAGGCATGGCCCTAGCGGCTTTGAGCCCGCTCGTCAAGCCCCTCCCGCCGTCCCAGGCATGGATGCATCGTCTTGCCGCAAGCGGGGTCCGCGTTTCGGGGCGATGCCCTATCGGCCCAGGATGTCCCTGACGGCCTCCGTCACCTCGTCCACGGGTCTCATGCCGTCGATGGCCTTCAACATGCCCATGCTCCCGTAATAGGCCGACAGGGGCGCGGTCTGGCTTCTGTAGGCGTCGAGGCGGGTCTTGAAGACCTCCGGGTTGTCGTCCTTGCGGACCGGCTCCCCGCGGGCCTCGGTTTCCTTCGCCCGCCGGACGATGCGGTCGACGAGCTCGGCCTCGTTCACCTTGAACTCGATGACCGCGTCGAGCTTAAGGCCCTTCCGGCTGAGCATGGCGTCGAAAGCCTCCGCCTGGGCCACCGTCCTGGGGAAGCCGTCGAGGATGAAGCCCTGCCTGGCGTCGGCCTCCTCGATCCGGTCGGCGATGATGCCCACCACGATCTCGTCGGAGACCAGGTCGCCCCGGTCCATGACCGCCTTGGCCTTGAGGCCGACCGGCGTGCCGGCGGCCACAGCCGCGCGGAGCATGTCGCCCGTGGAGAGCTGGGGGATCCCCAGCCGCTCCACCAGCCGCACGGCCTGGGTTCCTTTCCCGGCCCCCGGCGGCCCGAGCAGGATGATCCTCATCGACGCTTCCCCCTGACTTCATCGAGCATCCCCGCCCAAGGGGCGGGGAGCCCGGATCTTAACGCCGCCGCGCACCCTTGAGCTTCGCCTTCTTGACGAGGCCCTCGTATTGGTGAGCCAGCAGATGGCCATGAACCTGGGCCACGGTGTCCATCGTAACCGAAACGACGATCAGAAGCGAAGTGCCGCCAAAGTAGAATGGAAGCGCCGCGTAGGAGACCAGCAGCTCCGGAATCAGGCAGATGATCACCAGATAGGCCGCGCCGATGACGGTGATCCGGGTCAGCACCTGGTCGATGAAATCCGCCGTCCGCTCGCCCGGACGGATGCCCGGGATGAAGCCGCCCTGCTTCTTCAGGTTGTCCGCCGTCTCCGTCGGGTTGAAGACGATGGCCGTGTAGAAGAAGGCGAAGAACACGATCAGGGCCGCATACAGGAACATGTAGGCGGGCCGCCCATGGCCCAGATAGGCCGTGAGCGTGGCGACGAAGCCGGTGCCGTCCGTATTGCTCTGGAAGCTGGCAATGGTGGCCGGGAGCAGCAGGAGCGACGAGGCGAAGATCGGCGGGATCACGCCCGAGGTGTTCAGCTTGAGCGGCAGGAACGAGGTCTGGCCCTCATAGACCCGATTCCCCACCTGGCGCTTCGGATAGTTGATGAGCAGACGGCGCTGGGCGCGCTCCATGAACACCACGAAGTAGATGATGGCCACCACCATCACGATGACGCCAAGGATCAGCGCGGTCGAGATCGCCCCCTGGCGGCCGAGTTCGAGGGTGCCAGCGATAGCGCTCGGGAGGTTCGCCACGATGCCCGCGAAGATGATGAGCGAGGTGCCGTTGCCGATGCCCCGGGAGGTGATCTGCTCGCCCAGCCACATGAGGAACATGGTGCCGCCGGTAAGCGTGATCACGCTGGAGATCAGGAAGAACGGACCGGGCGACAGAACGATGTTGCCCGAGCTCTGCAGGCCGACCGCGATGCCCCAGGACTGGAAGACCGCCAGGAGCACCGTCAGGTAGCGCGTATACTGGTTGAGGATCTTGCGGCCCGACTCGCCCTCCTTCTTCAGCGCCTCTAGAGTGGGCAGGACGGAGGTGAGGAGCTGAATGATGATCGATGCCGAGATGTACGGCATGATGTTGAGGGCGAAGATCGCCATGCGCTCCACGGCGCCGCCGCCGAACATGTTGAACAGGCCGAGCATGCCGCCGCTGGCGCTCTGGAAGGCCTGGCGCATCGCCTCGGGATCGATGCCGGGCAGCGGAATGTAGGTGCCCAGGCGATAGACGATGAGCGCGCCGAGGGTGAACCAGATGCGCTTCTTCAACTCCTCGGCTTTGGCGATGGCGCCGAAATTGATGTTTGCCGCAAGCTGCTCGGCTGCTGAAGCCATGATTCGTCCCCGAAATACCCAGGCATGGTCAGGAGGGGCGAAAACCCTTCGTCCCCGGACCATGCGAAACCAAGGAGGCTGGAGTTTGACCGGGCTTGGAGAAGCCGGCCGAATTCCAAGAAAGCCGTCACCTTCATCACGCAAACGGCGGCCACGCGATCAGTCGCGGGCCGCCGCTAGGATCTTCATCAATGTGGGCGTCGGCTCACGCCTCTGCAACAGCGCCCAGAAGAGTCACCGAGCCGCCCGCCTTCTCGATCGCCTGGACGGCCGACTTGGACGCGCCGGCCACCTGGAACGAGAGCTTGGTCTTGAGCTCGCCGACGCCGAGGATCTTCACGCCGCCGCGGGGCTTGGAGACCACGCCTGCCGCAACCAGCGCCTCGACCGTGACCGGAGCGGCCAGATCGAGCCGGCCGGCTTCCACGGCCTGCTGGATACGTCCGACATTGACCTCGTTCAGCTCGATGGCGTTCGGGTTGTTGAAGCCGCGCTTGGGCAGGCGACGGTGCAAGGGCATCTGACCGCCCTCGAAGCCCTTGATCGCCACGCCGGTGCGGGCCTTCTGACCCTTCACGCCGCGGCCGCCGGTCTTGCCCTTGCCCGAGCCGATGCCACGGCCCACGCGCATGCGGTTCTTGGTGGAACCTTCGTTGTCACGAATTTCGTTGAGCTTCATGACGTTCTCCTCACTGCCCCAAGCTCTTGTCGTCTTGGACAACGCGCACGAGGTGCTTGACCTTTTCGATCATGCCGCGCACCGCAGGGGTGTCGGCAAGCGTCGAGGTCCGATGAAGCTTGTTGAGCTTCAGGCCGACCAGCGTCTGGCGCTGCTTGGCGTCGCGACGGATCGGCGATCCGATCTGCTCAACGGTGATGGTGGCTGCTGTAGCCTCAGGCTTGTTTGCCATGGTTCCAGGCCTCCCTTACGCGTCCACGCCGGCAGCTTCGCCGTCCACGGCGTCGCGGCGGCGGGCCTGGAGCGTCGAAACCTTCAGGCCGCGGCGGGCAGCCACCGAACGGGGGCTGTCCTCGTTCTTGAGGGCGTCGAAGGTCGCGCGGACCAGGTTGTAGGGGTTCGACGAGCCGAGGGACTTGGACACCACGTCCTGCATGCCCACCGCCTCGAAGACGGCGCGCATGGGGCCGCCGGCGATGATGCCGGTGCCCTGGGGAGCGGCGCGCAGCACCACCTTGCCGGCGCCGTGGCGGCCGGCCACGTCGTGGTGCAGGGTGCGGCCCTCGCGCAGGGCCACGCGGATCATGGAGCGCTTAGCGGCGTCGGTCGCCTTGCGGATCGCCTCCGGCACCTCGCGGGCCTTGCCGTGGCCGAAGCCGACGCGGCCCTTCTGGTCGCCCACCACCACCAGGGCGGCGAAGCCGAAGCGGCGGCCGCCCTTCACCACTTTCGCCACGCGGTTGATGTGGACCAGCCGATCGACGAATTCGCTGTCGCGCTCTTCGCGATCAGCACGTTCTCTTGGTTCTCTCGCCATGAGACCTCTCACTTGCGCGGGCGGCGGGCCCGCTCGCTAAGGGTTGTTGTCAATACCCGCCGTTCAAAACCTTAGAAATCGAGACCGCTTTCGCGGGCGGCGTCGGCCAGGGCCTTGACGCGTCCGTGATAGAGATAGCCCGAACGGTCGAAGATGACCTGCTTCACGCCGGCCGCAGTCGCGCGCTCCGCCAGGAGCTTGCCCACTTCCTTGGCCGCCTCGACGGTGGCCCCGGTCTTGAGCTTGCCCCTGAGGTCCTTCTCGATGGTCGAAGCGGACACGACGGTCACACCGCGATCGTCATCGATGACCTGGGCATAGATCTGCTTGGACGAACGGAAGACCGACAGACGCGGACGACCATTCGCAGCCTTCTTGATCGCACGGCGCACACGAGCCTTGCGGCGATCTTCGGCGCCCTTCTTCTCAGCCATGTTACGTCGTCCTTACTTCTTCTTGCCTTCCTTGCGGAAGATGAACTCGTCGGAATACTTGACGCCCTTGCCCTTGTAGGGCTCCGGACCACGATACTCGCGGATCTCGGCGGCGGTCTGTCCGACCTTCTGCTTGTCGATGCCCGCGACGATGACTTCCGTGGGCCGCGGCGTCGTGATCGTCACGCCGGCCGGGATCTGGTAGTCGATGTCGTGGCTGTAGCCGAGGGACAGCTTCAGCACCTTGCCGGCGGCCGCGGCCTTGTAGCCGACGCCGTTGATCTCGAGGCGCTTCTCGAAGCCCTTGGACACGCCTTCGATCAGGTTCGCCACCTGAGCGCGGGACATGCCCCACTTCGCCCGTGCCGTCTTGGAGGTGTCGCGCGGATTGACCGACACGGCGCCGTTATCAAGAGCGACCAGCACTTCTTCGGGAACGAGGAACGAAAGCTCGCCCTTCGCGCCCTTCACCTTCACCATCTGACCGTCCACGGTGGCCGTCACACCGGACGGAACCGAAACGGGCTTCTTACCTACTCGCGACATTTTGGAATCTCCGTGGTTCTGTGCTGTTGCCTTGGCCTTAGAAGACCTTGCAGAGCACTTCGCCGCCCACGTTCTTCTCCCGGGCCTCGTGATCGGCCATCACGCCCTGGGGCGTCGAGAGAATGGTGACGCCAAGGCCATCGGCCACGCGCGGCATGGTGTCGACGGAAGCATACACGCGGCGGCCCGGCTTGGAGACGCGCTCGATGGAGCGGATCACCGGCTGGCCGTCATAGTACTTCAGCTCGATCGAGAACTCGGTCCGGCCGTTGCCGAACTCCGTCTGCGAGTAGTCGCGGATGTAGCCTTCGGACTTGAGAACCTCAAGAACGCGGGCCCGCAGCTTGGAGCCGGGGGTCATGACGGTGCCGCGACGGCGCATCTGCGCGTTGCGGATGCGGGTGAGCATATCGCCCAACGGATCGTTGATCATCGGATGCCCTCCCTTACCAGCTTGACTTGACCAGGCCTGGGATCAGGCCTTTGTTGCCGAGCTCGCGCATCGCGATGCGCGACATCCCGAGCTTACGGTAGTAAGCGCGCGGACGGCCGGTGATCTCGCACCGGTTGCGGATGCGGGTCGGGCTCGCATTGCGGGGGATCTCGGCCAGCTTGAGGCGCGCCTCGAAGCGCTCCTCCATGGACTTCGACTCGTCGTTGGCGACCGCCAGGAGGCGCTCGCGACGGCCTGCGAACTTCTTCGCGAGGTTGCGACGGTGCTTGTTCTTCTCAATAGCGCTTTTCTTAGCCATTTGATTTTCTCCAGTGTCCGCGTCTGAGGACAGCTGTCCTCACTGCCGGAACGGGAAGTTGAAGTGACGCAGGAGAGCACGGGCCTCTTCGTCGGTCTTCGCCGTGGTGGCGATGATGACGTCCATACCCCAAACCTGGTCGACCTTGTCGTAGTTGATCTCAGGGAACACCAGGTGCTCCTTGATGCCCATCGCGTAGTTGCCGCGGCCGTCGAACGACTTGGGGTTCAGGCCCCGGAAGTCGCGGACGCGGGGAAGCGCGATGGTCACGAGCCGGTCGAGGAACTCGTACATACGCACCTTGCGGAGCGTAACCTTGGCGCCGATCGGCATGTTCTCGCGAACCTTGAACTGCGAGATCGCCTTGCGGGCCTTCGTGATCACCGGCTTCTGGCCGGCGATGAGGGCGAGATCGGCGGCGGCGACCGTCGCCTTCTTGGAGTCAGCGGTCGATTCGCCGACGCCCATGTTGAGCACGATCTTCTCGATCGTGGGCACTTCCATGGGGTTCTTGTAGCCGAATTCTTCAATGAGCTTGGGACGCACTACTTCCTCGTAGTGCTTCTTCAGCCGCGGCGTGTAGCCGTCCACCTGAGCCTTAGCCATCGATCAGGTCTCCCGAACGCTTGGCGAAACGGACCTTGCGGCCGTCTTCGAGAACTTTGAAACCAACCCGGGTCGGCTTGCCGTCCTTCGGGTCCGCATAGGCCAGGTTCGACAGGTGGATGGCGGCCTCTTTCGAGATGATGCCGCCCTCTTGACCTGCGGTCTGGCGCTGGTGGCGCTTCACAAGGTTCACGCCACGGACAAGGGCGCGATCTTCCTTGGGCATCACCTGTACGACTTCACCGGTCTTGCCCTTGTCGCGACCGGTCAGGACGACGACCTTGTCGCCCTTCTTGATCTTTGCGGCCATTAGAGCACCTCCGGCGCAAGCGAAATGATCTTCATGTGGTTCTTGGCGCGCAGTTCGCGGGGAACGGGGCCGAAGATGCGGGTGCCGACCGGCTCCTTCTGATTGTTGATCAGAACGGCGGCGTTGCGGTCGAAGCGGATGACCGAGCCGTCGGCGCGGCGGATGTCCTTGGCGGTGCGAACGACGACCGCCTTCATGACGTCGCCCTTCTTCACGCGGCCGCGCGGAATAGCCTCTTTCACGGATACGACGATGATGTCGCCCACCGAAGCGTACTTGCGCTTCGAACCGCCGAGAACCTTGATGCACATCACGCGACGGGCGCCGGAATTGTCGGCGACGTCAAGATTCGTCTGCATCTGGATCATGGCTTTGATCCTTTCCTTTGTTTCAGACAGGTTTCCGGGCCAAGGCAGGATTGCCCCCCGGACTACGCCTGACGGGGATCTGATGTCCCCTGCCCTTCATATGTCGAGAAAGGCGGCCGTATACACGAGCCGCCCCCAATAGACAACCCCAAAACGAAAGCTGTTAAGCTTTCGCCTCGTTGACGAGCACCCAGGTCTTGAGCTTGGAGAACGGCTTGGTCTCTTCGATGAAGACCGTGTCGCCCACCTTGGCTGTATTGTTTTCGTCGTGAGCGTGGTAGTTCTTCGTCTTACGCACGGTCTTCTTCATGACCGGGTGCGTAAAGCGACGCTCAACCTTCACAACGACCGTCTTGTCCTGCTTGTCGCTGACAACGACGCCCTGCAAAACGCGCTTTGGCATCCTGATTCCCTCTTAAGCCTTCGCCGCAGACTTCTGGCGCTGCAGCGTCTTGACGCGGGCAATATCCTTGCGGACCTCGCGGACGCGTCCGGTGTTCTCGAGCTGTCCGGTCGCGCGCTGGAAGCGGAGGTTGAACTGCTCCTTCTTCAGGTTCAGCAGCTCGTCCGTCAGCTGGTCAGTCGACATGGCCTTGAGGTCGGAGGTTCTCTGCTTCGTCTTCATGATCCCCTCCTTACTCGGCAATGCGCTGGATGAAGCGCGTCTTGATCGGAAGCTTGGCCGCGCCGAGGCGAAGCGCCTCGCGGGCGATATCCTCCGGCACGCCGTCGATCTCGAACATGATGCGGCCAGGCTTGACCCGGGCGGCCCAGTATTCGGGAGCGCCCTTGCCCTTACCCATACGCACTTCGGTCGGCTTCGTCGAAACCGGCACGTCCGGGAAGATCCGGATCCACACCCGGCCCGCGCGCTTCATGGCGCGGGTGATCGCGCGGCGTGCCGCCTCGATCTGGCGAGCGTTGACACGCTCCGGTTCCATCGCCTTCAGGCCGAACTGGCCGAAGTTGAGGTCCGTACCGCCCTTCGCAGTGCCGGAAATCCGCCCCTTGAACTGCTTACGGAACTTGGTTTTCTTCGGTTGCAACATGGCAAACCTCTCCTGACCCCTCGGTTACGCCGCCTGCTCGCGGCGGCCACCGGAGCGGCCTCCATCCTCGTTCATCCGCTTGTCCTGGGCCATCGGATCGTGCTCAAGGATTTCGCCCTTGAAGATCCAGACCTTGATGCCGCAGGTGCCATAGGTCGTAAAGGCCGTGGACGTGCCGTAATCCACATCCGCCCTCAGGGTGTGCAGCGGAACGCGGCCCTCGCGGTACCACTCCAGGCGGGCGATTTCCGCGCCGCCCAGACGGCCCGAGCAGTTGATGCGGATGCCCTCGGCGCCCAGACGCATCGCCGACTGAACGGCGCGCTTCATGGCGCGGCGGAAGGCCACCCGGCGCTCGAGCTGCTGAGCGATGGAATCGGCCACCAGGGTCGCGTCGACCTCCGGCTTGCGCACTTCGACGATGTTGATCGCCACGTCCGCGTCCGTCATCTTGGTGACGAGCTTGCGAAGCTTCTCGATGTCCGCGCCCTTCTTGCCGATCACCACGCCCGGACGGCCCGAGTGGATGGTGACGCGGCACTTCTTGTGCGGACGCTCAATGACGATCTTCGAGACGGCGGCCTGCTTGAGCTGCTTCATGAGAGCTTCGCGGATCGCCATGTCCTCGTGCATCAGCTTGGCGTACTCGCCCTTGCCGGCGAACCAGCGCGAGTCCCAGGTCCGGTTGATGCCGAGCCGAAGACCGATCGGGTTAACTTTCTGACCCATCTGGTTCTCCTTTATGCCT